>Ga0182736_1002291_pt1 | contig 15044 bp, 15 predicted proteins | sample eDN5th30CKraftBY_FD_128882 | JGI IMG/M metagenome (GOLD analysis project Ga0182736, IMG submission 128882) | Enriched backyard soil microbial communities from Emeryville, California, USA - eDNA 5th pass 30_C Kraft BY (version 2) (version 2) | ecosystem: Environmental > Terrestrial > Soil >...
CACGCCGCTGGTCTGTGTCGCCGCCGGGCTGGGCATGGCAGTGCTGAACCCGGCGCACTCCGGCAGTCACCTGCCCGGCTACCTCGCGACGTCGGTCGTGCTGGTGGCGCTGGTCTCCTCGCTCACCCGGGCCCACCGCGTCCTGGTGCGGACCCGGCGGGTCGGCTGACCCCTCGTGCGTGGCGATGGTCGCCATGGCGACCATCGCCGCGCACGGGTCAGGCCTGCCCGGCGGCCTCCGTCTTCTCGGCCGCGTACTTGTCGGCCCACGCCTGGATCGCGGCGCCGTTCTTGGCGTCGAGCTCGCCGTGGCGGCTGCGCGCCCACTCCTCGGCCGCGAGCAGCCGGCGCTGCGACGGCTGGAACGCCGGCATGACGTGGCGGGCGAACAGCTCGTAGTGCCGCTGCGTCGCCTCCCAGTTCGCCCAGTCGTGCTGCATCATCATGTAGCAGCCGAACCCGCCGTCGGACTGGTCCATCAGGCGCTGGATCTGGGTGATCGCCTCGTCGGGGGTGCCGATCACGCCCAGCCCGGTCTCGTTGATCCAGGCCACCCGCTCCTCGAAGGTGTCGCCCTCGGCGCGGAACGTCGGCAGCGCGAGCGTGCGCTGGGTGTACTCGCAGAACTTGTCGAAGCCGTAGCGGACGTCCTCGATCGCCTGCTCCTTGGTCTCCGCGATGTGCATCGGCCCGACGAGCCGCCACCGGGACCGGTCGGTCGTGCGGCCGTGCTTGGCCGCCTCCGCCTCGACGACGTTCCAGTGGTGGGCGAGTACGTCGAAGCCCTCGCGCGTCGTCGCCCCGATCGAGAGCAGGCTCAGGCCGTGCGTCCCGGCGAGGATCGGGCCGGCGGGCGAGGCCGTCGCGGCCACCGCGATCTCGAAGCACGGGTCGGAGTACGGGGCGAGCTGCGTGCGTGCCTCGACGACCTGGTACCGGTCGGTGCGGTGGGTGACGCGCTCGTCGGTGCGCAGCAGCCGGAGCAGGACGTCGAGGTCCTCCCCCAGCGCGGGGCGCAGCTGCGCGGGCTCGAGCCCGACCATGGCCGCGTCGGTCGGCAGGGACCCGGGGCCGACCCCGAGCATCAGGCGGCCACGCAGCAGGTGGTCGACCAGGATCGCGCGGTCGGCGATCCACAGTGGATGGTGGTAGGGCAGCGAGACGACGCCCGTCCCCAGCTTGATGTGCCGGGTCAGGGCGCCGACGTGGGCGATGAACGTCAGCGGGTCGGCGATGATCTCCGTGCCCGCGCTGTGGTGCTCGCCGATCCACGCCTCGTCGTAGCCGAGCCGGTCGAGCAGCTGGATGGTCTCGACGTCGCGCTGCAGCGACGTCGTCGCGTTCTGCGTCGGCGGGCTGTTGAACGGGGGCATGAAGATCCCGAACCGCAGCTTGTTGACGACGGGCGTCGCGGGCATGGCTCTCCTGTCTCGCGGGGTCAGGTGGATCAGACGGGACGGTGCGCGCCGCGGGTCGGCGCGGCCGTCAGGTGGTAGCGGCGGATCTTGGCGTAGAGGGTTCCTCGGGAGATACCGAGCCGGGCCGCGGCCGCGGCCTTGTTGCCGCCGCACTCGGCGAGCACACCCGCGACGACCTCGGCCTCCGCGTGCTCGAGCGGTCCGAGACCGGCGCGCGGGTCGCGCCCGCCGGCGGGCGCGACGGCCGCCGGGTCGGGGCGCAGCGTCAGGACGACGCCGTCGGCCGTCGTCCCCGCGGTGACCGGCCAGATCTGGGCACGCAGCCCGTCGGCCACGTCGATCTCGCCGCCGGGCCCGGCCTCGACGACGACGGGCCACAGCTCGGCGTGGTCCAGGCCCACTCCCCCGGCGCTGTCCGTCGCCAGCAGCATCGCCCCGTCCACGGCGACGACCGGCGCCGTCGTACGGGACCTGGCGGTGAGGAACGCCTCGAGCAGCCGGCGTTCGGATGCTCCGGCGTCGGACTTCAGCGCGTCCGAGACCCCCTGCACCATCGCCGAGGCGGCGAGGGTGAGGAACCGGCTGGCGTCGGCGGCGCGGCAGGTGATGTTCACGGCGCCGAGGACCTTGCGCGTCACCGGGTGGACGACGGGCGCGGCGACGCACGCCCAGCGGTGGAACGCCTCGACCCAGTGGTCGGCGCCGAGCACGACGGCGGCGCCGCCGCTCTCGAGCGCGGTGCCGATGCCGTTCGTGCCGATGGCCTCCTCGGCGAACATCCCGCCGCGGACGACGCCGACGTCGTCGAGCTCGCCGGCGATCCCCCGGTCCGACACCCAGCGCCAGACGACGGTGCCGCGCGGGTCGGCCAGCGCGAGGCAGCTCGACGCGCCCGCGAACTGGTCGGCGAGGCTCAGCATCACCGGGGCGGCGACGCGCACGAACGGCGTGTCGGCGTCGACGGTGACCTGCGGGATGTCGGTGTGGGCGGGATCGACCCCGCTCCACCGCGAGCGCCGCCAGGAGTCGAGCAGCCCCGATTCGACGTCACCGGGATCGTCGCCGGACTGGAACGCCTCCCACGCGTGCCGCCGATCCATCGCACCCCCGCCCGGCGGTCCGGTACCGGTCGTCGGTGACCGGGGACTCCCGTCCCGCCTCCTCGTCGAGTATGCAAGGTCACACGCGCGGCGACCTGTTCAATTCCTGCACGCCGGGGCCGGTTCACGGGTCGGCTGACGGGAACTGTCAGGTGATTGCACGCAGGATGTCCGGATGACGACAGCTGATCGACCACTCGCCGGCCGCATCGCCCTCGTCGCCGGGGCGACCCGGGGCGCGGGCCGCGGGATCGCCGTCGAGCTCGGCGCCGCCGGGGCGACCGTCTACGTCACGGGGCGCAGCCGCCGCGGCGCGCCGTCGGAGTACGGACGGGCCGAGACGATCGAGGACACCGCCGACCTCGTGACGGCCGCGGGCGGCACCGGCATCGCCGTCCCCACCGACCATCTCGTGCCGGAGCAGGTCAGGGCGCTGGTCGAGCGCATCGACGCCGAACAGGGCCGGCTCGACGTGCTGGTCAACGACATCTTCGGCGGCGACCCGCTCACCGCGTGGCACGCACCGGTGTGGACGCACTCGCTCGACGACGGCCTGCACCTGCTGCACCTCGCGGTCGACACGCACATCATCACCGCGCACTTCGCGCTCGCGCTGATGGTGCGCCACCCGGGCGGGCTCGTCGTGGAGGTCACCGACGGCACGGACGAGTACAACGCCGACAACTACCGGCTGACGGTCTACTACGACCTCGCCAAGGTCGCGCCGATCCGGCTGGCCCGCAGCTGGGCGCACGAGCTGCGCGACCACGGCGGCACCGCCGTCGCGATCACGCCGGGCTGGCTGCGGTCGGAGACCATGCTCGACCACTTCGGCGTCACCGAGGACGACTGGCGCGCGGCGTGCGAGACCGAGCCGCACTTCGCGATCTCGGAGACGCCGAGGTTCGTGGGCAGGGCCGTCGCCGCGCTGGCGGCCGACCCCGACCGGCGGCGGTGGAACGGCCGGTCGCTGTCCTCGGGCGGGCTGGCGAAGGAGTACGGGTTCACCGACCTGGACGGGTCGGCGCCCGACGCGTGGCGCTACGTCGTCGAGGTGCAGGACGCCGGCCGTCCCGCCGACGTGACCGGCTATCGCTGAACCGGACCGCCCGCACCGAGCCCGGCGCCGTTGCGCGGCCGGCCGTCGGCAGGACGGTCGGCCCGCTCCGGCGAGTCGGGCGCACCGCAGATCCGGGCGTAGCGCTGCAGGAAGACGTGCAGCGCCGCGTCGACCCGGCGCAGCCCGCGGGCCTGCGCGTCGAGGCACGCCTCGCCCTCGGGGGTGACGTGGTAGGTGCGGCGTGCGGGACCGGCACCGGAGGACTCCCACTCCGACCGGACGAGCCCCTGCCGCTCCAGCCCCCGCAACGCGCGGTAGACCCCGCCCGCGTCGCCGTCGCCGTCGTGCATCGGTCGAAGCCGCGCGGCCAGCTCGTAGCCGTGGTCGGCCTGCTCGCGCAGCAGGAGCAGCAGACACGGCTGAAGGAAGTTGCGCGGTTCGAGCTCGGCCAACGGTGGCCCCCTGGATCGGCGGTGGTGGACGCCTGCCGGGGCCGATGATTGCATCAGGTGAGACGCCTCACAACCGCAGGTGATGAGGCGTCCCGGCGGAGCCGCGGCGCGGGGCGGACGGGCGTCCGCCCCGCGCCGTCCCGTGATCAGAAGCCGTTCTGCGACAGCCAGTTCTTCGCGACGGTCGCCAGCGACGGCTTGGCGTCCGACGAGGCCTCGGCGTTGAGCTGGGTGAGGCCCTCGGTGGTCAGCTTGGCCGAGATCTGGTTGAGGACGTCGGCGGTGGTGCCGGTGCCCTTGGCCTTGTTGATCAGCGGGACGACGTTCTGCGCGGCGAAGTTGTCCTTCGGGTCGGTCAGCACGACGAAGCCGTTCGTCGGGATCGACGCGTCGGTGGTGAAGATGTCGGCGGCCTGGATGTCGCCGTTCTTCAGGGCCGCGACCGTGAGCGGGCCGCCGGCGTCGAGCGCCTTGTACTCCTTGAACGTGCAGTTGTAGGTCTTCTGGATGCCCGGGATGCCGTCGGGACGGGTCTGGAACTCCGGCGGGCCGCCGAAGGTCAGCTGGCCGCAGTTCGGTGCGAGGTCGGCGATCGACGTCGCGTTGTACTTCGTGGCCGTGTCCTTGGTGACGACGACCGCGTCCTTGTCCTCGGCCGCGGCCTTGTCGAGGACGGTCAGGTTGTCGGGCAGGGCGGCCTTCAGCGCCGTGTACACGGCGTCGGGCTCGGTCTCGGTGGCGTTCTTGTTGAGGTACTGCAGCAGCGTCCCCGTGTACTCGGGGATGAGGTCGATCGAGCCTTCCTTGATCGCCGGGAAGTAGGTCTCGCGGCTGCCGATCGGCGGCCGCAGGTCGACCTTCACACCCTTGGCCTGCAGGGCCTGGGCGTAGATGTTGGCGATGATCTGGCTCTCGACGAAGTTCGCCGACCCGATGACGACGGTGTCGGCGGAGCCGGAGCTCCCCGAGCCGCCGTTCTGCAGCGGGTCACTGCCCCCGCCGCACGCGGCGAGCGCCAGTGCTGCGGTCGCGACCAGCGCGAACCGTGCGATCAGCGAGCGTCTCATTGTTGGTCCTCCGTGCGGGTTTCTGTGCGGGGCTCACGCCGCCCGGGCGGCGTTGTCGGTGGGCCGGGTGGCGAGTGCGCGCACCCGGCGGCCCGTGCCGGCGGTCTGCAGGCCGGGCGAGACGAGCAGCTTCTGCAGGCCCGCGAGCGCCAGGTCGGCGACGACGGCCAGCAGCGCGACGAGGATGGAGCCGGCGATCATCTGCGGGAAGTCGCGGGTGGACAGGCCGTCGATGATGTAGCGGCCCAGTCCGTCGAGACCCACGTACGCGGCGATCGTCGCGGTCGAGATGACCTGCAGCACCGAGCTGCGGACCCCGCCGATGATCAGCGGCAGTGCGTTGGGCAGCTCGACGCCGAACAGCACGCCGCGCCCGCGCATGCCCATCCCGCGGGCCGCGTCGACCACCGCGGCGTCGACGTTGCGCACCCCGGCGTAGGTGCCCGCGAGCACGGGCGGGATCGCGAGCAGCACCAGCGCGACGAGCGGGCCGATGATGCCCAGCCCGGTCCACTGCACGAGCAGGACGAGCACGCCCAGCGTCGGGAGGGCCCGCAGCCCGTTGGCCGACCCGACGACGAGGAAGCCGCCCTTGCCGGTGTGCCCGATCCACGCGCCGAGGGGGACGGCGATCGCGATCGCGATGATCATGACCAGCGCGGTGTAGCCCAGGTGCTCGACGAGCCGCTGCGGGATCGAGCCCGGTCCCGACCAGTGCGCGGGATCGACGAGCCAGCCGAGGAAGTTCACGCCGTCGCTCCCTGACGGGTGGCCCGCGCCGCGCGGTCCCAGGGTGTGAGCAGCCGGCCGACGAGCAGCAGCAGCCCGTCGACCACCAGCGCCAACGCCACGACCAGCACGATCCCGGCGACGACCTCGGCGGTGATGTCGCGCTGGAAACCGTCGGTGAACATCTGGCCGAGCCCGCCGAAGCCGATGACCGAGCCGACCGTCACCAGGCTGATCGACGACACCGCCGCCACCCGCACCCCCGCGAGGATCACCGGGACCGAGACGGGCAGCTCGACGGCGAGGAACCGGCGGACCGGCGCGTACCCCATCGCCGTGGCCGCGTCGACCAGCACGGGCGGCACCGCCTCCAGCGCGTCGGCGACCGTCCGCACCAGCAGCGCGAGGCTGTACACGGTCAGCGCCACGATCACGTTGACCGGGTCGAGGATGCCCGTGCCCAGCACCACGGGCAGGAACACGAACAACGCGAGCGACGGGATCGTGTAGAGCAGGCCCGCGAGGTTGACGACGACCGTGCGCCCGACGCCCGCGCGGTTGGCGAGCCAGCCGAGCGGGATCGCCAGCACCAGCCCGATCACGACGGGCACGAGCGAGAACACGATGTGGTCGGACAGCAGCCCCGCGATGAACCCGAGGTTCTGGGAGACCCAGTTCACGACGGCCCGCCTCAGGCCACGTTCTCGTCGCTGCGGGCGTCGGCCAGCGCACGCAGCACGTCGTCGGCGCCGATCGAGCCGAGGACCCGACCGTCGCCGTCGACGGCCACGCCGCGGCCCGAGGGCGACGAGAGCGCCGCATCGAGCGCGGCGCGCAGGGAGCCGGAGCCCGCGTCGTACAACGAGCCACCGGGGACGAGCGCGGCCTCGTCGACCGGACCGCTGCCGCGGTCGACCCAGCCGAGCGGGCGATGCTCCCCGTCGACCACCAGCGCCCAGCCCTCCGACGGCAGCCGGTCGCCGAGCGCGACCGTCGGCAGGTCGCCGATGGGCAGCCCGGCAGAGGACAGGAAGCCCAGTCCGCGGTAGCCGCGGTCGCGCCCGACGAAGGAGTCGACGAAGTCGTCGGCCGGGCGGGACAGCAGCACGCCCGGCTCGTCGTACTGGGCGAGCCTGCCGCCGGTGCGGAACACCGCGACCTTGTCGCCCAGCTTGATCGCCTCGTCGATGTCGTGGGTGACGAACACGATGGTCTTGCCCAGCTCGGACTGCAGCCGCAGCAGCTCGTCCTGCAGCGTCTCGCGGACGATCGGGTCGACGGCGCTGAACGGCTCGTCCATCAGCAGCACGGGCGGATCGGCGGCGAGCGCCCTGGCGACGCCGACCCGTTGCTGCTGGCCGCCGGAGAGCTGCGCCGGGTACCGCTTGGCCATCTCGGGGGCGAGCCCGACGGTGTCCATCAGCTCCGCGGCGCGCTCGCGTGCCTGCTTCTTGTTCCACCCCAGCAGCAGCGGCACCGTCGCCACGTTGTCGAGGATCGTCCGGTGCGGGAACAACCCGGCCTGCTGGATGACGTAGCCGATGCCCCGGCGCAGCTCGGCCGCGTCGCGGGACATGATGTCGGTGCCCTCGACGGAGATCGAACCCGAGCTCGGCTCGATCATGCGGTTGATCATGCGCAGCGACGTGGTCTTGCCGCAGCCCGACGGCCCGACGAACACGGTGATGCGGCCGGAGTCGACGACGAGGTCGAGCGCGTCGACCGCGACGGTGCCGTCCGGGAAGCGTTTGGTCACGCCCCGGAACTCGATCATCCGGGTCCCCCCTCGTCGCCGACGGTCTCGGGCGGGCCGTCGCAGCTCCGCGAATCTAGCCCGCGGCACCGACGGTCGCGACCGATGTGATCGGACCGCGACCCGGCGCCTCCCTACGGCAGGCGGGCCGGTGGGCCGGACCGATCAGGCGACGTCGGTCGACGGCGGCACCCGCAGCCGGCCCGACCGCAGCACCTCACGCATCTGCTCGACGGGCAGCGGGCGGGCGAACAGCCAGCCCTGGAAGGCGTCGACACCGATGCCGCGCAAGGCCTCGAACTGCGCGGCGGTCTCCACCCCCTCGGCGACCGTGCTCCGCCCCATGGCCCGCGCCATGTCCACCACCGCGCGCGCGACCGCGTGGTCGACGGGGTCCTCCGCGATGCCGGTGACGAACGCGCGGTCGACCTTGACCGTCTGGGCAGGGAGCTCCTTGAGCCGCGCGAGCGAGGAGTAGCCGGTGCCGAAGTCGTCGACGGCGAACCGGACGCCGCGCCCGACGAGATCGGCCATGGCCGCGAGCGCGTGCGGCGGCAGCGCGACGAGGCTCGTCTCGACGAGCTCGAGGATCAGCCGGGAGTGGTCGAGCCCGGTCGCCTGCAGCGTCCCGGTCACGAGCTCGGCGAACTCGGGGTCGCCGGGGAGCAGCCCCGCGAGGTTGACCGCGACTGCGATCTCGCCCTCCGACTGCCAGCCCGCGGCCTCGCGGGCGGCCGTGCGCAGCACCCAGAGATCGAGCTCGCGCATCAGCCCGCCGCGCTGGGCGACCGGGAGGAACTCACCGGGCGGGACCAGCCCACGGTCGGGGTGCGGCCACCGGATCAGCGCCTCGGCGCTGCGCACCCGGCCGTCGGCGGTGACCACGGGCTGGTACTCCAGCACGAGCCGGTCGTCGGCGATCGCGGCGCGCAGCTCGGCCTCGAGGCCCAGCTGGCTCGTCGCGGTGCGCACGACGACGTCGGTGGCGACACCGACCCCGCCGCGCGAGCGCTTCTTCGCCTCGTACATGGCGACCTCGGCGAACCGCAGCAGGTCCGCGGCACGCAGGTCCGGGTCGGGCGCGGGCGTCGCCAACCCGACCGACGCCGTGACCTCCACCGGGCGGCCGCCGACGGTGATCGACGTCCGCAGCAGGGCGGCGACGGTGTGCGCCAACGCCTCCGGCCCACCGGCCTCGGTGTGGTCGGAGCAGATCACGACGAACTCGTCGCCGGAGAGCCGGGCCGCGGTGCAGCCGAAGGGCAGCTCGCGCTGCAGCCTGCCCGCGAGCGTGACCAGCAGGTCGTCGCCGGCGTCGTGGCCGAGCGAGGAGTTGACGCGGGAGAAGTCGTCGAGGTCGCCGCAGACGAGCACCACGCCGTCGCGGCCGGGGCCGGCGAGCAGCCCGTCGACCAGGTGCAGCGCCGCGGCCCGGTTGGGCAGCCGGGTCAGCGCGTCGACGGTGCCCGCGCTGCGCAGCACCTCGGCCGCGCGGCGGCGGTCGGTCACGTCCTCGCAGACGACGAGGAACAGCGGGGCGCCGTCGTCGGCGCGGGTGACGGTGACCCCGACACCGCACCAGACGCGGGTGCCGTCGCTGCGCAGCAACGGCAGCGCGTCGAGCCGGTAGCCGTTGTCGACGCCGGGCGGGACGCGGCGCAGCCAGTCGGGCAGGCCGTCGGGGCTCAGCGGCTCCGGCTCGGCCGACAGGGCCGCCGCGGTGGTGCCGCGCAGGTCCTCCGGGACGGTGTCGAGGATCTCGCACACCGCAGGGTTGGCGTCGATCACCCGGCCGGTGGCGTCGAACAGCAGCACGCCGGTGGGCAGCAGCGCGACCAGGTCGGCGAACCGGGCACCCGCGGCCCGGTGCCGGTTCTCGGCGAGCCGCTGCGCGGACAGGTCCCGCACCGTGCCGACGAGCCGCACCGGCGTCCCGTCGTCGGCGCGCTCGACGCTCGCGCGGCAGCCGAGCAGCCGGTCGCCCGGCAGCTTGAGGTCGACGTGGTGGTCGCCGCCGCGCACCCCGTTGCGCAGGCCCTGGCACAGCAGCGCCACCTGCTCGCCCTCGATCGGGCCGTCCGGTCCGTCGGGGTCGATGCCGGCGCCGCGGTAGAGGTCCTGCAGCGACGCGCTGCGGCGCAACGTCGCCGACGCCAGCTCGTAGGTCCACGTGCCGACCCGGGCCATCCGCTCGAGCTCGGCGATGCGTCGCGCGTCGGACCCCGAGCCCAGCTCGACGAGCATCACGACCTGGAGGTCGGCGCCCACGTCCCAGCGGACGACCCGCACCCGGACGAGCGTCCCGTCGGCGCGGATCAGCCGGGCGTCGCCGTCGGGCCCGACGACCAGCCGGCGCAGGTGCAGCCCCAGCGGCCCGCTGTCGGCGTCGCCCGGTGACCGCCCGGCGAGCTGGGTGAACGCCGGGTTGGCCCGCAGCACCCGGCCGGTCCGGTCGCACACCAGCGTCGGCGCGCCCGGCAGCGGGAGGGCGTCGGCGCCGCCCGGCAGCGGGCGGCCGAACGCGGTCTCCCGGACCCCCGGGCCCACCGGACGAACCGGCAGCTCGGGACCGGCGCCCGGCCGTGCCGGACCCGGCCGGTGCGGCGCGGGGTGACCGGTGTGGACGGTCTCCGGCCCGGTCCCGGGCGGCGCCAGCAGGCTGCCCCGGCGCGGGTCGGTCGCCGGGTCGGCGGCGGCCGGGGCCGGCGCGGCGACCGCGACGACGGCGTCGTCCGTTCCGTCCGCGCCGTCGTCCGGCGTACCGGGGGTCCGGTCGATGGCCCGGGCGAGCTGACCGGCGAAACGCGCGGCCTCCGGGTCGACGGGCCCGCCCGCGGCCTGCCTCGAGCGGCGCAGATCGGCCCGCGCGACGGCCTCGGTCGCGGGGGCGTCGACCCCCGCGCCGTCCCGCTCGCCGCGGGGACCACGTCCGAACTCGCTCACGGCTTCCCCCACCGAAGTGCGTCGACTCTGCACCGGGAACAACGAGTGACTGCTCCACTCGATGCGCGAATCTCACTCGGACGGACTACGCCGCCCCGAGTGAGGTACCGGGAGAACACGCACTGACGGTGATCGCCAGGGCCGACCGGTGGAAAACCCCCTGGTGAGGGACGTGAGTTGGTTCACTGTCCGTCGACAACCGGAAGTGAGCCCGGACCGTCAGCCCCGCTCCGCCGCCGTCGCGACGGCCGTGGCGACCGCCGTCGCCACCCGCGGGTCGAACGGGCTGGGCACGATCCGGTCGGCCGCGAGCTCGTCACGGGCGACGGCATGGATCGCGTCGGCCGCCGCCAGCTTCATCGCCTCGGTGATCCGGCGCGCGCCCGCGTCGAGGGCCCCCCGGAAGACACCCGGGAACGCGAGCACGTTGTTGATCTGGTTCGGGAAGTCGCTGCGGCCGGTCGCGACGATCGAGGCGTACCGCGCGGCGACGTCCGGGTGCACCTCGGGGTCCGGGTTGGACAGTGCGAAGACCATGCCGCCCGGGGACATCGCGGCCAGCAGGGACTCGTCGAGCAGCGCGCCCGACAGTCCGACGAACACGTCCGCGCCCGCCATCGCCTCGGCGATCCCGCCCGTGATCCCCCGCGGGTTGGTGATCGCCGCGAGCGCGGCCTTCTCGCCGCCGCGCGCCGCGTCGACGACACCGCGCGAGTCGAGCAGGACGATGTCGCGCACCCCCGCCGCCAGCAGGATCCGGGCGCACGCCACCCCCGCCGCGCCCGCGCCGGAGACGACGACGCGCAGCGATCCGAGGTCGCGGTCGGTGACCACGCACGCCCCGCGCAGCGCGGCGAGCAGCACGATCGCGGTGCCGTGCTGGTCGTCGTGCATGACCGGGCAGTCGAGCGCCTCGACCAGCCGTCGCTCGAGCTCGAAGCACCGCGGCGCCGCCACGTCCTCCAGGTTGACCGCGCCGAAGCTCGGGCGCAGCCGCACCAGCGTCTCGACGATCTCGTCGACGTCGGTGGTGTCGAGCACCAGCGGGATCGAGTCCAGCTCGGCGAACGTCTTGAACAGCGCCGACTTGCCCTCCATGACCGGCAGCGCCGCCCGCGGGCCGATGTCGCCCAGCCCCAGCACGGCGGTGCCGTCGCTCACGACGGCGACGAGGCGGTCGGCCCACGTGTGGGTGCGGGCGACGGCGGCGTCGGCCGCGATCGCGCGGCTGACCTCGGCGACGCCGGGGCTGTAGGCGATCGCCAGGTCGCGCTGGTCGCGCAGCGACGCGGTGAGGCCCGTGGCGAGCTTGCCGCCGCGGTGGGCGTCGAAGATCTCGTCGCGGGTGGGCGTGGACAGGGGCCGCTCGGGAGCGGTGGTCATGACGGGTCCTTCGTCCTCGGGGTGCGGATGATGTGCGCGCGATCGCAGGGATCGTCGACGCGTTCCGTGCACCGGAGGTCGCGGGTGTCGGCCCGTTCGCGGTGCCGGACGGCCCCGCCGCGCCGGTCACCGCGGATGTCGCGGTCACAGCCGTGCGGTCGGGCAGTCGGGTACGGCCGAGAATGCTACCCACGCCGGGCGGCGACCGGCACGGTCGGCTGCGTCACGCCGTCCGGAGGGTCAGGCCGTCACGGACGGGCCGATCGGGTGCGCGGCGAGGAAGTCGAGGACGACGGCCGTCGCCTCCGCCTCCTGCTCCTCGAAGTACCCGTGCCGGGCGCCCGGGATGCGGTGCACCCTCGCGTCCGGGATCCGCGAGGCGAGCAGGTCCGCGTTCTCGACGACGTTGAGCAGGTCGTCCGTGCCGTGCAGGCACAGCGTCGGCGCGGTGATCGACGGCAGACCGTCCCACGAGTCGTGGCCCTGGCTCGCGCGGTAGTGCTTCGCCGCGACGGCCGGCGGGGTGCCGACGCGCCAGTCGTGGCACACGTCGATCCGCAGCCGCCGGCGCGCCCACTCCGGGCTGTGCAGGAACTCGGTCAGGTCGCCGTTCGCCGCCAGCCGCTCGTCGACGTGCGCGGGCCGCGGGACGCCGTGTGCGTCGCCGGGCGTCGTCCCGCCGAGGACGAGCGCCCCGACCCGGTCCGGATGGTCGATCGCGACCCACTGCGCGACGCGCCCGCCCATCGAGAACCCGTAGACGTGCGCCCGGTCGATGCCGAGCGCGTCGAGGACGGCGACCGCGTCGGCGGCGAAGTCGCGCGTCGTCCAGCCGCCCTCCGGGGTCTCGCTCCCGCCGGTGCCGCGGTAGTCGAACGTGACGACGCGGTGCCGCGCCGCGAGCAGCCCGGGCACCCGGCCCCACATGAGCCTGCTGGAACCCTGGCCCTGCAACAGGATCAGCGGATCGCCCGATCCGGTCTCCTCGACGTCGAGAGCGGTCCCGTCGGCGGCGTGGGCGGTCGGCATGCACCCACCCTGTCACCCCGGGTCGGAGCCGGCCGCGGGAGGCGTGCGCCACACCCCGCTGCCACCGGAGGTCGTCGGCAGGACAGGATCGACCGATGACGACTCCGGAGAACCCCGCCCGCATCGGCAACGTCCTGCACCCCGTCCCCGACGTCGCCGCGGCCGTCGAGTTCTACGGCTCGGTCTTCGGCTTCGCGACGAAGTTCGTCGACGGCGGCCGCTACGCCGCGCTCGACGCCGGCGGCACGACGCTGGCGCTGGCCGCTCCGGAGGAGGACGTCACCGGCGGGGTCCCGGCGGCGTCGATCAAGGTCGCCGACGTCGCCGCCGCGCTCGCCGCGCTGGTCGAGGCGGGCGGCACCGTCGTGCGGGAGGCGGAGCAGGGCCCGCACGAGGTGCGCGCCGTGGCCCGGGACCCGTGGGGCAACACCGTCGTCGTCTACGGGCCGCGCCAGGACTCCCCTGGCTGACCGGCTACGCGGGTTCGGACTCGCGCGGCTCCATCACGACCTCGCCCATCGGCCCCCAGCCCTCGCCGGGGAGCTCCTGGAAGACGATCTTCGGCTGTTCCGTCACCACCGACGGCAGCCAGCCGAAGAACCACTTGGCGTGCCCGGACGTCACGTGCGCCTCGCCGGCCGCCTGGTCGACGTAGTTGGCGAGGACGGTGAACTCGTTGGCCCGCTCGACGCTCTCGTAGCAGCTGAACACGAGGTTCCCGGGCTCCTCGCGCACCTGCCCGGAGTAGCGGACGATCCCCTCCAGGAAGTCCTCCCGCTTCTCCGGGCGGACGTCGATCCTGATCACGATGAAGATCACGGTGCCTCCTGCGTCGGGACGGGCCACAGACATACCGCACTCCCGGCGTTCCCGACGTCTCAAATCCGAGACACGTCCTGACACGATCCGAACATCGCCCGCACCGCCGGTTCATCCGCGCTCGGCATCGTCGGCGGCGTCCGGCACTCCTCACATCGCGCCGGACCCGGACGCAGGAGGAACGGATGCGAGTCAACCGATGGGTCGGTGGCCTGGTCGCGGCGGGCGTCGCCACCGGAGCACTGGTCGTCGGCACGGGAACGGCGTTCGCCGACGCCCCGCCGCCCTCGACCGCCGCGGCCTCCGCCGGACCCGCGACCCAGCGGACGTGCACGGACCGGATCCCGGCGCTGCTGGCGCGCATCGACAAGGTCACCGCGCGGATCACCGGCGACGCGGCCACCCGGGGGTCGACGGCGTGGCTGAAGGACAAGGAGTCGAAGGCCCGCGCCGCCGGTGACGACGCACTCGCCGATCTCCTCGACGCCCGCGTCGCGCACCGCCAGGACCGGCTCGACCAGCTGGCGGCGGCGAAGCGGACCGTGCAGGACATCCAGCAGAAGGACTGCTCGTCGTGAGGTCCCTGCTCGCGCTCGCCGCCGTCGGTGCCGTGCTGCTCGCGGGCTGCGACCGCGGCGGGTCCGGCGCGTCCGACCAGGTGTCCGCCGCCGACCGGGCCACGCTCTCGTCGGTGGAGGCGACGGTGGGGGCCGTCGAGTCCCAGGTCGCGAGCGACGGTGGCGGGTGAGCCCGGGACGGTCGGTGGCACGATCCACGCCACCGGCCGTCCCCGGCTCGTCGTGTCCGCGCCCGGAGGTGCATCGCAGGTGGCAGGACTGGTGCTGGTCGTCGAGGACGAGCCGGCGATCGCCGACCTCATCCGCCTCTACCTGCGCAAGGACGGATTCGGTGTGCACGTCGAGCACGACGGCGCCGCGGGCCTCGACGCGGTCCGGCGGCTCGCCCCCGTCGCGGTCGTCCTCGACGTCGGGCTGCCCGGCCTCGACGGCGTCGAGGTCTGCCGGCGGCTGCGCGCCGCCGACGACTGGACCCCCGTCCTGTTCGTCACCGCCCGCGACGACGAGGTCGACCGCATCCTGGGCCTGGAGATGGGCGCCGACGACTACGTCACCAAGCCGTTCAGCCCGCGCGAGCTCGTCGCCAGGGTGCGGACGGTGCTGCGCCGCTCCGGCACCGGCCCCCCGCGCGAGGAGGTGCTGCGGGTGGGCGAGGTCGAGGTGCAGGTCGACCGCCGGCGGGTGCGGGCCGGCACGACGGAGGTGGCGCTGAC
>Ga0182736_1002292_pt1 | contig 15043 bp, 17 predicted proteins | sample eDN5th30CKraftBY_FD_128882 | JGI IMG/M metagenome (GOLD analysis project Ga0182736, IMG submission 128882) | Enriched backyard soil microbial communities from Emeryville, California, USA - eDNA 5th pass 30_C Kraft BY (version 2) (version 2) | ecosystem: Environmental > Terrestrial > Soil >...
CCCGCATCGACTTCTCTGGTCCCGAGGTGCCGATGGCGCCTGAGATCCGCCCGGTCTCCTTCGCGCATCTTCTGGGTCCGGCCAGAAGGACGCCGCTGGCCCAGGGCATTGCCCGGACTGTCGCGCATTACCGCGCCATGGCGGAGGAGGTCAGTCCGCCCGTAGATAGCGCAGGATCATCTCTTTGATGGTCGCCAGCCGCGCCTCGACCCGGTCCTTGGCCAGCAATTCGCGGCCGAACAGGACTTCGAGCGTGTGGCGGTTCGAGACATAGGTGAAACCAAGGGCGGAGATCGAGATGTACAGATCCAGCACGTCGATACCGGGGCGGAACACGCCCTGTTCGACACCCCGGTCAAGGATGGTGCCCAGTTGATCCAGGATCGTTCGGTTCAATTCGGTCATGTTCTGCGTCCCCTTCAGATGGGAGGCGCCGTGCAGGTTCTCGGTATTGATCAACCGGACGAAGCCCGGATGCTCGATGTAATAGCGGAAGGTGAACTCGACCAACCTCGAGATGGCCTCTGCGGGCCGGTCGGGGTCAAGCTCCAACGCCGCTTCGGCGTTGCGGATGTCGGCATAGATGGCGCGCAGGGCGGCCAGGTAAAGCTCGTCCTTGCTGCCGAAATAGTGGTAGACCATCGCCTTGTTGGTATGCGCCCGATCCGCGATCCGGTCCACACGGGCACCGCCAAGTCCGAAGGTGGAAAACTCCTCGATCGCCGAATCAAGCAGCGCGCGGCGGCGCTTCTCGGGTGCGCGCTCGCCCGGGGAAACCTTGGTTTTTTCTTTCAAATCAATTCTGTCCGTCATGATATGGAACTCGTTTCCTAAGGCGAGAGGGCAGGATGACTGTAGCGTGGACGTTGACATTAACCAACTGGTTGATTAACACGGAGGAGCGAATGGAGGATTCGCCTGACATCACCGCCGCGGGCAGGGAAGCCCGCGCAATATCCCGAACAAAATTGTCAAAACTTCTGGGAGGAAGTATGTCTTTCAAGTTTTCGATCCGGGCCGCCGCGCTCGGGCTGGTGGCGGCGATGGGGCTGGCGGGCTTTGGTTCTGATGCCCGGGCCCAGACGCTGGAAAAGATCAAGGATGCGGGCGTGGTCCGCATCGGCGTCATGGGCGAACAGGCGCCATGGGGTTCGATCGACGCGAGCGGGCAGAATATCGGATATGACGTGGACGTGGCCCGGCTGATCGCCGAGGAACTGGGCGTCAAGGTCGAATTCGTGCCCGGCGCCGTCGCCGCCCGCATCCCGAACCTGCTGACCGGCAAGGTCGATCTGCAGATGGCGGTGATGGGCATGTATCCCGACCGTGCCAAGGTCGTGCAGTTCACCCAGCCCTATGCGGGCCTCAAGATCATTCTGCTGTCCAGCGCCAAGAACAAGATCGAGACGATCGAAGATGCGCGCAGCATGAATATCGGCGTGCCGCGCGGTGCGGCACAGGACACCGCGATCACCAAGCTGCTGGGCGATCTGCCGAATATCCGCCGCTTCGACGATGACAGCTCGACCATGCAGGCGCTGGTCTCCGGTCAGGTCGATGCGATCGGCGGCAACACCACCTACAAGATCAATCTCGACAAGGCCGCTCCGGGTAACGACTACGAACAGAAGGTGGTTTTCCAGGAGCAGTGGATGGGCGTCGCAACCAAGCCCGGCGACAAGGAAATCAACGAGTGGCTGAACGCCTTCATCGAGAAGATCAAGGCCGACGGCCGGCTTGAAGCGATCAGCCAGAAATGGCTAGGCGAGCCTCTGCCGCAATTCCCCGCCTCGCTCGAGGGCGTGCCCTTTACCGCCCAGTAAGCGACCGGCCCGCGAGGGACGATGTGACGATGGCAGCCGCGCAGATGCGGCTGCCTGCCGACCGAACATGTGCGAAGGCTTGCAATGAAAAAGATCTATGTCCTGAACGGGCCGAACCTGAACCTGCTCGGCCAGCGCGAACCCGAGATCTATGGCCGCATCACCCTGGACCAGATCCGCGGCTGGTGCGAGGAGGACGCCGCCGAACTGGGGCTGGAGGTGGTCTTCCGCCAGTCGAATTTCGAGGGCGAGATCATCCAGTGGATCCACGAGGCGCGGACGGAAGCTGCCGGGATCGTCATCAATCCGGCCGGTTACACCTTCACCTCGATCGCGATCCTCGACGCGCTCAAGACCTTTGACGGACCCAAGATCGAGCTTCACATCTCGAACGTGCATCAGCGCGAGGAGATCTATCACAAATCCCTGGTCTCGCGCACGGCCACGGCGGTCATGGCCGGCTTCGGAGCCTTCGGCTATCGGCTGGCGCTGCGCGCCATGAAGGAGTGGACCGAATGATCCGCATCGCATTGCTGGGCGCGGGGCTGATCGGGCGCGAACATGCCGCGCTGATCCAGGCCCATCCGGGGGTCGAACTGGCCGCAATCTGCGACCCCTCGCCCGAAGGGAAGGCGCTGGCCGACGATCTGGGCGTGCCGCATTTCGCCGATTACGTCGAGGCGCTGGACAGGGCGCGCCCCGATGGCGCGATCATCGCGCTGCCGAACCGCCTGCACGAGCCGGCCGCGCTGGCCTGCATCGAACGCGGCATTGCCTGCCTTGTCGAAAAGCCGGTGGCCGACACGGTGGCTGCGGGCACGCGCATCGCCGAGGCCTCCGAGGCGCACGGTGTCCCGGTGCTGGTCGGGCATCACCGCCGCCATAGCCCCGACATCCGCGCCGCGAAGAAAAGCATCGCGGCGGGCGAGCTGGGCGATCTGGTCGCGGTGAACGGCATGACGCTGTTCGACAAGCCCGACGCCTATTTTCAGGCCGAATGGCGGCGCCAGCCGGGCGGCGGGCCGCTGCTCATCAACCTGATCCACGACATCGACGCCCTGCGCCATCTGATCGGCGAGATCGAGAGCGTGCGCGCCTTCACCTCATCGGCCACGCGCGGCTTCGTGGTCGAGGATACGGCCAGCATCGCCATCCGCTTCCAGAATGGCGTCCTTGGCAGCTTCGTCATCTCGGACGCGGCGGTCAGCCCCTGGGCCTGGGAATATTGCTCGGGGCAGGCGCTGTATCATCCCGCGCAACCGGGCCCCTGCCTGTTCATCGCGGGGCGCAAGGCGGCGCTTTCGGTCTCGGACATGTATCTGTGGCGCCATGCCGAGCAGGACCAGCACTGGCAGCATCCCCTGCTGCGCGAGCATCGTCCCGGCGACGGATCGCGCACCTATGTCAACCAGCTTGACCATTTCATCGCGGTGATCCGGCGCGAGGCCGAACCTCTGATCACGGCCCGCGACGGTCTCGCCACCTTGGCCGCGACATTGGCGATCGAGACCGCCGCGCGTGAGGACCGCACCGTCACGCTGGATGAGATGCTGGGGCAGGCCGCGGAAAGGGCGGTGGCATGACCCGGGCGCTGTCGCTCTCCTTCCTGACCTGCCTCGGTGCCCCGCCCGAGGAGGCGGTCCGCGTCGCCGCCGCGACCGGATACGATTTTCTGGGTCTGCGGATGCTGCCCGCGGCTCCGGGCGGGATCGCCTTTCCACTGATGGAAGATGCCAGTCGCCGTCGCGCCCTGCGGCGGCAGATGGAGGACAGCGGGATCGGGATCTTCGATGTCGAGATGATCCGACTGGCCCCGGATTTCCGACCCGACCCCTTCCTGCCCTTCCTCGAGGCTTCCGCCGATCTTGGCGCGCGCGCCATTCTTGTCGCTGGCGATGACCCGGACGAGGGCCGGCTGACCGCGTCTTTCGTCGCGCTATGCGAGGCGGCGGCGCCCTTCGGCCTGACGGCCGATCTGGAATTCATGCCGCAATCGGACCTCGCCGATCTTGCCGCGGCGCTGCGGGTGCTCAATGCGGCGGGCCAGCCCAATCAGGGCGTGATCGTCGACACGCTGCATGTCTCGCGCGCCCGCGTCGCGCCCTCGGCCATCGCCGCCATTCCGCGTCAATGGCTGCATTACGGCCAGATCTGCGACGGTCCTGCCGAAATCCCCGCCACGCGCGAGGCGCTGAACTTCGCGGCCCGGCACGAGCGTTTGCTGCCGGGCGACGGTGCGATCGACCTCACCGCGATCTTCGCGGCACTGCCGCCCGATCTGCCGGTGGCGGTCGAGGTGCCCAATGACCGGCAATCGGCGGGTATGACAGCCGAGGCATGGGCCCGGCGCGCGCGTCGCGCGGCGCTGGACGTGCTGGAACCGCAACCCGTGGGCAAGGAGTCCTGAGATGATCAGCAAGACAATCCGCGGCGAAAAGATCCCTGCTTTGGGCTTTGGCACCTTCGAACTGACCGGGCCCGAGGGCGAGGCGGCGATCCGCACCGCCATCGAGATGGGGTATCGCCAGATCGACACCGCCATCCGCTATGGCAACGAACGTGAGGTGGGCCGGGCGATCCGCGCCTCGGGCGTGGCGCGGGACGAGCTTTTCGTGACCACCAAGATCTGGTTCGACAATCTCGCACCCGAGCAGGTCCATGCCCGCGTTGGCGAAAGTCTGGACCGGCTGGGGCTGGAACAGGTCGACCTGCTGCTGGTCCATTGGCCGACGCGCGATGTGCCGCTGGGCGAGACGCTGGCCGCCTTTGCCGAGGAACGGGCCAAGGGTCGCACCCGGCTGATCGGGGTCAGCAACTTCACCGTGGCCCTGCTTGACGAGGCGCTGGATGTCCACAAGGCCGACCTGTTCTGCAACCAGGTCGAATACCACCCCTACCTGTCGCAGGAGAAGCTGCTGACCCGGATGCGCCGCGCCGACATGCTGCTGAACGCCTATCAACCCATCGCGCGCGGCAAGGTCTTCCAATCCGACCTGCTGAAGGCGATCGGGGCGAAATACGGCAAATCCGCGGGACAGGTCACGCTGCGCTGGCTGGTCCAGCAGGATCATGTCGGCGCGATCCCGCGTTCCTCCCGGCCCGAAAACATGCGCGCCAATCTGGAGATCTTCGATTTCGAACTGGAGGAGGAGGACATGCGCGCCATCCACGGGCTTGCGCGGGGCGAGAGGTTCTCGCGCTTCGAATGGGAGCCGGAATGGGACACGTAATCCGTCAGACCGCAGAAGGAGGGGCAGATGACACTTGATTTCAGCGTGGTGGCGAATGCCTGGCAAGCCCTGCTTTACGGGGTCATGGGCACGATGCTGCTGGCGGTGTTCGGCATGGCGCTTGCGATGATCATCGGCGTGCTGGGCGTGGCGATCCTGCGCGCCCAGATGCGGATCCCCAGCTTTCTGGTGACCGCCTTTGTCGAGATCATCCGCAATACCCCGTTCCTCGTGCAGATCTATTTCATCTTCTTCGCCCTGCCGCTGGCCGGCATCCGCCTGAACCCCACCATCACCGCAATCCTTGCGCTGGGGCTGAACGGCGGCGCCTATGCCATCGAAATCATCCGGGGCGGCGTCGAAAGCATTTCGAAGGGGCAGACCGAGGCCGGGCTGGCGCTGGGTCTGCACAAGGGCGAGGTGTTTCGCCTGATCGTGCTGAAACCGGCGCTGAAGGCGATCTACCCCTCGCTCTCCAGCCAGTTCATCCTGTTGACGCTGACCACGGCGATCTGCACCTCGATCTCGGCCTATGAGCTTACATCGGTCGGCCAGCGCATCGAGGCCGAGACCTTCCGCAGCTTCGAGGTCTATTTCACGCTCACCATGATCTATCTGGTGATCTCGCTGATCACGATGTGGGCGCTGGCGGCCATCGGCAAGCGTGCTTTCAACTATCCCGACCGCTGAGGAGGACGACATGGGAATGCAAGAGCTTACCTATCTTCTCCAGGGTCTTGGCTGGACGCTGATCCTGACCGCCATGGGTTTTCTGGGCGGGATCGTCTTTGGCGTCGTTGTCGCGCTGATGCGGGTGTCGTCGCGGCCATGGCTGCGCTATCCGGCCATTGCCTGGATCGGGCTGTTCCAGGGCACGCCGCTGCTGATGCAGCTTTTCGTGGCCTATTTCGGTCTGCCGCTGTTGGGCTTCGACGTGCCGGCCTGGGCGGCGGTCGGCTTCGCGCTGACCGCGCATGCCTCGGCCTTTCTGGGCGAGATCTGGCGCGGGGCCATCCAGGCTGTGCCGAAAGGCCAGACCGAGGCGGCAAACGCGCTTGGCCTGCATGCGCGCAGCCGGATGTTCGACGTGATCGTGCCGCAGGCCTTCAAGCTGTCGCTGCCGGCCACCGTGGGCTTCCTCGTCCAGCTTCTCAAGGGCACGTCACTGGCCGCCATCGTCGGCTTCATCGAGCTGGCGCGGGCCGGGGTGATCGTCTCGAACCAGATCTACAAGCCGCTGGTCGTCTTCGGCGTCGTCGGCGTCATGTACTTTGTCATATGCTGGCCGCTTTCGCTTTATGGCCGCTACCTCGAGCGTCGCATGTCGGCCGGCGTCTCGAAATAAAGGAGGATTCAGATGGAGCAGTCTCAGCAGGGCGGCGCCCCGATGATCGAGATGCGCAAGGTCGAGAAATGGTATGGCGACTTCCATGCGCTGAAATCCGTGGACCTGACCGTCAGGAAGGGCGAAAAGATCGTCCTGTGCGGGCCATCCGGTTCGGGCAAGTCCACCCTGATCCGATGCATCAACCACCTCGAAACCATTCAGGACGGTGAGATTGTCGTCTCGGGTCATCGCCTGAATGACAGCCAGAAGGCCGTCGATGCGGTCCGGCGCGAGGTGGGCATGGTCTTTCAGCAGTTCAACCTGTTCCCGCACAAGACCGTGCTGGAGAACTGCATTCTGGCCCCCATGCGGGTGCGCAAGCTGTCGCGCGCCGATGCCGAGGCCACGGCGCGGCGCTATCTGGATCGGGTGCGGATCGGCAATCAGGCCGACAAATATCCCGCGCAACTCTCCGGCGGCCAGCAGCAGCGGGTCGCCATCGCGCGGGCGCTCTGCATGGAGCCGAAGGCGATGCTCTTTGACGAACCCACCTCGGCGCTCGACCCCGAGATGGTCAAGGAGGTGCTGGATACCATGATCGGTCTGGCCCGCGATGGCATGACGATGATCTGCGTCACGCATGAGATGGGCTTTGCCCGGCAGGTCGCGGATCGGGTGATCTTCATGGCCGATGGCGAGATCGTCGAGGAGAACGACCCCGACACCTTCTTCCGCAACCCCCAGCACGAGCGCAGCCGCGCCTTTCTGGGCGAGATCCTGGCGCATCACTGAAACGACAGGCGCATCGGCCAGAAGGGCCGGTGCGCCTCAGGCCCGTCGCGGCCACTGTCATTCGATCTTGGTATCCGCGCCGCCCCGGATCAAATGCTCGCGGAGTTTCCCCGAGATCCAGTCGACGATGAAGACCATGACAATGATGAGGATGATGATCGACCACGCCTCGTCCCAGCGAAAGGCCTTGATCCGGTCCGACAGCAGGAAGCCGATGCCACCCGCCCCGACGATGCCAAGGATGGTCCCCGAGCGCACGTTCGACTCGAAGTTGTAAAGGGTGATCGACAGCAGCACCGGCACCACCTGCGGCAATACGCCGAAACGGATGGATTGCGGGCGCGAGCCGCCGGCAGCGGTGACGCCCTCGACCGGTTTTTTCGAGATATTCTCGATCGCCTCGGCGTAAAGCTTGGCAAGGACGCCGATTTCGCCCACCGCGATGGCAAGAACACCCGCCAGCGGACCAAGGCCGAAGGCGCGGATGAAGATCAGGGCAAGGATCAACGTCTCGAACGACCGGATCACGTCAAAGCCGCGCCGGATGCCAAAGCGCAGGAGCGGCAGCCGGTTGATGTTGCCGGCGCCAAGAAAGGACAGGGGCAGCGCCACCATCGCGCCAAGGATGGTCCCGAGGAAGGCGATGGAAAGCGTCTCGCCGAGGCCCCGGGCAATCTCGCCCAGCTCGCGCAGGTCGAAGCCGACATGGGGCGGCAGCATGAAGGACAGCACCTCGCCCAGCCTTCCGAAGCCTTGCCACAGACGCAGCGGCGTCGCGTCGAAATCCCACAGGCACCACAGGAACAGCGCGGCGGGCAGGGCCAGGGCCAATGCGCGGCGACGGCGGGTCGCGGGATCGGGCCCGAAGGCCGCGGGATGGGCCTTGCGCAGGGCGGCGACGGTTTTCTCGTCCGGTATGCGGGGATGCTGCATCAGATCGCCTCCAGCCCGATGATGCGGTGGCGCAGCTTTTCCGAGGCCCAGTCGATCAGAAAGACCGTGGCCAGGATGATGAGGAAAAGCGCGGAAAGGTCGGTATATTCCTGCAGGCTGACGGCGGTGCGCAACTCCTCGCCCAGCCCGCCCGCGCCGACATAGCCGATGATCGAGGACGAGCGGACATTGATCTCGAACCGCAGCAGCGTGTAGCTGAGCGTATTGGGCAGGACTTGTGGCACGACGCCATAGCGGATCTGGTCGAACCATGTGCCGCCCGCGGCGCGCACGCCCTCGACCGGGCGCATGTCGATATTCTCGTTCGCTTCCGAGTAGAGCTTGCCCAGCGATCCGGTGCTGTGGAGCGCGATGGCCATGACTCCGGCCAGCGGTCCGATGCCGAAGCAGAAGACGAAGATCAGCGCGAAGACGATCTCGGGGACGGTGCGGGCGATTTCCAGATAGCGTCGGGTCAGCCACCGCACCCAGCCCGAGGGCGCGAGGTTGCGGGCGGCCGGAAAGGACAGAATGAACCCGCCAGCCACGCCCAGCACCGTCGCCATGAAGGCGATCAGCACGGTCTCCAGCAGCAGCTCCGCCCAGATCTGCCAGCGCCAGAACCAGTGCTGCAGATCCTGCGGCAGGGTCGACAGGCCAAGCTGGGGAATGGTCTTTTCGACATAGTCACCCAACCGGGGCAGGCCCGCGCCCAGCAGCCAGCGTTCGCCCCGGCTGCCATCGGGCAGGGTGACCTGCGTTACCTGAAAGAAGTTCGCAAGCTCGGCGGTCAGGGCAAGAGCCGCCAGCAAGAGCAACGCCGTGATCCAGAACTGCCGTCGCTGGCGTCTGCGATGCAGGTCGAAGGCGCGCTGGAAGCTGGCGAGGCTTGCGGGGGGTGCATTCGCGCTCATGGGGCTATCCTGAAAATGGATACGCCGCCCGCATGGCGCGGGCGGCGCGGGACGGCTCAACTGCGGCGCTGTGCCTTCAGCCAGTCGCGCATGTCGATGATCCACTGATAGCGGGAATGGTCGACCTCGATATAACCTTTGGCGACCGAGGTATCGCCGCCGGTGATTGCCTTGAAGGCGGCAGGGTCGGCCTCGGGCGCGGCCAGATAGGCGGCCCGGATCGCTTCGATCAGATCGGCGGGCAGGTTCGACCGCGCTGTCACCGGACCGTTGGTGATCTCGGGCGAGGTCCAGATCGTGCAGACCGCGCCCGCCTCGATCATGCCCTTGGTGACCATGCGCTGCGGAATGCCGTCCTTGCCCTCGAGATCCGAGATATAGGTGGCGGCGGCGTCGAACTGACCCGCGACGACGCCCTGCACGCCCGCCTCGTGGCTGCCCGAGAAGGGCGTGGCCCCGAAATAGCTGCGCGGGTCGAAGCCCTGCTGGACCAGATTGTAGAAGGGCACCGCATAGCCCGAGGTGCTGTCGGGATCGGCAAAGGCCACGACCTTGCCCTTCAGATCCTCGAGCGTTTTTAGCGGGCTGTCGCAGCGCGTCGTGATGACCGAATAATAGCCGGTCGCACCATTCGCTTCGCGCGTCGCCAGAAGCGGCACGACCCCGCCATTCGTTTCGGTATAGGCTGCGGCATAGGCCGAAGAGCCGATCGAGGCGACCTCGATCTGGTCGGCGGCCAGCGCCTGGATGATGCCGTCATAGCTGCCCGCGGTGAACAGCTCGACCTCGACGCCAAGGGTCCGCTCCAGATAGTCCTTCCACGGTTCATAGCGTTTCATCCGGTCCGCCTCGTTCTCGGCCGAGGAGATGCCGATGCGGATGATGCGGTAGTCGTCCTTCCACCCGTCGGCGAAGGCGGGTGCGAGAGGCAAGCCGGTGACGGTCGCCGCGAAAAGCGCGGCGCTGATGTGGTTGCGCATGTGGTGTTCCTGGGATCAGGCCGGGACGCGAATGCGTGCGGCGGTTGAGGTGACAGTCTCGTCTATCGGGCCAAGCCCGATCTCGCCGTAAAGGTCGCGGACGACATCCGGGGTCAGCTGGGACGGCGTGCCATCGAACATCAGCCGCCCGGTCCGCATCGCCACGATGCGATCGGAATAGGTCCGGGCGGTGTCGAGCGTATGCAGGTTCACGATGACGGTGATCCCGTCCTCGCGATTGATGCGGCGCAGCGCGTCCATGACGCGCGACGCGTTGCCGGGATCGAGGCTGGCGATGGGTTCGTCCGCCAGCAGGATGCGGGGATGTTGGACCAGCGCACGGGCGATCGCCACGCGCTGCTGCTGTCCGCCCGACAGCGTGCCGGCGCGTTGCAGGGCGCGCGGCGCAAGGCCCAACCGATCCAGCGCAAGGACCGCTTCGGCCCGTTCGGCATCCGAAAACCGCATCGCCATCGACGAAAGGAAGCCGTGATCCGCAACCTTTCCGATCAGCACATTGGTCAGCACGTCCAGCCGTTCGACCAGATTGAACTGCTGGAAGATCATCGCGCATTCCGACCGCCAGCGCCGCAGCGCGCGGCCGCGAAGCGTCGTGACCTCGGTTTCGCCCAGCCGGATTACGCCCGAGCTTGGCTCGGCCATGCGGTTGATCAGGCGCAGCAGCGTCGACTTGCCCGCGCCCGAGGGACCGATGACGCTGACAAACTGCCCTTGCGGGATCCGCAGGCTGACATCGTCCACCGCGCGGGTCTCGCCGAAGGTCCGGCTCAACCGCTCAAGGATAAGGTCTTGCTGTGTCATGGGTCGATCCTGCGGGTTGTTTGCAACGCGGGAAATTCATTCGGATGAATTTTATGCGACACAGAGCGCGGCATCCGCTACGGCACCCGCGATGCGGCCATCGGAATAGATCACGCGCCCGCCCCGCAATGTGGCCGCGACATGGCCGCAGCCGTCCGGGTCGGCGATGACCAGATCGGCGCGCTTGCCGACCTCGATGGCACCGCGGTCGTGCAGCCCCAGCGCAAGGGCGGCATTGGCGCCGCAAAGCCGCGCTGCGCCCGGCAGGCCCGCGGGATCGCTCCGCGCCAGTTCCAGCAGCGCGGGCAGCATGGCCGAGGGGTGGTAATCCGCCGCGAGGATGTCCAGCGCGCCCCGTCCATGTGCCTCGCGCGCCGAAAGGTTGCCGGAATAGCTTTCGCCGCGCAGCGCGTTCGGCGCGCCCATCGCCGTCGCAAGGCCAAGCTCGCGCGCCTTGGCGGCCGCGTCCAGCGTCACCGGAAATTCGCTGATGGTGACGCCAAGCCCCGCCATCAGCGCGACCTTTTCCACGGTGTCGTCGTCATGGCTGGCCATCGCGATCCCGTGCCGGCGGCAGGTCTCCGAGATCGCGGCAAGCGTCGCGGTCAGTTCCTCGGCCGGGCGGGTGCGGTCGGCGATGCGGCGGGCGACGCTGGCCTCGGCCTCGTCCCGGCTCAGGTTCTTTTCCCGCGCGGTTCGCGCGATCACCCGTTCGATATCGCGATACTGGCCCTGTCCGGGCGTGTGATCGGTCAGCGAGATCAGGTCGACGGCGGCATCGCGGATCAGCGCCTCGATGACGCCAAGCGCGTTCGGAAAGGTGATCTCGAACCGAGCATGGACGCGGTGATCGACCAAGAGGTCGCCGCGCATGGCCTTGAGGCCCCGGATGACGCTGCTGGTATGCTCGAAACTGCGCAGGTGTCCGTAGGTCGAGCTTGGGCTGAACGAAAGCGCCGCATAGGCGGTGGTGATGCCGCAGCCCGCCAGCTTGCGGTCAAGGTCGCGCAACCCCAGTTCCAGCGGCATGCGGACCTGCGGGCGCGGCTCGATCTCGCGCTCGATCATGTCGCCATGCATGTCGATGAAGCCGGGCAGAAGCAGCATCCCCCGGCCGTCGATGGCGGCGCCAGCGACAGGATGGGGCAGGATCTCGGCGATCATCCCGTCTTCGATCCGCAACGCGCCGGATTCCAGCACCGCATCGGGCAGGACCACCCGGAAGTTACTGATCCACATGGGCTTTCTCCATCCTTGAAAGATCGATTTCCGCATCGACCAGCCCGGCGACATCGCCGGGATGGTGGAAAACGCCGATCATGGCGACGCCCTGGGATTTCAGCTGCCCCAGCCGGCGCACCAGCGCCGCTCGCGCGCCCGCGTCCAGCGAGGCCGTGGGCTCGTCCAGCAGCAGCAACCGCTGCGGCAGGATCAGGGCGCGGGCAAGGTTCACCTTCTGCTGCTCGCCCCCCGAGAAGGTCGAGGGATAGGCCGCCCAAAGCTCGGGCTTCACCCCGAATTCGGATAGCCAGCGCCGGGCCTCGTCCAGTGCGCGGTCATGCGGCTCTCCGGCGATGCGCAGCGGCTCGGCCACGATCTCCTCGGCGGCGACGCGGGGGCGGGCGATCAGGAATTGCGTGACAAAGCCGATCTCGCGCCGGCGGAGAAGGGCGATATCCACATCCGCGGCCCGCGCCAGATCGAAGCGGCCCTCGGGCGTGTTCAGCCAGATATGGCCGCCTTTGGGGCGATAGCTGCGGTAAAGCGTGCGCAGCAGCGTGGATTTTCCGACGCCGTTATGACCGCGCAGCAGCAGGAAGCGGCCGGGATGGACCGAGAAGCTGACATCGTGGAAGGCCGCCAGCCGCTGGCCCAGATGGTGCATGTCGAAATGCTTCGAGAGGTTTTCGACCTCGAGGACGGGCGTGCCGGTCATTGTCTCCTCACAGTTTCGCATGGACAAGGGCCTGGGTGTAGGGGTGCTGCGGGTCCTGGAAGATCTGGTCGGCCAGCCCTTCCTCGACCACGCGGCCACGGCGCATGACCATCACCCGGTCGGCCATGGTGCGGATCACGCCCAGATCGTGGCTGACAAGGACCATGGTGATGGCGCGGTCGCGCTGCAGGCGCTTCAGCGTGTCGAGCACCAGCGCCTGCACCGAGACATCAAGCCCGGTCGTCGGCTCGTCCAGCAGCAGAAGCGCCGGTTCCAGCGCAATGGCCTTGGCCAGCTGCACGCGCTGCTGCATCCCGCCCGACAGTTCGATCGGGGGCGCGTCCATCCGCTCCAGCGGAAACTCCGAGGCGGAGAGCGCCTCGCGCCCGCGCGCCCTGAGTTCGGCGAAGCGGCGCTCGCCCGCGATCAGCAGCCGCTCGGCCACGTTGCCGGAGGAGGAATTGCGCATCAGCAGCCCCAGATGCGGGTTCTGGTAGACGATGCCGATATGGCGGGCCCGCAGCATCCGCCGGGCATAGCGGTTCAGATCGAAGAGGTTGCCTTCGGCACCCGGGATTGCCAACCGGTAGTCGCCGCGGTCGGGTCGGTCCTCAAGGTTCATCATCCGCAGCAGCGTCGATTTTCCGGAGCCGGACTCGCCCACGATTCCCAGCACCTCGCCCGGATAGACCGTGGCCGAGACATCGCGAAGCGCCTGCACCGCGCCAAAGCTGTGCGAGATGCCCTCCATGCGCAGGATCGGCGGCGCGGTCATCAGGCGGGGCGCGTCAAGGCGGTCTTGCAGGGCGGCGCTCATTCCCCCGCCTCCGTCATCCAGCCGTCCCGATACCAGGTCGGGGCGATCGCGGCCGCCTCGCCCTCGGCCCGGCGGATCGCCTTGATGCCAAGGTTGCTGTCGGAAAGCTCATGCGCCGAACTTCCGTCGGCCTGCGGGATCTCGTTCATGAAGAAGCCTTTCAGCCCCGAGCGGTGGCAGGTCAGCGCGGCGTGATCCTCGACCTTGTAGGGGATGTCGGAGAACACCAGCGGTTCGACCCGGGTTTGGGGCGGGATGGCGAAGACGCGCTTTTCGCGCCCTGCCGACAGGAAGGTCAGGTGCCGGGCCATGTGCATCTTGGGCACGTCCCAGCGGGGGATGGGCGAGGGGGTCATGACATGGCGGCCATTCACCAGCGCCGGATAGGAGGCGCCCTGCATGATCCGGCCGGACCGAACCAGTTGCTCATAGAGGATCAGCCACATGCGGCCGTAATCGGCATCGGCATGCATCTGGCGCGCGACCGAGATATTCGGCTCGACCGGGCGCAGCGGCTCGGGGTTCGGCACCTGAAGGACAAGGATCTGGTCGTCGCGCATCCTTTCCTCGGGAATGCGGTGGCGGGACTGGATGATGGAAGCCTCGCAGGTATCCCATGTCTCGCGCGCGCCGGATACGCGGGACAGGAACTGCCGGATCGAGACCGCGTTGACGCTGTCATCCGCGCCCTGGTCGATCACCTTGACGACCGAGGCCGGGTTAACCAGCGTCAGCGTCACCTGAAGCCCGCCGGTGCCCCAGCCGCGCGCCATCGGCACCTCGCGGCTGGCATAGGGCATCTGGCAGCCGGGGACCGCGATGGCCTTCAGCATCTTGCGCCGCATCTCGCGCTTGGCCGAGCCGTCGAGGAATCCATAGCTCATCGCGGCCCAGGGCCGGGTCAGTTCGGAAAGCGCGGTCATTCGGCAGGCTCCTCGACCTTGGGGGCAGGCTGGGCGTTCGCAGCCCGGGCGGCATCGCGGATCGCATCCAGCGAGGATTGGAAGGTCACGTAATGCGGCAGCTTGAAATGGATGCAGAAGCCCGATGCCTCGACGGGTTCGGTGTGGTAAAGGAAGAACTCCTCCTCGACCGGAGAGCCTTTCGCAGCCCCGGCGGAGTTCAGGTCCAGCGTCGCGGCCGAGATCGTCTTGACCTCGTTCCAGCCCAGCGTCGCGGCAAAGCCAAGGCGGATGCCCTTGCTTTCCTTGGCGATCACCTCGGCCTGGCTGACGCGGACGCGACCGGCGGAAAAGACCGTGCCGCAGGGATGGACCACCTGAACCTCGGCCTCGGCCAGCCGCAGTTCGTTCACGGTCGGATGCGCGTTGCCATAGCCCCGCATCGCGGAATAGCCAAGCGCCAGAACGCCCCCGGTATCGGCGCGGGCAAGGCTTTGCAGGGTATGGGCGCGGGGCGCGGGAAACAGCAGCGGTTCCCGCGTGACGTCGGGGATGTCCTCGGGCGCG
>Ga0182736_1002293_pt1 | contig 15029 bp, 12 predicted proteins | sample eDN5th30CKraftBY_FD_128882 | JGI IMG/M metagenome (GOLD analysis project Ga0182736, IMG submission 128882) | Enriched backyard soil microbial communities from Emeryville, California, USA - eDNA 5th pass 30_C Kraft BY (version 2) (version 2) | ecosystem: Environmental > Terrestrial > Soil >...
ATGGTGTGAAGCGACCTGTGACCTTGCGCAAGGTCGAAGAGCCAGTCCCGGGCGAGCAAGTGATCGATCCGCGCGTCGCAAAGGAATTGCTGGAAATGATGGAGAGTGTCGTTTCCAGCGGCAGCGGCAATCGTGCGTCGCTGCTCGGTTATCGTGTGGCCGGCAAGACCGGCACGGCGTGGACCGCGGACGGCGGCGCCTACTCCCAGGACCGTCGCAAGGCTTCGTTCGGCGGCGTGGTGCCGGCCAGTCATCCGCGACTCGCGGCGCTGGTCGTGATCGACGAGCCGAGCGGCAAGAAATATTACGGCGGCGACGTGGCCGCTCCCGTGTTCGCCAAGGTCATGGCGGGCGCGTTGCGCTTGATGGGCGTGCCTCCCGACGGTCTCGATCGACTGCCTGCCACGACGCTGGTGCAGGCCAATCCATGAGGGCTGTCGCCGCAAAGATCATCACCATGAACAGCCGGGCCGACAACGTGCGTACCAAGAATCTGCGAGAGCTGCTCGCGGACAGCGGCGTATCGTCTGTCGATTTCGTGCCGCCGGATCTGGAGATCACAGAGCTCACATTGGATAGCCGCGCAGTGACCCCGGGCGCCGCGTTCGTCGCGCTGCCGGGCACGCGTACTCATGGCATCGGCTTCGCGGCTCAAGCGGTGAAGGCTGGTGCTGCCGCTGTTCTGTGGGAGCCGGTGGACGGCGTGGTTCCTCCGCGTTTGCCCGAGGATGTGCCGCTGATCGGCATTCCCAGGCTCACCGCGTGGCTGGGTGCCATTGCGGATTGGTTCTTCGATGCGCCGTCGACGAGCGTCCGTGTCATCGGCGTCACCGGCACCAATGGCAAAACGACTACGGCGCATGTCATTGCGGCGGCCTTGGAACAGCTGAATGTGACTTCCGCCTACGCGGGGACACTCGGTTATGGCCGCGTTGGCGACTTGCATTCAGGGTCGCTGACGACGCCGGATTGCATCACTGTTCATCGGCAGATCGCTGAACTCCGCGACGACGGCATGCGTTGCCTCGGCATGGAAGTTTCCTCGCACGCGCTCGACCAGCATCGCGTCAACGGCGTGCGGTTCGACACTGCGGTCTTCACCAATCTCACGCGCGATCATCTCGATTACCACGGCACGCTCGAAGCGTACGGCGCAGCGAAAGCGCATCTGTTCCGCTGGCCGTCGCTGCGGTACTCCATCGTGAATGTGGACGATGCGTTCGGTCGTGAGATTGCGACCCGAGTGGCGCACACCTGCTTGGTGGTGCTCAGTTGCGCAGGTGAGATCGCTCTGGATCCGCGTTGGCGCAGCGAGCAGGGCGACGTGAAGCAATTGTTCGCTCGCCGGGTGACCGCTGCGCCGAACGGCCTGGACATCGAGTTCGATGGCAGCTGGGGCGCGGCGACGCTGCGTTCACGGTTCGTCGGCGACTTCAACGTCGAGAACTTGCTGGCGGTGCTGGCGACTTTGCTGACCAGCGGCACGTCGCTGCCAGACGCAATCGAGGCGCTCGGCAATTGCGGTCCGCCGCCGGGCCGCATGGAAACCATTACTGCGCCGGACCGTCCGCTCGCCATCGTCGACTACGCGCACTCGCCGGACGCGTTGGAAAAAGCGCTGCTCGCCGTGCGCAAACATCGCACTGGCAAATTGGTTTGCGTGTTCGGCTGCGGCGGCGACCGGGACGCCGGCAAGCGTCCTTTGATGGGCGCAATCGCCGAGCGTCTCGCGGATCGCATCATCATCACCGACGACAACCCGCGCACCGAAAACGGCGACGCGATCGTCGCCGACATTCTTGAAGGTCTGACTCGTCCCGAAGCCGCGATCGTCGAACGCGACCGCGCGGCCGCCATCAACCGTGCGATCGCTGCAAGTGCGGCCACCGATGTGGTGCTGATCGCGGGCAAAGGGCACGAGGATTATCAAATCGTGGGCGCCGAGCGACGTTCGTTCAGCGACCGCGAGCAAGCGCTGCGCGCGCTTGGGAGGCAGCCATGATTGCCTGGAAACCGAGTGAGATTGCCCGTTATTCGCAGGGTCGAGTGGTCGGCGCGGATCGCGAGTTCACCAGCGTCTCTACCGATACGCGGACGATCAAACCGGGCGCACTGTTCGTCGCGCTCGCCGGTCCGTCGTTCGATGGTCACGATTTCGTCGCGACCGCGGCTCAGAACGGCGCGGCTGCTGCGCTCGTGGCGAGAGAACTGCCGGTCGATGTGCCGCAGATCATCGTCGCCGATCCGTTGGCGGCGCTGTCCACATTCGCACGCGAGTGGCGGCGTCAGTTCCCCATTCCCGTGGTCGGCGTGACGGGCAGCAATGGCAAGACGACGACCAAGGAATTGATCGGCTCGATTCTGTCGCAGCGTGGTCCGACGCTCGTGACTCGGGGCAACTTGAACAATCACATCGGCGTGCCGCTGACGTTGCTCGAGCTCACCACGGAGCATCGTTACGCGGTCATCGAGATGGGCGCGAATCATCTGGGCGAGATCGCTCATCTGGCGAGCATTTCCGAGCCGACCGTTGGCATCGTTACCAACGCGGGCGCCGCGCACCTCGAAGGGTTCGGCAGCTTGCAGGGCGTCGCGGACGGCAAGGGCGAGATGTTTCAGGCGCTGCCGTTCGAAGGCGTCGCCGTCATCAATGCCGACGATAAATATGTGTCGCAGTGGCGTGATATGAGCGCCGCCGATCGCATGCTCACTTTCGGCTTCGAGCAGCCGGCCGATTTCATGGCCCACAAGGTGCGTGAGATCAACTCGCCTGCCGGCTTCCGCATCGACTTCGATCTGGTGACGCCGGATGGAACGCTGCCTGCGACGGTGCCGCTCGCTGGCCTTCACAACCTGCGCAATGCGCTGGGTGCGGCCGCCGCCGCTTGCGCGGCCGGTACGCCGATCGAGCAGATCGTCAAAGGCCTTGCGGCGATGAAGACAGTGGCCGGCCGGCTCGAATTGAAGCCCGCCATCAACGGCGCATTCATCGTCGACGATTCCTACAACGCCAACCCGAGCTCGCTCAAAGCGGGACTGGACGCAATGCGCGTTTTCGCCGGCTCGCGCTGGCTGGTGTTGGGAGAAATGAAAGAGCTGGGCGATGCGGGCAACGAGCTGCATGCCGAAGTCGGTCGCTATGCGCGCCAGACAGGCATCGAGCGGCTGCTCGCCATCGGCGAGGGCTCGCGGTTTTCAGTGGAAGCGTTCGGTCGCGGTGGCCAATGGTTCGCCGACATCGATGCGTTGATTCGCGATGCCAGGGCGTCGTTGACCCCTGGCGTCGCGGTACTCATCAAAGGGTCGCGTGCGAATCGGCTGGAGCGCGTGTCGGCGGCGTTGTCCGCGGCGCCGCCTGGCGACAGCGACGGCCACCATTAAGAGAACAACCACTTAAATGCTGCTGTACTTCACCAAACAGCTCGCTCTATTGGAAGGCGCGTTCCGCGTTTTCCAATACCTGACGCTGCGCGCGATTCTCGCCGCGCTCACGGCGCTGTTGATCTCTTTCTTCATCGGCCCGTGGATGATCAACAAGCTGTCGCTGAACCAGATCGGTCAGCGGGTGCGCGACGATGGCCCGAAGAGCCATTTGCCCAAGGCGGGCACGCCGACCATGGGCGGCTTGCTGATCCTGGTCGCGATGACATTCAGCACGCTGTTGTGGGCGGATCTGAGCAATCGCTTCGTGTGGGTCACGCTGCTGGTGACGCTGGCGTTCGGCCTGATCGGTTTCTGGGACGATTACTTGAAGCTCGTGGTCGGCAACAGTCGCGGCCTGATCGCGAGATACAAATATTTCTGGCAATCGGTGGCAGGTCTGGGCTGTGCGATCGCCCTGTACATGACTGCCAAGTCGCCAGCCGAGACCGCGTTGTATGTGCCGCTGTTCAAGCAGGTGATGATCCCGCTTGGGTTGTGGTACGTCGCGCTCGCCTATTTCGTCGTGGTCGGCACCAGCAACGCGGTGAATCTCACCGACGGCCTGGATGGTCTGGCCATCATGCCGGCGGTTCTGGTGGGTGGGGCCTTGGGGGTATTCGCCTATGCGACAGGAAATGCAGTGTTCTCGGGTTATCTCGGCATTCCTTTCATCGAGGGCACCGGTGAAATCCTGGTGTTCTGCGCGACGCTGGTCGGCGCGGGTCTCGGCTTTCTCTGGTTCAACACCTATCCCGCGCAAGTGTTCATGGGCGACATTGGTGCCCTCGCGCTCGGTGCGGCACTAGGCGTAGTCGCCGTCATCGTGCGCCAGGAGATCGTCCTGTTCGTCATGGGCGGCGTGTTCGTGATGGAAACGGTCTCGGTGATGCTGCAGGTGGCCTCGTTCAAGCTCACCGGCAAGCGCATCTTCCGCATGGCGCCGATCCATCATCATTTCGAGCTGAAGGGCTGGGCCGAGCCCAAGGTCATCGTGCGCTTCTGGATCATCAGCGTGATCCTGGTCCTCATTGGTCTCGCGACGTTGAAGGTGCGCTGACGCAATGACGCCGCACGCTCCCACCACTCGCCCCGACGCTCGCGTGCTGAATCATCAGCAACGCGGGCGTTCTATTGTCGTCGGCCTGGGCCGGACGGGCTTGTCGTGCGCACGTTACCTGCAGTCTCGCGGGTTGAGTTTTGCTGTCACCGACAGCCGGGCCGCGCCGCCTGAGTCTGCGGCGTTGGAGAAACTCGCGCCGGAAGCGGAAGTGCGTTTCGGCGGCTTCGATGAAGCATTGCTCGACGGCGCGTCGCAGATCGTGGTGTCGCCAGGTGTATCGCTGAAGGAACCCTTCTTGATGAGTGCCGCCGTGCGTGGCATTCCGATCATCGGCGACATCGAGTTGTTCGTGCGTGAAGCCAAGGCGCCCATAGCTGCCATTACCGGCACGAACGGCAAGAGCACGGTCACGACACTCGTGGGCCTGATGGCGAACGCCGCCGGTCGGCGGGCGATCACAGGTGGCAATCTTGGACGGCCGGCGCTCGAGTTGCTTGATGACCCCGTGCCTGAGTTGTACGTCATCGAGCTGTCGAGCTTTCAACTGGAGACGACGTTGTCGCTCCGGGCCGCGGCCGCTGCCGTGTTGAATGTGACGCCGGATCACATGGATCGTTACGCGACGATCGAAGAGTACGCCGCCGCGAAGGAGCGCATCTTCCAGCGCGCTCAGGCCGCCATCGTGAACATGGACGACAGCGCGGTCCGCACCATGCATTACCAGTCGTCCCGCGTGTTCGGGTTCAGTCTGCAGGCCGATCCGGCCGCGGATTATTACGTTCATCAGCAGGGCGATGACGTGATCCTCATGTACGGTCGCGACCGGATGATCGCGATGTCGGAACTGAAGATCCGTGGTCTGCACAACGCGGCGAACGCGCTGGCCTCGATTGCGATGTGCGATGCCCTCAATTTGCCGCGTGCTGCCTGTTTGCAGGCGCTGCGTGATTTCCCTGGGCTGCCGCATCGTTCGCAGTGGGTCGCCGACGTAAACGGTGTGCGCTTCGTCGACGATTCGAAAGGGACGAATGTCGGCGCGACGCTTGCGGCCGTGGCAGGCATGCCGGGCTCGTTGGTGTTGATCGCCGGCGGTCAGGGCAAGGGTCAGGATTTCCAGCCGCTCGCTCAAGCGTTTCGCGGCAAGGTGCGGCACGTCGTGCTGCTGGGTCAGGACGCGCAATTGCTGGACACCGCTTTGCAAGGCGTCGCGACGACTCAGTTTGCTAAAGATATGAATGAGGCCGTGCAGCTGGCTGCGAATGCGGCGCGTCCGGGCGAGACGGTGTTGCTGTCGCCTGCGTGTGCGAGCCTCGACATGTTCCGGGATTACGGACACCGCGGCGATGTGTTCGCCGCTGCCGTGAAGGGGTTGTTGGCATGAGCGCCGCAACTCATTTCTGTCGAAGATTGACATCCGCTCATCCATTGCGGGCTAGGGGGATGCTGACATGAATGCAGCAACTCTCACCTTTGCACGCAGCAACGGTCGTCCGCGACGCTTCGCGTTCGATGCCGTGTTGCTGATGGCGGTCGGCGGCATTCTGCTGCTCGGGCTGGTGATGATGACGTCCGCGTCCATCAGCATCGCCGACAAGCAACAGCAGGAGCCGTTGTTCTTCCTGATGCGTCAGCTGTATGGCGTGGGCTTTGGCGTTCTCGGCGCGCTGATCATGATGAGCATTCCCACCCAGGTGTGGGAAAAGATGGCGATGCCCTTGCTGCTGGTCGCCTTCATCTTCCTGATCGCGGTGCTGATCCCGGGCATCGGTCACGAAGTGAACGGCAGTCGCCGCTGGTTGCGCGCGGGCGTCATGAACTTCCAGGCGTCCGAGCTGACGCGCGTGCTGCTACTTATATATCTGTGCAGCTACGTCGTGCGGCGGCAGGGCGAGTTGAAGGAAGAGCTGAAAGGCTTTCTCAAACCGCTGGGCGTGCTCATGGGCGCTGCGGCGCTGCTGCTTCTGGAACCTGACTTCGGTGCGGCGACCGTGCTCATGGCCACCGGCCTCGGGGTGCTGTTCCTCGCTGGCGTGAAGCTGCGTCACTTCCTGGCGCTGGTGGCGATTGCCGCCGGAGGCATGGCGGTGATCGCGGTGACTTCGGCGTACCGACTGAAGCGCCTGACTGCGTTCTTGGATCCGTGGGCCGATCCGTTCAACTCCGGCTTCCAGCTGACGCAGTCGCTGATCGCGATCGGTCGCGGCGAGCTGTTCGGCGTCGGCCTCGGCTCGAGTGTGCAGAAGCTCTTCTACTTGCCTGAAGCGCACACCGACTTCGTGTTCGCGGTGCTTGCCGAGGAACTGGGTCTTGCCGGCGTGATCGTGACGTTGGCGCTGTTCATTCTGCTGGTCTGGCGCAGCTTTTATATCTCGCGCCTCGCGGCCGAAGCCGGTTTGGCGTTTCAAGCGTACTGCGCGGCGGCGTTCGGCATCTGGCTGGCGTTGCAGACCTTCATCAACGTCGGCGTGAACATGGGCATCCTGCCGACCAAGGGCCTGACCCTGCCGCTGATGTCTTACGGCGGCTCGAGCGTGATGGTCACGCTCGGCTGGCTCGGTTTCATCATGCGCATTCATCACGAGGCCCAGACTTCGGGGCGCCTCGCTGTGTCGCGTCCTGCTCGCCGCGAGCGAGCGGAGGATGACGAATGAAGCGCACGGTGCTGATCATGGCCGGCGGAACGGGCGGACATGTGTTTCCGGCGCTCGCGGCTGCTCGCGTGTTGCGCGAACGGGGCTTCGAGCCCGTGTGGCTGGGAACGAGAAAGGGCCTGGAAGCGAAGCTGGTGCCGCCGGCGCAGATTGAGATCGAGTGGATCTCGATGAGCGGTCTGCGTGGCAAAGGCGCGGCGACGCTGTTGCTGGCGCCGTTCAAAGTGGTGCAGTCGATCTGGCAGAGCCTGCAGGTCATCCGCAAGCGCAAGCCCGTTGTGGTGCTTGGTTGCGGCGGCTTCGTCGCGGGCCCGGGCGGCGTTGCCGCGTGGCTCACGCGCCGTCCACTCGTTATTCACGAACAGAACGCCGTCGCGGGCATGACGAATCGCATGCTGGCAAAGCTGGCGGGTCGGGTGCTCGAAGCATTTCCGAAGAGTTTTCCATCGGGAACGCATGCCGAGCAGGTGGGCAATCCGGTGCGTCGTGAGATCGCGGCGATTGCTGCTCCGGAACAGCGCTTTGCCGGCCGCGAAGGTCCGATTCGTTTGCTCATCATCGGCGGCAGTCAGGGCGCGATGAAGCTCAACGCGACGGTGCCGGCAGCACTCGCAACCATCGATGTAGCGTCTCGCCCGGTGGTGATTCATCAGGCCGGCGAGCGTCACTTGCCGGCTGTGCGCGAGACGTATGAGAAGCACGGCGTGCAGGCCGACGTGCGCGCGTTCATTACTGATATGGCCGAAGCGTACAGCTGGGCCGACGTGGTCGTGTGTCGTTCCGGCGCGATGACCGTGTCGGAGCTGGCAGCCGCTGGATTGCCGGCCATCTTCGTGCCGTTCGCTGCGGCCGTCGACGATCATCAAACACTCAACGCGCAGTTCCTGGTCGATGCCCAGGCGGGCATCTCGATCGCTGAGCGCGATCTGACGCCAGAACGACTCGCGCAGGAACTCAACCAATTGCTGAGCGGTGGACGGGAGCAACTGAAAGCGATGGCGGTGCGCGCCCGCTCGGTTGCGATCACCGATGCTGACGTGCGTCTTGCTGACGCATGCGTGGCCGCCGCGGGAGGTGTCGCATGACAGATCGCATGCGCCGCATTAACAACATTCATTTCGTCGGCATCGGCGGCAGCGGCATGGGCGGCATCGCCGAAGTGCTGCTGAATCTTGGCTATCACGTGCAAGGCAGCGACCTGAAGCCCAACGGCGTCACGCAGCGGCTGGCCAGGCTGGGTGCGCAGATCAAGTTCGGTCACAGTGCCGAGAACGTCGGCAAAGCAGATGTGCTCGTCGTCTCGACCGCCGTGGCTGCTGACAATCCCGAAGTCGTCGAGGCGAAGACGCGCCGTCTGCCCATCGTGCAGCGTGCAGTGATGTTGGGCGAGCTGATGCGCTTCCGTTACTCCATCGCGGTCGCCGGCACGCACGGCAAGACCACGACGACGAGCATGGTCGCCTCGATTCTCGCCGAGGGCGGACTCGATCCGACGTTCGTCATCGGCGGCCGCCTGAAGAGCGCCGACAGCAATGCGCGCCTCGGTGCCGGTAAATTTCTCGTGGCCGAGGCCGACGAGAGCGATGCGTCGTTCATGCACCTGCAGCCGATGATCTCGATCGTCACCAACGTGGACAACGATCATCTCGGCACGCACGAGGGCGACTTCGAGCGGCTCAAGCAAAGCTTCATCGACTTCCTGCACAACCTGCCGTTCTACGGTCTGGCTGTGGTGTGCGCCGACGACCCGATCGCGAAGAGCCTGTTGCCGCGGATCAATCGTCCGTTCGTGACTTATGGCATCGACAGCGACGCTGCTGACCTGCGCGCCGTGAACATCCAGCGTGAGGGCGTGCAGACGCGCTTCGAAGTGGAGCGTCGCGGCTCATCGAAAAAACTGTCGGTGCAGTTGAATCTGCCTGGCCGACACAACGTGCTCAATTCGCTGGCGGCCATTGCCGTGGCGATAGAATTGGAAGTGAACGATGCGGCGATTCAATCCGCGCTGGCGTCGTTCCACGGAGTCGATCGTCGCTTGCAGCAGTACGGCGACGTGCAGACGTCGGCGGGCAAGGTCACGATCATCGACGACTACGGTCATCACCCGACCGAGCTCGCGGCCACGCTCGAAGCGATCCGTCAGGGTTGGCCAAACCGCCGCATCCTGCTCGCGTTCCAGCCGCATCGTTACAGCCGCACGCGTGATCTGCTCGACGACTTCGCTCGCGTGCTCTCGGCCAATGCCGATGCGCTCATCGTCACTGAAGTTTATGCCGCCGGTGAAACCCCGATTGCAGGCGCCGACGGCAAGGCGATCTGCCGCGCCGTGCGCTCGCATGGCCGCGTCGAACCGGTGTACGTCGAGAAGATCGACGAGTTGCCGCGCGCGCTGATTCAGATCGCTCGCGACGGCGATGTGATCGTGACCATGGGCGCCGGCAGCATCGGCAGCCTGGCGCCGGAATTGCCGGCGGCGTTGACCACTTTGTCGGCCGAGCGGAGGCAACCGTGAACGCGTTGTCGCTGCCGCCCGATCTCGAAGCGCGAGTGAAGCGCAACGAGCTCATGTCCAAGCACACGTCGTGGCACGTGGGCGGGCCGGCGGATTTGTTCTTTTCGCCGCTCGACGCGACCGATGTGTCCGGCTTTCTGCAAGGGCTGACGCCCGGCACGCCGGTGATGTGGATCGGTTTGGGCAGCAACTTGCTGGTTCGCGACGGCGGCGTGCGCGGTGCGGTGATCGAGACGCACGGCATTTTCGATGAGCTCGACCGTCGTGGTGAGAACGAGGTGTGGTGTGGCAGCGGCGTCGCGTGCGCGAAGCTCGCCAAACAATGCATCAAATGGGGATTGGGCCCAGCGGAATTCTTCGCGGGCATTCCCGGCACGCTCGGCGGCGCATTGGCGATGAATGCGGGCGCGTTCGGCGGAGAAACATGGCGGCATGTGGTGGCGGTCGCAACCATCGATCGCAATGGCGTGCGTCATGAGCGATCGGCATCGGACTACACCGTGGGCTACCGGCATGTGTCGGGCCCGAGCGACGAATGGTTTCTCGGCGCGCTGCTGCGTTTCGAGCTGCGCGCGGGAGTGAGCAACGACGACATTCGTCAGCTGCTCGCAAGGCGTAAGGCGACGCAGCCGATTCAAGAGTGGTCGTGCGGATCGGTGTTCACTAATCCGCCGAGCGATCACGCTGCGCGCTTGATCGAGGCGTGCGGGCTGAAAGGTTTTCGCATGGGTGGCGCGCGCGTGTCGGAGATGCACGCGAATTTCATCGTCAACGATGGCACGGCGACGGCAGCTGATATCGAACAATTGATCCGTCACGTGCAACAGACGGTGGAACAAAAACAGGGTGTGCGACTCAACACTGAGGTGCGCATCGTGGGCGAGGTGACAAATGGCTGAAGCAAACAAGATCGGACGCAAGCGCATCAGCAACGCCAGGGATTTTGGCCGCGTCGCCGTGTTGATGGGCGGCACCTCGAGCGAACGTGAAGTGTCGCTGGATAGCGGCAGCAATTGTCTGGATGCGCTGAAGCGTCAGGGCGTCGACGCATACAAGGTCGATGGCATCGCCGCGCTGGTCGATGAACTCGTGAACAAGCGTTGTCAGCGCGTGTTCAACATCCTGCACGGCCATGCGGGCGGCGGCGAAGACGGCATTCTGCAAGGTCTGCTCGACGCGTTCGCCATTCCCTACACCGGCTCCGATGTGTTGGGCTCCGCGCTGTCGATGGACAAGATCCGCACCAAGCAGGTGTGGCTGTCGCTGGGTTTGCCGACGCCGCGCTATGCACGCTTGTCTCGCAACGACGACGTGGCCAAAGCAGCCAGCCACCTCGGTCTCCCGGTGATCGTGAAGCCTGCCTGCGAAGGCTCGAGCGTCGGCGTGAGTCGCGTTTTCAAAGAAACCGACTTGCAGCAGGCGGTGGACCTGGCCGCTCGCTACCAAGGCGAGATGTTGATGGAGCAGTTGATCGTAGGCGAGGAGCTGACGGTCGGTGTTCTGGGCGACGTTGCGTTGCCCAGCATTCGCATCGTGCCGGCGGGCGAGTACTACGACTATCACGCCAAGTACAAAGCCGAGGACACGCAGTACATCTGTCCCGGTCTGCAAGGCGCCGCTGAAGATGAAATCCGTGCGCTGGCGCTCGAAGCGTTCCGCACCGCCGGTTGCCAGGGCTGGGGGCGCGTCGATGTGATGCGCGATCGGGCCAGCGGCAAGCTCTACTTATTAGAAGTGAACACGGCGCCCGGCATGACCAGCCATTCGCTGGTGCCCAAGGCTGCGAAAGCGTTCGGCATCGAGTTCGATGAGCTGGTGTGGCGCGTGCTGGAAACCAGTCTGCCGCGCGATGGCCAGGGAGCGCCCCTCTCATGATGGGCACGCGCAAGCGCAATCGTCGCAAGGCCGGGGGCGAGCAGCTCGATCTGCTCGGCCGGCTGCAACCGTTGGTCACGTGGTTGACCAATGGTGGCTTGCGTCCTGCGCTCGGCGTGTTCGCGTTGCTGAGCGGCATCGCAGTGATGGTGTGGGGCCTGGCGGTCTCGTTCGATCGACCGATTGGCAAGGTGGAAGTCGGCGGGCAATTTCAGCGCGTCGCGCCGATGCAGATCGAGGCAGCGGTCGCGCCGTTTCGTGGCTCGGGATTTCTGTCCGTCAATCTGGATGCGCTGCGCGGCGCGTTGGAGACCATTCCCTGGGTGGATCGCGCGCGGGTCGAGCGTAAGTGGCCGAACGGTGTGCGTGTGTTCATCACTGAGCATGTCGCAGCAGCCCGCTGGGGTGAGTCGGGGTTGATGAACACGCGCGGCGAATTGTTTCTGAAAGACTCACGGCACATTCCGCAAGAGTTGCCGCAGTTGATGGGCCCGCCGGGCACGGAGGGTCAAGTCGCGAAGCTTTATCTGGAAACGTATCCGCGTCTGTTGGGTGTGGGCATGCGCTTGAGCAAGGTTGAGCTGGATGCGCGTGGCGCGTGGCAGCTGACCCTTGGCAACGGCGTGATCGTGCGTCTCGGTCGCCAGGACGTGCCGGCCCGCTTGGAAAGGTTCATCGCTGTGGCGAGCCCGGTCGTGGCCGCTCGAGCAGCGGAAGTGAGTTACGTAGATCTGCGTTACAGCAACGGCTTTTCCGTCGGCTGGAACGCTCCTACCCGCGTCGCGCGCGACGCCGAGGAATCTCGTGCCGATGGCTAGGAAGAATGACCGCAATCTGATCGTCGGCCTCGACATCGGCACCTCCAAGGTGGTCGCCATCGTCGGCGAGGTCAATCACGAAGGCCGCATCGAAGTGGTGGGCCTGGGCTCGCATCCTTCGCGCGGATTGAAGCGTGGCGTCGTCGTGAACATCGAGTCGACCGTGCAGTCCATTCAGCGCGCGGTGGAAGAAGCCGAGCTGATGGCTGGCTGCGAGATTCATTCGGTGTATGCCGGCATCGCCGGCAGCCATGTGCGCAGCCTGAACTCGCACGGCATCGTGGCGATTCGGAACAAAGAAGTGACGGCCGAGGACGTCGATCGCGTGATCGACGCGGCGCGCGCCGTCGCGATCCCGGCCGATCAGAAAATCCTGCACATCCTGCCGCAGGAGTTCCTGATCGACAGCCAGGAAGGCATCCGCGAGCCCATCGGCATGTCGGGTGTGCGACTGGAAGCGAAAGTTCACATCGTCACGGGCGCGGACAGCGCGGCACAGAACATCGTGAAGTGCGTGCAGCGCTGTGGGCTGACCGTCGAAGACATCGTGCTCGAGCAGCTCGCCTCGGCGTACTCGGTGCTGGCCGACGATGAGAAGGAACTGGGGGTCTGCCTGGTCGATATCGGTGGCGGCACGACCGATCTCGCGGTGTTTTCGGGCGGTGCGATCCGGCACACCGCGGTGCTGCCGATCGCGGGCGATCAGGTGACGAACGACATCGCCGTCAGCCTGCGCACGCCGACGCAATACGCCGAGGAGATCAAGATGAAGTTCGCCTGCGCGTTGTCGCAGCTCGCGAACTCGGACGAGACCATCGAAGTGCCGAGCGTGGGCGATCGTCCGCCGCGGCGGCTGGCGAGACAGACGCTTGCCGAAGTGGTCGAGCCTCGTTACGAGGAATTGTTTGCTCTGGTGCGCGAAGAGCTGCGCCGTTCCGGCTTCGAGGAAGTGATTGCCGCGGGCGTGGTGCTCACTGGCGGCAGCGCGAAGATGGAAGGCGCCGTCGAGCTCGCCGAAGAAGTGTTTCACATGCCGGTGCGCCTGGGCGTGCCGCAACACATCACCGGGCTGGTGGATGTGGTGAGCAATCCGATTCATTCGACCGGCGTCGGCCTGTTGCTGTACGGCCGGGAGAATTATCTGCGCGGGCGTCGCGAGTTGCCGCTGGGTGGCAACGTGCGCGGCACGTTCGAGCGCATGAAAGCTTGGTTTCAAGGAAATTTTTGATGACCGAGACGACACGCCAGGGACCCGGCCACAACAAGGGGATGAGTGGGGAATGTGGAGCGTGCGGCGGGCCTCTGAACCGGCCGTACGTTGAGTCGCAATTTGCTTTGTCTCGCTGACATTGAGGGGACTAACGATGTTTGTACTTGCTGATACAGAAAACCAAGGCGCCGTCATCAAAGTGATTGGCGTAGGCGGCGGCGGCGGAAACGCGGTCGCTCACATGATCCAGGCCGGTATCGAAGGCGTGGATTTCATTTGCATCAACACCGACGCGCAGGCGTTGAAACATTCCAAGGTGAAAGTCGGTCTGCAGATCGGCTGCAACATCACCAAGGGCCTGGGTGCGGGCGCCGATCCCGAAGTGGGCCGTCAGGCCGCGATGGAAGATCGTGACCGCATCATCGAGATGATCGAAGGCTCGGACATGCTGTTCATCACCGCCGGCATGGGCGGCGGCACCGGCACGGGCGCGGCTCCGGTCGTGGCGCAGGTCGCGAAGGAACTGGGCATTCTCACGGTCGCGGTCGTGACTCGGCCGTTCGAGATGGAAGGCCGGAAGCGTCACGGCTCCGCGGAGCGTGGCCTCGCCGAGTTGAGCAAACATGTCGACTCGCTGATCACCATCCCGAACCAGAAGCTGCTGACCGTGCTGGGCGGCGATGTGACGTTGCTCGACGCGTTCAAGTCGGCCAATCAGGTGTTGCAGGGCGCGGTGCAGGGCATCGCCGAACTGATCACCCGTCCCGGCATGATCAACGTCGACTTCGCCGACGTGCGCACCGTGATGGCCGAAACCGGTATGGCCATGATGGGCACCGGCGTCGCTCGCGGTGAGAATCGCGCGCGTGAAGCTGCCGAAGCCGCTGTTTCCAGCCCGCTGCTGGAAGATGTGAATCTGCAGGGCGCGCATGGCCTGCTGATCAATGTCACTGCCGGCATGGACTTGCGTACCAGCGAGTTCAGCATCGTCGGCGATACGGTGAAGCAGTACGCCTCTGAGGACGCCAACGTGGTCGTCGGCTGCGTGATCGATCCGGAAATGAGCGAGCAGATTCGCGTGACCGTCGTCGCCACGGGCATCGGTCGTCCGGGGGCGCAGATGCAGGCGCCGCAGCAGGATACGCGTCGCATGACCGCCATCCCTGGTGGCCGTCGCGGTGGCGTGCCCACTCTCGATGATCTGCATGTGCCGACCTATATCCGTAACCAGCGCGATCCGAACGCAGGCGCCACTCGCCGCGCGGTGGGTGACGGTCTGACGGCTGAAGATACGTCGATGCTGGATATTCCGGCGTTTTTGCGCCGGCAGGCGGATTGAGACGGAACGGACCGATGAAGCACGACTGACCGTGACTGGCAGCGGGCGGCGCCTTATCTCTCTATGGGTTACATAGGGAACATGCATGGTGCCGCTGGAACTTCGCTGCAGGTTGGCAAGTCGATTCATTCGGAGCGGTGA
>Ga0182736_1002295_pt1 | contig 15022 bp, 12 predicted proteins | sample eDN5th30CKraftBY_FD_128882 | JGI IMG/M metagenome (GOLD analysis project Ga0182736, IMG submission 128882) | Enriched backyard soil microbial communities from Emeryville, California, USA - eDNA 5th pass 30_C Kraft BY (version 2) (version 2) | ecosystem: Environmental > Terrestrial > Soil >...
CCTCCTCCAGCTCCGGCATCGTCTCCTTGATCCGAGCGACCTCGGCCATCAGCTCCTGGGCCCGGGCCTCGTCCTTCTTGGCCTTGGCCTGGCCGATCTCCTTGGACAGGGCATTGCGGCGCTCGGTGGCGGCCTGCAGGGCGGAAATCGCGGCCTTCCGGGAATCGTCGAGGGCGATCAGCTGCGCGGACAGGGGCTCCATGCCCCGGTTCCGGAGGCCTTGGTCGAAAGCCGCGGGGTTCTCGCGGATGGAACGGATGTCGTGCATGGGATGGGACCTGCTTCGTCGAGCGGCCCTGCCCTTTCCGACGAGACCGCCCCTTCAACATATGCCGAGGATGGCGGCCGATGTGGAGTCCTTTCGGTCTCTACCCCTCTGCCGCGCGCGCGGCCTCGGCTTCCGCACGCTTCTTCTCGACCATGGTGACGGAGAAGATGGATGCCTCGTAAAGAAGCAAGGTGGGGATCGCAAGGGCGAACTGGCTGATCACGTCCGGCGGCGTGAGAACCGCCGCGAGCACGAAGACGATGACGATCGCATAGCGGCGCTTGTCCTTCAGGAACTGCGAGTCGATGATCCCGGCCCGGGCGAGCAGGGTCAGGATGACGGGCAGCTGGAAGCAGATGCCGAAGGCGAAGATCAGCGTCATGATCAGCGACAGGTACTCGCTGACCTTGGGCAGGAACTCGATGGCCGGGGCGTTGTCCGTCGCCAGCTGCTGCATGCCCACGGAGAAGCGCATGAGAAGCGGCATGGCGATGAAATAAACGCAGGCCGCGCCAAGGACGAACAGAACCGGCGTCGCGATGAGATACGGAACGAAGGCCCGGCGCTCGTTCTTGTAGAGGCCCGGCGCCACGAACTTGTAGATCTGCATGGCGATGACCGGGAAGGCCAGGAAGCCGGCGCCGAAGGCCGCGACCTGGATCTGCGTGAACAGGTATTCCAGGCCGTGGGTGTAGACGAGATGCGCCTTCTCCGGCGAGCCGACCGCGAGGACGTAAGGCCAGACCAGCGCATTGTAGATGTACTTCGCGGCGGCGAAGCAGATGAAAAACATGATCACGAAGGCGACCAGCGCCTTGATCAGGCGCGAGCGCAGTTCGGTCAGGTGCTCGATCAGAGGCGCGCGCGAAGCTTCGACCTCATCGTCTTCAACGGCGGTGGTCATCCGGCTTTCGCGTCCGATTTTTCTGGTTTTACTGAAAGTTGCTCGGCAAGGGCAGCCTGCTGGGCCTCGTACTCGGCCTCGCGCCGCAGGGATTCGGCGATCTCCTTGGCCGGATCGACGCTCGGCGGAGGCGGCAGGTCGATCAGCGGATCGGCGGGCGCCGGCTCGCGCCCTTCCACCACTGCCTGGATCGAGGCGTCGGAGGCCTCCGTCACCGGCGTTTCCGGTCCGGACGTGACCGCCTGATCCGAAGCCACCGGCGGGACGTCCTCTCCGGCCCCAGGTTCGGAAGCCTTAGCCGCTGGCGTCACGGGCGCCTCGATTGAGGTCTTGAGCTCGTCCCGGATCGTCTGGATCGGATTGAAGCTCGTATTGCCCACGGAGGAGACGGAATCGTTCATCCCCTGAAGCTGTTTCTTGACCTCGTCGAGCTCGGCCTCGCGCATGGCCTCGTTGAACTGCCCCTGGAACTCCGCCGCCATGCGGCGAAGTTTTCCCGTCACCTGCCCGACCGTTCGCAGCGCTTTCGGCAGATCCTTCGGGCCGATCACGATCAGCGCGACGGCGCCGATCACCATGACCTCACCCCAGCTCATGTCCAACATGACGTGGCCTCGAACCTGCCCCTTAGGTACTCACGCGTACTGACACGCCGCTCCGGAGCGGCGGCGCACGAAGCTTAGCCGACCTTGTGGTCCGTCGTCGCGGTGCTCGCGGGAGCGCCGGCCTGATGGTCGAGGGTGCGGACCGGCTCGGACGGCTGCACCGGCTTTGCCGGCGTATCGTCCTCGGACATGCCCTTCTTGAAGGCTTTGATGCCCTTCGCAACGTCACCCATCATGTCGGAGATCTTGCCGCGTCCGAACAGAAGAACGACGATCAAACCCACGACGATCCAGTGCCAAATACTCGTGCCACCCATGGCAATTCCTCCTGCGCCTGGAAAGGCGCGGCTTCTCGATATGAACTCGCCGCCAACCTATGCGTCGGAGGCGGCGAAAACAAGGACATCCTTAGTAGCGATCTCGATGCCCACATCCTGGCCCTCCTTCACGCCAACGGGATCGTGAACGCGGGCCTGCAGGGGGCGGTCCACCCCCTGCACGTCAATGTGCATCAGATCGACCTCGCCGAGAAAGCGACGAGACATCACACGTCCCGGCAGGCAGAAGCCCGCAGGCTTGAGCTTCACCCCTTGAGGCCGCACGCAGACGATGGCCGGGCCATCCTCAAGGTGCGGCGCCGGAAAGATTCCGACCGGACAGGAGACTTGGCCGTTGCGGACAACCCCCTCGAGTTCGTTGAAGTCGCAGAAGAAGCGGGCGGCGAACAGGTTCGCCGGGCGGCGATAGATCTCCTCCGCCTCGCCCTGCTGGATGATCGTGCCCGACCGCATGAGCACGATCCTGTCGGCGATCCGCATTGCCTCCTCGGGATCGTGCGTGACGACAATGGTCGTAGCGCCGGTCTCCCTCAGGATCGCGACGGTCTCGTCCCGGATCGCGTCGCGCATGCGCCGGTCGAGGTTCGAGAACGGCTCGTCCATGAGCAGGACGCCAGGGCGCGGGGCGATCGATCGGGCCAGCGCGACCCGCTGCTGCTCGCCGCCGGACAGGGTGTGCGGGTACTCGCTGGCGTAATGTTCGAGCCCGACACGGGACAGGGCGCGCCGCGCCGCGATGCCAGCCTCGGAGGCCGAGAGATCCTTCAGGCCGAACATGATGTTCTGGAGAATCGTCATGTGCGGGAACAGGGCGTAATCCTGGAACATGAGCCCGATGCCGCGCCGCTCCGGCTCGAGAAAGGTCCTTGGTCCGCTGACCTCCCGCCCGTCCATGAGCACCCGTCCCGAGGTCGGCATTTCCACGCCCGCGGCGATGCGCAGCAGGGTGGTCTTGCCGCAGCCGGAATGGCCGAGCAGGCAGACGATCTCGCCCGGCTCGATGGTCAGGGAAACGCCGTCGAGGGCCCGCTGGCTGTCATAGGCCTGGACGATGGACTCGAAGGTCAGCTGCGCCGGGATCGAGGCGCCCGCCGTCCCGCGCTGCCCCCAGCGGGGCAGGCGAAACAGGTCCCGCGCGGACCCGGCGGGTCTCGCGTTCATTCCTCGCCCACCTCGGTCTGGTGCATGTCGAGAGGCTGAAGCGGATCGTCTTCCAGAGGGTCCTCGTCCTCGCGCAGGGCATCCGCGTCGGAGGGGGTCGGCACAGAGAAGTCCGAAGGCACGCGGCCTTCGATGAAGCCCGCTCCCTTGAGCTCTTCGAGGCCCGGCAGGTCCTCGATGGCATCGAGGCCGAAATGCTCCAGGAAGCCCGGCGTCGTGCCGTAGGTCACGGGCCGGCCAGGCGCCTTCCTGCGTCCCCTCAGGCGAATCCAGCCTGTTTCCAGGAGGGTGTCGATGGTGCCCTTGGAGGTGGCGACGCCGCGGATCTCTTCGATCTCGGCGCGGGTGACCGGCTGGTGATAGGCGATGATCGCCAGCGTCTCCATGGCGGCGCGGGACAGCCTGCGCTGCTCGACCACGTCGCGGGCCAGCACGAAGGACAGGTCGCCCGCCGTGCGGAAGGTCCATTTCCCCGCGACCCGGACAAGATTGACGCCCCGGGGTGCGTAGAGCGCGGTCAGGTCCTGAAGGATCTTCTCGACGTCAGCGCCTTCCGGCAGCCGCCCGCTCAGCTCCTCGGCGCTTAAAGGCGCGGGCGCGGCGAACAGAAGCGCCTCGGCGATCCGCATAGCCTCGCCGTGATCGGGAACATAGCTGACCTCCGGAGCCTCGGCTTCGGGCATCTCGGTCGTATCGTCCTGCATGTCGGGCTGCATCTCACACTCCTGCCTCGGCCGGGTCGGCAACGGGCTTGACCCAGACCGGAGCGAAGGCCTCATCCTGCCGGACCGTCAGCTTGCCCTCGCGCACCATTTCCAGGGTGGCCGAGAGGGCGGAAGCCAGGATCGTCGGCCGCATGGCAGGCTCGACCATGTATTCCATCAGATAGGTGTCGAGGGTCACCCAGTCGTTCAAGTGACCGACCAGCCGCTCCAGCGCCTCCCGGGCATCGACCAGCGACCAGACGTTCCGCTTGTGCAGGGAGACCTTGGCGTTGAACTGGATCTGCCGCTGCTGGGCATAGGCCTTGAGAAGGTCGTAGAGGCTCGCCTCGTAGCGGGGATCCCGGAGGATGATGACAGGCTCCGGCGCACCTCGGGCGAAGACGTCGCGGCCGAGCCACGCACGCTCGCCCATCTTCTTGGCGGCCTCGCGGATCGCCTCCAGGCGGCGCAGGCGCAGGGCCAGGGCCGAAGCGAGCTCCTCGGCGCTCGGCTCCTCGCCCTTCGGCGGCTCGGGCAGCAGCAGACGCGACTTGAGATAGGCGAGCCAAGCCGCCATCACGAGGTAATCGGCCGCCAGCTCGAGACGCATGCGGCGGGCCGCCTCGATAAAGGCGATGTACTGCTCGGCGAGCGCCAGGATCGAGATGCGGTGCAGGTCCACCTTCTGGCGCCGGGCGAGTTCCAGCAGGAGGTCGAGCGGCCCCTCGAACCCATCGACGTCGACGAGCAGGGCGGGCTCGCTCTCGGCCCGCTCCGTGCGCTCAACGTCCTCGAAGGGTAAGGGATTTGCCATCGGCCGTACTCAACTCATGGGGTTCGAAGCTTCATAAGCTTTAGGCGGTCACCGCAAGCGCGGAATCGAGTCTGGCCCTGGCATCCACAGGATCCAGAGGCTCCGGATCATGCGTGATGCGCGCTAACGCAGCGTTAGCGCGGCGCAGGGCTTCTCCGGCCAGGATGGGGGCGGCCTCGGCGACGGCGCTCATCTCCTCCATCTTGCCGTTGCAGTGAAGGGCCATGTCGCAGCCGGCCGCGAAGGCGGCCTCCGTCCGGTCCCGGAACGAGCCGGAAAGGGCGTGCATCGACAGGTCGTCGGTCATCACCAGGCCGTCATAGCCGATGTGACGGCGGATGATCTCCTGCATGATCATGGGGGAGGTCGTCGCGGGCCGCTCCGGGTCCAGGGCCGTGTAGACCACGTGCGCCGTCATGGCGAGGGGCATGTCGGTGAGCATGCGGAAAGGCGCGAAATCGTGCCGCTCCAGCTCCTCGCGGGAGGCGTCGACCACCGGCAGGGCCAAGTGACTGTCCGCTCCGGCCCGGCCATGGCCCGGCATGTGCTTGACCACCGGCAGCACGCCACCAGCCAGAAGACCTTCGGCGGCGGCCCGGCCCAGGACGGCGACCTGGCCCGGCGTCTTGCCATAGGCCCGATCCCCGATCACGTCGTGGGCGCCCGGCGAGGGCACGTCCAGGACCGGCAGGCAATCGACCGTGATGCCGACCGAGCGGAGATCGTGCGCGATCAGCCGGGCTGCGAGCCGGGCGATCTCGCGCTGGACGAGCGGGTCGTTCGCGTGAAGGCGCCCATAGGTGCTGCCGGAGGGGTATTTGGGCCAATGCGGCGGACCCATGCGCTGAACCCGGCCTCCTTCCTGGTCGATCAGGATCGGAGCATCCGCCCGGCCGACCGCCTCCCTCAAGGAGGCGCAGAGCGCCCTCACTTGCTCGGGGCTTTCCACGTTGCGGCGAAACAAGATGAAGCCCCAGGGATCCGCCTCCTTGAAGAAAGCAACCTCGTCCGGGGTGAGTTCGGTGCCGGAGCAACCGGCAATAAAGGCGCGGGTGTTCATACCCGCGCCTTAAGTCTCCTGCTCGGCAGGGTCAAGAAATCTCGACCGCCAAGCTGCGTCAGTTCTTGGCGACGAAGCACTGCCCACCCTGGCCCTGTAGCTTGGAGCAGAGGGAGGAGGCCTCCTCCTTCGACAGGGGGCCGACGCGGACGCGATAGATGGTGTTGCCGTTCACCTCGGCCTTGCGGATGATAGACGGCATGCCTTCGAGGTCGGGATACTTGCGCTGGAACGACGCGAAGGCGGTCTGGGCGCCGGACTCCGAATTGGCAAGGCCGAGTTGCACCGCGAAGCCGCCGCTGGGCGTCGTTTCCGCGGCCGCCGCCGGAGCGACCGGCTGAACCGATGCGACCTGCGTCGGCGCGGGCGTGGCTGCCGCGGGCTTCGGGGACGGCGCGGGCGTGGCGGGAGCCGCCACCGGAGTGCTCGCGGCCGCGCGGGGCTGGGCCTCGGGCGGCAGCGTCATGGCAGCGGGCGCCGCCGGCTGGGCGGCGGGCTGCTCCGAACCCGCCACGGTGCCGTCAGGGCGGATCGTGACCGTGCGAACCTTCTTAGGCTCGCCGAGATTCAGGCTGGCGGTCTGCTGCGGCTTGACCGTGCTGGTAGAGATCGTCCCGCCCGTGGCGTCGGCGACGGCGCCGCCATTCATGCGCACGGCCTGCTGGAGATCGACCGGCTGCTCCTCGCGGTTCACGACCTTGGTCGCCGTATTCTGGTTGGCGCGCTCGTAGATCTGCTTGTTCTGGTTCGGGATTTCGACCCCGCCCGGGTTCTGCGGCTGGACCTTGGTGGGCTCGACATTGGCCTTCACGAGGGGCGGTTCGCCCCCGGTGACGGCCGACGAGCCCGAAGCCAGGTAAGCCCCGCCACCGCCGAGGACGACGGCGCCCACGACTGCCGCAATGGCGACGACGCCCTTGCGGGAGCGCCGCTTCTCGACCGGTGCGTAATCCTGCTGCTGGTCGTAATCCTGGTCGGCATAATGCCCGGCCTGATCCGCATAATAGTCCTGCGCATAGGCCTCGTTGCCGTAGGCGTCCTGGTCGTGCTGAGCAGGCTGGCCGCCATAAGCTGGTTCAGGGGCGCGGACATGGCTTTGCGGGTATCCGCCGAGATCGAACGACGGTGCGGCGTGACCTCCCTGCGGCGCACGAACCGGCACCTCACGCGCCGCTTGCGGCACGGTGTCGCGGACGGCGAAAAGATCGTCGATGGAGGAGCCTTGCTGACGAGGACGGGAGGAACCGTCATTGGCCAAAATGGCTTGAAATGGATCGTCTTGCCCTACGATCCGGGCCAATTCCGCGAGCGGATCGTTCCGCCCGGCGTTGGCCTGCTGGGATTGTGGGGTGCCCGCCTGCGCGAGTTGTCGTTCGATCTCGTTGAGGTCGACGGCAAAACGGGGCTTCACTGATTCGCTCATGCGCCGGATCTCCAGTTACGCGACAGGAGCACCGTTGCTCCGCCTGCACGACGTGACGAGACCCGACGCGAATGCTTCGTAAGCGGTTGATCCGCTTAGGGAAACACTATCGCATTTCGTCGGGTGCTGTGACGCCCAGGATTGCGAGACCAGATGCGAGCACACCCTTAAGGGCATGCACGAGAGCGAGCCTCGCTTGTGTTGAATCTTTATCAGTTAGATTAACAAAGCGTAATTGCGGCAAGTCTTTGCCCTTATTCCATAGACTGTGGAAGGCGCTCGCCAGATCGTACAGATAAAACGCGACCCGGTGCGGCTCGTGAGCTTCGGCCGCGGCCTCGATCGTCCGGGGAAACTGAGCGATACGATGGATGATGTCCATTTCCGCTTCGTCACTGAGGATCGACAGATTCGCCTTCTCGAGCTCGGCCGCCGAGAAGTCGGCGCCCGGAAATGCCTCCGCCGCCTGGCGGAATACGGACGCGCAGCGGGCGTGGGCGTATTGCACGTAGAAGACCGGGTTGTCCTTGGACTGCTCGACCACCTTGGCGAGGTCGAAATCCAGAGTCGCGTCGTTCTTGCGGAAGATCATCATGAAGCGGGTAGCGTCCCGGCCTACCTCGTCGACCACCTCGCGCAGGGTCACGAAGTCGCCCGACCGCTTCGACATCTTCACCGGCTCGCCGCCGCGCAGGAGCTTCACCAGCTGGCAGAGCTTCACGTCGAGGTCGGCCTTGTTGTCCGAAACGGCCTTCACGGCCGCCTGCATGCGCTTCACGTAGCCGCCATGGTCCGCGCCCCAGACGTCGATCATGGAGGCGAAGCCCCGCTCGAACTTGGAGCGGTGATAGGCGATGTCGGAGGCGAAATAGGTGTAGGAGCCGTCGGATTTCAGCAACGGGCGGTCCACCTCGTCGCCGAAGGCGGTGGCGCGGAACAGAAGCTGCTCACGATCCTCCCAATCCTCGTCCTTCTGGCCCTTGGGGGGCGGAAGGCGACCCATATAGACGAGATCGCGGCCGCGCAGCTCCGTGATCAGCTCCTTGACCTCATCCACGGCCCCCAATTGCAGGGACCGTTCCGAGAAGAACACGTCGTGATGGATGTTGAGGGCCGCGAGGTCGTCCCGGATCATGTCCATCATGGCGTTGATGGAGGTCTCGCGCACGAGCGGCAGCCACTCGGATTCCGGCTTGTCGAGGAGGCCCGGGCCGTATTCCTTGGCCATCCGCTCGCCGACCGGCTTCAGGTAATCGCCGGGATAGAGCCCTTCCGGGATCTCGCCGATATCGTGGCCCAGGGCCTCCTTGTAGCGGAGATAGGCCGAGCGGGCGAGGACGTCGACCTGCGCACCGGCATCGTTGATGTAGTACTCGCGAGTGACCTTGTAGCCCGCGAAATCCAGGAGGCCTGCCAGCGCATCGCCGAACACGGCGCCCCGGCAATGGCCCACATGCATCGGGCCGGTCGGATTGGCCGAGACGTACTCGACGTTGACCGGCGAACCAGCCCCCTGCCCGCTCCGGCCGAAGCCGTTGGTGTCGACGACGGCGGCTCGCAGGACTTCATGCAGGACCGAGGGCGCGAGGCGGATGTTGATGAAGCCGGGACCGGCGATCTCCACGTTGGTGACGCGCGGATCGTCCTTGAGGTCGGCGACGAGAAGCTCGGCCAAGGCGCGCGGGTTCATGCGCGCCTCCTTGGCCAGCACCATGGCGGCGTTCGTGGCGAGGTCGCCATGGGAGGGATCGCGCGGCGGCTCGACCACGACGCGGCTGACATTCAGCCCCGACGGAATCTTGGCCTCTTCGGCCAACCGGCCGAGCGCATCCGCAACCCGTTTTTCAAACAGCCCGAAAATGTTCATGGTGCTTCATCTCTAAAGGGGCCCTGGGCCCCATCTCTGAAGGGCCCGTGGCCCCGGAATTCCATGGGTGCCGCCTAGCGCAGGTCCGGCGTCACGTCAAACAGGCGCCGGTGCTCGAGGATCGCGTAGCGGTCCGTCATGCCGGCGATGTAATCGGCCACGCGGCGGGCGAGCCGGGGCTCGTCGTCCTTCGGCAGGTCCGTCTGCCACTCCTCGGGCATCAGCTCCGGCTCGGCCTTGAAGCGCCTGAAAAGGTCCCGCAGCACGTCATCCGCCTGGGCGCGGACCCGCATCACGTCCGGGTGCCGGTACATGCGGGCATAGAGGAAGCGCTTGATGGAGGCATCGGCCTCCTTCATGGCCTGGGAGAAGCACACCATGGTGTCGCCGGCCCGGCGGATATCCTCCGCGCTCTGCGGGGACAAAGCCGCGATCCTGCGCTCACCCTCGGCCACCACGTCCTCGACGAAGCGGGTGATGACGCGCCGGGTCAGCTCGTGGATGCGCCGCGAGAGCTCGAGGGTTGGATAGCGCGCATCGATCTCCGTCAGAAGGCCGTCGAGGAACGGCACCTCGCGCAGTTCCTCGATCCGGAACAGCCCGGCCCGCAGCCCGTCGTCGATGTCATGGGCATCGTAGGCGATGTCATCGGCAATGGCCGCCGCCTGGGCCTCTCCCCCGGCATGGGTGGCGAGTTCCAGGTCCTGCTGGGCGTTGTATTCGAGGATGGCCAGCGGAACGCCCCGGGCGGCGTAGCGCAGGGTCGGCCGCCCATCGGCACCGAGGAGAGGCCCGTTGTGCTTGACCAGCCCCTCCAGGGTTTCCCAGGTGAGGTTGAGCCCGTCATACTCCGCGTAGCGGCGCTCCAGGCGGGTCACGACCCGCAAGGCCTGGGCGTTGTGATCGAAGCCGCCGAACCCGGCCATGCACTCCTCGAGGGTATCCTCGCCCGTGTGGCCGAAGGGCGTATGGCCCAGGTCGTGGGACAGCGCCAGCGCCTCGGCCAGATCCTCGTCGAGGCCGAGGGAGCGGGCGAGCGCCCGGGCGATCTGGCTCACCTCGATGGTGTGGGTCAGCCGGGTCCGGAAATGGTCGCCCTCGTGATAGACGAATACCTGGGTCTTGTGCTTCAGGCGTCGAAAGGCCGAGGAATGGATGATCCGGTCCCTGTCGCGCTGGAACTCGCTGCGGGTCGGCGAGACCGCCTCCGGGAACAGCCGGCCTCTGCTTCCCCAAGGGTCGCAGGCATAAGGGGCTCGCCATCTCTCGCCAAAGGGCCGCACAATCATCCCCGGGTTGAAGCCTTGTCAGCGCGCACTTACCTTGCTCTTAACACCTTATGCAAGAATTGCGTCCTCCCGAGGACTGGAAGTGCCCATGACCGGTATCACCCTGACTGACCGCGCCGCCCGCCGCATCAACGAGATCATGTCGTCCGAGCCCGCGGGCTCGCACCTGAGAATCAGCGTCAACGGAGGCGGCTGCTCCGGGTTCCAGTATGCCTTCGACGTGGACCGAACCCGACAGGACGACGATCTCGTGATCGAACGCGACGGCGCCACCGTGGTCGTGGACGAGGTGTCGATCCAGTACATGGACGGCTCCGTCATCGACTTCGTGGACGACCTGATCGGCCAGTCCTTCAAGATCGAGAACCCCCACGCCACCGCCTCCTGCGGCTGCGGCACCTCGTTCTCGTTGTAAAATCGTTACCTAGCGCCCTATTCTCCCTCCGGCATTTTCATTAAGGCTCGACCGGCGCCAGATTCGCCGGCCTGGGGGACAAGATGGGACTTCGTTACCGCGCGGGTGTCTGCGCACTCGCCTTGCTGGCAGGTTCTGCGGCTTTGCAGTTCGAGCCCGCCGTGATCCGAGACCTCGTGGTCGACAACGGCGGACACCGCATCGCCGTGGGAGCCGTCAGGGTTCCCCTCTGGAGCGCGGCGCTTGCACAATCGGCCGATAGTTTCAGCCTGGAAAATGTGAGCTTTACATTCGGGCCGACGACCTATGAGGCCAAGCGGATCGATTTCTCCGGCGTCTCTTCATCGCGGGCCGATATCGACGCGCTGTTCTCCGCGACCTCGACGGAGTCGATGGAGAGCCGACTGAAGCGCATCACCGTGAAGCAGATCACCATCCCTGAAGCGCGGGTGAAGCAGACCATCGGCGAGCAGTCGCAGACCACAACCTACCGAAATGCCACGCTCGGAGATATATCCGGTGGCCGGGTCGCCTCGGCCCAGATCGAGACCAGCGCGACGGAGACGACCGGCCCCAAGAACGGGGCCCTGATCAGCACCGGCCGCACGAGCTTGAGCGAACTCGACCTGCCGGCGCTCGCCCGGCTTTACGAAACGAAGGCCGACAGCACCTCCGCTCCCCTGGTCAAAATCTATGGAGCGTTTTCGATCGAGAACACCGAGGTTACGGATGCGGACACTGGAGTGACGATCAAAGTCGCACGTTTCAGCGGCCAGGATTTCCAAGGGCGCCCGACCCGGGATTCCTGGGCCGGCACCGTGGGAGCCATGACCGAGATGGCTGAGCGCGAGGACCGGTCCTCGGATGATCAGGCCCGTCTTTTTTCGACGGTCGCCGATCTCCTCGATGCCTTTCACATCGGCGTCATGGAGGCCACCGGCATCGAGGTGAACTCCAAGGGCCATGATTCGACCGGCCAGGCGCGCATCAGCCGGATCGCCTATACGGGAGGCTCCGACGCGCAGCCGGCGGATGTGCGATGGGAAGGCTTCGAGTTTTCCGACGAGGAGAACCGCGTCAGGATCGATGGCATGAGCCTGACCGGCTTCTCGTTCAAGCAAACGATCGAAGGCTTGAGAACACTCCAGGGCAGGTCCCTGGACGAGATCGATCCGACCGCGATGCGCAGCCTTGTTCCGACCTTGGGGACCCTGCGCCTGTCGGGTCTCGCCATCGACGGAACCGCTGACGACGAAGGCAAGAAGGTGAAGGTTCAGGCCGGATTGAAAGGCTTCGAACTGACTGCCGACAAGCCCGTCAACGCCGTCCCGACCAACATCAGGATCGGCGTGCAGAACTTTGCGATGGCGCTGCCGCCGAACAGCACCGACGACGGCATCAAGGAACTCGTGGCACTCGGCTACAAGAACGTCGACGTGTCGTTCCTCGCCGCCGCCACCTGGAACGAGGCCACGAGCGAGATTGCGCTCAGCGAAGTCTCGTTCCAGGGGCAGGAGATGGGCAACATTGCTCTCACGGGCGTCATCGGCAATGTCGGCAAGGATCTCTTTAATGCCGACACAGCCCTGGCGACCGTCGCTCTGCTCGGTGCCAAAGCGAAGGCGCTCGATCTCACGGTCGAGAACAAGGGCTTGTTCGAGCGCTACATGACCAAGGCCGCGAAGGAGCAGAAGACGACGCCGGAATCCCTGCGCCGGACCTATGCCGCGGCGGCCGCCTTCGTGGTGCCGGCGATGATCGGCAGCTCGGAGCAGGCTCAGACTCTCAGCCAGGCCATCGCCCGCTTCATCGCCAAGCCCGGCAAGCTCACGGTCAACGCAACGCCCAAGGAACCGTCCGGCCTCGGCATTGCGGAAGCGGTGATGCTGCCGGATCCCAAGGCCATTCTCGGCAAGCTGAATGTGAGCGCGAAGGCGGAGTAATCCCGCGCCTATTCCTCAACTCCACCTCATCCTGAGGAGGTGCGAAGCACCGTCTCGAAGGATCGTCCAGAGCGCACGGGAGACGGCCTCGTGCCCGGACAAAGTCCAGGACCTCGAGACACCGCCCTCGGCGGCCCTCAGGATGAGGGCTCACCTTGGGCTTCCCCGTAGGTCCTCAAATCAGCGTCGGCTGATCCTCTTCCGCCGCCTGCGCCTCCACGACCGCGATGGCCGTCAGGTTGACGATGCCGCGCGCCGTCACGGACGGGGTCAGGATATGCGCGGGCTTCGCCGGGCCGATGAGGATCGGGCCGACGGGAAGCGAATCCGCCAAAACCTTGGTGAACTGGAACGCGATGTTGGCCGCATCCAGGTTCGGCATGATCAGCACATTCGCCTCGCCCTTCAGGCGCGAGTTGGGATTGATCCGGTCGCGGATCATCTGCGACAGGGCGGCGTCCGCCTGCATCTCGCCGTCAACTTCGAGGTCCGGCGCGCGTTCGTTGATGCAGGCCAAGGCCTCGCGCATCTTGATGGCCGAGCGGCTGTCCGCCGCGCCGAAATCCGAGTGGGACAGGAGCGCGATCTTGGGCTCCATGCCGAAGCGGCGCACGTGGCTGGCGCAGGCGATCGTCATGTCGGCGATCTCTTCCGCCGTCGGATCGAACTGCACATGCGTGTCGGCGAGGAAGTAGGCGCCCTTCGAGGTGATGACGAGCGACAGGGCCGCCATCTCATGCACCCCGGGCGCAAGGCCGATGATGTCCTTGATATGCTTGAGGCGGGACTGGAAGCGACCTTCCAATCCGCATATCAGCGCATCCGCATCCCCTCGCCTCACGGCGAGCGCGCCGATGACGGTATTGTTGGTGCGCACCAGCGTCCGTGCCGCGTCGGGCGTGATGCCCTTGCGTCCCGCAGCCTCGACATAGGTGGCCACGTAATCGCGGTAGCGCGGATCGTCTTCCGGGTTCACCAGTTCGAAGTGGCGCCCGATCTCCATGGACAGGCCGAAACGCTTGATCCGCGCCTCGACCACGTTCGGACGACCGATCAGGATAGGTTTCGCGAGACCTTCCTCGGCGATCACCTGCACGGCGCGCAGCACGCGCTCGTCCTCGCCCTCCGCATAGATCACGCGTTTCGGATCGACCTTCGCCTGCGAGAACAGCGGCTTCATGACGAAGCCGGAGCGGAACACGAAGCGGCCGAGCGATTCCGTGTAGGCCTCCAGATCCTCCAGGGGCTTCTTCGCGACGCCGGAATCCATCGCCGCCTTCGCGACCGCCGGAGCGATGCGCAGGATGAGGCGCGGATCGAAGGGGCTCGGGATCAGGGACTTGCGCCCGAAGGGATGCGCCTCGCCGCCATAGGCGCGCGCCACCACTTCGGACGGGGCCTCGCGGGCGAGGCCTGCGATGGCCTTCACGGCGGCGGCCTTCATCTCCTCGTTGATCGTGGTCGCCTGCACGTCGAGCGCGCCGCGGAAGATGTAGGGGAAGCACAGGACGTTGTTCACCTGGTTCGGATAATCCGAGCGGCCGGTGCAGATCATCGCGTCGGGACGGGCGGCTTCCGCCTCCTCCGGCATGATCTCAGGGTAAGGATTGGCAAGCGCCATGACCAGCGGGCGCGGCGCCATCTGGGCGAGCATCTCCGGCTTGAGCACGCCGCCGGCCGAGAGGCCGAGGAACACGTCCGCGTTGGGGATCACGTCGGCCAGGGTACGCGCGTCGGTCTTCTGCGCATAGGCCGATTTCCAGCGGTCCATGAGCTCGTTGCGGCCCTCATGAACCACGCCCTCGATGTCCGTGACCCAGATGTTCTCGCGCTTGGCGCCGAGTGACACGAGGAGGTTGAGGCAGGCGAGTGCCGCGGCGCCCGCGCCCGAGGTGACGATCTTCACGTCCTCGATGCGCTTGCCGGCAAGTTCGAGCGCGTTCGTCACGGCCGCGCCCACGATGATGGCCGTGCCGTGCTGGTCGTCGTGGAAGACCGGGATGCCCATGCGGGCCTTCAACCGCTCCTCGACCTCGAAGCATTCGGGCGCCTTGATGTCCTCGAGGTTGATGCCGCCGAAGGTCGGCTCGAGGGCTGCGATCACCTCGACCATCTTGTCCACGTTCTTCTCGGACAGCTCGATGTCGAACACGTCGATGCCGGAGAATTTCTTGAACAGGACCGCCTTGCCCTCCATCACGGGCTTGGAGGCGAGCGGCCCGATGTCGCCG
>Ga0182736_1002297_pt1 | contig 15001 bp, 12 predicted proteins | sample eDN5th30CKraftBY_FD_128882 | JGI IMG/M metagenome (GOLD analysis project Ga0182736, IMG submission 128882) | Enriched backyard soil microbial communities from Emeryville, California, USA - eDNA 5th pass 30_C Kraft BY (version 2) (version 2) | ecosystem: Environmental > Terrestrial > Soil >...
CACATGTCGACCCGTGAACCACCTTCGCACGTGCACGAAGCATAGGAGCGCACGTCTGGCCGATGACGGAGTTGACGGAATATGCCATGAGGTTGGCCGAATCGGGTCGATGTGTCGGGAGAGCGCTCACACCTCGCCCTGTCTCGGCCAATTCCTTGCCGACATCCGCCTTGCATCGGTCAATGAGCTGTGCGCGACTAGTATGGCCTGTTGACGATCCACCGCGTGCCGTGTCGGCTTGACACGCGACTTACGACCGGAGAATCAAATGGCAAGCTTGCCTTTCGACGCCGCAGAACCAGGTCTCAATGAAGAGGCGATCGAGCACTCGTCGCCTGACATTTCCGTTCGAGCTGGCTTATCGTGGAGCCAGACGGAGAAGGCGCTCTTCACTCGCGAATTCCTTTCTGTCAATCCCGAACAGGTAGTCGCAGAGCTGAATCAAAAAGGATACTTTGCGTTTCCTTCCGCCCTTGCACCAGCGGCCATCGAACGCATAGAACAGGATTCGACTGCAACGAAGCTGGGCCTGAACGTCAACAAGGTCGCCGGTGTATTCTGGGAGAAGCAATACTATCTGACGAACCTGCTCGCCGTGTCGAAGACCTTCTACGACTTCGCGACCTCATCATTTGTTTTCAGGGTCTGCGAAGGATATCTGGGCGACAAGTTCAGACTCAAGGCGCTGAGATACTACGAAACGTACGGCGGGCACCACATGCAGTGGCATACCGACAACAAGACCGACAAAGCCTTCGCTCATATTCCCGGAATCATCTTTATCTTCTATGTCTCCGATGTCGACGACGGCGAGTTCCAGTACATCGAGGGCTCGCATCTCTGGTCCGGAGAAAAGGCGTATAGCGACTACACGGATGAGTTCATCGCTGATAACCTCGCGTCGGACGTCAAGAGCTTCAAGATGCCGCGCGGATCGCTCGTCATTTACAACACCTACGGCATTCATCGAGCGAGACCCGTAACCGACAGGAACTTCGTCAGGAAAAGCGTGTTCTTCCAGGTTGACAGTGAAATACAGAAGTCCGAGCCCATCATCGTGAACACGGAATTTATTTCGGAAGTCAACGAACGAACGTCGATGTTCCTCGGATTCGGACAGCCCTCGGAGTATGACGTCTTTCCAAAGACCTCGATGAACACAGCGCCGCTCAATCGAACGATGATGTCCGTGCTGGGCGAATATCTTTTCTTCCGCTTGACACGCGCCGGATTCGCGAAGCTGCCTCGGGGTCTGCAACCGCTGATCTGCAGGTTAGCCGGAAAATGAACCGACTCTGCGATCAAAGGTCCGCTGGCTGCGAAGCCAGCGGGCCCGGTCGACACTCGCACGTGCGCGCTTATTCGTGATGTTCCAGCGCACGGTATCCGGCTAGGGTGATCAGAGCATCGCGCTTCGCTATCTGATAATCGGACTGCACCATTTCCTTGACGAGCGCTGGAAAAGTCACCGTTGGCGCCCAACCGAGTTTCGCGTGAGCATTCGACGGATCGCCCAGCAGGGTCTCTACTTCCGTCGGCCTGAAGTAGCGAGGATCGACACGCACAATCACGGTCCCTGGCGCGACACGGCATTCCTTGCTGGTGATCCGCTCCACGATCGCGACCTCGTCGACACCGCTGCCCTCGAAGCGCAGAACGATACCGAGCTCCGCGGCAGCAAGTTGCACGAATTCCCTCACACTGTATTGCACGCCGGACGCGATCACGAAGTCCTCCGGCTCGGGCTGTTGCAGCATGAGCCACTGCATCTGAACATAATCGCGTGCGTGTCCCCAGTCGCGCATTGCGCCCAGATTGCCGAGATACAGGCAGTCCTGCGATCCGATTGCGATGCGAGCAATCGCGCGCGTGATCTTACGCGTGACGAACGTCTCTCCACGAACCGGCGATTCGTGGTTGAACAGAATGCCGTTGCACGCATAGATGCCATAAGCCTCGCGATAGTTCACCGTGATCCAGTACGCGTACAGCTTCGCAACGGCATACGGGCTTCGCGGATAAAAAGGCGTGGTTTCCCGCTGGGGTATTTCCCGGACCAGCCCATATAACTCGGATGTCGATGCCTGATAAAAGCGAGCGCGTTTCTCGAGACCCAATATGCGCATCGCTTCCAGTATTCGCAGAGCGCCCAGACCGTCCGCGTTGGCCGTGTATTCGGGTTCCTCGAACGAGACCGCTACGTGACTTTGCGCGGCGAGATTGTAGATCTCGTCCGGTTGAACGCGCTGGATGATACGCAGGATGCTCGAAGAATCGGTGAGATCGCCGTGATGCAAATGAAACCTTCGCTGCGCTACGTGATCATCTTCGTAAAGATGGTCGATACGGTCGGTGTTGAAGAGCGATGAACGGCGTTTGACGCCATGCACCTCATATCCTTTATCGAGCAGGAATTGAGCGAGATAGGAACCATCCTGACCGGTTATTCCGGTAACAAGCGCGACCTTATTCGGCATCGTTTCTTCTCCTCTTATGCCAAGTCACATGCGAACAACAATCTCAGGGTCTTGATGCCGCTTTCTTCAACGCCGTAACTCACGACCGCGGTTCGAATCGAACCTTGTCGTGATCGCCCATGTAAGGCCCTTGTTTCACCTCGATGAAGGCCGCGTCCTCGAGCATTTCGAAGCCGTGACCGCCCGCGGACAGCAATATGACGTCTCCGGGCCCAAGTGTCCGGCTCGTCACATAGTGCAGGTTCGCACCATAAAGATCGACGCGAACGCGTCCTCTTTTGATCAGCAGAACTTCTTGCGTCAGCTTTACTTCACGCGCCATGATGTTATGCACATGCGCGCATATCTTCGTTCCGGCGGCATGCTCCATATGCGCGAGTTGCTGCGAGTATTCGCGCGGCGTGAAAAAATTCACGCCTTCTCTCGAGAAGGAAGCACGGATGATAAGAGCAAGTGTGACGCCGTCGTGAGCGATGATATCGACGCTTTCTTCAAGCCCAATGTCCTGCTCGGCCGAAAATACCCTCATGATGTGTCCCGACTGGAGAATGTCCGACATGGACGCGCTTTGAAACGCGTAGCAGAGGCCAGAACGCGCATCGTCCGTAACTGAAGCTTAGCGCCCCTTGTGATTCGTCTCTCGTCAAGTGACGGAATCTGGCAAGGTGTTGACCGATTCGCGTCGCGGCTCCACCCTTTCTCGTCATATAAGTAGCGCATGCGAAGGTCGCGCGCACGAACGCACGTATCTTGCCTCGATCATTAGGCGCGGCCGTCACTCATCAGCGAAATATATTTCCTGGCCGCGCGAGATACATGAAAGCGGTCGTCGAAGCACTGCCTCGCAGCTGATCTCATCGCATCCTTTTCATGCTCCGGCAAGCTCGTCCATTGCATGAGCAACCGAGTGATGCCGGGCAGCGTATCCACATCGACGAGGCCCGCTCGGTCCGCCACGACTTCCTGCCAGATTCCGACCTTGTCGGTCAGTAGCACCGGCACGCCGCATGCGAGCGCCTCGGCCACCACGACGCCGAAGTTCTCCTGATGCGAAGGTAAGACCATGACGTCCGCCGCCCGCAACAAGGACCACTTGTCCGCGCCCGTCACCATATCGATCCAGGTGATTTTCCTGGCAAGCCCGAGTTGCTCGGCTTCACGACGCAGCTTCGCCGCGACGCCGTTGTTGTCAGGCCCCGCAATAACTAGTTGATAGTCGTTCGCGGCGTCTCGCAGATCATGAAAGGCGCGAATCAACAGGTCGCAGCCTTTCTTTTCATGGAGCCGCCCTAGAAACAACATCAACTTCTTGTCATTCGAATGCCCCGACGCGCGCCACTTTATAACCTCTGCCTTTTCGATCAAAGGTGGCGGCACGGTGCCGATCGTCATGGTGTTTTCCTTGGCGCGATATAGCGGGAATGCTTTGCGCGCCAGGGTTCGCTCGCTATCCGTAGTGAAAAGAACGCCTTTCGCGTTGCTCAGGACGTGTCGTTCAACGAATAACCAATAGACAAGCTTCTTCGCGAACTTCAGTGGATGGCCTATGTTGAACCATGGATCCAGCATTCCGTGCGGCATGACGAAGTATGGAATCTTCCGCGGACGCAGCGAAAACACGGCCGCCGCGCTATGAAACTGCCAAATGCCATCCACGACAATCGCATCGTATTGCCTGCCATGCTCGATCAGCCAGCGAACGAGGCGGAAGTTGAACGAGTATTTCCCTGCATGGTGTCCAAGGCGGACCACTCGATCGAACACAGCGTCATCTGACGTGTCGGCATGGGCCGAAGGATCGAGACAGACGATATCGACCGTGTGTCCAAACAGCCGCAGTTCTGCAGCGAGCTTCTTGATTGCCTCCGCCGGACCGCCACTCCTTGCCTCGATAGACGGAATGATGTGGAGCGTTTTCAAAGACGTTCTCCAGTGAGCCAAGACGCATGCGGGAGCGGCAATGTTCGTCGACACCTTTCGACAGCCTCGTGCAACGCCCCGGAAAGGCATCGTAGCGCCGCGGATGCCCGGCAAGGTCCATTGGCGGAAATCATCAAGCTTTTGGCCGGGCATCCGCGTGCTGAGTCCGCGGCGATGGCGGGCGCGGTCTCACTCATCGGTCAGCCAACGTCTTGCCGTCATCCGTCATAACGGGTCGCGCGGATATACGGCAGCCTATCGTTAGACCAGCCCACGATAGACGATCCGATATTGATCGTGTCGCTGTGAACGCAACATGTCCTTTCTTCTGCGGGGAACTCAAGATATGTTGTTCAAGAGAGCCGCTTCGAGCACTACCTATCAAAGTGATCTGGCAGTTCCCCGATTCGCCCATCGCCGCGTTGAAACTCGTGAACATGCGAGCGGCGCGGATGTCACCGGCATCGGCTTTCATGTCCGGCCGATCCGGATGGTGGTCTTTATCGAACTGGACAATTCAGTAGGCGGAGGATTTCAGCAAGCGACGAACGCTGCGCTTCTGGCCAAGCGCCTGCCGCCCGAACTCTGTAACGTGACCTTCATCACGACGCGCAGGTCCGCGATCGAAGAACTGCATCGGGTTGGAATCGATGCTCGCTATCTTCGCGTTCACCGCTGGCAAAAGCTGCTTGCGCGTTTCCATGTCATGTGGCGCCTGCTCAATCCGCCTCAACTATTCAGAAAGCACGTGTACTTCAATTGGCTCGACCGGTCTTTACGGGAAATGGGCGCGGACCTCGTCTACTTCACGGGTCCGTCCTATCTGGCTCTCGTGACTGCACGTTTCAGCTATCTCTTTACGGTCTGGGATCTGGCGCACCGCGATGAAGTGGACTTTCCTGAAGTTCGCTGTGGCGGCGAGTTCGAGCGCCGCGAGCAGATCTATCAACTTGCGCTGAAGAAAGCGACCGGTGTCGTAGTCGATTCAGAAGCGGGACGCGATAACGTGATCCGACGATATGCCGTCGATGAGGAAAGAGTTCATGTGATTCCCTTTTCTCCCGCGATTGGAACGCAGTTGTCCGAGCATGAGCTTGATCATCCGGATCGCTTTATCGACATCAAGGCAAAGTATGGCCTGGATTGCGACTACGTCTACTATCCCGCCCAGTTCTGGCCGCATAAGAACCATGTCTATCTATTGCGGGGATTGCGCAGCCTGGAGGATCGCTTCGGGATCAGGGTCGGCGCCATATTCTCTGGGCGCGACTTCGGCAACCTGGCTCATGTACGCTCAGTGGCCGATGAGCTCAGGCTGGCGGACCGAATCCGCTTTGCAGGCTTCGTGTCCGATATCGAAGTGACCTGCCTCTATCGTCAGGCGGTCGCATTGGTGATGCCCACGTATTTCGGTCCCACGAACCTGCCGCCCTACGAGGCGTTTCAGCTTCGCGTGCCCGTGCTGTATTCCGACCTGAAGAACCTGCGAGACCAGATTGACGACGCGGGGCTTCTCATCGATCTTGTGAACCCGGACAGCATGGCCGATGCACTTCGTGAGCTCATCATCGACCCCGACCTGAGAATGCGGCTGATCCAGCGAGGCAAGCAGCGCATCGAATCCTTGACGGACGACCGCAGGCTGTCGGTGCTTCGTCATGCACTGGAGACGTTTCGAGTGCGCCGTATGTGCTGGCAGCCCTCTCCGAAGATGTCCCGGATTGGCGACAGTTAAGTCGATCTGTCCGCACCGCCAATACCTGAAACGTGCAACGACTGCTGGGAGAGCTTCCAAATGGCGTCAGAACTCCTCACCGACAATGCGGTGTCGAACGCGGAAACCCTTGTCCACGACGTCAAGGACGAGCACGCTGCCAATCGCATCATCGATCTGAGCCGAGCAGGAAAGGGCAACTATGAGAAGGCGCGATCGACGCTCATCGAAGCACTATGGTTTGTTGTCGAAGCCTGCGTCATCAATAACAAGCTCAACCCGTTTTCGAATGTGCGAGTTGCGTTACTCCGTCTCTTCGGCGCGAAGATAGGCGTCGGTTGCCGCTTCCTGCAACAGCTTCGCGTGAAAGCACCGTGGAATCTCGAAGTGGGCGATCACTCATGGTTCGGCGCCGATGTGTGGATCTATAACCAGGCGCCCATCCGCGTCGGATCGCATGTGTGCATTTCACAAGGCACGTTCCTCACAGCCGGCTCGCACGCAATGAGCACGACGATGAATCTGAGCGTTGCACCGATCGTCATTGAAGACGGCGTGTGGATCACGGCGAATTGTGTCGTGCAAATGGGCGTGACCATCGGCCGTTCGGCGGTCGTTACACCGCTTTCCGTCGTACATCGTTCGCTCGAGCCCGAAGGCGTTTATGGCGGCAACCCATGCCGCTTCATTCGCAAGCGCTTCGATTGAAAGTCAGCGGGTTCGGCGCGCCGACTTTTCAGTTTCAACCACATTGGGTGGCTCGATGAAAGTGCTGATGATCTCGCTCAACTACGCCCCGGAAGTAACCGGGGTTGGAAAGTATTCTGCCGAGCTGGCGGAATGGCTCGCATTGCGCGGACATACGGTACGCGTAATCACCGCTTCTCCGTATTATCCGGAATGGCGCGTTCGCGCCGGCTATAACTCGCACACATACGTGACGGAACAGCTCAACAATGTTTCGGTGATACGCGTGCCCTTCTGGTGCCCGAAACGCCCTTCGGGCTTGAAGCGCATATTGCATCTGATGAGCTTCGCACTCTTCTCCATTCCCGCCGCGGCAGTGCAAATCGCGTGGCGTCCGCAAGCCGTATGGCTCGTCGAGCCGCCCTTGTTCGCGTCGCCCATGGCGCTGTTGGCAGCGCGCATCGCGAGTGCATCGTTCTGGCTTCACGTACAGGACTACGAGGTCGATGCCGCTTTCCGGCTTGGAATCCTGAAGGGCCGTGCGGCGAAGAAGCTCGCATCGTCCGCTGAAAAATGGCTGATGTCGCGCGCCGACGTGGTCTCCACACCTTCAGCCGCGATGACGCGACTGGCGGTGCAAAAAGGCGTCCTATGCGAGAACGCTTTTACATTTCCGAATTGGGTCGACATGCAGCATGCACAATCGGACAGCGCGGACAACTCGTATCGCGGGCAACTCGCTCTCGGTCGCGGCGTGCAGGTCGTACTTTATTCCGGCAATCTGGGGCTCAAGCAAGGTCTGGAAGTTATCGCGGATGCGGCAAAGCTTCTCGCGTGGCGCGAGGACATCATGTTCGTGATCTGCGGTGCCGGGCCCGCAAGATCGTTCCTGCTCGATAAGGCCCGCGACTTACCCAATGTCAAATTCCTCGATTTGCAGCCTAAAGAGCGCTTCCACGAACTGCTCGCGCTCGCGGACATGCATGTTCTGCCGCAACGCGCCGATGCCGCCGATCTCGTCATGCCATCGAAGCTCGGCGCCATGCTGTCGAGCAATCGGCCGGTTATCGCCACGGCGAATGAAGGCACCGAGCTATGGGACGTCGTGAATTCCGTCGGCCTCGCGGTCGAACCCGAGTCTCCAACTGCATTGACTAAAGCCATACTTCGTCTCGCCAATGACCGCTCGCTTCGTGAGCGTCTTGGTGCGCTCGGCCGACAATACGCGGCATCGAATCTCGCCAAGGAATCGATCCTTCTGCAATTCGAGGCGCGTCTGCGTAGTTCGGTCAAGGCCAAACGAGGTGTCGGCGATCAGGCGCCGACAACCTGAGCGCTTCGCTCTCAGCGCTTATTCCGGCTTCGTGCGCGAAATTCGGTTGGGGACATCGAGAATTCCTTGCGGAATAGCTTCGACAGTCTCTCTCCGTTGCTGAGGCCCGTTCGACGGGCGATCTTGTCGACCGGAAGATCGCTATTTTCGAGCAGCTTGCAAGTGAGATCGAGCCGCGCGCGAAGCAGATATTTCGAAGGCGTGACGCCGATCTCGCGCTTGAACAGACGCAGGAAGTTGCGCTCGCTCATCGAAGACATGCGCGCTGCATCGACGACGGATATCGCCTTTGCGCAGTTCAGCACGAGCCAACGCGCCGCCGCGCGCGCCTTCTCGGCCAGCGTCGTGTCATACATCTCTTCGAACGCCGCCTCGAGCGACAAGCCTCCGCCCGATTCGAGACGGTCCGCGACACGCATAGCCAGATCGGCGCCCAAGTCCTTCTTGACGAATGCAAGCGATGTCATCAATGCCTGATCGCGTTCATGCTCTGATAGGGTTTTGGTCGCCGAACTGGGCGGAATATCCTGCTTCATCGAAGGCCAGTCCCGCGGCGTAACGCCCGCGGCCGACAAGAGCATGTGCGCGTTTCCCATCGCGGTAATGGTGACGCTCTTCCCGCTCGCGCGTCTCAGGAGTTCCATAAGATTGTCGTCCGAGGACGCGCGTGCCACGCCGCTGCCTCCTGCGACGAAAAGGTTATCGAGACTATCGAATTTTCCTCCGGCGAGTTGGTCCGTCCACACGGACATGGAAGCAGAACACGAGACCGTACCCCCTCGAGCCGATACCAGATTCACGCGATATTTCAAAGAATGATTCGCTGCTTCGGATTGCAACTCGTTCGCCACATGCAGCGCTTCGGCGAGGGTGCCTGCGGCCAGCAAAGAGAAACCATCGTATAAAACAATGCCGATGTGCTTGATTACCGTCGAATCATGCATCGCATACGCGCAGTCGCCAGCGACGGACGTAGCTTCGAGGACGTCAGTTGAGGTTGACATCGCGGAGCCTCCAATTCGTTGCGTTAGTGTTATTCCTTCCGAACGAGCGTGTCGACTGTGGGCGTCGTTTAACTTTTGGGAGTCACCAGGCGTTCTCACAGACGCAGGTTACAGGTAAGAAAAAATTGCGTCGAGGCAACGATAAAAATAGACATCCATATGAAAAAACTTCTTAATCGCTCGCGGCGTTGAACGGATACGCACGTTCGTATGGACAGACGGCATAGTCGTGGACGGTACATTTGCAAACGCCGGCGTGATCGCACTCGCAATCGTTTGCTTTCGTAGCGTTTCGCGAAGTTAGGTGAAGAAGCGTATTCGCGCAGTGCCGAGCAATACAAAAACGGGCGCGAATTCGCGCCCGCCTCTCGCTGGAAGTATCTTTACGTATGCAGCAGAATCAAAAGCTATCTCGCGTTGCGTTCAAATCATATGTTATGACGAGCGTGCGTCGATTGATTCGCCAAAGGCGAATGCGACGTTTCGCCATAAGTTCTCCATGAGCAAAGAGCCAATTCGCATCACGCGCGGTCATGCATGCCGGCATTGGCGCGTTTGATTCTTTTCTGCGAATCGGCGGCAGATGGCATCGGCAATGAACTAAAGCGCTGGCGTATTACGGACTACTCCGGCGTGCCACGCGCCTCGCAGGAACTCGGGAACCGTGCGCTCTCCTGCCTGATCCGTTCGCAATGCCTTGACCAATGGACGAGGTTATCCATCGCGTGACTCATCACTTCGATAGTTCCGTGATGTTCTTCGAAGGAGATTGTCAGAGCGACGTGCGAGGCAGATAGCCGCTCGGCTTGCCCTGCAATCTGCGGCTCACCTTGAGCGCGAACAACACAGGCTTCGTGATGTGCGGACGAAGGATGGCATGCTTGCGCACATACTTAGGAACGTACCACTGAGATCGCGTGCCCGCGTAAAACAATGCGGCGTGTCCCGCGCGCAGCGTGCGCGGTTCCTGACCTTCGGCGGTAATGATGACTTCGCCTTCGATCACATAGATGGTCTCGTCTTGCTCGAAGTACCAGTTGAAGCGGCCAGCGGTGCAATCCCAGACCCACGAGGAGGTCGTCGTGTCGAGACTTTGCGACCATCTGCCACTGCGGGCGACAGGATTGCCTTCGAGTATCCATGCGGGGTCGATCGGATCTGGTTCGAGCAACACATCGTCTAGACGTACGGACTCGAAAACGGGAGTTGGCATGAAGTCTCCTTATGGTGCGGCTTGATCGGTCATCGAAAGAGCGGGAGAGAGTCTGCGCTCGCTCATTCAGCAATCTGGCTCCGTCAAGGTTTCGGCGCCTTGCGCATTTACAGACAAAGAGGCAAGGAAAACGTTCATCATCAACATTACAGTCTGTAATGTTTGGCAATCTTATACAGCACGCCGGAATTGCGCAAACGAGAAACCGGTGTTTTGTATGAGCCAACGCACATACATAATTCTTGAATCCTAGCCTCGGTCTAAGGCTGGTTTGATAGCTCGCGCGGGTGAGGTGATCGAACGCGAGAACGGCAGTCGCCGAAGTTATCGAGCGATTGCCGTTCTGCCTTTGATTGACGTGTAGATGCTTCTGATCGCCGCCGATCGATCGACGGAGGGCATCTCGATGATGATCGAAGCAGAACTTTGGCGGGCTTCATAGACACTCCGTTTGAATGTATGGAATCAGCAAACTGCAAGCACATCTTAAGAATGCAGAGTTAGCTGGGAATTATCCAATTCAGCCGAAGTGTCGACGCATGCACAGCCGGAAGTTAGCGATGTCCATGCCGCTTGATGAACTCCATCAAGGCGGCAAAGGCAGGGGGTATGGAAGGATCGGCGGCCTGAAGATGAAGCGTATCGTCGCCATCGACATGGATCCGATAGGTGCGGCCGTCCGGAACAGGTTTCGTTGCGCGTGGCCTCGATGCGCTCGCCTCGGCGCGCGCCGCCACGACGAGATGCGCGAATGCAACGCCATCGTCGGGCGAAAGATCCTTCTCGTCGAGAACGATCGGCCGTGCAAGTCCGGGAAAGGCAGCTAACCCGCCATCGGTCGTCAGCTCCGCGTGCATTGAAGGCTCCCACGACGATTGATGTGAAGCGCAGCCCGTGCACACCAGCGCCGCGCCCGACAACAGGAGCGCGGCGAAGATGCGAGCGCGCGCACGATCACAATACACCGACTTCGTGCCATCCCTTCTTGACCGCCGATGCCTCCGCGCTGCTCGCGCCATATAGCCTGCTCGCCGTAGTTAGCGTCAGCTTCGCGAATGTCTTGAAGGTCGCGGTCGGCTTGAGGTGCGAGTCGGTCAGCGTCTCATACCAGATTCGCCCCGCCTTCTCCCAAGCATATCCGCCGATTTCAAGAGCGGTCATGCAGAACGCCTTGTTTGGAATGCCTGAGTTGATATGCACGCCGCCGTTGTCCTGCGTCGTGCGAACGTACTCGCTCATGTCGGCGGGCTGCGGATCCTTTCCGAGCCTCGGATCGTCGTAGGCCGTGCCGGGATTCTTCATCGAGCGAAGCGCGACGCCATTGACGCCCTTCGCGAGCAATCCCTCGCCGATAAGCCAGTCCGCCTTGTCCGCCGTCTGCTTGTGCGCGTATTGCTTGATGAGCGAGCCGAACACATCCGATATCGACTCGTTCAGCGCGCCCGCCTGCGTCATGTAATTCAGGCCGGCGGTATGTTCGGTCACGCCATGCGTCAATTCGTGACCGATGACATCCAGTGCAATGGTGAAGCGGTTGAAGAGCTCGCCGTCGCCATCGCCGAAAACCATCTGCTGCGAGTTCCAGAACGCGTTGTCATAGTCCTTGCCGAAATGGACGGTGCCGATGAGCGGCATGCCCGCATCGTCGATCGAATTGCGATGAAACACCTCCAGATAGAACTCGAAGGTCGCACCGAGACCGTCATAGGCTTCGTTGGCGGCATCGTCTTTTACGGGCTTTGCGCCTTCGGTACGAATGACCGTGCCGGGCAACGTTTCAGTTTCGTCGGCCGTGTAGATCGTGCGATGCGCGGAAGGCGCGGCGGCAGTGGGCATCGGCGCTGCGCGCCGGACTGCGAGCGTGGCCTCCACGGCACGGAAGGACCGCATCGTGTGATCCTTCGACAGCGTGTCGATGGCGATCTCGCGCTGCTTCGCGTCGCCATGCTTCGCGATGTGCTCCAGCATGTGCGGCGGCAGAATGCAATAGATGGAGTGAGGGCGTCCGGGTTTCAGGCGAGTGCACATGATCGTCTCCTTGGCGAATCGAATCGATGGATTGAGCGCGGCCACGACGAAAATCTAGACGATGCCTCCGAATAGTCAATAGATGCCCTTCTACCATTGCCAAGCGTTATGTCGATCCTCGCGAACCGCTTCATTCCGGCCTTCCATTCATGTAGATCTACTTAACTTCTTTCCGTGCCAAGAGACGCGAATGTGCGATAGCGAACATTGCATCGACGTCTAGATGTCCGGTCTCGTGCATGCATGGCGGTATACCCCATGCATGCGGCAAAACATCACTTTGTTGTCCAGCGCACCGAAGGCCAGAAACGAAAGGAGGTTAAATCTTGCAAAACGTGCAATGAGAACCTCAACAAATGCGCGACCTAAATAAAACATCGAGCGGCCCAGGGATTCAGTGCGTTGCCAATATCGCTTCTTACCGAAGCGAGCGCCTATGCGTCGGTAATTTTGGAAGTGGGGCCGACGCATGACGCCGATCGTCTTCGGAGGCCGCTTCGGGTGGCTTCACGTCGGCCATGGAAGCCACGGCGTCGTGCTATGCAACCCATTCGGGCATGAGGAAGCGTGGGGCCACAAGGCCATGCGCTATCTGGCCGAAGAGCTTTCCCGACGCGGTATTCCGGTCTTGCGCTTCGACTATCTGGCGACCGGCGATTCAGTCGGCATCGATCATGAGAGCGATCGGGTCGATCACTTCATCGTGGATATCGGCGCGGCTATCGAACGTTTGCGACAGGAAACGGGCGTAACGAAAGTCACGCTGTGCGGCTTGCGTCTGGGCGGCACACTGGCTGCGCTGGCATCGCATCATCCGCTGGTGGATTCGCTCGCGCTCCTCGCGCCCGTGGTCAACGGACGCCACTATCTGCGCGAACTCACCGCGCTGCGACAGACGTGGGTCGAAAATCTTCCCGTCGTCGTGAGAGCGGTGCAGGTCGATTCGCCATATCACGTGCTCGGTCAGGTTTATAGCGAAGCGTTTCGCAGCCGCCTGAGCGGGCTCGATCTCGGCAAGGCGATGAGTCATCAGTCCGCTCTGCCCAAGCGCGTGTTCGTGGCCGACTTGCGGCCGGGCGCGAGCCGGTCGCTATGCAACGTATTGCTCGATCGAGGCGTCGACGTGCAGACGGAAGCCTTCGACGACTACTTCGAATTCATGCAGGAGACTGCATCGTCGGTCTTGCCCGAGAAGACGCTCAAGCGCGCCGCGCAATGGATCGAGGAGGGCGTGGCCGAAGGCATGGCCCGCGATCTCAAGCCGGCCCGCGCGAGAAAGGCAGCGCGCCCGAGCATGAGCGACGATGCGATCATCGAAACGCCGGAAGCGATCGAGCGCCCGGTGATCTTCGGCGCTGCAGGACTCTTCGGCATCTTGTGCGAGCCGCGCGACGGACTGCCGGGCGGCCCTGTGATCGTCATCACGAATACGGCGGGCAGCGTGCATCAAGGCGACAGCCGGCTGTCCGTCCGCATGGCGAGGGAGATGGCACAACGCGGCATCGCATCGTTGCGCTTCGATGCGCGTGGCATCGGCGACAGTCCCGCACGTTCGCCGGATGGCACGCACGACACGGTTGCGTCGATTCATGCGCAAACCACGATCGAGGATGTCGCGACCGCAGCTGCATGGCTCAAACGCAAGGGCTACGATAACGTCGTTGTGTTCGGCATCTGCTCGGGTGCGTATAGCGCGTTGCGCGCGTCGCTGATCGAGCCGGCTATCGGCGCTGTCATCGCCGTGAATCTGCAGCGCTTCCATGTACCTGAGCATCTGACGCTGCAAGAGCTCAGAGCGCAGCGGCGCAACACGATGGCGCGTCTCGGACCCGCGATCCTGAAGCCGCAAAAATGGTGGCTCGTGCTGAGCGGCAAGCGCGGACTCAAGCCGATCCTGAAAGCTTTCGCATCGAATGCGGCGGCGCGGCTGCAATCGCAGATGCCCGGCGTGACGCGCAAGAAGGTCGTTCAGGCGGATCACGGTTCGCTCACGGATCCGCACAGCATCGTCCATGCGCTCGAACGCAAAGGCGTGCGCACGCTGCTCGTGTACGGCGCAGGCGACGAAGGTCTCGATCAACTGAACGCGCATTTCGGCAGGCACGGCAAGAAGCTGTCTCGAACGACGCGCGTCCGGGCCGCCGTGTGCGGCGACGTCGATCACGCGCTCTACGACACGCGCGCGCTCGCCACCGTGATCGCGATGTCCGACACCTTCATCAAGGATCTGAAGCCGGAAAGCGCGCCGGTCATGGAACCCATTGCGCCGCTCGGTGTTTCTCCGCAGCTCTAAGCTGATCTTCATCTCATCGACTCTGATACGGGACGTGGCTCGTCCGCGCACGCGCGTCCCGTATCGTTGACCACGCTGTTCGTCGGAATCCGACAAGTCCCCGCCCTCTGTTTCTCTGCGGCCCACACTTCGGCCTCGCCTATTGCGGATGGTTTCGGCGCGCGAATCGCGCTTCCACCCCGCAATCCCTTTCCTATCAGGCCGGCGAGTTAACCGAACAGATCCTCTAGTAGCCGCTGGCACAGCCCTCGCATATGTAGCTGCGAGCGCAACGATTGGTGCTCATCCAACCAACCAAGTCAGGAGCTACATCATGTTGAAGATCGACAACC
>Ga0182736_1002298_pt1 | contig 14991 bp, 8 predicted proteins | sample eDN5th30CKraftBY_FD_128882 | JGI IMG/M metagenome (GOLD analysis project Ga0182736, IMG submission 128882) | Enriched backyard soil microbial communities from Emeryville, California, USA - eDNA 5th pass 30_C Kraft BY (version 2) (version 2) | ecosystem: Environmental > Terrestrial > Soil >...
AACCTCCGCTTCACGCAGCTTGCCGATAATCTCTTCCGGGCGATGCTTCTTGGCCGGCATTCATAATCTCCTTCGTCATCCAAAATATCATCAATTTTGGACCACTCAGAAGGGGGCAGATCACTCCACCGCCGTGCCACCTCGCCCAACAATCACATCCACCTCACGCAGCTTCGCGATGATCTGCTCCGGCGTAAAACGCTGACGTCCCATACATTTCTCCAATTCTTTCGCCCTCGCAGGCTCTCTTCAGAATTGGACCAGTTTTTCCAAGGCAGACCAAACTCTCGTGGGGGTACAAAACCCATATGACCTGCCCGCGCTCGGCAGGCGTTCCGCGCACCATCGCGGCAATCGCCTCGCCGCCCCTGCTCACCCGAGCGCGACGCCGCTGCTGCCAAATCCACATGCTCCATAGCGGAGCGAGAACCACCCTCGGCACGGTCAGTCAGGCGGCGTTCCATACCCGCATCCATATGCCCGCGTCGTGGCTTTGCGTGAAGGCAGATCGACTATCGGGGAAGCGGCTTGGCCAGGCAGCGTCGGATTTGGTATCAGGCCTGACGTTCGGGAAGCACAGATAGAAGGAAGCGGGCTGGTAGAACCAGCCCACTTCTCATTTTTGCGCCCGGGTTAGAACGAGAACCGCAAGCCAACATTGCCCTTGAGGACATAGCTGTCGCCGAAGTCCTTGAATGGGCTGTTGCCCGAGACCTCGGTGTAGAGCGTGATGCCGTTGCTGTAGCTCACGCTAGCGCCGAGGCCAAGTTCACCCCAGAAACGATAGTCGGCATGGTCGATGTTTGTACCGGCGACGATGGTACGCGCTCCGTCGAACCATTCGTAGCTCAGATTGACGATGCCATAGATGTGGCTGCGACCACGATCCCATTCGTTTTGATGATCGAGCGAGAGGCCCCAGCGCGTCTTCAGGCTGTCCCCCTTGTCGAATTCGACGCTTGCACCGGTCGGATCGATCAGATCGTCGAAGCGAACGTTCGAGTAGACCATCTGGAGTTGGGGAGTGATACTGAGTTTGTTGCTAACCTGCGTCCGCTTGCCGGCCTCAAGGCTCACGGCTTCACCGCTACCGTCGTGATCGTCTGCAAGTTTGCCGAAGATGTTCGACTTGAGGTCGCTGCTATACCAACTCAGTTGTGCCTGGCCGTCGACATAGAAGCCGTTGAGGCCATACCAGGTCAAGGTTGCTCCAAAGCCGTAGCCATCGGTTTTGATATAACCATTGCCGGACATCGAGCGAATGTCGCTGTCTGCTTTACCGTAATAGGCCGTTAGGCCTGTTACCAGCCGTTCGCCATTAGCTGTGCTCGCGACCACGTGATCTGTACCGATCTGTATCTTCCAGACGTCGATTTTTTGATCAACTCCGCTGCTTGACACGCCAGCTTCTGCGTGTTTGCGGGCACCGACGATCTTACCCCAGATGCCGCCGCCATCAGGCCCCGAGCTCGCGGTCCACGAGCGGTTGCCGACACGCTGCTGCAGCGTCGATAGGGCATTCAGCGCTTGCATGTTGGCGCTATAGGCTTCGTAGATCGGCACGCCTGGAATATAGAGCGGATGTTCAGCGACGCCGCTTCCAGGGGTGCCGGTGTCAGGATTTTCGGTGGCCGGGTTCTCTGTGCCTGGCTCTTCGGTACCCGGATTGCCCGTGCCCGGGTTCTCTGTGCCTGGCTCCTCGGTACCCGGATTGCCCGTGCCCGGGTTCTCTGTGCCTGGCTCCTCGGTACCCGGATTGCCCGTGCCCGGGTTCTCTGTGCCTGGCTCCTCGGCACCCGGATTGCCCGTGCCCGGGTTCTCTGTGCCTGGCTCCTCGGTACTCGGATTATCCGAATCAACCGGAGCCAGACTGGAACGCAGATACCAATCACCGTCCGTCGAATTGGCGACACCATTTTTTTGCAGTGTGTACGCATATGCGCCTGCGGCAATGGCCTGCTGGCCGGAGATCTCATAATCGCCGACCAAGGTGAACGTACCACTTGATGTGCCACGGACATCAACCACCTTGATGCCTTCCACCGTCGGCGCGCCTGAACCGTTCAGATTTGTCACGACAATGTTCGAAGACCCGGAAGTGCCTCCAAAAAACTGCAATTGATCAGTTTTTGATTGATCGTCGCCGAGCACGGTTTCGATTTGGAATGTGCCATTGTTGCCAACATATGCGCCGTTGACGGTGAGGATGTCGTCGCCGGCATTGTCCTTCAGCGAGACCGTGCCCGCATTGTGAAGGAAACCAGATATCTGCGTGTCGCCGCGGCCCGGATTTCCGGCATCGTCATTACGATCACTGATGAACGTCGTACCCGCGGCCAGTGTCAGGTTGCCGCCGATATTCATGCCCCGCTGGCGGGTTTCGAGCGTTGAACCATCTGTCAGAAAAATGCCGGTTCCTTCGACGCCGTTTCGGCCAACATTCAGGTTGTGCAGGCCGCCATCCAAAATGACGTGGCTGTTCTTGATGTTGAAGGTGTCCCAGCCAACGATATTGCCGGCGTCATAGGTGCTTTCAGCATTGTCGAGATTGAGCGTGTCGCCCGCCTGGCCACCACCGTCTACCCGGGTGGTACCTGAGAAGCCACCATGGAGATCCAGGACGTCTACGCCGCCACCGAGATCGATCCGGCCGTTTACGGCGGCTATCTCAACTTCGACGGTAGAGGGGTCATCGACAACCTCCTTGGCGTTCTCGACCACGACGTGACTGTCGCCGCCGTTGTTGCCGATAGCGGCGTCGCTGGCCGCTTCGATAACTGAGCCATCCTTTACGAGGATGTTGCTCATCACCCCACCATTAGTCTGGGTCCATACACCCCAGCCCGCGCCGGCCTCGATATGGCCATTAGTTGTGACGTTTAAAGCGTTGTGTGCGGGGTCGTCCCCAGGTGCCGCAGAACTGCCGACGTAGATGGCATTGTCCGCGGCTTTCACATTGTTGACCGAGAAGCTTACCGTCTGCGCGTCGGCATTGTCGGCATAGACTTCGATACCGTCATCCCCGGATACGATGTCGCCAACCACATTGATATCGGTTGCACCCGTACCGCTGGAGAAGCCATTAATGCCGTCATTTCCGGCCGCAATGTTGTTCACATCGATGGTAAGGTCATTCACGCTCGTGTAGTTATCAAACCACACGCCGATGCCTCCGGCGTCAATGTCATTTGCAGTAACGGATACATTTCCTGTGTTCAGAGCGTTGAACCGAATACCATTCCCACCAGCAGCAACATTGTTCACAGAAATCTGGTAATTGTTATCTGTAACGTCATTACCTGAGAGAACGTCGACATAGATACCTTCACCACGTGCGTCGACATTATGGGCAGTGATAGCAGTATCGCCCAGACCATAGGTCGTTCCCCAGATGCCGTAATTGTTTGCGCTTGTGACGTCGTTGACGGTGAATGTCGTATTGCCACTCCCGCGATGAGTGAAGGCAATGCCACTCGCAGCCGTATCGATGTCATGCGCGTTGATCGTTACATCGGTCGACGGCGCAAAGGTGTCGAGATTGATGCCCTCGTTGTTCGTAGACACAATATCGTTCACAGTTAGGTCGATGGCACCCGTACCAGAATGGTCGATAAACATGCCGATGCCAGCCGCATTGATATCATGGACTGCCACCGTGGTATTGGTGCCGCCGGTGACGAACTCAATGCCATGGCCGGCTCTGCTTTCAATATCGTTCGCAACGACAGTGGTGCTGCCGGTACCCCGATGGGTGAATGCGATCCCTCTGCTCTGAGAAGTGACATCGTTCACGTTGATATTAAGGTCGGTCGAGCTGGCCGAGGTATCTAGATTAATGCCCTCATTGCTCGCGGCCGCGATATCGTGGGCAGCAAGTTCAACGACACCCGAACCCGAATAATCAATCCACATGCCGTTGTCGCCGTGGGCAGTGATATCGTTGACATCCACGGACAGGCCTTCGGCTCCACCGTTGATGTCGAGACGGAGGCCGCTGTTCAAACCACCCGCGCCGCTCTCAATCAGGCCGTCGGACGTGATGCCAACAATACCTGATCCGTTATAGGCGTTGATAAAGATCCCACTTTGGCCGCCGCTGACATTGTGAACGTTGACCTCAAGGCCAATCTGATTAGCGCCGCCGCCGTATAGGATGCCATCATTGCCGTCGCCGGAAATATTTCCAGCCGAACTGATGATCGTCTTGCCAGTGCCATTGATATTATCCAACCGCACCCCCCAGTTCGCGCCATGCGCGTTCTGGACATCGACTTTCACATCTCCGGTAGCATTTGCGCCGATCCCGTCGAAATGCACAGCATCCCACGAGGTTGCGGTAACGTCGCCGGCCTTGACGTCAACTCCCGCGCCAGAGCTGTGAATGAGAATGCCGTATGTATTTCCCTGTACGGCGTTGACATCGAGTACCACATTTCCTGTATTGTTGCTGTCGATCCTGATGCCATCAGTTCCAGCTCCAACGATGCTGCCAGTAGACGTAATATTCGTATCGCTCACACCCTCGTTCTTAACATAGATGCCACGATCAGCACCGGAAACATTTTTGGCATTGATAATTACGTTTCCGGATTCACTGTAGTGGTTAATCACGATTCCTGTTGATGAATTCGATATGACATCACCAGAGCTCGAAACCGATACGTCACCCAAGCTGAAATCGTCGATGTTGATCGCGTCTACATCGCCTTCAACATCATTAAGATCTAGAGTGATGGCGTCGCCAATATCCACCTTGGGAATAGTGGACGCTACATATACTCCGTATGACGATTCCCCAGTGATCTTTCCCGTGGAGGTGAGGTCAACTGCAGCTCCGGTGTCTTGATATAGAAGCACACCAGCGCCGCCGCCGGTCACACGACCTACATCGACATCAATTCGTCCACCTGGGCCAGTCAAATTGCGGAGCGAGTTATCGACTGACAGCCCCGTTCCGCCATGCAGGACACCGTTGGTCCTGACGACCACATCACCGATACCATTATTGCTTATGATTATCGCATCTTCGTCCGCGCTGATCGCAGAGCTGTTGTCATCAATGAAACGTGCGCCGCCCTCGCTCTTGATGCCAAACGCTTCGCCCGTGCTGACATCGATGCCGAAGGTCGGACTGGTTGTTACCGAGACTGGAGCGGCCGAATGTATGACTTGCGAGCTGTCAACCCCAGGTGCGGCAGCTCCAGTACAAGTGGTATCTGACCCGACAGTTGTGCAAGTCCCGGCCAAGGCTGGCGAGCCCGAGAGCAACGCGGTGCCCAATGCCAATGCGCTAATGCCTGCCACATCAGCTAGGCGCGAGACCGCGCCAACCGAATGCGGTGCGATATCGCCAACAACGTTTCTGTACTTGCCTATGCGGCCACCACGCAGCAGCAATGCGTGCCACGCGACTGGCTCGATCACTGCAGCGCGCGTGGCTTTGGATATTGGCCTCGATTTGGTCTTATTCATCAATTATTCCTTCCGTATCACACGCTGCGGCGGTGGCCTGTGAGTGGGAAGCGGCGACTCTAAGCGGCGCTAAACTGCCCCTCCCCTGAAGGTCGGGGCATAAGTTCAGAATACACCCCTCCGCATCGCTTCCTATGTGGCATGCAATACCACCTTAGAGGCGAGCGACTAGACAACGGTCAAGGTTTCGATAAGAATAGTGTCATATGGCGCGCGAGAGATACCATATCCAATTAAGAGAGATCACATTTACGATTTGATAACTATAGTATTACTTAAATTTTTATTATAGATTAATGATTTATAATTTAATTCATTCTTCAAATTGCGAACCGAAGCTTGCCTCATTTCACTGCCAAAATGAGAGCGACGGGCGTGGAGCGACCGCTCCGGCGCGAAGTACGCTGACAAGGGCCATCTGAGAGTGCTTCCGATGTGGGACCGCGAAGCCGCGGGAATCCGCAAGACAATTTAAGTACAGATGAGTGCAGCGCAAGCAAATGCGACGCCCATCTAACAGTAATATTTTGGAAAATCAACGAAATTTTATCTATCTTCGTGGAGTCTTTTTAGATATTTATATTGAAAAACATTTTTAATTCTTTTAATATCTATTATTTCTTTTCCTCCTTCCTTGTGAGCATTGGCGGTCGACCATGAAAGGCCTGAAATGCGCGCACAAAGGTTCGGTACCCTTGATAGCCCACGATCCGCCCGATCTCGCTGAGCGATTTTCCTCCTTCCTCAAGAAGGAGCTCCGCTTGCTCCATACGTTGCCGTAGCAGGTAACCCCGCGGCGTTGTTCTGTAGACTTCTTGGAACCCCCTCGTAAGCTCGCGTCGATCGACGCCGACACGGTTCGCCAATTCCCCTATATTGGGCGGTTTGCGAAGCTCGAGCCTGTAAATTTTTGCCGCCGCCGCAATCGCGCGCAGTTTGAAATTTTGCGGCAAAGAAAGTCGGTGTCCGGCACCGCTTTCGTTTATTTGAGACACAAGCGCGCACAATATTTGCATTGCCTTGGATCGTATATAAATTGTTCGCAGTGATGCTTGGTATTTGCAGTGGATGATTTCATCGATATCCGCCGCTGTATCCCCAAACAGCGGCATTCGCAGAGTGCCAAAGGTGCCGTGCCGGTCCAAAAATATCGGTCTTTCACGCTCTTTAAGTTTCATGATATCGAGATCAAAAGTTTTCATGAATGATGATTGATCGCAAAATATCACTATCCCCTTCGACGATTTTCCAGACTCAACCTCATATTCTATACGACTAGACGCACTTATTTGGACAGTCCTCATCTCTGCGTGACTTGATGAGTATTCGATATGGCGAATGTAGGGATCGTTAAATGCGATCTCAAAGCAAACATATCCAGGTCGCAAGTGAAGCAATCTGAATGAATCTAGAGCAGTGAAATCGGCTATATGCATTATAATATTACTACTTACAGAATGCCATTCATGTAAGCTTGATCCGAATACACGCTTTGATTCTGGAATAAAATCCTGCGTCCGAACTACATCGATGTTCTTTAATACCGACAGAATATTCTTTACGTCTACAGTTATGTGGTTCACAGTCAGCCCCCTGTGCATTTCTAACGCCACATATTTTTGAAGGTCCGTTCGGGCCGCCCGGTGGAACCGGTCAAGGTCCATTGGATGCATCTCGCGGTCCCCGCGGAGCACTCTGACCCGAGCTGAGGGACAACAGAGAGGGGCGCGGCTAAGTATATGCCCCCTCGAGTGGTCCAAAATTAAGGATATTTAGACACTCAAAGGGGGCAGATACCGTCACGCTTTGCCCAGCATCATGCGACACTTGGCGGAGAAGCATTTCCCATCGGTTCAGAAGCGCACGCGCAGCCCAACCGTGGCGCCAATGTCATGGTTGTCACCTCCGTTTTTGAACGATTGGCTATAGGTCGCTTGACCGTACACAAGCGCGTTTCCGCCTGCAGCAAACGATCCACCCAAACCAAACTCGCCCCACGTCCGCTGATCGCGCGTGAACAACTCCCTGCCCTGGGCGAACGAGGTGTGTCCCGGTGAGAGGTTTTGCACGACATTGACGATGGCGTAGAACTTCTGGCCATCCTTTTCGGGGGCGTCCAGATTCGTGCCATTGGGGTGGTATTCGTAAGCCAAGCCGCCGCGTAACAGGCCGCTCTTATAATTGCCCAGATCGACCGTCACCCCCTTGCTGTCGGTGAAGGTATCGGAACTCAACTGATTCCAGCTCACCTGCACCTGTGGCACCACCACGCTCTTGTTGTCCCCACCGAGTACGAAGCGCTTACCGATTTCAAGACTTGCGGACTTCGATTCCGCATTCAAGCCTTTCACGGTATCGTCGAAGCTCGTCGTACCCAAACTTGCGGAGACCCAATTGTACTGGCCCTGGATGTCCACATACTCACCATGGGCACCGTTCCAGCTAACGCTCGCACCAACGCCGCCGCCGCTGGCCCGGATTTTGCCCTTGTCAGTGCGTCCCGGCATGCTGGTGTGGGCGTCCAGGTCCTTGAACTGGCCTGTGATGCCCGCGGTCAGCAGCCCGCTATCATTGTTGACCAGAGCGAAGTCGGCACCGACTTGCCCACCAAACGTGGACGTGCGCGTGGAGAAATCCACGGTGCTGCTTGCGGGGGTCCTCTTCGTCTCATCGACTGTCATGCGAAGCCACAGGCCTTGGAATGCGCCACCATTGCCTTTAGCGAGCCACCGTTGCTGTCCGACCCGCTGCTCCATGGTCGGCAGGTCACCAAAGGCATCCGCCAGGGCGCCTGCCGCGGCGCTGTACACAGCACCGAGGGAGTTCAACCTGCCGCGCAGCACGACCGTGTTTGCTTCGGCGCCGTTCGCCAGGTCATAATCCCAGATGCCCTTGACGATAGGCCCGCCCGCAAGTTCGAAGTTCGAGGCACTCGCGGTGCCGCCAGCTTCGGCGACGAGCACGTCCTCGCCTGTCACATCTTGAACCGGAGTGACGTCGTTCACGTTCAATTGCGTGACACCGGTGATGGCACCGCCCACCTGGAGCGTGTCCGCAACGGCCTCGGCAAAGTCGACATCGATCTTCAGGCTGCTTCCGGAACCGACGGCTCCATAGTTGCCCGCGACGTTGAACACCCCACCAGCTGTGCCGTTCTGCATGTCAATCGCGGACGAATTGACGCTCAGGTTGCCGTTGATGGCGAAGCCATCGTGGGCGACAATCGTCGAATTCATCAGGTTGACCTCTGCCGCCGTCAGCGAATCGTCACCGCTGACCGTCAGCGTCGAGTTGTTCGCGTTGACGGTATCCCAGTTCACCAGGTTGCTTTGTGGCGAAACCAGCGTCTGGTTGACCTGGTCCAGGTTCAGGATATTCCCTTCGCCCGCCGCGCCACCGTCGAGCTTGGTATTGCCCAGCGCGAAGGTCGCACCCGCGACATTCAGCGTGTCTGCACCGGCGCCGGCATTGACATCGCCCGCCACCGTACCACCGGTGAGGTTGATGATGTCGTCTCCGGCACCGCTGTTGATGGCACCGCCGATCGTCGCACCCGAAAGCGTGATCGTGTCGGCTCCGGCACCGGCAGAAACACTGTTTGCCGACCCGGCGCTCAGCGTAATGGCGTTGTTGCCCTCGCCAGCGTCGATCGCACCGCGAACCGTCGCACCGCTCAGGCTGATCGTGTCGTCGCCGACACCACCGGCCACGCTGGCCACGGTGCCTTGTATCAGGGCAATCGTGTCGTTGCCGTCGCCGCCTTCGATGGCGCCGTCGATCGCTGCAGTGGCACCGTTCAGAACGATCGTGTCGTTGCCGTTACCGCCAGCAACCTTGCCGAGTAAGTGAGCGCCGCCCAGCACCCATATCTGGTTGCTGCCATCCGTTGCCGTGCCGTCGCCACCGAGCACGTCGCCATCCACCGTCACGGAATCCGTAGTCGGCACGCTCCCGTCGGGAAGGGCGCCCAGACCACCGATCCTGATCTGGTTGCTGCCTTCGTTGCCTTCGACATTCCCCGCGACAGTGCTGCCGCCCACGACGTAGATCAGGTCATCGCCCAGGTTACCCTGCACGCCACCGACCGATCCCGTGGTGTTGATAACAATCCGGTCTGCGGCATCCTGCGGCGCGCTGGAGTCCGCGCCAATATTACCGCCGGCCACGATGCCACTCACCGACGCGCCATCCGCGACGGTGATGACGTCCATGCCGCCGGCGCCTTCCAGATTGCCTTGAACGGCTTGTGCACCATTCACAGTCAGCTTGTCGTCGGTCGTGCAACCCAGCGTGGATCCATTGGTCTCATCCAATCCGCCAGGCGGGCAAGGTTGCAGCGCCAGGAACCAATCCTGGGGATTGGCGCCTGTCGAGTCGCCCTGCTGCAGCAGATAGGCGCGTCCGCCGAGGACCGCCGGGCCATTGGCCAATACGAAGGCGTCGCCCGGCGACGACGTCCCGTTCACGTCCACCACGGCGATATCCATCTGATCCGAAGCCGCGCCGGATGGCGTCATGTCGTTCAACAACAAGCCCGTCACGCCGCTCACGTCGCCGCCGACCACCAGTTGGTCGGACGTATGCGTGGACGCATCGGCATCGATCGCAATACTGCCGCCGGCACCGACATAGTCGCCGGTCACGGTCAGCGTGTCTCCTACGTTGTTCGCCCCGATGGAAAGCACAGCCGGATTGCCCGCGCCATCTTTACCCAGGGTGAAAGCGCCGGTCGTCATCGTACCGACCAGATCCGCAGTACCGCCATTCAGGTTGACGGCATCCCAGTTCTGGACTTCCTGGCCCGCGGTTTGCAGGTTGCGGGTGAAGTTCTGAACGTTCAGATTCAGCACGTCGCCCGCGCCGCCGCCGCCGTCCAAGGTGCCGACGTTCGCCATGTCAGTGCCGTTGAAGGTCAGCACATCGTCGCCGCCGCCCAGGCGGAAGCCGCCTGTCACCGCCGCGTTGCCGACATTGACGACGGAATCGCCGTTGCCGTCCGTCATCACGAAACCTGTCGAGTCCACAGCCTGCACCGTGGAGCCGTCATTGATGTTGACCGTTGTCGTGCCAGGCGTGTTCCAGACCCAGATGAGGCCGTCGAACCCGCCTTGGTTCGATGTCGACTGCAATGTGCCATCGACGTTGACGGTCGTTCCCGCGGTGCCCGTGTTGGTCAGTTCCATTGCATTGTTGAACGACGTAATGGCGCTGCTCTGGGCGATATTGACGACCAGCGGGCCATTGCGCTCTACCAGGACCATGCCATCGCCGGTGGAGGTATTCGCCGCGGGCGTGTTTATGGCGCCGTTCGTGGTGACCGTCGTTCCCTTGACCGCATTCGAGTCCACGTTAATCGCAACATTGTTCGGCGTATCGATGTTGTTGACGGTGATGATCGTCTGGCTGTCGGGCGCCGGCGGGAAGAATGACAGGCTATCATTTACCAGATTGACGCCCACACGGTCCGACTGGATCGTCCCGGTGGAAGTGATCGTCGCGGCCCCGGTGCCGCTGTGGATGACGTCGATGCCATCGCCACCCGCCGTGATGCTGCCGACGTTGATGGTCATGACATTGGCGAAATCGACGCTGCCGAGCGTGTCGCCGGTGATGCCTTTCCCAGCGGCCGTGATGTCGCCGGTGTTGATGATCAGGTCGTTCTTGACGATGTTGGTACCGAACTGGATGCCGTTGCCCGTCTCCGCGGTGATATCGCCGGTCGTGAGGCTGACCTTGCCGGTGCCGTTACGGTTATAGATGATGCCGGTGCCGGCCTGGATGTTGCCGGCGGTCACCGTCGTATCGCCGTTGCCGCCGTTCTGGAACGTACCGAGCCCGATGCCCGTCCCCGCGAACTCGCCGGTGGCGCGGTTGGTAACGGTGATGTCGCCGGCCTTGAGGTTCCAGTCGGCTCCGCCCGCACCCGCCGTGGTGGCCCCGTGCGGATCGTTGTCGAGCCGGACGCCATAACCACCGTCGTTCTGGAAGCCGTTGACGCCGCCGCCCGCGCCCGCCGTGCCCGCATCGACGTTGCCGGTTTCGATCGAGATGCTGCCCGTGCCCGACTGGTTTACGGTGATGCCGGTGCTACCGGTGGTGACGTCGCCGGTCTTGACGTTGATGGCATAATTCTCGTCGTTATCACCCGACTCGACCACAACGCCGATGCCGCCCGCGGTAATGTTTCCGGTGGTGATCGTAGTCTCGCCGGTGACGCGATTGATAGCGTAGCCCAGATTAACGCCGGTCCCGGTCGCATCGACATTCCCGGTCGTGATGTTGATGGGTTGCGGAGCACCCGCCGACCCGACCGCGCCGATCAGCTGAATGCCGTCTCCACCGCCGCTCGTGAACATATCCGAAGGATCGGCGCGGCTGCCCGTAACAATGTCGTGAGCGTCGATGGTGAGGGAGCCACCCACACCGCCGGCATTAGCGCCGTCGACCCCATTGATTCGGATGCCATGCCCACCGATGTTCGTCACCGTGCCGTCCGCCGTCAGCGTCGTCGCGCCGCCATCACTGGTGTTGTTGACGTCAAGCGCGGCACCAACATTGGTGTCCGCAGTCACCTGATTGACATGAACGTCGACATCGAAGCCCGGTTGGCTGCTGCCGACAACGCGAACACCGCCGTTGGGGGCCGTAATGATACCGGTGGAGGTTATGGAGATGTTTCCCGCCCCGTTATGCGTGACGTTGATCCCGCGATTGGTGCCAGTCACAGTGCCATCTGATATGACCGTCACATCTCCGGTGCCGGCCGTTTGAATGAATATCCCGGCGTTGGTTCCCGCCGTGGCGGTGACGTCATGCACGTCTACCTTGATGTCGTCCGAGTTCGCGTCGGTGGTGATCTCAATCGGCGCATGGGTCGTGTCGGATCCATTCGTGATCAATCCGGTGGAGGTGATCGTCACATTGTCCACGCCCGGCGATTCAACGACGACCGGAGCATTCGACGGAGGCTCGCTGATGACCTGATCAGCCGCCAGCGCCGGGGACGGGAGCATGGCGCCGCCAAGCGCCAGCGCTGCTACGCCGGCGGCATCCGCGAGGATGGACCCGATGCCGGTCGATTGTGGGGCGATCCCGCCAACAATGCCCTTATATTTGCCCATGCGACCACCGCGAAGCAGGAGATTGTACCACCCTCCCCGCTCGATTGAGGAGGCTCCCAACAGCCTGGCGGCGCGGCGGGCAGAAAATTTCTTACTCATGATTGGGCTACCTTCATATCGAGTGCGGCGAAGCTTGCTCGGCGCAAGCACGCGCGGCTCTAAAGTTGAGAGACGGCTCGATTCCCCCGAGCACTGGGGTAATTTCACTGTTTACTTGCATCCGCCTGTTGCTTCTAAACGCCACATCGACGGAGCAACCTTCGATTCATTTGCGAATATTAGCCTGCGAGAGCCCGCTCGTTCAGGAATGCAAGTTGCGGATGTTCGCAATATTGGCCCCCCCATTTCACTCCCTTCCCTTGCGTGCGTCGGGTTTTAGAGAGGATCTGGCGAAGGGGGGTCAAGATAACGGCCGACGCTATGTCATATGGTCGGAAGATGATGTCATATAATATTCGACATTTTTGTAGATAAACCCGCTGTTTACACAGTATTAACTACTGGTTCTGGGGCAGCATGTGAGAGTCGCCTGGACAGGTCGATACGTGATGGCAACTCCTTAACGACCAGCCGAGACTAGGGTCAGGACCCATTGATGTGAGAGGCGTGATCTGATTCAGGCTCCGCAAGGAGACCGAATGTGAACGACCTGTATTGGCTGACGGACGAGCAGATGGCGCGGCTGAAGCCGTATTTTCCGAGGAGCCACGGCAGGCCTCGGGTGCATGATCGGCGGGTGTTGAGCGGGATTATCTTCGTCAATCGCAACGGGCTGCGCCAAAGGACTATGGCCCTCACAAGACGCTGTATAACCGCTGGAAGCGGTGGGGCGCAGCGGGCGTGTTCGCCCGGATGATGGAGGGGCTGTCCTCTGCAGGCGCCGAGCGCAAGACGGTGATGATCGACGCGACCTATCTGAAGGCGCACCGCACGGCATCGAGCCTGGCGGTAAAAAGGGGGATCTCGGGCGCCTGATCGGCCGCACCAAAGGCGGCATGAACACCAAGCTTCATGCCGTCACCGATGCGAACGATCGCCCTTTGAGCTTCTTCATGACCGCCGGCCAGATCAGCGACTATATCGGCGCAGCGGCCCTGCTCGACGAATTACCCAAGGCGCAATGGCTCCTCGCCGATCGGGGCTACGATGCCGACTGGTTCAGGGATGCCCTGGAGGACAAGGGTATCAAACCCTGCATCCCAGGCCGGAAATCCCGCAACGAGCCGATCAAATACGACAAACGCCGCTACAGGCGCCGCAACCGCATCGAGATCATGTTCGGCCGTTTGAAGGACTTGCGCCGGGTAGCCACGCGCTACGATCGATGCCCAACCACATTCTTCTCCGCCATCGCCCTCGCCGCAACCGTCATCTTCTGGCTATGATCAATAAGTCCTGACCCTAGCCCAGCAGCCGCGTGGCCTCCCCCTGCTTTGACAACAGCGCCACCGCCTTTTTGTCGAAGGAGACGAAAGTTTCCCCGCCAAGCCACTTGCCTTCATGGGCCATAATGCCGTCAGCGAAGTCACCGCCCGCGTCGAGCAGCCCAAGCCCCGCCTCCACGGCGGGCCGGTTCATCACGACATTATCCGCATCGAGAAGCGTCCGAATGGCAATCGACACATCCTCTTTCGGCAGCTTGGCACCCTGCCGCAATATCCACACCAGCTCGCACAGCGACGGCAGCGATACGGCGATCAACGTTGCTTCCTTGAGCAAGTCGCGGGACGCACGACATTGCGTGGCATCGTCTTGCAGTATCGCACGCGCCAGCACGTTGGTATCAGCGGTAATCTTCATTCGTCACGCAGTTCGCCAGCCCAGCCTGCCGCCGCTATCTCGTTCATTTCCTCAATCGTGAGCGGTTTTTTCGACTTCACCTTGCCGTCCAGCGCATGAAAAAAGGCGTCAATCGTGCCGGTTGGCCGCGCCGCCCGTACCCGCAGTTCGCCATCCGGCAGTTTCTCAAATTCAACCCGTTCCCCCGGCTTGATGCCGAGATGCTGTAGCAAATCCCGCTTGAGCGTGACCTGCCCCTTCACTGTGACCGCAAGCGATGCCACCACGACCTCCTTCATTCCATACGCACAATGTAATGTAAATATACATTACCGTCAAGGTGTGGGATTTCGTAGAGCGTTATCGTACAGGAACCATTCCGCCACTCTGTCTCAGCCATGGTGATTTCCTCCGGTTATTCGACGCCCAGAAGGCGGTTCAAGGCGGCGTCATGCTCCTCGCGGGTCAGTGCTCCGGTGCGATATTGTGCAGTGAGTGACCGGCCCCCACCGAGTGGTCCGGGCGGATTGTTAGTGCATTGACGCCTCCGTCGCCAGTGTTGGTCGTAGGTGGAGCGAAGCGGAACCGGAGGGCGACACTGGCGACGGAACGGCCTCCG
>Ga0182736_1002299_pt1 | contig 14983 bp, 15 predicted proteins | sample eDN5th30CKraftBY_FD_128882 | JGI IMG/M metagenome (GOLD analysis project Ga0182736, IMG submission 128882) | Enriched backyard soil microbial communities from Emeryville, California, USA - eDNA 5th pass 30_C Kraft BY (version 2) (version 2) | ecosystem: Environmental > Terrestrial > Soil >...
GCCAGCGCCACGCGCTGCGCCTGACCGCCTGACAGATTGCGCGGCCAGTCGTCCTCGCGGCCGGCGAGTCCGACTTCGGCCAGCGCGCGCGCCGCGCCCGTCCGGCCAATCGTATTCTCGTAGCCGAGCGCGACGTTCTGCCATAACGTCGACCAGGGCAGCAGGCGATGCTCCTGAAACACGACGGACGGACGTTCCGGCGCGCGGATCGACCCGGCGTCGGGGGAATCGAGCCCCGCGAGCGCGCGTAGCAGCGTTGTCTTGCCGCATCCGCTTTCGCCGAGCAGCGCGACGAATTCGCCTTTGCGAATATCGAGGTCCAGTGCATCGATGACGACGCGGCTGCCATAGCGTCTTTGCAGTCCGCGCACGGACACCGCCAGCGCCGGCGAACCGACGCGCGCGTCGCGGCGCGTAACGATGGCCGTCATGTGCGCGCCCCTTTCGCGTAGTTCGCGTGCCACGAGAGATAGCGGGCTTCGAGCAGGCGCACGAGCGCATCCGCGACGACGCCGATGATCGCGTAGATGATGATGGTGAGCAGAATGACGTTGGTGTTCAGGAATTCGCGGGCGTCCATCGCGAGGAACCCGATGCCTTTCGTCGTGGCCAGCGTCTCGGCGATGACGAGCGCGAGCCACGCGTGGGCGAGCGCGTAACGCACGCCGGTGAGGATCGACGGCATTGCGCCGGGAAGGATGATTCGTCGCACGATCGCCGTTCGGTTCAGGCCGATCACGCGGGCGAGTTCCATCAGTTTCGAATCGATCTGGCGAATGCCGAGCATCGTGTTGATGTAGATCGGGAAGAGCACCGCGAGCGCGACCATAAAGATCTTGGCGATTTCGCCGACGCCGAACCAGACGATGACGAGCGGCAGCATCGCCAGGAAAGGAATGGCGCGCACCATCTGGATCGAGCGGTCGAGGAGCGCTTGCGCGAGCGGCGAGAATCCGACGGCGATGCCGAGCGCGAGCCCGATCGTTCCGCCGATGACGAAGCCTCCCGCGGCGCGCAGCAGCGACACGCCCAGGTGCACGAAGAGTTCGCCGTTTTGCGCCATGTGGACGGCCGTTTCGAAGACGCTGCTCGGTGCCGGGAGGACCTGCGGCGCGATCAGTCCGAGGCGCGCCGCGATTTCCCATAGCAGCACCACGATTGCGGGGATGGTCCAGGAGAGCCATCGGTAGAGCGCGTCTTTGGAAATCAGCGCGCGAGACGCGTGTCCCGAGCGATAGGTGTCGCGCGTGGATGTCAGGTCAGCCATCTTGTCGGCTCGTCGTGAATTCGAGCCTGTAATTAGAAAGCTTCGGAATGCACGCAACAAACGTTTTATTGTGCTTTGCTTTTCACGCTTCACCGCGTTAGGGCATACGCATTGCTTACTACGAGAGACGCGCTTGCAAACCTCTTTCGCTTATGCCCGCCGCATGAATCAATATGACCTCGTCAGCGCCATTCAATGTCTGCAACAAGAGCTCGACACGTCGCTTTTGAGCGACAAACAGTGCGCGGTTCGGATTTACACGCTGATTAAACAGATCGAAGCCGCCTCGATAATGGACGATCGCCTGAAACACGATCTGATGATGGTCGAATTTCTTCTGGTATTGAAACGGCGGCAGCAAGCACTCGATCGGCTCAAGAGCGCGGTGGTAGCCACGTATCTGCGCGCATGATCGGAATTGTCTAGTGGTCCGTGGCGGGGGGAGGCTTCTACAGTGTGGCTTCCCACAACGTCCGATGGAGAGTGACCATGGAATCCAGAATGAACGTCTCGGTCAATGACCACGGTCATGCAGTCATCACGTATTCGATGCCGCTGAGCGACTACTGCGCTCAACGAGCAAAAACGCTGCGCGCAATGGTGCAAGTCGTCAGCCATGCAAAAGAAACCGAGGACAGCGCCGCGCTCGTCAAGCCGCTCATGGAACTGATCCGCGTGCACGTCGACGAAATCGAGCCGCTATTCAAGTCGCTCGATCAGCGCGCATACGAAAAGGGATTCGAAGACGGGCGAGACGTCGGATTCCCGAAGAGCAAGAATCCGCACGAAATCGCCAAAGTACCGGCGGATAACGTCGCCGCAGTCAGACCCGCACGGTCAACTGCGTGACGCTCATGCTTTCGCCGCAATAGTCGGGCGCGGCATCGGAAGAAACGGCGGCGTCGCGATAAGCGGCGATGCGCGCCGAGACGATCCCTGTCGCGCCGGAAAGCACGCGCTCGCATACGCGTTCGAACTCGCCCGCGCCCTCGCGCAAGCTCACGAGGCCCGCCGCGCCTGCGCGCTGCGTCTCGGCGAGCGCGTGGGCGTTGGTTCCGTCGGTGAAAACGACGACCGGCGTAGCCGGACACGCCGCGCGCATCTCCCGCAAAAACGCGAAGTCGTCAGCCGGCGAGCCTTCCATGCCGCAACTCAGCACGATTACGTCGTAGCTCGTCGTCTTCAGCCTCGCGAGCAATTTATCGGCGTTCCTGACGCACGCCGACACCCGAAACCGGTCACTCGACTCGAACCAGCTTTGCAGCCCATATAAAACGACGGGGCGATCGTCGGCAAAGACGATCTCGATTTTGCTTTTGCGCTTCATTCTTTTAGACCGGCCTCGACGGACAATGCACACGATGTCCGGGTTGGAATTTCTTCGAGCGCGCACGTTAGCAAATCGGCAGCGTTCACGCTGCGGCGCACAACAAAATTTCTCGATTCATGGTCGATCCGTAGCGCTGCCGTTCGTCGTGGAAGTAGCCGGCGCTGCAAATGTCGCGATCGCTGCGCCGCGTCCGCAATCCGCTCGACTATCTGGAGACAGCCCGATGAGCCTGCAACTCTATGCACATCCCTTTTCGTCTTACTGTCAGAAAGTTCTGGTGGCGCTGTATGAGAACGGCACGCCGTTCGAATGGCGCGCGCTGACACCCGAAACGCCGCATTCGATGGCCGAACTCGCCGAAATCTGGCCGATGAAGCGCTTTCCCGTGCTCGTCGACGACGGCAGCCCGGTGATCGAATCGACGGTCATCATCGAATATCTCGGGCTGTATCACGCCGGCCCGGTGCGCCTCGTTCCCGACGATCCGCGCGCCGCGCTCGAAACGCGCTGGATGGATCGTTTCTTCGACAACTACGTGTCCACGCCGCAGCAGAAGATCGTTTTCGACGCGATGCGCGATCCGCACGAGCGCGACGCGCGCGGCGTCGCCGATGCCCGCGCGATGCTCGACACGTCGTACGCGTTTCTCGATCGCAAGATGTCCGCGCGCGAATGGGCGGCGGGCGACGCGTTCAGCCTCGCGGATTGCGGCGCCGCGCCGTTCCTGTTCTATGCGGACTGGTGTCATCGCATCGCGGAGCGGTATTCGAACGTGATCGCGTATCGCAAGCGGCTGCTCGCGCGGCCGTCGTTCGCGCGCGCCGTCGACGAAGCGCGGCCTTACCGGTCGCTGTTTCCGCTCGGCGCGCCGGACCGCGACTGAATCGCCCATTCTGAAAGGAGATCGGATATGAGCACGACCACGAACTACATTCCCGCCGATGAACTCGCGCAGCGCGCGACGATGAGATTTCCCAACGAAAGCGCCGAATATCGCCGGGCGCGCACCGCGTTGCTGGCCGAGGAAATCGACTTGCGCCGGCATATCGAGCGCGTCGCGCAGATGCGTCGCGCGTTGCCGCCCGGCGGCGAAGTGACGGGCGATTATCGATTCGACGGCGAGCGTGGCGCGGTTGATTTCGCCGGGCTCTTCGGCGACAAGGACACGCTCGTCACGTATAGCTACATGTTCGGGCCGCAGCGCGAGCGGCCGTGTCCGATGTGCACGTCGCTCTTGTCGGCGTGGGACGGCGAGGCGCGCGATATCGAGCAGCGCGTGGCGCTCGCGGTGATCGCGCGTTCGCCGCTCGCGAAACTCGTCGCGTTCAAGAAGGAGCGCGGCTGGCGCGACCTGCGGCTTTTCTCCGATACGAACGGCAATTTCAGCCGCGACTATCACGCGATATCGAAGGAAGGCGGCGACGATCCCGCGCTCAACGTCTTCACGCGGCGTGACGGCGTGATCCGTCATTTCTGGAGCGGCGAGATGGATTTTTCGACCGCCGATCCGAACGAGGATCCGCGCGGCGCGCCCGATCTGATGCCGCTCTGGACCGTGTTCGACATGACGCCCGAGGGACGCGGGACGAACTGGTATCCGAAGCTGGATTACGGGCCGCGTGACTGAGCCGGTCGCTGCCGGAGGAAATCGACGAGGACGGATACAATGCCGCGGCGCGCTTTCCAACGCGCTTCCGGCCGAGTCATCCGATCCAAGTCATGAACAATTCGCCCCGGGCCTTCCTGCTGGGCCCGCTTCTCAAGAGCGTGTCGCGGTCGTTTTATCTCACGCTGCGCATTTTGCCGGCGGGCATGCGCGACCCCATCGGGCTCGCGTATCTGCTTGCGCGCGCCGCCGATACGATCGCGGATACATCGCTGATTTCGCCGCAGCGTCGGCTGGAATTGCTGCTCTCGCTGCGCGCGCAAATCAACGGTGCGCCCGACGACGGCGCGCTCGCGCGCATCGCGGGTGAGGTCGCGGGGCAGCAGGCGCAGCCGGACGAACGCGCGCTGCTCGAATCGCTCGATGCGGCGCTCGCGATCCTGCCGCAATTGAACGCCGACGACCGGGCCGCCGTGCGCGACATCGTCACGACGCTTTCCACCGGCATGGAGTTCGATCTGCGCACGTTTCCCGACGAAACATCGGGCGAGATCGTCGCGTTGCGGGAATTCGGCGAACTGGATCGCTATACGTATCTCGTCGCGGGTTGCGTCGGCGAATTCTGGACGAAGATGACGTACGCGCATATGCCCGGCACGCTGAAAGCCGCGCCCGACACGATGCTCGCGCTCGGCGTGCGCTTCGGCAAGGCGCTGCAGATGACCAACGTGCTGCGCGACTGCGCGAAGGATTTGCGCATCGGCCGATGCTATCTGCCCGAATCGATGCTCGCGCGGCATGGCCTCACGCCGCAAGATGTGTTGCGGCCCGAAACGTCGGCGCGCGCGCGGCCCGTGCTTTTCGAATTGCTGCGCACGTCGCTCGCGCTGTTTGAAGACGCCGTCGATTACACGCTCGCGATTCCGGCGAGCGCGATCCGTCTGCGTCTCGCGTGTCTCTGGCCGATCATGATCGGCCTCGATACGCTCGTCCTGCTCGCGCGCAACGAAGCGTGGCTCGATCCGCGGAAGGTCTCGAAGGTGCGCCGCAACGACGTGTACCGGATCATGGCGGCGTCGTTGCCGATGGTCGTATCGAACGGCATGTTGCGCGCGTGGACCGCGCGCCGTGTTCAGGCAATCCAAGCCGAGATCAGCGCCGCAACTCGGCCATGATGCGTTCGGCGAGAAAGTCGCACGGCGGCCGTTTCGACGCCGCGCTGCGCGCCAGAACCACTTCGAGCGTGCCAATATCGGGCAGGCCTTGCGCCGGCCCGAGCAGCGTGAAATGCGCCGGCACCGCGCATTTCGCGAGCGGCGTCACGGCGAGACCGGCTTCGGCCATCGTCAGCAGACCGAGCAGGCTCGGACTTTCATACGACGTGCGATAGCCGATGCGCGCGCGCTCCAGGCTGCGGATCGCGTTTTCGCGCGCGACGCTGCCCGGCAAAAACACGGCGATGGGCAAGGGCCGCTCCTTCCAGATCTCGGTGCCGGGCGCGGCGGCCCAGACCATCGGCTCGTGGCGGAGAAATTCGCCCGACAAACCCTTCACGCGCGTCGCGCAGACAAGATCGACCGAGCCGTCTTTCACCATCGGCGCGAGCGCGACGCTCGGCAGGCCGACCACCTGAATCTCGACTTTCGGATACGTCGCCGAGAATTTCTTGAGGATCGGCGGAAAAAGCGACGACGCGTAATCGTCCGGCACGCCGATCACCACGCGTCCCGTCACGTCCGGCCGTACGACCGCCGCCCATGCCTCGTCGCGCAGCGCGATCATGCGCCGCGCGTAGGTGAGGAGCACTTCGCCGTCCTGCGTCGGCACCACGCTGCGCGGCTTGCGCACGAACAGCGCCTTGCCCAGCGCGGTTTCCAGCGTCTTGATCTGCATGCTGACCGCCGACTGCGAGCGATGCACGAGCTCCGCCGCGCGGCTGATGTTGCCGGTATCCGCGACGGCGATGATCATCGAAAGGACGTCCAGATCGAGCGCTTTCATGGTGAGCGACCGGTTGCTATCAGAAATTCTGAACGATTCTATCAAAATTATGCGTTTTTCTTTTGCTTCGCCGCGGCGCATAGTCGCATCCAAGGAGCTAACTCATGAACGCGCGAACCGATCTCTCCGTCCTCACTGCCGTGCAAGGTCTGCCTGAACCGTCGTTTGCCACGACGAAATCGGGCATTTCCGTGCCGTATATCGAGTGCGGCGAGGGCGAGCCGCTCGTTCTCGTGCATGGCTCGCTGTGCGATTACCGCTACTGGGACGCGCAGATTTTGCCGCTCGCGAAGCATTTCCGCGTGATCGCGCCGAGCCTGTCGCATTACTGGCCCGCCGTCGATGCTTTCGTGCAAGGCGAATTCGGCTGGGAAGCGCATGTCGCGGAAATGGCGGAGTTCATCGAGGCGCTCGATCTCGCGCCTGTGCATCTCGTCGGGCATTCGCGCGGCGGCTGCGTCGCGTTTCATCTGGCGCGCGAGTATCCACGGCTCGTGAAGACGCTCACGCTCGCCGATCCGGGCGGTCCGCTGCAAACCTCGCCGCAGGCCACGCCCGCCACGCTGCCGCCCGCGACCAACGCGCTGCGCACGCGCGTGGCCGAGCTGATCGAACAGGGCGAATTCGACCGCGGCCTCGAAATGTTCGTGGATTCGGTCAGCATGCCGGGCTTTTGGAAGAAGAGCACGGAGAGCTTCCGTCGCATGGCGCTGGATAACGCGCTCACGCTGCCGAAGCAATTCCGCGATCCGCTGCCCGCATACACGCGCGAAGCGGCGCGCGACATCAAGTGCCGCACGCTGCTGATCGACGGCGAGAAAAGCCCGCGCATGTTCCGCAACAACGTCGAGAAGCTCGAAGAGTGGATCGAGTTCGCGGAGCGTCAGACGATCGCGCGCGCATCGCACGGCATGAACGTCGCGAGTCCCGGCGCGTTCAATCGCGCGGTGCTGGCGTTCGCCGGCGCATGGTGAGCCGAAAGCGGCTCACTGCAGCTTCCAGATGTTCGCCGCGATCGTGCCTTCGTCGTTGAACACGTTGATGATGTCGGGCACGTCGCTGATCGGCACGTTGTTCACGATCAGCGCGAACGCGAGCCTTCGTCCGCTTTTCGCGTCGATATAACCCGCGAGCGCCTGACCTTTGAGCGTGGTCGTCGCGGTGCCGTCGGGGTTTTCGGTGCCGGTCACGTACGTTCCCGTCTTCGCGTACACCTTGCCTTTCGCGCCCGCGAGCGTCGGATCGGCTTCGAAGTCGGTCGTGCTCGCGAGCGAGCCGTCGACGCCGAGAAAGGGCATCGAATCCAGATACGCCGGGAACGCCGGACGGCCGTTCATCGCGCGCAACATCGCGATGACCGCGACCGGCGTCGCCGTCGTTTCGCCGCCACCGCTGCCGTCGATGAAATGCGTCTGGCTCATCGGCACGTTGAACGGCGCGGCGGATAGCTTCGCGTTCTCCGCCGCGAGCGCCGACTGAAGCGTGGTCGAACCGTTGTTCGCGACGCCGAAGAGCATGAGGCTCGTGTCCGCGCCGATGTTGTAGCTGACCTTCAGAATCCACTTCGAATATTCGCTGTACGGCTGCGATGTGAGCTGCGCGACGCGCGTATCGGCGGAATATGAATTCTTCGCGGGCAGAAGTTGCGTCGGGTTGTTTTCGACAGCCGGCGCCGTGACCCTCACGCCGGCGCGCGCGAGCGCCTCGATGAGCACCGTGCGCGCATAGTTCTGCGGCGCGGTGATGCGGAACGTGCGGATGACCGGGAAATTCGGCACGATCGGCGGCACGTAATTCGCCGGAATCGAACCGCCGATCGTGCCGGTGCAGGCAAGCGAGCCGAAGCAGGTCGGGTCCGTCGGCGTGACGGTGATTTTCGCCTCGGTGCCCGCCGCCGCTGTCATCAACGTGGATTGCACCGTGAACGCCGATGATTTCGGCCGATAGTCCACCGGCGTCGCCGAGCCGGCGCTGCCCTGCGAGATGATCGTATCGACGACATCGTCATTCACGAAGATCGACCGCAATTGAAATTCGCCGCGAAAGTCGAAGGGTTCGAAAAGCCGATCGTCGATGACGACTTCGCCGTTGACCTTCTTGATGCCCGCTGCCGCCACCTGCGCCGCGAGCGCGTCGTAGCCCGCGAGCGGATCGGGCGCGGTGATCTGCGCGTTGCCGAGATTGTTCGCTTCGTTGTGGTCGAAGTTGGTCCAGGCGAGCGTGCCGTCGGCGTTCGTGCGGCCGCCCATCGAGAGATCGCCGCTCGCGACGAGCACGAGATTGCCGTTGAGCGTGCCGGCCGCATCGACGGTTCCCGTGCGATACACCGGCGTCTGAAACTGATGCTGCGCCCCGTATTGATCGAGCGCCGCGCCGAGCGAAAACACCTTGCGCACCGACGCCACATACACCTGCGCGTTCGAATTCATGTCGTAGACGAGATCGCCCGAGTTCAGATCGACGACGCGCAATGCCCACGTCGCGCCCTGATACATGGGCTTTTTCATGATCTGCGTGATGGCGTCGGGGGCGGACGTATCGGTGGAATCGGAGCCGCCGCATCCGGTTAAAGACGTGACGAGCGCGCAGCCGAGAGCGAGAGCGGCCACGCGTGCCGGACTTCCTGAAAGCGGGTTCATGACGCGGCTCCGATAAAGGCACATCGCGCTCCGCACCGGAGCGAACATCCATACGTCGGGACTGCTTCACAGCGCAGACAGGACATGTCGGCGGCCGCCCATCATTTCGCAGCGAGGCGGGTGAGTGAATTAAATACCTTACACGAGCCTTGTCAAGCGAGGACTATCGCGAATCCAGTGCTTCAGGCAAGCGGTTTTTGTTTGAAATCGTGAATGCTTTTCGTCTGCTTGTTGTGACGCGACAACGGAAAAAAGTTTGGCGCGGGCTAACATCTTCGGCACCTCATCGCGAAGAAGAGGACACCTTGAGCACGGCCCACGACGATCTCGATGCATGGAAACGCCGGCGCACGCTCGAACTGGCGTACGAGCTGGCCGATAGCGGCCGCTACGAAGATTTCACCGATATCGCCTATGCGCTGCAATTCGAGCGCGGCATGGCGACCGCGCAAGCGCTGATCGACGACCCCGACATGCGCCGCGTGCTGAACCAGCGTTGCGGCGACGCGCGCGAAAAGCTCGCGCCGGTTCCGGAGCCCGTTCCCGAACCGGAGGCGATCGAAGCTGCATCGGAAGCATCGAACGATCATGCGCAACTGCCGCAAGCCGGCGACTTCACGGGCGCGCCATCGCTCTTCAAGCGCGCCCTCGGCATCGTCTGGCGATCCGGCAACGCGGGCGGCCTCAATTCCGCTCCTTCCTGAAGTTTTCTTGTCGCGGGCCGTGCGCCAGCGCACGACATCACTCCATTTGCGCGCAAATGGCGGATTTGCACGACTTGAGCGCCCGTCAAAACCTTTACACTTGCAGAAGCTGAACCATAAGCCCGGACTGTGCGCGCACAAGTCCGGTGTTTGAACTTCGAGGAGGAAATGTTCGTGGCTAACGAAAAGATGCTCGCGCAAATGGCTGAGAAGGATGGTTTCATCGCTGCTCTGGATCAGAGCGGCGGATCGACGCCCGGCGCGCTGCGGCAATACGGAATTCCGGACGACGCCTACAACGGCGACGCCGAAATGTTCAAGCTGATGCATGAAATGCGCGTGCGTATCATCACGGCGCCTTCGTTCACGGGCAAGAAGGTGATCGGCGCGATTCTGTTCGAGCGCACGATGGACGGCGAAGCGGAAGGCAAGCCCGTTCCCACGTTCCTGTGGGAAGACCGCGGCGTCGTGCCGTTCCTGAAGGTCGACAAGGGTCTCGAAGCCGAAGCCGACGGCGTGCAGATCATGAAGCCGATCCCCGGTCTCGACGATCTTCTGGCGCGCGCCGTGAAGCTCGGCATCTTCGGCACGAAGATGCGCTCGGTGATCCATCAAGCCGACGAAAAGGGCATCGCCGCCGTGGCGAAGCAGCAGTTCGAAGTGGGCGCGCAGATCATCAAGCACGGTCTCGTGCCGATTCTCGAACCCGAAGTCTCGATCAAGAGCCCGGACAAGAAAGGCGCGGAAAAGATTCTGCGCGACGAATTGCTGAAGGGCCTCGACGCGCTGCCGGAATCGAGCAACGTGATGATCAAGCTGACCATCCCCGACGAGGCGGATTTCTATCGTCCGCTGATCGAGCATCCGCGTGTCGTGCGTGTCGTCGCGCTGTCGGGCGGCTATACGCGCAGCGACGCGTGCAAGAAGCTCGCGCAGAACCACGGCATGATCGCGAGCTTCTCGCGCGCGCTCATCAACGAGCTGAAGAAGGACATGAGCGACAGCGAGTTCGACAAGACGCTCGAGCAGTCGATCGACGAGATCTACGAAGCGTCCGTGAAGAAGGTCTGACGCTTCGTTACTTGTTGGCGCGTTCGGTAGGCGGCGGCGTTTGCACGACGGGCGCCGCCGCCCGAAAAATGTCCTCGCGCGTGCCGCTTTTCGGCGGATAGATGCGCTCGCCGTTGATCGTGCGCTTCGTCGCCTTCGCCGTCTCTCCTTCCGAGACGAGCTTTCTGTCCCATCCTTCCGTATACACCGCGCCCCACGGCCCGAGATCGCAGATGGTCGTGTACCAGTCGATCGACAGCGGCAGCATCTCCAGCCCGAATAGATCGCAGACGGCGTTGTTGCCCGCGTAACGTCCCATCGGCCGGCCATGCTGGCACGACATCACCGATGGCCGCGTGCCGTCGATCAATATGCGCGCGCAATCGCCCGCCGCGAACACGCCCGGCACGCCTTCCGCGCGCAGAAACGTATCGACGGGCACGCGTCCGAGCGGGTCCAGCGTGACCGGCAATTGTGCCGCGAGCGCGTTCGCGTGCATGCCGCCGCACCAGACGACCGTCGCCGCTTCGATGCGCTCGCTCGCCGCGCCATCGTGGAGCGTGAGACCTTGGCCATCGACCGATTCGAGCGTCACGCCTGGCCGCATCTCGACTTCGAGCGTCTGCAACGCGCCTTCGATGACATGCTGCGCGCCGCCCATCGATTGCGCGATCCGCGCCGAACGATCCGCGAGCACGACGCGCACCTTGCCGCGATCCTTTTCCGCGACGATCTCGCGCAGGCGCGCGGGCAATTCCGCCGCCAACTCGATGCCCGTCAGTCCCGCGCCGACCACGACCGCCGTATAGCGGCCGGGCGTGTCGGGCAGCGCGGGCAAGGTCAGCAGATGCGCCTGCAGCTTGCACGCGCCCGCGTAGGTGTCGACATCGAATGAATAGCGATCGAGGCCCGGAATCGGCGGACGCACGAGCACGCTGCCTGCCGCGAGGATCATCCGGTCGTAGTCGAGCGTCTCCGATGCTCCGTCGCGTTCGATCGTCACACGGCGATTCGCGCTGTCGAGGCTCGTCGCCTTCGCCTGAGTCAGTTGCACGCCCGCGGGCCCGAGCACGGTATCGAGTTGCACGAGCGTCGGGTCGAGCGGCTGTTCGTAGTTGCGCACCCGCACGCTATGAAAAGGCACCGGATTGACGATGGCGACTTCCGCTTCGTCGGCGTGCCCGAGTTCGTCCAGCTTGCGCGCCGCCGACAGCGCGCTCCACAGACCGGCGAAACCCGCGCCAATCACAAGGATTCGTTTCAAGGCCATTCCCCTGATTAAACGATCGTTCGTGCTATGCGTCGCGTAGAGCGGCGCTCCGTTCTTGGTTATAGGCGATTCGCAAGGCGTTGGTTCTCATCGCGCGTGCCCGTATTAGTCGGGTTTTCGCCAAAAGTGATTTCGCCGTTTAGGTATTTACCCTAGGGCGTGCGATACCTAAACTCTGTTCAACGGTCGCGCACGAAGCAAACAAGGCAGCGTGAGCGGCAACTCAAAACTTATGGATGGAGGAAAGCATCATGAACAAGTTCATCGGTATCGCAGCGGTCGCTCTTGCTTTTGCCGCGCCGGTCGCATCGTTCGCGCAGTCGAATCAGCCCTTGACGCGCGCCGAAGTCCGCGAGCAAATCGTGCAATTGGAAAAGGCCGGTTATAACCCGAACGTCATCAGCGATTCGAAGTATCCCGCCGACGTTCAAGCTGCCGAAGCGCGCGTCGCCGCGCAAAACGGATATGGCGGTGTGGCGGATGGTTCAGCGCAATCGGGCGCTCGCGTCAACGCGGTTCAAGCCGACGTTTTCCCGACGTTCGCGCATCACTGAGCAGCAAGCAGCAAGCCGCAAGCCGCATCACGAAACGCGCTGGTCTCGGACCGGCGCGTTTTTTCGTTCTAGAGCGGAAAGCCGCCTGCGAACGTCTCGCGCAAATATCCGATGAAAAGCGCGACCGCGCGTGGCACATGCGGCGCATAAGGCCGCACCACGAATAGCTGATCCGCGAACGCGCCGACCGGACGCCACTCCGGCAACAGCACGACGAGCTTTCCCGCTTGCACGGCGGCCTGCGCGGTGAAATCCGGCAAGAGCGCGATGCCGAGATCGTCGAGCGCTGCATCGCGCAGCACTTCGCTGTTGTTCGCCGCGAAAGGACCGCTCACCGCGAGCGTATGAGGCCCGGTCGAAGTCTTGCGCCCGCCTTTCCTTTCGAACGACCAGATGCTCGATGCCTGCGGCCGCGGATAGACGAGGCAATCGTGCGTGACGAGATCGTTGGGCGTCGCCGGCGTGCCGCGCCGCTTCAGATAGGCGCGTGTCGCGACGATCACCGAACGGGTATCGCACAGCTTCCACGCGACGTGCGTATCCGGCACCTGCGCGCTGTGCCGCAGCGCGAGATCGAAGCCTTCGGTCGCGATCGAACTCAACCGGTCCGATGCCTCCAGTTGCACCCGCACATCGGGGTGCGCGTGCAGAAATCCGGCCATGCGCGGCACGAGCTGCTGCCGCGAAAAGGCCATCGGCGCGGTTACGCGGATGAGCCCGCGCGCGACGCCCGCCATCTCCTTGACGCTCATGAAGCTCGATGCGATGCGCTCGTACTGCTCGCGCGTATCGTCGACGAGCCTGCGGCCCGCTTCGGTGAAACGCACGCTGCGCGTCGTGCGCGTGACGAGCGGCACGCCCGCCGCGCGCTCCAGTTCGGCGATGCGCTGGCTCATCGCCGCTTTCGATACGTTCAGCCGCGCGGCGGCGGCCGTGTAGCTGCCTTGTTCCGCAAGCACGGTGAGCCAGTGCAAATGGGTCCACAGACCTTCGATCTTTTGCTCGTCCATCAACCGATTGTTTGCCAATATAAACAATGAGTTCAATCATAGCGTCTTTGCAAGGGGCGCATCGCTTCCTACACTGTGTCAATTGCCAAACCAGTCCCGTGAGAGGAGACAGCATGCAAGCGTTCAACGATACCGCCGACGTCGTTCATTACATTCACGGCGAGCGCACGCATGGCTCGGCCACGCGCACGCAGCCGGTGTTCAATCCCGCGACGGGCGAGCGTCCGCGCAAGCTCGTGCTCGGTGAAGCCGCCGATGTCGATGCAGCCGTCGCGAGCGCGAAAGCCGCGTTCCCGGCCTGGCGCGACACGCCGCCGATCCGCCGCGCGCGCGTCATGCTGAAGTTCCTCGAACTGATGAACAAGCATCGCGACGAACTCGCCGCGATCATCACTGCCGAGCACGGCAAGGTGTTCTCGGATGCGCAGGGTGAAGTGTCGCGCGGCATCGACGTGATCGAATTCGCATGCGGCATTCCGCAACTGCTGAAGGGCGACTACACCGAACAGGTCTCGACGGGCATGGACAACTGGACGACGCGCCAGCCGCTCGGCATCGTCGCGGGCATCACGCCGTTCAACTTTCCGTGCATGGTGCCGTGCTGGATGTTCCCGGTCGCGATCGCGGCGGGCAACGCGTTCATTTTGAAGCCGAGCGAGCGCGATCCGTCGGCGTCGCTGTTCATGGCCGATCTGCTCAAGGAAGCCGGTTTGCCCGATGGCATCTTCAACGTCGTGCAGGGCGACAAGGTCGTCGTCGATGCGCTGCTCGCGCATCCGCAAGTGAAGGCGATCAGCTTCGTCGGCTCCACGCCGATCGCGAACTACATCTACGAGACCGGCGCGAAGCACGGCAAGCGCGTGCAAGCGCTCGGCGGCGCGAAGAATCACATGGTCGTGATGCCCGATGCGAACATCGATCAGGCCGTCGATGCGTTGATCGGCGCGGGCTACGGCTCGGCCGGCGAGCGCTGCATGGCGATCTCGGTCGCGGTGCTCGTGGGCGATGTCGCCGACAAGATCGTGCCGCGTCTCGCAGAGCGCGCGCAGCAACTCAAGATCAAGAACGGCATGGAAGACGACGCGGAAATGGGTCCGATCGTCACCCGCCAGGCACTCGAACGCATCGAAGGTTATATCGCGCTGGGCGTGGAAGAAGGCGCGAAACTCGTCGTCGATGGCCGCGGCTTCAAGGTGCCGGGCCACGAAGACGGCTTCTTCACGGGCGGCACGCTGTTCGATCATGTCACGCCGGACATGCGCATCTACAAGGAAGAAATCTTCGGCCCGGTACTCGCGTGCGTGCGCGTGAAGGACTTCAGCGAAGCGGTCGATCTCGTCAACGAGCACGAATTCGGCAACGGCGTCGCCTGCTATACGAGCGATGGTCATATCGCGCGCGAATTCGGCCGTCGCATCGAAGTGGGCATGGTCGGCATCAACGTGCCGATTCCGGTGCCGATGGCGTGGCACGGATTCGGCGGCTGGAAGCGCAGCCTTTTCGGCGACATGCACGCGTATGGCGAAGAAGGCGTGCGCTTCTACACGAAGCA
>Ga0182736_1002300_pt1 | contig 14979 bp, 13 predicted proteins | sample eDN5th30CKraftBY_FD_128882 | JGI IMG/M metagenome (GOLD analysis project Ga0182736, IMG submission 128882) | Enriched backyard soil microbial communities from Emeryville, California, USA - eDNA 5th pass 30_C Kraft BY (version 2) (version 2) | ecosystem: Environmental > Terrestrial > Soil >...
ACCCTGGTGGTGGACAAGACCGGCACCCTCACCGCCGGCCGTCCGTCGGTGGTGGAGATCGTGACGGCCCCCGGCGTGGATGAGGCCGACCTGCTGCGGCTGGCCGCCAGCCTGGAGCGGGGCAGCGAGCATCCCCTCGGCGAAGCCATCGTGCGGGCGGCCGAAGAGCGGGGCCTGGCGTTCGCGGACGCCACCGCCTTCGACTCGCCGGTCGGTCGGGGAGTGAAGGGCGTGGTGGAGGGCAGGGCGGTCGCCCTCGGCAACGCGGCCTTCATCACCGAGGAAGGCGCCGATCCGTCCGCCCTGTCAGCACGGGCCGAAGCGATCCGGCGCGGCGGGGTCACCGCCATCTTCGCCGCCCTGGACGGACGGGCCGCCGGGGTGTTCGCCATCGCCGACCCGATCAAGCCCAGCGCCGCCGCGGCGGTGCGCGCCCTCCACGCCGAGGGGGTGCGGCTGGTCATGCTGACGGGGGACGCCCGCGCCACCGCCGAGGCCGTCGCCGCCGAACTGGGCATCGATGAGGTGATCGCCGAGGTTTCCCCCGCCGACAAGGCGGCGGCGGTGCAGCGCCTGCGCGGCGAGGGGCGCATCGTCGCCATGGCCGGCGACGGGGTGAACGACGCCCCGGCGCTGGCCTCCGCCCACGTGGGGGTCGCCATGGGCACGGGCACCGATGTCGCCATCGAGAGCGCCGGCGTCACTCTGCTGAAAGGCGATCTCGCGGGCCTGTCCAAGGCGCGGCGGCTGTCGGCGGCGGTGATGGCCAACATCCGCCAGAACCTGTTCTTCGCCTTCGCCTACAACGCCGTCGGCGTTCCGGTCGCCGCCGGATTGCTCTATCCCGCGTTCGGCTGGACCTTGTCGCCGGCCCTGGCCGCCGCGGCGATGAGCCTGTCGTCGGTCAGCGTGATCGCCAACGCGCTGAGGCTGCGCCATCTTTCCCTGGAGCAGGGGTCATGAATATCGGACAGGCGGCCAAGGCCTCCGGCGTCTCCACCAAGATGATCCGCTACTACGAGCGGGTCGGCCTCTTACGCCGGGCGGACCGCACCAACGCCAACTATCGCGACTTCAGCAGCCGCGATGTGCGCGAGATGCTGTTCATCAAGCGGGCCCGCACCCTCGGTTTCTCAGTGCCCGAGATCAACAAGCTGCTGTCTCTCTGGCGCAACCGCGACCGGCCGAGCCGGGAGGTGAAGGACATCGCCCTGCGCCACGTCGCCGACCTCGACGCGCGCATCGCCGAGATGCAGGAGATGGCCGACTTGCTGCGTCAGCTCGCTGACGACTGCGCCGGGGACGAGCGGCCTGACTGTCCCATCCTGACCGGTCTCGGCGCCGCCTGAGGCTTCATTGGCGCGGTCGCGGCGGACGCCGGCAATTGGGCGCCTGCGTCCAAATATCGCCCTATGGTCTGCCTAGATGTGGAAAACACCCTGAGGGCGACTCAACCGGGGAGTGTTAAGGCGCTGTTGAGCGGGTGGCGGATAGTCTCGCCGCGGCCGTAGGGGCAATGGAGATGCTGTCGTGTCTGGCTCCCGACCTGCATTTGAGACGGCCGTGAACGAGGACCAGCCCTACGTTCGGCCCCCGCCCATCCCCGCGCCGCGGCCTGAGTCGCGTCTTGCGGCGCTGGTCGAAGCGATCGAGCAACTCGCGCCGCTGCACACCGTCGAGGATGTGGCCGCCGTGGTGCGCTCGGCGGCGCGCAGGATGACCGGCGCCGACGGGGTCTGCTTCGTCGTCCGCCAGCTCGACCGCTGCCACTACCTGGACGAGGACGCCATCGGTCCCTTGTGGAAGGGACGGACCTTTCCGCTCACCTCCTGCATCTCCGGCTGGGCCATGCTCAACCGCCAGACCGCCGTCATCCCCGACGTGTTCCTGGACCCGCGCATTCCCCACGACGTCTACCGCCCGACCTTCGTGAAGAGCATGGTCATGGCGCCGGTGGGCGGGGACGAACCCCTGGCGGCCATCGGCGCCTACTGGGCCGACGTGCGCGACCCGACCCGCGAAGAGATAGAAGCCCTGCAGATGATGGCGCGGGCGACGGCCACCGCCCTGTCCAACGCGGCCCTCTACGCCTCGTTGAACGCGTCCCTGGCCCGCAGCGCCTTCCTTAATCGCGAGCTCGACCACCGGGTGAAGAACACCCTGTCGGCGGTGCAGTCGATCGCCAACCTGACCCTGCGCACGTCTGAAACCCCGGCGGACTTCGTCCCCGCCTTCACCGGCCGGCTGCAGTCCCTGTCCAAGGCGTACGAGATGCTGACGCGGGAATCCTGGGGCGGCCTGCCGCTCAGGCAGGTGGTGGCCCAGGCCCTCGAGCCTTACTGCGATATCGACGGCGAGGTCATCCGGGTCGAAGGGCCGGATCTGCACCTGGCCTCAGAGACCGCCCTCAGCTTCCTGTCCACCCTGCACGAACTCGCCACCAACGCCGCCCGGTACGGGTCCCTGTCGGTGGACCAGGGGCGGCTGGATGTCGCATGGTCGGTCGCCACCGACGGCGAAAAGCCGACGATGGAGCTGGTCTGGCAGGAATCCGGAGGCCCGCCGGTGGCGCCCCCCGCCCGCCGCGGCTTCGGGGTGCAGATCATCGAACACAGCCTGTCGCACCGCGTCGGCGGCGAGGCGGCCCTGTCGTTTCCCGAGAGCGGCGTGGTGTTTCGGCTGACGGCGCCTTTGTCCGATCGCATCGCTTTGGCCTGATTTTCAGCGCTCTAGGTCATGGTTAGCCAAAAGTAACTACGTCGGGGTCCGGCAGGGGAAATTTATTGTGTGTTAATGGGGTAAAAACTGGGATTTTACCTTGCGTCTTCACGGCCGATTGACCTCGACCGGGCAATTTCGTCTGGCTTAGAGCAAGGGGTTGTTCTGCCATGAAAGATTCGATGCTTGCGCAATTGCGCGCCCAACTTATCGCCGACGCCGCCAAGGAAGCTCCGGCGAAGCGGTCGCTGTTCGGTCGGGCCAAGAGCGAGAGTAATTACGCGCCGCGTATGCTCGACTCCGAAGCCGATCAACTTCAACTGTTCGAGGAGCCCCGGAACAACGTCCAGGCGTTGCCGGCTCTTCCTATCGAACCGCGCCGCCGCGCCACCTTTGGTCAACGCCGCGGGCGGGCCGAGGACACGCCGCTGATGCTGGTGCCCTCGATGGCCATTGATGAAGACGCGCAGGAATCGTCCCGCCGGGTGTCCTCCTGGCTGGCCGTCGATCCGAACAACAACGGCACCTCCTACTACCTCCAGGTGTTCGAGGGTGCGCCCAAGGGCGCCAGCGATCTGCACATCGCCGCCGAGGCGGCCGAGACGCCCTTCCTGCCGGAAGACGTGCAGGACCGTACCCTGGCGGAGGATCTGGCCATGGCCATGGCGGCGATCAAGGACGCGGCTTCGTCTTCGGACGCGCCGGTGGTGACCCTGTCGACCTCCGACCGCGAGCGTAAGGCCGCCGAGGTGCTGGGCCGGCTGCACAAGCTGCTGATGGCCGAGGATCAGGCGCTGAGCCAGAAGCTGGCGACCGTGGCCAAGGCCAACGCCGCGGACTCCCGCGCCGCCTGATGCGGCGGGGCGAGGGGGCGGCGCGCCTGCCCTGTCATCGCCCCGTCATCGGATCAGCTTACCCGCGGGGGCGACTGGCTTAACCCCGGGGGACCTGATGGACGCCGAGCCCGATACGCTGCGCTGCCGCGCCGCCTTCATCTCGGATATCCATCTCGGCACCCGGGGGTGCCAGGCGGAGCGTCTGCTGGACTTTATCCGGGCCCTGGACTGCACCACCCTCTATCTCGTCGGCGACATCGTCGACGGCTGGAAGATGCGGACCGGCTGGTTCTGGCCCCAGAGCCACAACGACGTGGTGCAGAAGATCCTCCGGCTGGCCCGCAAGGGGGTCGAGGTCATCTACATCCCCGGCAACCACGACGAACGGGTGCGCGAATTCTGCGGCGTCCATTTCGGCGGGGTGGTGGTGGTCAAGGACGCCATCCATGAGACCGCGGACGGCCGCCGCTTCCTGGTCATGCACGGGGACGAGTTCGACGGGGTGGTCCAGCACGCCAAGTGGCTGGCCCTCGTGGGGGACTGGGGCTACCGCCTGCTCCTGGCCGCCAACACCCACCTGAACCGCGGGCTGCACAGGTTCGGCTTCGGCTACTGGAGCCTCTCGGCCTTCGTGAAGGTCAAGGTCAAGAACGCCCTGCAATTCATCGAGAACTTCGAGGTGGCCGTCGCCGCCGAGGCCCGTCGCCGCGGGGTGGACGGGGTTATCTGCGGCCACATCCACAAGGCCGAGATGCGCGACATCGACGGCGTCGCCTACATCAACGACGGCGACTGGGTGGAAAGCTGCACGGCGGTGGTCGAGCACCACGACGGCCGCTTCGAGATCGTCGACTGGAGCCGCCGCAGCCTCGCCCGCAAGGCCGCGCGCCCTGTCGAGGCGCCCCTGGCCGCCTGATCGTCGAGGGCAAATCGGCTGTCGCTAAACCGACGCATAAGTGAACTAATACGTGGGCGGACATTCGCCGGGGGGGCCATGGTCAAGCTGCCGAAGACGGCGCCGGAACCGCTCAAGCGGTCGCCCAGCCATCTGCTCCATCTCGCCCTGCAATACGCCCTCGACGTCTACGCCAAGGAGGTCGGCGAGAACGCGGTGACCCAGCGTCAGTATGCGGTGCTGTGCGCGGTGGCCGAGAACGAGGGGGCCAGCCAGATCGACCTGGTGCGCGCCACCGGCATCGACCGGTCGACCCTGGCCCAGCTCGTCAGCCGGATGATCGGCAAGGGCCTGTTGGCGCGGGAACGGTCGACCACGGACAGCCGGGTGAACGCCGTCCATCTCAGCCCGGCCGGGCGCGCCGCTCTAGACGGGGCCGCCACCAAAGTGGTCGAGGCCGACCAGAGGGTGCTGCACGCCATCGGCCGCTCCCGGCGTGACGCCTTCATGACCGCCCTGCGGGAACTGGCCCGCGCCGGCCGCGCCGGCGAGGACGAACCGGTGGTCCTCTCGCCGGAGGCGGTGGCGGAAGCCGAGGCCAAGGCGGCTCGGAAGAAGGCCAAGAAGGCCGCCAAGAAGGCCAAGAAGACCAAGCCGGTCACGGCCGAGGTCCCCGAGCCATCGGAACCTTAAGTTCGGCGACGATAGACAACAGACAAGGTTTGGTGTCTCTGCTGCGGCTGATAAAAACGGCCTGAGGCCATTGCATGTCAGAGCAGCCTGCTTCACGCGAGACAGAGCTGAAGTTCGAACTGACACTTCAAGCGCTCGGCGCGCTGCAGCAGCATAAGGCGTTTCTGGGGAAGGCCGACAGTTCGCGCCTCCGCTCCACCTATTTCGACACCCCCGACCACGACCTGCGTACCGCGGGGGTCAGCCTGCGGGTGCGCACCCAGAACGGCGGCTTCGTCCAGACCGTGAAGCGCCGCAAATGCGCTAGCGGCGTGGATCGGGACGAATGGGAGAGCAAGGTCGCCGGCGAGGCGCCGGAGCCGGCCGCCTACGCCGACACCCCCGTGGCCTCCATCCTGGAGGACGATGGCGCGCACCTGCGCCCGGTGTTCGCCACCGAGATCGACCGGGCGGTGCGCCTTTGGCGCTTGGGCGACAGCGTGGTGGAGATGAGCGTCGACCAGGGGGAGGTCAACGCCGGCGGCGTGCGCGAGCCGATCCGTGAGCTCGAACTCGAACTGAAGGCGGGGCAGCCGTCGGCCCTGTTCGTGCTGGCCCGAGAACTGGCCACCGCCACCCCGGTGCGGCTGTCCTTCGCCACCAAGGCTGATCGCGGCTATCGGCTGGCGGGTCACGACGAGGCCTTCTTCAAGGCCGAGAGCGTCGACCTGACCGAGGGGTTGAACGCCGGGGAGGTGTTCCGGCGCATCGCCTGGAACTGCCTGATGCATGCGGAGGGCAACGCCAGCCTGCTGCGGCGGGTGCGCAGCCCGGAGGCGCTGCACCAGGCGCGGGTCGGCCTGCGCCGGCTGCGGGCCGCGGCGTCGGCCTTCAAGCCCATGCTGACCGATCCCGAGAGCGCGGCGGTCAAGGCCGAGGCCAAGTGGCTGGCCGGGGAGCTGGACGAGGCCCGCGATCTCGACGTCTTCATCGCCCGCGCCTTTCCGGTGGAAGACGAGGAGGGCGACCATCTGCCCGACGACGAGGCCCGCGCGGTGGCCAGTCTGCGGGGGCGGCTGCTGGACGCCCAGGCCAAGGCGTATGACCGGGCGGTGGCGGCCATCGAGTCCGACCGGTTCGCCAAGCTGCTGCTGGATGCGGCGGCCTGGCTGTCGGTGGGCGCCTGGACGACGACGGACGATCCCCTCGCCCGGGCGGCGCGGGAGGAGCCCGGCAGGGCGTTCGGGGCGCGCGCCCTCGACCGGCTGATGCACAAGGTGATCAAGGGCGGCAAAGGCCTCGCCCACCTGGACACGGCGGCCCGGCACGCCCTGCGCATCCGGGTGAAGAAGCTGCGCTACGGGGCCGAATTCTTCCTGCCCATCGCCGGGGACGGACCGGCCAAGCGCCGCCGCCGCTTCGTGGAGGCGCTGAAGGCGTTGCAGGAGAACCTCGGCGCCCTGAACGATATCGCCGTGGCCCGGCAGACGGTGCTGAACGCCATCGGTCGCCGCAGCCCCGAGATGGCGCTCACGGCAGGTGAACTGATCGCCCGACGCACCGCCGACGAGGGCGCGCTGCTGAAGGCCGCGGTGCGGGATTACGCCAAGCTGAAGCGCGCCGAACAGCCGTGGCGCGCCGAGGACTGAAGCGCCTGTCGCCGGCCGTTCTCCCCTTGCCGGTTAGGCGAAATTTCACCTCTGGCGGGGCATTTGACCGCCCGGAGCGGCGCGCCGCGAGCTCAGATAAGCGGAAGAAATCCGCAGGTTCCGCGCGCCAGTTGTGAAGCGTTATTTGACTCAAATTTTACTTCGCTCGCGCAAGCTCGTCGAAGATCAGGAGACGCCTATATGACCGGTGGCGCCCGCCAACCTGTTTCCGGCTCGGCTGAATGGGAAGTCGAACGGCAACGCGATCTCAGGCGGCTCGACTTTCTCTACGCAGATCGTCGGCATGAGCTTGAGCGTATCTGCAATCTGACTTGCGAACTGCTTAACGCGCCGGTGGCGTCGATTAACCTCGTCGATCAGGCGACGGTGCGTTTCCTGTCGGCCTCGATGGGCCTGGAGACGCGGCCGCGCGAAGGCGCCTTCAGCGACCGGGTGATCCTGCAGGACGCCGTGATCGACACGGCCGAGCTTAGCGACGATCCTGCCTTCGTGGGCCAGCTCGGGCCTCTTCAGGCCTGCCTCGGCGCCCCTATCGCCCTGAGGCCGGGGCTGAATCTCGGCGGCCTGTGCGTCGGCTCGGTGGAGCCCCGCGTCTTCTCGGACGCGGACCGGGCCAATCTGCGGGCGATGGCCGACCTCGCCGTCGACCAGATCCGCCTGTACCTCGCCACCGAGGACTCCAAGAGCCGCGAGGCCCTGATGGCCCAGGCCTCCAGTCTCGCCCACATCGGCGCCTGGGAACTGGATGTCGCGGCCGACAGCCTGACCTTCAGCGCCCAGGCCTACCGCATCGTCGGGCTGGAGCCGGGAGAGCCGGTGGCCGCCGCGACGCTGATCCGCATGCTGGGGGGCGACGACCGCGACCGGCTGCGCGGCGCCCTGGACCAGCTCGCCCAGGCGGGCGAGGCGTTCGACTTCGAGACCGAACTGACCACCGCCCAGGAGCAGACCTGCTGGGTGCGGCTGATGGGACGGGCCGAAACGCGGGAGGGCCGGGTCATCCGGGCCTATGGCGCGATCCAGGACGTCACCGCCCGCAAGAGCGCGGACGAGCAGATCCACCATCTCGCCCATCACGACGGCCTGACCGGTCTGCCCAACCGGGCGCTGTTCAACCAGAAGCTGGCCGCCGCCCTGGAAGACGCCAAGGCGAACCACACCAAGGTGGCGGTGGTCCTGGCCGACTTCGACCATTTCAAGATGATCAACGACACCAAGGGCCACGCCGCCGGCGACCGGCTGCTGCAGGTGTCGGCGGACCGCTTCCGCGAGGTGCTCGGCCGCAACGGCTCGGCCGCCCGGCTGGGCGGGGACGAGTTCGCGGTGCTGATCACCCGCTTCGACACCTCCGACGCCATCATCGCCCTGTGCGAGCGGCTGGCCGAGGCGCTGCAGGAGCCCATCCCCTTCGGCGCCGAGATGATCGCCGCCAGCGCCAGCCTCGGCGTGGCGGTCTTCCCCGACGACCATGACGAGCCGTCCGAGCTGTTGAAGAACGCGGACATCGCCCTCTATCTGGCCAAGTCGGCCCGCCGCGGCCGCCCCGCCTATTTCATGCCCAAGCTGCGCGAGCAGTTCGAGGAGCGGGTCTCGCTGGTGAGGGACGTTCGCCGCGGCATCGCCGAGGGCGAGTTCCAGCTCCACTACCAGCCGATCTGCACGGTGGAGGGGGGGCGGGACGCCCGCGTCGCCGGGTTCGAGGCGCTGATGCGCTGGCATCACCCGACCAAGGGGCTGTTGTCCCCCGCCGCCTTCGCCGTCGCCTTCGAGGAAGTGGATCTGGCCTGCCAGCTCGGCGACGTCAGCCTGCTGCAGGTGATCGACCGCATCACCCGCTGGCGCAAGGAGCGTCTCGACTTCGGCTATATCTCGCTCAACGTGAACCAGGCCCAGATCGCCTCGGGCGGCTTCTTCGCCCAGGTGGCCGAGGAGGTGCGCAGCGGCGTCATCCCCGCTGACAAGCTGGTGATCGAGGTGACCGAGAGCGTCTATCTCAGCAGCAACCCGGAGCGGGTTTCGGCCCAGCTCGGCGAACTGCACGACCTCGGGGTGCGCATCGCCCTGGACGATTTCGGCACCGGCTACGCCTCCCTGACCCACCTCAAGCAGTTCCCCATCGACGTGTTGAAGGTCGACCGTTCCTTCATCCAGCGGATCGGCGTGGATCCCGACAACACGGCCATCACCATGGCGGTGATCAACCTCGGCAAGGCTCTGGGGATGGACGTGGTGGCCGAAGGGGTAGAGAGCCGCGAGCAGTCGGCCCTGCTGTCCTTGTGCGGATGTCATCACATGCAGGGCTACTACTACGCCAAGGCGCTGACCGCCGACGCCGTGGCGGGCTTCATCCGCGACACAGAGGCGGCGGCGGACCGGGTCAGCCCCCGCAAGCCCAAGGCGATAGGCTGGCCGGGCTAGGCCCGTTTCGGTTCAGGGGCCGCTTGAAGCGGTCACGCTTTAAGCGGCGTCAGGGGGCGACGGCGGCTTCCGTGCCGTAGCGCCATTTGCCGAGCAGGCTGCCGTCGCGGCCCTTGATCGAGACCTCGGCCGGTACGCCGTGCGCCCAGGAGTCCTGGGCGAGCCGGCGCGCCGTCGCTTCGGCCATCGAACCTGCCACGAAGGAAAGAGTGAGGTCGCCAGGCTGTTTCTGCACCAACCAGCCGCCTTCGACCGGGAGCACCGCGTAGGTGATTTGAGCCATTGGTCGTCTCCGCCCTAGAGCGCGTCAGGGCCGGGTGGGGCAGTCAAACCGTCCGGCGCGCTCACTCTATGATCTAGAGTCATGCCGGACCTTTAGCCGGCATCTGCAACACTCCGATGTCCTTTATGTAACGGGAGCGGCCTCAGGCTCCCCCCTGCCTAAGTTTCAGGCAACGCACATCCTTGTGAGCGAGGGCGCCGGGTTAGGCGAAGGCCGGCCGGCGCGCTCTAACTCAATGATTCAGAAGCTGTAGGCGGCCCCGAAGCGGATGTTGCGGCCGGGCAGGGGGGCGATGTCCTTGAGGAAGGAGGTGTGCTCCCGGGCGACGGTGTCGGTCAGGTTGCGCCCCTCCACGAACAGCTTCAGCGCCTTGCCGGCCACCGGGGTGAAGGCGACGCGGGCGTTCACCTGGGTGTAGCCGTCGGTGGGCAGCTCATAGTCGGCCACTCGCCGCTGCGCCCCCACCCGTCGGGTCTCCACATGGGCCTCGAAACGGGGGCTGTCGAACACGATGCGTCCGCTGATGGAATAGGGCGGGATGCGCGGGGGCGGCCCGGCGTCGGTCTTGCCCCGCACCCAGTCGGCGCCGGCTTCCAGCGACAGGGACCGCTCCCCGTCCCGCCACACCCGGTAGGATCCCTCGAGCTCGAAGCCGACGAAATTCGCCCCCTGCTGGGTGAAGCGGTAGATGGGTAGGCTGTCCTCTTGGCCCCCGGTGGGCGTCTCCTCGATGAAGCCGGAATATTTGGCGACATAGCCATGGCCTTCCAGGCGCAGCCCGTCGCCAGTGTAGCGCAGCCCGGCCTCGATGGAGGTCACCTTCTCCCGCGTCAGGTTGGGGTCGCCGATCTCGAAGGTGCGTGTGCCCGCGTGCGGGCCGTCGGCGAAGAGTTCGGTCTCGGTGGGCGCGCGGCTGTTGTGGGAGATGCTGACGGACGCGAACCAGTCCTTCCACGGACGGACGAAGGCGGCGGCCGAGCCCGATACATTGGTGAAGACGCGCCGGGAGGGAGCGGCGGCCCAATCGAGGCCGAGTTCTTCGGCCGCTTCGCTCGCTTCCCGCGTCGACAGGCCCTCGGCGGAGACCCGCCGCCGGTCGAGGCGTAGGCCGCCCTCGATCCCCCAGGCGCCCTTGTCCAGCCGCTGCAAGGTGAAGACCCCCCACTCGCGGATGTCGGAGGGCGGGATGAAGGCCTCGTCGCCGATCGCCTCGAAGCTGCGGCCCAGCCCCTGGAAGCCCACGGCGCCTTGCCAGCCGTTACGCTCTTTCTGCACCAGCTCCAGGCGCCCCTCGGCGCCGGTGGACAGGAATCGCGTGCCAATCGCGCCGGTGTCGGCGGCGATCTCCGCATGCTCGTAGTCGGCCCAGCCGAAGGCGGCGCGAACCTTCTCGAACGGGCCGAGATTCAGGGTGTGTTCCCCGCGCACGTCGACCCGGGTCTGCCGCAGGTGGATTTCCACCGGGCCCTCCGCGTTCGGATCGACGGGGCCGAGCACCTGTGCATAAGGCACGCCATAGACGGTGGTGGTCCGCTTGACCGAGGCGCCGAGGTAGCCGTCCGCGCCGATGTAGGACAGGCCCGCGCCATAGGCTTCCAGGTCCACCCCGGAGTTGCGGACCGTCTTGCCGAGGTCGCGGGTCAGGCCGTCGGCGTCGGCGAGGCGCTTCGACACCGGCGGGCCGCCCACATGATAGTCGCCGCTCTCGCGCTTGACCGCGTCCAGGGCCACCACCCAGGGCCCGGGCCCCGCCTTCAGGCCCCCGGACAGGGCGTAGCCGTCGTCCACCGTACCGTAGGAGCCGGACAGGCGCCCCTGGAGGTGCGGAGCAGGGGTGCTGGGCACCCGGTCGTCGAGGATGTTGACCACCCCGCCGATGGCCGAGCCGCCGTAGGCGAGGGCGGATGGGCCACGCAGCACTTCGATCCGGCTCGCCTCGCCAGGATCGGAGGCCACGGCGTGATCGGGGGAGATGGTGCTGGCGTCGACGAGGCCGACCCCATTCTGCAGCACCAGCACCCGCGGGCCGGACAGGCCGCGGATGATCGGTCGGCTGGCTCCCGGGCCATAGAAGGTGGAACGCACCCCCGGCAGGCCGCTGAGAAGATCGCCGAGCCCGGTGGGCGGGGCGAGGTCGAGGGCCTGACGGTTGAGGATGTGCACGCTGGTGGTGACCGAATCGATCGACACCGGATAGGGCGCGGCGGTGACCACCAGCTCCGACAGGTCCTCTTTCGACTGGGCGTTTGCGCTCCCCGCGATCAGGGCGGCGACGGCGGCGGTGGTCGCCAGCAGCGACCGTATGCGCAAGGCGCTGCGCCGTGTGTCGTGACCCTGCATCCGAACCCCCGTCATCAAGCTGAACGGCCTGCGTAATGTTATTCTGTAACGTCCATGTCAAGCGTGATGAAATAACATTTCCACATTAAGGGCGGCGCCATGCCTCGCAGTCGCTCCCCTTGCCGCAAGGCCGTTGCGGCCTCACATTCGACGGATGGAATCTTGCGGGCACACCAAGACGCGGCGGCGCACGGCCACCGCCCTCACCGCGGCGCTGGACAAGGCCGAGGCCCTCTGCGTCGAGCGGGGCGGGCGTTGGACCCGGCCCCGGCACAAGGTGTTCGAGCGGCTGCTGCAGGCCGGCGCCCCAGTTAAGGCCTATGACCTGATGGCCGGCATGGGGGAGGGCGACGCCCCCGCCAAGCCGCCGACCGTCTATCGGGCGCTGGATTTCCTGGAGGAGATGGGGCTGGTCCACCGCATCGCCAGCCTCAACGCCTATGTGGCCTGCGGCGACGGCCACGAGGGCGAGCATGGTCCGCACGCGGCGGCCTTCCTGCTGTGCGATTGCTGCGGCTCGGCGGAGGAGTTCGACGCCACGGTGGAGCACACCGCTCAGGCTGCGGCGGCCCAGCATGGCTTCGCCATGGCCTCCATGGTGCTGGAGGTCCACGGCCGCTGCCGCCGCTGCGCCGCCTAGATCACGATGGGATCATAAGTGTAGAGCGCGTTTGCAGGGCGAAACCGCTCACGCTTTCGCCCAATGCGCTCTGACGCGGCTTCAGGACCTGCCGTTGACGAGGATGTAGGCGAGGGCCGCCAGGGGCGCGGCGCCCAGGGCGGTGCGTACGGCGCGGCGATAGAAGCCGGGCGGGTCGGCCTTCTTGGCGATGTGCGGCACGCGCACCGGGAAGCGGCGGCTGGGCCGCCCGGGGCGTGCGCCCGTGTCGAGAGAGATTTCCATTACGGAACAACCAGATGCAACTCGGCCCCTGCCCAGCAACTGGCGTGCCGCGTCAGGCGGCCAGGGGGTCCCCTTTCAGGGCGATGTGGCTGAGGATGACCCCGGCGACGGCGCAGCCGGCCATCACCGCCACCATCGGCAGGGCGGTGCCGTCGGCGAACAGGCTGGTCAGGGCCGCCGCCCCCGCCCCGCAGGCGAACTGCAACGCCCCCATCAGCGCCGAGGCCGCCCCCGCCACCCCTGCGTTGGGCTCCATGGCGATGACGGCGGTAGGGGCGTTGACCAGACCCATGCAGGCGATGGAGGCGAACACCAGCCCCAGCATCACCGGCAGGGGGGCGAGGCCGGCGGCGACCAGCACCACCAGCACCGCCGACAGCACTGCATAGCCGATGCAGGCGGTCTTCACGAGGCGCGCCGCCCCGAACCGCCGCATCAGCCGCGCCACCAGTTGGGCCGCGCCGATCAGGGCGATGGCGTTGGCCGCGAACACCACGCTGAACACGGTGGGATCGAGCTTGTAGACGCTGATGAAGACGAAGGCGGAGCCGGCCAGATAGGCGAAGAACCCCGCCTGGGTCAGGCCGCTGACCAGCACCACGCTGAGGAAGCCCTTCTGGCGCAGCAGCATGCCGTAGCTGGCGATGGCTTGGCCCAGGCCCCCAGAGCGGCGCTCCACCGGCAAGGTCTCTTCCAGCCAGAAGGCGATCATGCCGGCGCAGCAGGCGGCGACGATGGTGATGAACCAGAAGATGGCCCGCCACGACAGGAGGTGCAGCACCGCGCTGCCCATCATCGGCGCCAGAACCGGCGAGACCCCCAGCACCAGCATCATCAGGCTGAGCAGGCGGGCGGCGTCCGCCCCCGTGTGCAGGTCGCGCACGATGGCCCGCCCCAGGGCGACGGCGCCGCACGCCCCCGCCCCCTGCAGGAAGCGGAAGAAGATGAAGGCCTCCGGCGTGGTGGACAGGGCGCAGCCCACCGACGCCAGGGCCAGCAGGCTGAAGCCGAACAGCATCGGCCCCTTGCGCCCGATCTTGTCCGACACCGGGCCATAGAAGAGCTGCCCGAACGCCAGGGTGATGAAGTAGGAGACGAGGCTGAGCTGCACCTCCGCCTCGGTGGTGTGCAGGTCGCGGGCGATGATGGGAAAGCCCGGCAGATACATGTCGACGCACAGGGCGCCGGACGCGGTCGCCAGCCCGAGCACCAGCACGTGGCGCAAGGCGATCGGACTTGGCTGCTTTGTCATCTCGTCCGAAGGCCTGCTGGAAGCTGCGCCGCGCGCTCGCCCCCGGCTAACGCTGTTAAGCGCCCTTCACAAGAGTAGAGGCGCCACCCCCCAACAGACGTTGAACCCCGGGGCGCGGCGCCGGCCGGGCCGATGGCGGGCGGGGGCCCGATCAAAATCTGAGGGTTCGGTCCGCCCTTTTCGTATGGCCCACCGAGAGCCGGCATGGCCGGCGAGGGAGGGATATCGGGATGTCGAGCGCCGCCGCGCCCACGACTTCGCCCCGTGCGGCCTCACGGCCGCGCCGCACGCCGCCGACGCCCGACATGAGGCTGAGCATCCTCTCGCGGGTGCTGGCCGCCGTGTTCGGCGGCTATCTGCTGGCGGCGCTGGGGGCCGTGCTGATGGCCAGGGGCCTGCCCATCGTCCAGACCGAGGCGACGGGGGCGGCGACCCTGTTCTCCTTCGTCAGCTACACCGGCGCGGTGATGTGGGTGTTCGCGGCGCGCACCGCCGCGCGGGCCTGGCTGGGGCTGGCTGCGCCCACGGCGCTGATCCTGGCGTTGTTGTTGCTGATCGACGGGGCGGCCCGATGAAGGGATCTTTCCGCGCGTCGATGGACTGGCTGCACACCTGGACCGGGGTGGTGCTGGGCGCCGCCCTCTACATGATGTTCCTCGCCGGCACGGCGGCCGTCTTCAAGGAGGAGACAACCACCTGGATGACCCCTGAGCTCGGCCGATCGGCCGATCCGGCGCAGGCCCTGGCGTCGGGGCAGGCGCGGCTGCAGGCCATCGCGCCTGACGCGCGGAACTGGTCCATCACCTTGCCGGACGGACGCAACCCCTCGACCCGGATCGCCTGGCAGCCCAGGGCCAAAGGCGAGGTCTCGGACGACACGCCGCAGAAGCGGGAGGTGCTCGACGCCCGCACCGGCCAGCCGGTGGAGGCGCGCAAGACCCGCGGGGGCGACCTGTTCTACCGGCTGCACTACCGGTTCGAGATCACCGGG
>Ga0182736_1002301_pt1 | contig 14978 bp, 13 predicted proteins | sample eDN5th30CKraftBY_FD_128882 | JGI IMG/M metagenome (GOLD analysis project Ga0182736, IMG submission 128882) | Enriched backyard soil microbial communities from Emeryville, California, USA - eDNA 5th pass 30_C Kraft BY (version 2) (version 2) | ecosystem: Environmental > Terrestrial > Soil >...
AGTTGACGACGCCGCGCTCCCGCAGCTCGGCGACGGCGTCCGGGTCCATGCCCAGCTCGCCGACGAGCAGTTCGTCGGTGTCGGCACCCGGTGGGCGCCCGGTGAACCGGATCGACCCCGGGGTCCTCGACATCCGCCACATCACGTTGTGCATGGCCATCGGCCCGAGGTCGGGATCCTCGACCTTCGTGATCATCTCCGTGGCCCGCACGTGCGGGTCGGAGACGATGTCGCTCGCGTCGTAGATCGGGGCGACCGCGGCGCCGGCCGCGGCGAACGCCTCGGCGACCTCGTCGCGGGTGCGTGCGGCGATCCAGTCGCCGACGTAGCGGTCGAGCAGGTCGGCGTGCTCGGCACGCTGGGCACCCGTCGCGAACCAGGGTTCGGCGATCACCTCGGGGTGCCCGACGAGCTCCATGACGCGTTCGGCGACCCTCTGCGCGCTCGTCGAGACCGCGACCCAGCGGTCGTCCTTCGTGCGGTAGGTGTTGCGCGGGGCGTTGTTCGACGACCGGTTGCCGTTGCGGGTGCCGATCTCGCCGAGCTGGTCGAAGACCGTCGGGCCCGGACCGACCGCGGCGAGGATCGGCTCCAGCAGGCTCATGTCGATCACCTGGCCGCGGCCGCGCTCGTCGCCGGGCGCGTTGTCGCGCGCGAACAGCGCCATCGCCACCGCCGACGACGCCGCGATCCCGGCGATGCTGTCGGCCAGCCCGAACGCAGGCAGCGTGGGCGGCCCGTCGGGCTGCCCGGTGAGGTGGGCGAACCCGCTCATCGCCTCGGCGAGGGTCCCGAAGCCGGCCCGCGCCGCGTACGGCCCGGTCTGCCCGAACCCGGTGACGCGCACCAGGATCAGGCCGGGGTTGAGCTCGTGCAGCACGTCCGGGCCGAGGCCCCAGCGCTCGAACGTGCCGGGCCGGAAGTTCTCGACGACGACGTCGGCGGTGGCCGCGAGCTCCTTGAAGACCGCGGCACCGGCGGGATCGGACAGGCTCAGCCCGATCGTGCGCTTGTTGCGCGAGATCTCCTTCCACCACAGCGGGACGCCGTCCTTGGACCGGCCGTGCCCGCGCATGCTGTCGCCCGCGACGGGGTGCTCGATCTTGACGACGTCGGCGCCGTAGTCGCCGAGGATCTGGCAGCACAGCGGCCCGGCGAGGATCGTCGAGGCGTCGATCACGCGGATCCCGGCGAGCGGGCCGGCGGCCGTCCCCACAGAGGCAGGGCCGTCGTTCACAGGGCCGTCGTTCACAGGGCCGTCGTGCACAGGGTTCTCGGTCATAGGGCATCCACCACCCCGTCGGGCTGCCACCCGAGCTCGAGGCTGATCTTGTGCGCGGCCGCGACGACGCGGGCGCCGTACTCGGCCTGCACGTCGGCACCGAACCGGTCGACCGGCCCGCACAGCGACACCGCGCCGAACACGCCGCCGTCGGCGAGCAGCACCGCTGCGGCGACGCTGCCCGCGCCGTGCTGGCGCTCGCCGCGGCTGCCCGCGTAGCCGCGCTCGCGGATCGACGCGAGCTCGGCGCGCAGCCGCTCCGCGGAGGTGATCGTGTGGTCGGTGACGGCGGCGAGCGCGTGCGACTCCAGGTACTCCTCGACCTCGGTGTCCGAGAGCGCCGCGAGGATCGCCTTCGACGACGAGCCCGCGTGCAGCGCGTGGGCGGTGCCCAGCGCGACCGACATCCGGATCTCGTGCGGCGACAGCACCTGGTCGATGTAGACGCGCGCCGCGCCCTGGCGGGCCGACAGCGTGGCCGTCTCGCCGGTCTCCTGGACCAGCCGCTGCAGGTGCGGACGGGCCACCCGCGGCACGTCGAGACCGCGCAGCGCGGCCATCCCGACCTGCAGCGCGCCCGTACCCAGCCGGTAGCGCTTGGTCACCTCGTCGAACGCGAGGAACTCCAGCGACGCGAGCTCCTTGAGGATGCGGTGCGCGACCGTCTTGGACAGCCCCAGCTCGCGCGCGATCGCCGAGACCCCCATCGCCTCGGGCGCCCGCTCGGCGAGCGTGCCGATCACGCCGAGCGCCCGGGCCAGGCCCGAGCGCGACGCGGTGTCCGGCACCGCGGCATCGGATTCGGTGACGTCGAGACCCGGCGGCAGCACGTGCATGTCCCCCCTGTCGGTGCCGGTCACGGCCGCCCCCTGGCGTCGAGCGTGACCGGGGCACCGGACCGCAGCGCGTTGGAGTACGGGCAGACCTGGTGGGCCCGCTCGACCAGCTCGTCGAGTGTGGCCTGCGGGCAGTCGGGTGCGTCGACGGTGAGCGCGGCGCTGATCGAGTACCGGCCGTCGTCGCCCGCGTGCAGGGAGACGGCGGCGGTCACGGTCGGGTCGCCGACGGCGACGCGGGCGGCGCGGGCGGCGCCGTGCAGCGAGCTCAGGAAGCAGGCCGCGTACCCGGCGGCGAACAGCTCCTCCGGGTCGGTGCCCTTGCCGGTCCCACGGGTGGCGGGCCGGGCCAGGTCGAGGTCCAGCGAGCCCGACGTCGAGCGGGCGTGCCCGTCGCGGCCGCCGGTCGCGGCGACCTCCGCGGTGTGGAGCGCGGTCCCCGGGCCGGTCCCCGCGCTCATCGGGCACCGCCGGCGTGCGCGGGCTCGCGCAGGACGTAGCGGGCGAGCTCGTCGGCGAACGCCTCGGGCTGCTCGTCGGCGACGAAGTCGGTCCCGCCCGGGATCGTGACGAGCCGCGCGTGCGGCAGCGCCGCGGTGACCCGGGACGTCATCCGGTCGACGAGGTCGTCGGCGCCGTGCAGCAGCAGGACCGGGAAGGTGTCGAGCCGGTCGGTGTCGACGACGTGGTCGAACACGGCGCGGTAGGCCGTCGCGTAGTCGGGGCCGGTCTGCAGGTACTCGATGACCTGCCGGTCGGTCTCCGCGACGCCCAGCCGCGGGTAGAGGCCCTTCACACGGTCGCGGATGACCCGCAGGTGGCTGCCGTCCTCGGCCGGCTCGTAGGGCGGGGCGTAGACCGTCTTCTTCTCGACGCGCTCGGCGTCGTCGTAGAGCGGCAGACCCTGCAGCACGACGCCGTCGACCCGCTCGGGCTGCTGGAACGCCGCCTCCGCGGCGATCACGGCGCCGGTGTGCTGGCCGAGCAGGTGCACCCGGCCGAGGCCGACGGCGTCGGCGAACGCCCAGGCCGCCTCGGCGTACTCCGGGATCGACCACGTCGTGGGCGTCGGGTCGGACATGCCGAAGCCGGGTGTGTCGGGCGCGACGACGCGCAGCCCGCGCCGGGCCAGCGGCTCGACGACGGCCTCGTACGTGGCCGACGACAGCGGCGACTGGTGCAGCACCAGCACCGTCGGCGCGTCCGGGTCGCCGCCGTGACGGTAGTGCACCTGACCCCACGGCAGGTCGACGTACCCGCGGGCGGCGCGGCCCGCCATGCTCCTCACGCCGGCTCCTCCGTGCTCGCAGCCATCGCGGCCATGATCTCGATGACGTGCTTGATCCCGGCCCGGTAGTCCTCGAGCAGGATCTGCTCGTTCGGGCCGTCGACGCCGGAGTCGGCGCGCGACACGCCGACGCCGACGATCGGCCGGTCGGCGAGCACGCCCTGGTTGCCGATCCACTGCGTGTAGGGCTCGATGACCGGCTCGGCGCCGTAGGTGCGCCGGGCGGCGTCGGCGACGAGCGCGACGAACGGGTCGCGGTGGTCGGTCAGGCTGGGCCGGCTGGTGGCCATGACGTCGATCTCGACGTCGGCGAAGCCGGTCCGGTCCAGGTGGGCGCGGATCGCGTCGAGTACCTGCTGGGGGTCCTGCCCGGCGACGAGCCGGATCTCGACCTTGGCCGACGCCTCGGCGGGGATGCCGAGGGTGACGTCGTCGCGGTCGTCGCCGCCGGTGAGGCTCGCGATCGTCATCGTCGGCCGGGTGCGGATCGCGACGGCCGCCTCCCGGTCGTCGACACCACCGATGAACCCGTCGACCTCGGCGCGGCGGCGCAGGAAGTCACCGTCGAACTCGACGTCGGCCAGCAGCGCGAGCTCGTCCTCGGTCGGCGGCCGGGCGCCGTCGGCGAAGCCGGGGACCCCGACGGTGCCGTCCGGGGAGACCATCCCGGCGAGCGCGCCGACGAGCCGGGTCGTGGCCGACGCGAGCAGCGCCGTGTTCTGGCTCGTCAGGTCGCGGGGCAGGGTGCGGACCTTGAGGCGCAGGTAGAGCACGCCCTTCTCGGCGAGCTTGAGCAGCGGGCGGCCCGTGCTGTCGCGCCACGAGTTCTCCCACAGCGCCGCGTCGGACGCGACCCGCTCGGCGTGCGCGGCGGTGAACGAGCCGAGTCCGGGGGAGTGCAGCATCTGCTTGCCCTCCATGATGAACACGCTGGTCACCGGCGGGGTGAGGCCCGCGAGCCGCCACGCGGCGACGGCGTGCAGCCGGGACATGATGACGCCCTTGTCGTCGGCGACGCCACGGGCGTAGAGCGCGCCGTCGCGGATCGCCGCCTCGTAGGGCCCGCTCACCCACTCGGAGTCGTCACCCGCGGGCTCGACCTCGACGTCGTAGTGGGTGAAGTGCAGCAGCCGCTTGGGCCCGCCGGGCACCTCGGCGAGCACGTACGGGTGCGAGTGCTCCCACGGGATGACGTCGGCCGTCGCGCCGTGGCGTCGCGCGGACTCCGCGAGCCACTCGGCGGTCGCCTTCATCTGCTCGGGCTCCTGGCGGCGGCTGCGGAACCGGCACAGCTCCTGCAGCTCGGCGACGAACTCGTCGAAGTGCGCGTCGACGGCGGCGAGCGCGGCGTCGATGTCGGCACGGGTCGGTGCGGGGGCCGTGCTCAGCTGGGTGCTTCCGGGCGCGTCGCCCACGGGGTCCTCCGGGAAAGGGGTGTCGGGGAAGGGCGGGGTGGTGGTCAGTGGATGGTCACGCCGCCGTCGACGAAGATCGTCTGGCCGGTGACCATGCCCGCCGCGGGGCTGAGCAGATAGGCCACCGTGTCGGCCACGTCCTGGGTTCCGGCCATGCGGCCCAACGGGATCGTGGCCATCTTCTCCGTCATGTAGGCGTCGTCGACCCGGAGGTCGGCGGTCATGTCGGTCGGCACGATCGTCGGTCCGACGGCGTTGACGCGGATGCCGTCGGGCGCCCACTCCAGTGCGAGCACCCGGGCCATGTGCATGACACCGGCCTTGCTGACGCAGTAGCCCAGGGTGTTCAGCACGGCGATGTGGCCGTTGGTCGAGCCGATGTTGACGATCGAGCCGGACGTCTCCGCCAGCGCCGCGCGGGCGGCCCGGCAGACGCGGAACGTGCCGGTCAGGTTGACGTCGAGGACCTCGGTGACGGACTCGGCCGTCATCGTCGCCGCCGGGCCGCGACGCACGATGCCCGCGCCGTTGACGACGTGGTCGAGCCGGCCGTGCCGCGCGAGGACCTCGGCGACGACCGCGTCGGCCGACTCCTGCGACCGCACGTCGAGGGTGTGCCGCGAGTGCGGCTCGCCGAGCGTGTTGGTCCACTCCCCGGCGGGGAGCACGTCGGCGCTCGCGACGGTCGCGCCGCGCTCGGCGAGCGTCTCGGCGATCGTCTGCCCGATGCCGCGGGCCGCGCCGGTGACGAGCGCGACGCGCCCCGCGAACGAGTTCGGGTCCTGCCTGGTCATGCGGCGATCACCCGGCTCTCCTCGGCCCAGAACGCGATCTTGCGCTGGGCGAACCGGATCAGGAAATGGGCGAGCAGGCCCAGCACCGAGAGCACGACGAGCACGGCGAACATGCCCGCGATGTCGAAGTTGTAGTTGGTCTGCAGGAGGAGGTAGCCCAGGCCCTCCTTGGCGCCGATGAACTCGCCGACGACGGCGCCGAGGATCGCGAACACGATGCCGATGTCGAGACCGGCGAAGATGAACGGCATCGCGCTGGGCAGCCGCACCATCCGGAAGATCTGCAGCTTGCTGGCGCCGAACACGGTCAGCATCTGGATCCGGTCGGCGTCGGCGGCCCGCAGCCCCTCGATCACGTTGATCAGCATCGGGAAGAACGAGATCACCGCGGCCATGACGATCTTGCTGGTCAGGCCGAAGCCGAACCACACGACGAACAGTGGGGCGAGTGCCACCTTCGGCACCGTCTGGAACGCGACGACGTAGGGCATCAACGTCTTCTCGACGAGCCTGACCTGCGAGATCGCGGTGCCGAGGAGGATCGCCGAGCCGACGCCGATGAGGAAGCCGATCAGCGACTCGCGCAGCGTCACCTCCAGGTGCCCCCAGAACAGCGGGTCGGTGAGCTGCTGGATCAACGAGTCCACGATGCTCGAGGGCACCGGGAGCACGTAGTCGTCGACGAACAGCGGGATGAGGAACTGCCACACGAGGATCAGGACGACGAACACGGCAGGCACGAGCAGCAGCTCGGGCCGCTCCCGGACGTCGAACCGGGACTTGCGCTCCACGGCGGCGCTCCCCTTCGGGGACCGGCCCGGCGGGTCGGAGACGGTGCTCCCGGCAGGGGTCGCGGTGGTCATGTGGTCCCTCCTTTCCAAGCCGCGCCGGGCTCAGTCGATGACGCTGGTCGCGTTGAAGTGGCGGCGGATCCGCTCGACGTACACACCGGCCCGGTCGCTGGCCATGACCGAGAGGTCACGCGGCCGGTCGAGCTCGACGTCGACGATCTCGGCGATCCGGCCGGGGCGCGCGCTGAGCACGACGACCCGGTCGGACAGGAACACCGCCTCCGGGATGGAGTGGGTGACCAGCACGACGGTCTTGCCGCTCTGCTGCCAGATCCGCAGGAGCTCGACGTTCATGTACTCGCGGGTCATGGCGTCGAGCGCGCCGAACGGCTCGTCCATGAGCAGCACCGCGGGGTCGTGCACCAGCGCCCGGCAGATGCCGGCGCGCTGCTGCATGCCGCCGGAGAGCTCGTAGGGGTAGCTGTCGGCGAACTCGCCGAGCCCCACCATCTCCAGCAGCTCGTCGGCCCGCGCGCCGTACTTCTCCTTGTCCAGGCCCTGGACCTCGACCGGGACCAGGACGTTCTGCCGCACGGTCCGCCACGGCAGCAGGGTCGCCGCCTGGAAGACCATCCCGATCTCCGGGAGCGGCCCGTTCACGTCGTTGCCGGCGATCTGCACGTCCCCCGCGGTGCGGGAGACGAGGCCGGCGAGGATCTTGAGCATGGTCGTCTTGCCACAGCCCGACGGGCCGACCACCGAGACGAACTCCCCGCGGCGCACCGACAGGTCGATTCCCTGGAGTGCAACGGTCGGTTCGGAACGGCGTGCCTTGTACGTCTTGTCGAGACCCGCCACGCGGATCCACGCGTCGGTGTCGGTCTCGGCCGCGGTGGCCGGGCTGGTCTGCCGGCCGGGTGCGCGCAGGCTCACGGCGTGTCCTCCATGTCGGGGATCGGCCCGTCGGATGTGTGCGTCGGTCAGGGCTGGTAGTCGGCGGCCTGCTTGATGACCGCGGCGGAGTCGAACTGGTTGGCGGTCTGCAGCTGCGAGGGGTCCCAGATCTTGTCGAGCTCGACCGGCCCGGTGATCTGGCCGGCCTGCTGGGTGTAGTCCTGGGTCTTCGCCCACTCGGCGTCGCTGATCGCGCCCCAGTCCTTCCACGAGGACGGCTCGCCGGTGGCCGGGGTGGCGGTCTTGATCCAGGTCTTCAGCGTCTCGGTGTCGTTGGCCAGCCGCGTCGACGGGTCGGCGCCGCCGAGGATCTGCGGGAACACCTGGTAGCCGATGCGCATGGCGGCCTCGGGGTTCGAGGCGGAGAACAGCATCGCCTTGTACGCCGCACGCAGGAACTTGCCGTAGGTCTCGGGGCTGTCCTTGAAGTTCTTCGACGCGACGGCCCAGCTCAGCGAGCGGATGCCCTGGAAGACGTCCGGGTTGTCCAGGTAGGCGAGCTTCGTGCCCGCCAGCTCGATGACGGTGTAGGCCTGGGTGTAGAGCGCGAGGGCGTCGACCTGGCCGCCGTTGAGCGCGGCCGCGGCCTGGGCGCCGACACCCACCGGGACGAGCTCGACGTCGGTCTGCGGGTCGAGGCCGGCGGCCTTGACGTACGCCCGGGCGTAGGGCGCCGAGCCCGAGGCCAGGCTGATCACGCCGATCTTCTTGCCCTTGAGGTCGGCGCCGCTCTTGACGGGCGAGTCGGTCTTGGTCGCGATGACCCACGGCCAGTTCTGGACGAGACCGCCGATGGTCGTGATCGGGACGTTCTTCTGCGCGGCGGCGAGCAGCGAGCCCGTGTCGGAGGCGGTGATGCTGCCGCTGCCGGAGGCGACGGCCTGCACGGCGGCGACGGAGCCGTCGGCGTTGATCGTGTCGACGGTCAGGCCCTCCTCGGAGAAGTAGCCCATCTTCTGCGCGACGGCGTAGACGGCCACCTCCTCCTTGGGTCCGATGACGGCCGACGCGATGGCCATCGTGAGCTTGGTGGGCTCGCCGCCGCCGCTGCCGCTGCTGTTGCTGCTGCCACTGTCGCCGCCGCTGCCACAGGCGGACAGCAGCAGGATGCTGCCGGCGGCGAGCGCGCCGAGCAGCTTTCGTCCGGTCTTCATGAGGTGGACTCCAGGTGGAGGGGGGTCGCCGCGGCCGTCGCGGCGATCGAGAGGTCGTTGAACACGTGCTGCTCGGCGATGCGGTCGCCGTCGAACACGAACACGTCGACGAAACGGATCCCGGAGAAGGACGTGCCGTCGAGCCACCGCCCGGACAAGGTGCCCAGGCAGGTGACGGTGGTGGCCCCCGAGCCGTCCGAACCGGCGAGGTAGCGCCGTTCGGGCTTGCCCACCTGCAGGTAACGACCCTTCGCCGCGGCCACCATCGACGGCAGGTCGGTGAACACCACCCCGCCGGGGAAGACGAGCCGGGCGCCGGGTGCGAGGTGGGCGGCCGCCTCGTCGAGACGGCGCTGCTCGCACAGCGTCAGGTACGTGTCGACCCGCTCGACGGCGGTCACGGCCGGCATCAGCCGGCCTTCGTGGCGAGGGCGTCCTCCCACTGCTCGCGCAGCGGGTGCTCGGCCGGTCCGGACTCGGTGATGATCCGGACGAGCCGGCGGGTGTAGGCGTCACGCTCGCGGTCGAGCGTGGCGGCCTCGTCGGCGGTGGCGCGGAAGCCGTCCAGCTCGCCGGCGGTCAGGGTGCCGGAGCGCACGAGCAGCTGCTCCAGCGCGCGGGTGCGCTGGCGTCCGACGTGGACCTCCGTGGCCAGCTGCAGGACCAGGTCCAGCAGCTTGGAGATCCGGCGGTCGCCCAGGTAGTCGAACTCGTCTGCCATCAGTTCTCCTCGGCGGGGCGGGTCGCGGTCAGCACGGCCCACGGGAAGTGCCACTCGGGACGGTGGCCCCAGCCCTGGGGGCGCATTCCCTCCAGGCGCTCGTCGAACGGCGTCCAGCGGGCGTCGGTGAGGCCGTACCTCGCGCAGAGGGCGACCAGGTCGCTGCCGAACAGGTCGTGGAAGAACGGCTCGTTGTTGCGCTCGGCGTGCTCGACGACGGTGACGTCGCGCAGGGCCTCGCCGGTGGGCTGGAACTCGAGGAACGCGACGGTCCCACCCGGCTTCACGATGCGTGCGGCCTCGGCGATCGTCTCCTCGATGACGCTCGCGGGCATCTCGTGCAGCAGCATCGTCCCGGTGACGACGTCGCAGCTGTCGGCATCCAGGCCGGTGCTGCGGGCGTCGGCCTGCCGGTAGCTGACCTCGATGCCGGCGTCGGCACTCTCGGCGTGGGCGAGCCGCAGGTTCGGAGCGGCGAGGTCGATGCCGATGACCTCGGCCGTCGGGTAGCGCAGCTTCAGCGGCCGGGTGCTCTTCCCGAACCCGCAGCCGAGGTCGACGACGCGGGTCGCCTCCGGGAGCTCGGGCAGCGCGGTGGTCACGAAGAGCTGGTGGAACTTGTAGCCGTCGTTGTCGCGCAGCATGACGATGCGCGCGCCGAATTCGTAGACGTAGGCCGACAGGTCGTCGGAGAAGACGCCGCCCGGCTGGACGTGGATGTCGTAGTCGGTGTACCAGTCCGGCAGGACGAGGTCGGGGTCGAGCCGGAGGCTGCCCTCGGGTCCCGCGGGGGCCTGCTCGAGCTGGCCGAGCAGCTCCTCGCGCCGTGCGATGACGGCGTCGCCCGCGATTTTCCACAGCATCTTCTGCTGTACCCGTTCGAGGTGGCTGAACCACGGATACAGCGGCAGATCGTGCAGCGCGGTGTCGGCGTCGCCGGCGGTCGCCGGGTCGGCGCCGGTCGCGACGAACTCCTCCACGAGGGCGGGATAGATCGTGTCCGACCAGCGTTTGCGCAGGCTGAGCACGAAGTCCACGGAAGAGCGCTCGTCGAGCGTCAACCGTTCCTCGATGTCGAGCACGAATGACCTCCGGGTTCGGCCGGCGGTGCCGGCAGATCGTCGTGCCGGCGGGGCCGGCGGATCATCCGGGCCGGCGGGTGCCGGCGCGGCGGTTCGGTATGCAGATGTCGATCGGTTCGCGTGCGGGTTCAGCGGGTCAGCGCGAGCAGGAACGGTGCCGGGTCGTGCACGGTGGTGTGCACCGCGCCGGCGAGCCTGCCCTCGTAGACGGCCTCGAGCGCGGTCCGCGGGGAGTTGGCGTCCCCGGCGAGGTGCAGGCGCGGACCCGGCCCGTTGCCGACGAGCGCGTCCAGCGCGCGGTGCAGCTCGTCGTCGGCCGAGCCGGACCCGGCGTCGACGACGAGCGTGACGCCCTCCACGCGGGCGCGGGTCCCGCCGACGACCTCGACGAGGTCGACCGCGTCCGGACCCGCCGGCTCCGGCGTGCACATCAGGTGGACGTGCACCCCGAGGTCGGACAGCCGCGGGACCAGCGCCAGCTTCGAGTAGGTCGTGATCTTCGGGCTCAGCGGCGCCGACGGCGAGACGAGATGGACCTCGGCGCCGCGGCGGGCGAAGCGCTCGGCGAGCGAGGCGGCGGGCCAGCCGCCGTCGTCGTCGAGCACGAGGACCGCGCCGGTCGGCGCCTCCTCGGCCTCGACGAGGTCGACCGCGGTCCAGGTGTCGACGACGCGCGGACCTCCCGGCAGCTCACGGCGCGCGGGGCGCGACCCGGTCGCGACGACGACGTCGTCCCAGCCGCCGTCGAGCACCTCGGCCGGGGTGACCCGGTGACCGGTGACGACCTCGGTGCCCGCGTCGCGCACGGCGCGCTCGAGGTCGTCGACCAGCAGCACGAGCCGCTCGCGGCCCCCGACCCGCGCCGCGGTGCGCAGCTGCCCGCCGAGCCGGTCGGCGGCCTCGACGAGCCGGACGGTGTGGCCGGCCCGGCGGGCGGACAGCGCCGCCTCCAGGCCCGCGGGCCCGCCGCCGACGACGAGCACCCGCCGTGCCGGCGCGGTCGCGGCGCGCTCCCGGTGTGCCGCCCACTCGCCCTCGGCACCGACCTCGGGATTGACGACGCACGAGATCGGCAGGCTCTGCTCGACGCGCGCGATGCAGCCCTGGTTGCACGCCAGGCAGTTGCGGACCTCGTCCGGGCGACCCTCCGCGACCTTGCGGACCAGGTGCGGGTCGGCGATGTGCGGCCGGGCGAGCGCGACGAGGTCGGCGTCGCCGTCGGCGACCAGCTCGGCCGCCTCGGGCAGCGTGTCCAGCCGGCACACCGCGATGACGGGCAGGCCCGGCAGTGCGCGCCGGAACGCGGCGGCGTGGTGCCGGAACGGCGCGTGCCCGAAGCTCATGTCCGCCATCTGCGTCGAGAGCGACCAGCTCCCGTGGTAGGCGGAGTGGCTGACGTGCACGTAGGCGAGCGGGAACTCCTCGCGCAGCAGCCCCACGATCTCGATCATCTGGGCGACGTCGAGGCCGCCGGGCAGGAACTCGTCGGCGCTGATCCGGATGCCGACGGGCAGGTCGGTCGCGCTCCGGACGGTCTCGAGGACCCGGCGGCTCAGCCGCATCCGGTTGCCCAGCGAGCCGCCGTACTCGTCGTCGCGCTGGTTGGTGACGGGGGAGAGGAACTGCTGCAGCAGGTGGCCGTGGCCGAGGTGGACCTCGAGGCCGTCGAGCCCGGCTCGGGTCATCCGGGTGGCGGCGGCGCCGAAGGCGTCGACGACGGTGTCGAGGTCGCGGCGGCCCATCGCCCGCGGCACCTGGGCGCCGGAGGTCCAGCGCAGTGGTGAGGCCGACCAGGCGACGGTGCGCGTCGCGTCGCCGTTGGCCTGCCGGCCCGCGTGCATGATCTGCGCGAAGATCTTCGCGCCCTCGGCCTGGACGGCCTGGGCGACCTCGGCGAAGGCGGGGATCGACGAGTCGTCGAAGCTGCCGAGGCTGATGTGGCGCCCCGCGCTCGTCGGGTGCACGCGCACCGCCTCGGTGACGATCAGCCCGACTCCGCCGCGCGCCCGCTCGCGGTGGTAGTCGACGTGGCGGCGGGTGGGCAGGTTCGCGTGCCCGAAGTTGGTGGTGTGCCCGGGGACGACCACGCGGTTGCGCAGCGGGACGCCACCGATCGTCACGGGCGAGAGCACCGCCTTGACCGCGTCCACTCGTTCTCCCTGTTCCGGTGAGCCGTACGGCATTCCGATGAGAGGAACGTAGAGGGGCGTTCCGTCAGAGTCAACGGCCAGTTCGTTATGGTCGTGTTTCGGGGTACTGAATCGATTTTCAACTGGAATGACGACGGGAGCCATGTGCGGGCCCGCAGGGTTGGGGCGCTCCTGCGTGTGCGGGCGCTCGACCGGCATCGGGATCGGAACGGTCGATCGGGGTGATACGGACCCCGAGCGTCGTCAGAAGGTGAGCGACTGCCCGTCCCGGTCGAAGGGTGAACGCCCCGTCGCGGAGTCGGGGCCCGCCGGTCGGCGCGGACCACCGGGGGTGGCCCGCCCGGCGAGCGCATCGGTCACCAGGGCCGCCGCGGCGACCACGTCGGGTGCGACGGCGGCGATCCGCTCGTCGGTGAGGCGGAAGCGGGGGCCGCACACCGAGACCGCGCCGACGACCACGTCGGCCCGGCCGAGGACGGGTGCGGCGACCGAGGCGGCGCCGGCCTCGCGTTCGCCCACCGACGCCGCGTGGCCGTCCGCGCGGATGCGGGCGAGCTCGGCGCGCAGCCGGTCCGGGTCGACGACCGTCGCCTGCGTCACCGCGCGCAGGTCGCGGGACAGGGCGAGGTCGATCTCGTCCGGGGTCGAGAACGCGAGGATGCACTTGCCGACCGCGCCGGCGTGCAGCGGGAGCCGGCGACCGACCTCGACCGACATCGTGATCTCGTGCGCCCCGACCACCTGGTCGAGGAAGAGCCGGCCGCCCGGCACCTTCGCGCTCACGGTCGCCGTCTCGTGCAGGCGGTCCCGGAGGTCGACGAGATGGGGCAGTGCGACCGCGCGCAGGTCCGAGTCCCGCAACGCCCGGCTGCCGAGGGACGCCGCGGCGGGGCCGAGCCCGTACTCGCGGCTCGCGGCGTCGTAGGCGACCAGGCCGCGGTTGGTGAGGGACTGCAGGATGCGGTGGACGACCGCCTTGGACAGACCGAGCTCGCGCGCCGCCCGGGTGACCCCGATCGTCCGCGGCCCGTCGGAGAAGAGCAGGAGGATGTCGGCGACGCGCTCGCTCGAACTCGTGCCGCCGGTCGCCTCGGGCACCTGCACCTCATTCCGCTCAGAGGAACAACAGACGAACCGCCAGGGCGACGTCATCGCACCAGGTACCGCGCCACCGACGACGTCTTGCCTTCGATACTGGTAGATGTTCTCATCGCTGCGCCGGGAAGACAACGACAGATGTTCCTCCTGGCGGAACAGGGAGTGGACGTCGTGACCGACAGGAATGACGCGCCGCCGCCGGAGCGGGTGTTCCGGCCGTTGACGCTCGGTCCCGTGACCCTGCGCAACGTCCACCCCACGACCCTGAAACGACCCGAGGCCCTGTCCGTCTGGTCCGACGACGCCGTCGCGCCACTGCGCCGGCTGACCGCCGCCGTCCAGGGCGAGGGCGCGGCGATCTTCGCCCAGATCCTCCACTCGGGACGGGAGGCCGCCGACGACTACACGCGGACGCCGTCCTGGGGACCGAGCCCGATCCCCTGGAGCCGGGGCGCGGCCGTACCCCACGCGATGACGACCGACGAGATCGACGAGCTGGTCGACTGCTTCGCAGGCGGCGTGCTCCGCGCCGCGGCCGCGGGGTTCGACGGGGTCGAGATCCATCTGGGTCACGGGCACCTGCTGCAGCAGTTCCTCTCGCCCATCAGCAACGGACGCGACGACGAGTACGGCGGCACACCCGCGAACCGGGCGCGGCTCGTCGAGCGGGTCCTCACCCGGACCCGGGGCCTGGTCCCCGCCCACATGGCGTTCGGCGTGCGGATCAGTGCCGAGGAGTTCGTCGACGGCGGCCTGGGCGTGGACGTCATGTCGCAGTGCGCCGCGCAGTGGGCGGCGAGGTACCGGCTGGACTTCGTCGACGTCAGCCACTCCGCCTACGTCGGCGGCCCGTCCCTGTCGACACAGATGGCCGACATGTCGCACGGCCCGGCGCCCTTCGCGCATCTCGGGAAGGCGGTGCGCGACCGGCTGCCCGACGACGTCGCGACGCTGCTCGCCTGCCGGATCGACTCCCTCGACGTCGCCGAGGACGTCCTGGCCGCGGGATGCGCCGACGCGACGGCCATGACGCGCGCGCACATCGCCGACCCCGGCCTCATCCGCAAGCACCGCGGCGGCGAGGTAGTCCGCAGGTGCACCTCCTGCAACCAGCTCTGCATAGGCCGCTCGTCCGGCGGCCTGCCCATCAGTTGCGTCGTGAACCCCGAGGTCGGCCTCGAGGAGGCCTGGCGCGAGGCCTACGCCGCAGCCGACCGGGTCGTGACCGGCGGACGTCCCCGGCTCCTGGTGGTCGGCGGCGGCCCGGCCGGGATGGAGGCGGCGCTCACGGCCACGCGGTGGGCGGACGTCACACTCGTCGAACGTGAGCCCGCACTCGGCGGTGCGCTCCGGACGGCCCGTGCCCTGCACGGCCGGTCCGGTTGGGCCCGGCTGGTCGAGGACCAGGAGCGG
>Ga0182736_1002303_pt1 | contig 14967 bp, 10 predicted proteins | sample eDN5th30CKraftBY_FD_128882 | JGI IMG/M metagenome (GOLD analysis project Ga0182736, IMG submission 128882) | Enriched backyard soil microbial communities from Emeryville, California, USA - eDNA 5th pass 30_C Kraft BY (version 2) (version 2) | ecosystem: Environmental > Terrestrial > Soil >...
AGCAGGTACCGCCCGGAAGCCAGGTCCGCTCCGCGGTTGCAAGCCTCGATGAAGCCGCCGGCCTGCTCGTTCCGCTGCAGCACGAGGCCACCGATCCGCGCCAGCCCGTCCTGGGTTTCCGCGTCCGAACCGTCGTCGACGAGCACCACCTCGAAGCTGTGCCGGGTTCGGTGCCGGTGCAACGCGCGCAGGCAGCGGACGGTCAGGTCGAGCTTGCCATGCACCGGGATGATGACCGAAACATCGGGCGCGGACGGTCGCGGAAACGCGAAAGGCAGAAGGTCGGCGGCGGTTTCCCGATCGGAAAATCCGGAAACCGGGGCGATGCGGGTCGCCGTGCGTTCCTCGCCGTGACCGAAAACGACGTAATGGATCAGCGGGTTGATGCCTTCTCCGGCGACGTCCGGGTTGGCCTGCCGATAGACGTCCGTCTCGAACAGCGGGTGCGGGTCGCGCCCCTCCATCCAGCCGGAGGACAGGTAATGGCCAAGCGGCTCGATCCCGGCGGCAGCGACGTCAGGGTTGGCCTCCTGATAGAAGCGGACGCTGAACAGCGGATGCGGGTCGCGTCCCTCCTTCCAGCCGGAGGACAGGTAATGGCCGAACGGCTCGATCCCGGCGGCGGCGACGTCGGGGTTGGCGCCCAGATAGAAGGCGACGTCGAACAGCGGGTGCGGGTTGCGGTTCTCCCGCCACCCGAACGCCACGTAATGCCCCAGCGGCTCGATCCCGGCGGCAGCGACGTCAGGGTTGGCGCCCAGGTAGAAGGAGACGTCGAACAGCGGGTGCGGGTTGCGGTTCTCCCGCCACCCGAACGTCCGGTAATGCTCCAGAGGGTCGCTCCCCGCCGCCACGATGTCGGGGTTGGACTCCCGGTAGAAGGCGGGATCGAACAGCGCCCCGACCTGAGATTCCTGCCCGGTCTCGCGCTGATTGCCGGCAAGGGACGCAGCCGCGAACCGGCCCATCCAGGAAGGAAGCAGAGCGCGCATCGAATCAACGTTCCGTTTGTTGCGACGTCCCGAACCGGTCACGCCGCCAGGGAAAAGACCGCCCGCCACCCGCAGGCGCCGAAGTTTCGCGACCTGCCTACTCGGTCAGGCTCAGCAGGTAGCGGCCGTACTCGTTCTTCTTGAGCGGCTCGGCGAGGCGGCGCACCTGTTCGCCGTCGATCCAGCCGGAGATGAAGGCGATCTCCTCCGGACAGGCGATCTGCAGGCCCTGCCGATGCTGGATGGTGCGGACGAACTCGGCCGCCTCCAGCAGGCTGTCGTGGGTGCCGGTGTCGAACCAGCCGTAACCGCGGCCCATCTGCTCGACCGACAGACGGCCTGCCTCGAGATAGGCGGCGTTGACCGACGTGATCTCCAACTCGCCCCGCGGCGACGGCTTCACGGAGGCGGCGATGTCGAGCACGTCGTTGTCGTAGAAATAAAGCCCGGTGACCGCCCACTTGGACCGAGGCTTCACCGGCTTCTCCTCGATGCTGAGCGCCCGTCCCTCGGCGTCGAACTCGATCACGCCGTAGCGTTCCGGATCACGGACGGCATAGGCGAAGACACGAGCGCCGCGGGTGTTTTCCTCGGCCGAGCGCAGCAGGCTGGTCAGGCCGTGGCCGTAGAAGATGTTGTCGCCCAGCACGAGCGCGCAGCTGTCGTTGCCGACGAAGTCGCGCCCGATGATGAAGGCCTGGGCCAGCCCGTCGGGGGAGGGCTGGACCGCGTAGGTCAGGTTGATGCCCCACTGCGAGCCGTCGCCCAGCACGGTCTGGAACAGGGCTTGGTCGTGCGGCGTGGTGATGATCAGGATGTCCTGGATTCCCGCCAGCATCAGCGTGCTGAGCGGGAAATAGATCATCGGCTTGTCGTAGATCGGCAAAAGCTGTTTGCTGATCGCCCGCGTCACCGGGTAGAGCCGGGTGCCGGACCCGCCGGCCAGGATGATGCCCTTCATGGTCGCCGCCTGTCGTGGAGTCGTCTTAGGATGCGGTGGGGGAAAGCAGCTCGTCGAGCACGCGGTCCAGGCTGTCCTCCCAGCGCGGAGCCTCGATGCCGAAGGCGGAGCGGATGCGGGCGCAGTCCAGCCGGGAGTTGGCCGGGCGCCGGGCGGGCGTCGGATAGTCGGCCGTGGCGATGGCCTGCAACCGCGGGCGCCGGCCCGTGGCCGCCTCCAGACGCTGGAAGATCCGTTCCGCGAAGCCGTGCCAGGTGGTTTCCCCGGCACCGGTGAAGTGGTAGGTGCCCCAGGGAACGCTGCCAGGAACGCTGCCCCCGCTTCCGGCGGCGATGCGCTCCTCAATGGTCACGATGGCGGCTGCGATGGCTGCGTCGGCGGTCGGCGCGCCGTGCTGGTCGGCGACCACGCGCATCTCCTCGCGCTCGCGGCCGAAGCGCAGCATGGTCTTGACGAAGTTGGCCCCGTGCGCGGCATAGACCCAGGAGGTGCGCAGGATGACGTGCTGCGGCAGGGCCGCGCGCACCGCCGCCTCGCCGGCCTCCTTGCTGGCGCCGTAGACGCCGAGCGGGGCCACCGGATCATCCTCGGCGTAAGGCGCCGCCTTGGTCCCGTCGAACACATAGTCGGTGGAGATGTGGATCAGCGGAATGCCGCAGGCGGCGCAGGACGCCGCCAGCCGGGCCGGGCCGTCGCGGTTGACGGCGAACGCCGTTTCGCGGTCGCTCTCGGCCTTGTCCACGGCGGTGTAGGCGGTGGCGTTGACGACCAGACCGGGAGCGTGGGCGGCGACCGCGGCCTCCACCGTCTCGGGCCGGGCCATGTCCACGTCCGGGCGGGCCAGCCCGACCAGCTCCGTGCCCTGTGGCCAGGCGGCGCGCATCAGCTCGGTGCCGACCTGCCCGCTGGTGCCGAGGATCAGGACCTTCATGCGACGTCCAGCCCCAGCCGCTCGCCCCGGTAGGAACCGTTCAGGATGGCTTCCCACCAGGAACGGTTCTCCAGATACCAGGCGACCGTCTTGCGCAGGCCGGTCTCGAAGGTTTCCTGCGGCTTCCAGCCAAGCTCGCGGGTGATCTTGGAGGCGTCGATGGCGTAGCGCTTGTCATGGCCCGGCCGGTCGGCCACGAAGGTGATCAGCCGGTCGTGCGGCGCGCCCGCCGGGGCCATCTCGTCGAGCAGCGCGCAGATGGTCCGGACCACATCCAGGTTGGTGCGCTCGTTGTAGCCGCCGATGTTGTAGCTTTCGCCGATCACGCCCTTGTCCAGCACCAGCCGCAGGGCGCGGGCGTGGTCCTCGACATAGAGCCAGTCGCGGATGTTGTCGCCCTTGCCGTAGACCGGCAGCGGCTCCCCCTTCAGACCCTTCAGGATCACCAGCGGGATCAGCTTTTCCGGGAAATGATAGGGGCCGTAATTGTTCGAGCAGTTGGTCAGGACCACCGGCATCCCGTAGGTTTCATGCCACGCCCGCACCAGATGGTCGCTGGACGCCTTGCTCGCCGAATAGGGCGAGTTCGGGCTGTAGGGGGTCGTCTCGGTGAAGAAGCCCTCGTCCCCCAGCGTGCCGAACACCTCGTCGGTGGAGATGTGGTGGAAGCGGAACGTCGCGCGCTCATCCGCCGGCAGCGACGACCAATAGCCGCGGGCCGCCTCCAGCAGACGGAAGGTGCCGACCACGTTGGTCTGGATGAACTCGCCCGGCCCGTCGATGGAGCGGTCCACATGGGATTCCGCGGCCAGATGCATGACGGCGTCCGGACGGTGTTCCGCGAAGACCCGGCGCAGCGCGTCGCCGTCGCAGATGTCGACCTTCTCGAAAGCGTAACGGGGATTCTCCGCAGCGCCCGGCAGCGAGGACAGGTTGGCCGCGTAGGTCAGCTTGTCCACGTTGACGACAAAGGCGTCGGTTTCGGCCAGAAGCTGGCGGACGACGGCCGAACCGATGAAACCGGCCCCACCCGTGACGACGATACGCTTCATCAAGACACCTGTTCCTCTGTCAGAACCAATCGCCGAGTTCGGCGAAACGGGGCTGCTTGCGGTCCTTGTCCGAGAGCAGGGCCTGGTCGGCCGCGACGGGCCAGTCGATCCCCAGATCCGGATCGTTCCACAGCAAGCCGCGGTCATGCTCGGCCGAATAGAAATTCGTCACCTTGTAGATGACTTCCGTATTCGGTTCCAGCGTACAGAATCCATGCGCAAAGCCGATGGGAACGAGAATTTGGTTCCACTCTTCGGCGCTGACGACCGCGCTGACGTGCCGGCCATAGGTGGGCGACCCCTTGCGGATATCCACGGCGACGTCGAGAATCGCCCCCTTCACCACGCGCACCAGCTTGTCCTGGGCGAAGGGCGGCAGCTGGAAATGCAGCCCGCGCACCGTGCCGACCTCCGCCGACAGGGACTGGTTGTCCTGCACGAAATCGTACAGCAGGCCCGCCGCCTCGAACGCCTTCCGGCTGTAGGTTTCCGAGAAGAAGCCCCGGTGATCGCCGAACTTCTTCGGACGGATGATCTTTACGTCGGGAATGTCGAGGGAGACGACGTCCATGGATCAGGTGCTTTCCTTGTCGAACCAGGGTTTCTTGACGCGCGGCGGGAAGGCCAGCCCAAAGTTCTCGGCGTCCAGGGTCAGGTTTGGGTTGTAATAAGGGTCCTGCGCCAAAAGGTCGCCCCAGCGCTGCCGCATGTAGCTCACCTCGCCGTTGAAGCGCTGGACCTTGTCGGGGGCGGTGTCGGGCCCGCGCGACGCGGATTCCAGATGGTACAGCTCGGCGAAGGGGGTCCAGACGATCAGGTGGCCCCGTTCCCGGATGCGCAGGCAGAAATCCACGTCGTTGAAGGCGACGGCCAAGTTCTTGTCGTCCAGGCCGCCGACCTCGTCGAACACGGCACGGCGCATGATGAGACAGGCCGCGGTCACACAGGACAGGTTCTGGGTCAGCTGGGCGCGGCTGAAATAACCGTAAGCGTCGCGGGGCAGACCCTTGTGCCCGTGCCCGGCCACACCGCAGATCCCGGTGATGACGCCGGCGTGCTGGATGGTGTTGTCGGCGTAGTAGAGCTTGGCGCCGACGGCCCCCACCTCGGGCCGCAGGGCGTGGCTCACCATCTCTTTCAGCCAGTCCGCGCCGATCACCTCGATGTCGTTGTTGATCAGGCCGATGATCGACCCGGTCGCCTGCGCCACCGCGAAATTGTTGATCGAGGAATAGTTGAAGGGGGCCTCGTAGCGCAGAACCCGCACCCGCGGGTCCTTCTTCACCGTGTCGAAGTAGGCGAAGGTCTTCGCCTCCTCGCTGTTGTTGTCCACGATGATGACTTCCAGATCGGGATAGTCGGTGCGCTGAAGCAGGCCGTCCACGCAGCCCTTCAGCAAGCCCACCTTGTCGCGCGTCGGCACGATCAGCGAGACGCGGGGCAGCGGATCGGGCAGGGCGTAGCGGATGCGGGTGAAGCGGTTGGTCGAGGGCGAGGTTTCGACCGTGGCCGCAATGCCCCGCCGCTGGAAATGCTCGGTCAGCGCCCGGTGCGCCGCCGCCGTGGCACGCGGCAGGTCGACGGTCGAAAAGGCCGCGGATTCCGGAAAGACCCGCCAGTGATACAGGATGGCCGGGATGTGGCGGATGCGCTCCGGCACGGTGGCCTCCACCACCCGCAGCGTGAGGTCGTAGTCCTGGCTGCCTTCGAACCCCTCGCGGAAGCCGCCGGCCCGCGCGACCAGCGAACGGCGGAACACACCCAGATGGTTGACCATGTTCTGGCCGTGCAGCAGGTCGGGGTTGAAGCCCGATTTGAAATGGGGGTCGTAGCGCCGTCCCTCGGCGTCGATCTTGTCCTCGTCGGAATAGAGGATGTCGGCGTCGGGATGGCGGTTCAGCTCCGCCGCGACCATGTAGAGCGCGTGCGGCGTCAGCCGGTCGTCATGGTCCATCAGGGCGACGAACTCGCCGGTCGCCAGCTCCAGCGCGCTGTTGCTGGCCGCCGAGATGTGGCCGTTCCGCTCGCGCCGGACCACCTTGATGCGCGGGTCCCGCTCCTGGTAGGCGGCGAGCAGGGGGGCGACGTGCGGCGCCGTCGAGGCGTCGTCGGCGATGCACAGCTCCCAGTCCGGATAGAGCTGGCCCAGCACGGAGTCCAGGGCCTCGCGCAGATAGGGCTCCGGCGTGTTGTAGACCGGCATGACCAAGGAAATCAGCGGGCGGCGGGTGAGCCGCGCCACGTCGACCCGGATCGCCGCAAGCTCCTCGGGGTCAAGCGTGTCGTAAAGCCGCACCCAGGTCTCGTAATCGGAAGCCCGGCTGTCCGGCAGCAGATCCTGGGCCACCCGCTGCTTGGCCGCCTGCCAACCATGCCGCGCGAGCGTCCCCAGCAGACGCTTCGGATGGCGCCTTGCGTAATCCAACAACAGGTTGGTCCGGCCGATCTCGCGGATCGTGAAGTCGGCGATCTCGAAGGACATCGGCCGGGTGGCCGGATCGAAACGCAGGGCCATGGTGTGGGGCGGCAGAAGGGCGAGCTGGCTGATCTCGCCGACCGTGTCCACCGGCAAGCGGATCGCCGTCCTCTCGTCGAATCCCTGTCCGCTGTTCGCATAAAGCAGCGGCGTGAGCGGAGCGGACGCGCGCAGCACCTTGTAGGAGATCCTGCACCAGCGGGTGGGCAGTCTGCCTCGGTCGGACTGCAGCAAAAAGGCCGGATCGCCGCCGGTGCTCTCATAGCTGCCGTCGGAATGCTGCTTGAGGTCGCTGTGCGGCACCAGCGTCATGCGGTGGGTGTGGCGGCAGTAGGCGCGGTTCAGCTCGTGGTAGACGTGGCCGCACTGGCGCACGGGGGCCGACAGCTTCCAGGAGGTCGAGGTGAGCAGGGTGCCGATCTGCTGCTCCCGACGGGCCAGGAGATCGCCCAACTCGTCGATCATCCGCGCCCGCGCGGCCAGTTCGCGCTCCTGCTCGGTCAGGCAGCCCTTGGCCTCGGCGATGGCGCGCTCCTGGCCGGCGATCCGTTCCCGGAACGTCACGGCTTCGGCCTGCAGCGTCAGGAACGCCTCGCGCTCGGCGGCGATGCCGGCGCGCAGGGCGCGGTCCTGCTCCTCCAGCTCCCGGATGGTCTCGCCCCGGACGACGCGCTCGCCCAGCCGCTGGAACAGCAGCCGGATCTCATCCAGCGCCGCGCCGCCCCCGGCCTGAACGGCGAACAGCGCCCGGACCGCCTCGGGCAGATCGTCGCCGACGCCGAGCACGCCGAGTCCATGGGCGTGCTGGAAGCTGAAGGCGGGATGGAGCGCCGACAGCTCCTCCCACAGCCGCCACACGCCGAAGCCCTCGCGGCGCTCGGCGATGTCGTGGAACAGGACGACGCCGCGGCGGCTCATCTTCGGCCGCCAAACCTCGAAATCGTGGCGCACCGCCTCGTAGCCGTGCAGCCCGTCGATGTGCAGCAGATCGATCGAGCCGTCGGCGAACCCCCCGGCCGCCTCGTCGAAGGACATGCGCATCAGGCGCGAAAAGGCCGCGTAACGGGCGTCGTGGTAGGCGGCGAAGGTCTGGTACACCTCTTCGCCGTAATAGCCGGCCTGCGGATCTCCGGTCCAGCGGTCGACGGCGGCGCAGGTCGTCGGCAGACCGAGCCGTTCCACCGCTTGGCAGAAGGCGGCATAGGAGTTGCCGCTGTGGGTTCCAAGCTCGACGAAGCGCCTCGGGCGCAGCGCGTCCATGATCCAGAAAGCGAAGGGCGTATGACCAAGCCAGGGCTGTGGCGCTGTGACGAGATCGGGATCGAGCAGGATGATCGGTCGAAACAGGCGGCCCGGATCATCAGCCCCCGAAACCTTCACATATGAGTCCACAGTTGCCTCTTGTTTTGCCCCGTCCGGCAGTGCAGCCGGAACTCTACGGCTTATCTGGGAATGACGAACAGATATCCTTTATGAAGCGGTGCCCTGTCAAACCCGATCACCCCGGGCCACGACACGCCCTCCGCGACCGGCGGAGAGATACGCAGGCACATTTGGGAATGCAAGGCGACTGCCTGTGCACACGCCGTGAACCCGGCTCAGGGGCCGGTCACGCCGAAGGGCACGGGCTCCGTCCGCAAGTCGGGATCAAGGCCGAAATCATGTCGCCGGCCACAGCGCTCACCAGAGGAATCCATCGAACCGCAACTGCGCCGACCCGCTCAGTTCGGGAACTGCACAGGAAACGACTGGCCCATGGCATCCTCGACAGAGTGGTTGCAATGAATCGTCAGACCACGTCGGCGAAACCGCGGCGGGTCTTCATGAACCAGGCATAGCCGAGCCAGGCGATCACCCAGGCCGCCAGCGTGGCGATTCCCCAATTGACCGGAGATGGAATCCGGCCCCAGAACAGCAGATCCTTGGACTGCTCCAGAATCGGCGTCAGCGGATTGAGATGAATGAAGACGCGGAACCGCTCGGGCACCGCGGTGACCGGATAGAAGATGGGGCTGAGGAACATCAGCATCGTGACGCAGACGCCCACCACCTGCCGGATGTCGCGCAGAAAGACCCCGGCGGCGGACAGAAACCAGCCCAACCCCAACGTCATCAGCGACAGCGGCACCAGCACCAATGGCAGAAGCAGCACCGTCGCCGGCGGCAGGCCCAGGAACAGCAGGTGGAACAACAGCAGGATGGCCACCCCGATTCCGGCGTTGGCAAGGGCCACCGCCAGCACGACCACCGGCAGGATCTCCAGCGGAAAGACCACCTTCTTGATGTAGCTGGCGTTCTCCAGCAGCAGCCCGGGCGCCCGGTTCACGCAGTCGGCGACGATCGTGAACAGGATCAGTCCGGAGAACAGCAGAAGGGCGAATTGCGGGCTTCCCCCCTCGCCGGTTCCCCAGCGAGCCTGGAAGACGGTGGTGAAGACGAAAGTGTAGACGCCCAGCATCAGCAGCGGGTTGATGACCGCCCACAGCATTCCCAAAAGGGAGCCCCGGTAGCGGGCCGTCAGCTCCCGCTTGGCGAGGCGGGCGATCAGGCTCCGGTGCAACCAGGCGGACCGGAACATGGCGAACGGACCGGCGCCGCCCCCCACGCCCGGAGGATTCGCAGCGGATGTGTTCAACAAGTTTTGAAATTCCCAGCTTGCGGTGGCGCGACCATAGCGCCCGCCGTCCCGCCGTTCAAGGCCGGGCGCCCTGGCCGGCCGCCGCGTCCCGCAATGCCTGGACGAGCGACGGTGCGGCGGCGCCGAGGTTGTAGCGCTCCTCCACCAGACGGCGTCCCGCCGCGCCCATGCGGGTGCGCAGGTCCGGGTCGTCGGCAAGGCGGCCGATCGCTTCCGTCCAGGACGCCTCGTCCTCCGCCAGGAAACCGTTCACCCCGTGCTGCACCAGAGTGGCGTTGACGCCGACCGGCGAGGCGACCACCGGGCGGCCCGCCGCCATGTACTGGATCAGCTTGTAGCCGCATTTGCCGCGCTCCCAGGGGTCGTCGGGCAGCGGCATGACGCCGATGGCGAAGCCGGCCAGCTCCCCGGCCTCGCTCTCCTCGCTCCAGGGCACGAAGGCCGCGGGCACCGGCAAGGGGCAGGGCAGGTCGCGGCCGGCGGCGCCGACCACCCGCAGCCGCACCGACGGGTCGAGCCGGGCGAGCGCTCCCCCGATCAGGCCCAGGTAGCGCGCCGTGGAGGGCGAGCCCATCCAGCCGACCGTTACCGGCCCGGTCCCGGCAGGGGCTGGCTCCGGAGGCGGCTGCACCGGATAGCGGGCGAGGTCCACCACCGTGGGAAGAATCCGGACGTCGCGGGCTCCGGCGCCGCGTGCCCAGTCGGCCAGATAGGGGTTTCCGGCCAGCACGATCCGGGCGTTCCGGGCGAGCGTGGCGAACTTGCTTCCAAGCAGGGCACGGACCGGCGCCAGCCGGTGACCGGCGTAGCGTTCGAACCAGGCGTCGTCGATGTCCATGACATAGGGCGCCGAGCCCAGCCCTGCCGCCGCCTCGGCACCCGCCGGCAACCAGGGGAGGGCCTCCTTTTCCAGCCAGACCAGATCGTGGCGCCGCGCCGACCGCAGCGCCGCGATCCGCCGCGCGTAGGCCGCCGCGATGGTTCGGCGGCTGGGCCGCCGTCCAGCGTAGAGGGCCTGCAGATAGGCGTCGTCGAGCAGCGGCGCTTCGGTCAGCCGGATGCCGGCCTCCCGCAGAGCCGGCCGGTAGGCGAGGAAGCGAAGCCGGGTGCTGGCCCCCAGTTGACCATACCGTGTCAGCATGAGGACCGATGGACCGCTCACCGGAGCGCCTCCCCGACCGCCGCGCCGCTCAACCCTGCACCGCGCCGAGCCGCCGCCAGAGCGGCAGCCGCCGCGGCAGACCGCCGGAGAGGATGCCATGCAGCCGGGCCTGCATCTCCTCCACCGTGGCGAGCGGCGCACCGTCCTCCGCGAACACCTGACGGCCGTTGGCGCGCAACGCATCGACGGCAAAACGGGCAAGCGCTTCCAGATCCGCCGGGAGGCCCGCCATCAGACCGGCGTGGGCCAGACGGTCGGGGATGTCCGTGACGACCGCCGTGCCGATGGCCGGGGCGACCAGGACCCGTTGTTCGTCCTGGCCCAGCACGCGGCGGGCGAGGGCCCGGTTGAGCGCAGCGGCGCCCTCCCGGCTGTCCTCGCCCTGGTTCGTCACGGGATGGGCCTGATGGGCGGCAACCAGCAGGGCCAGGATCTTCGACACCGCCAGCGGCGACTGGCCGGCCAAGGCGGGCAGGGCCAGCAGTTCGGCGAAGGTCGGGGTGCCGGCCGCAAGCGCATCGAGGATCGGCTCGCCCACCGCCGGATCGCTGCGCAGCTCGCCCATCGGAATCGTGAAGGTGAGCGAAGCCTCCTCGCGCGGCACGATCAGGGTGAAGCGCCGCTCCGCCATCTCGTCCAGAACGGCCCGCGTCTCCAGGGGCTCCGGTCCGCGCACGTAGATGTCGCGCCGGAACGGCTGGTTGAGCGCCAGCTCGCGCACGGACTGGGCCAGCATCGGGTCGGTGATCTCGGCCAGGATGGCACGGATCTCCGGCCGGAAGGCCAGATCGTCGCTGTTGAGCGGAATGGTCGCCGTTCCGACGTAGCCGAGCTTCGCGCGGGCCAGGTCACGGGCGACGCGGGCGTGCGGCAGCGGTTCCCAATGGTCGTTGATGTATTCGTGGGCCAGATAGCGCCGCTCCTGCGACGCCATCATCGCCAGGTGCTGCGCCGCCACCGGGTTGTTCTGGAAATAGGCGGCCCCAGCGTCCTTCAAACGGTTCAGGAAAACCAGCATGTCGCCGATCTGCCGGTCGCTGCGTCCGGGAAAGGCCGCGGCATGTTCCAGCATCAGCGCCTGCAGGGGCAGGATGGGCGACCAGCCCGCCAGCGTGTTGTGGCTGATGTAGACGAGGCCTCCCGGCTTCACCAGCTTGTCCAGGACATCGACGATCGCCCGCCGGTTCTCCTCGCTCACCCAACTGTAGACGCCGTGCAGGACGACAAAGTCGAAAGGTTCCTCCGTCCAGCGGCCTTCGGCCAGGCTCCGGGCCAGGGCCTGGAAGCTGTCCTCGCGGAAGCTCAGGTTGCCCAACCCCGCCTCGTCCGCCATACGGCGCGCCGCGGCGATGTGGGCGGGGTTGAAGTCGATGCCGACGAATTCCGAGAGCGCGTGGGTGGCGGCCAGGATGGTCAGCGTCAGGCCCTGGCCGCAGCCCAGCTCGCAATAGCGGAAGGGGCGTCCGGGGTCGGGCGTCCGGACCCCCGACAGCAGGCCGACGTAGGACAGGTAGTCCGGCGCCAGATCCCGGTAGAAGCTGTTGGTGTAGGCGATGTCGGCGTTGTAGCCCTCGGACCATTGCCTCATGGCTGCGGCGTCCTTCCGGCGATCAGATCTTCGATCAGGGCGAGGTGGCGGGGCAGGGTGACCGTCCGCAGATCGTAGTTGCGGACCACGGTCTCCCGGGCGCGCAGGCGCAGGTCCTGCATCCGGTCCGGATGGTCGAGCACCTCGTCGATGCGGTCGGCGATCCCCTTCTGGTCGAAGAAATCGACCAGAAGGCCGTTCTCCCGGTCCTTCAGCACCTCCTCGACCGGCTGGGTCGCGGAACCGACGATCAGGCACCCCGCGGACATCGCTTCCAGGAAGGACCAGGACAGCACGAAGGGGTAGGTCAGATAGACGTGCACCGAGGAGACCTGGAGGATGTTCACGAAGCTGTCGTAAGGCACCCGGCCAAGGAAGTGGACACGCGACAGGTCGAGGTCGCGGCCGACCTGATTCAGCATGATCTGGCGGAAGGTGTGCCCCTCCGGCGCGGGCGGGCCATAGCTGACCTCGTCGCCGCCGACCAGCAGGACATGCGCCTTGGGCCGCCGCCGCAGGATCTCCGGCAGGGCGCGCATGAAGACGTGGAAGCCACGGTAGGGCTCCAGATTGCGCGCGACGTAGGTGATGACCTCGTCCTTGGCGCTCAGCGACAGGTTCCGGTGGTTGAGCCGCACCCAGGCCTGCGGGTCGGGGCGCACCGCCGCGGTGTCGATCCCCTCATGGATCACGCTGATGCGCCGGCGCGCGTCTTCCGGATAGAGCGACCATTGCCAGCGGGTCGGCGTCTGCCCCCAGTCGGCCGCCTCCAGGCCCAGCAGGTTGACGGTGTTCTTCGTGCGCACCCGCGGAGCGTCGTTCAGCGTCACCGGGGTGTCCGGGTCGAAGCCGATGTCGGCGCCGAGGAAACGGTAGAAGAACTCGAAATAGGCCAGCAGCGGCACGTCCGGCCAGACGTCCTTCAGATACAGCGTCTCGCCCCAGCCGTTGTGGCCGACAATGATGTCGGGACGGAATCCGTCCCTCTTCAGGCGCAGCGCCTGCTCGTACACCGACTGTCCGAAGATGACCGCCTGCTCGACCTCGCGGATGTAATGGTGGGTCGACGGGTGCGGCGTGCGGTAGGGCAGATATTCAATCCGCTCCACCTTGTCGATCCGGTTCTGGTTTTCGTGCGACAGGAAGACGACCCGGTTGCCCGGCTGTGCCGCCAGATGGATGACGAGATGCTGGTACTGCCCCGGAAAGCTCTGATGGATGAAGAGATAGTTCATGGAACGGCTTTGGAAGCAGTGTCGGAAGCGGACGGCTGATCGGTGGGCAACAGGCCGTGAAGGGCCAGGATTTCGGCAGGCACGGGCGGCCGGAAGGCCAAGGCCGCCAGATCATAGGGTGAGGGCCGGTTGACCATCACGGGATCGAAGCCCGCCTCGAACAGGACGCGGCCCAGGCTCTCCTGGGTGAAGCCGGTGCGGTGCGCCATGTGATGGTGCCCGGCGGCGATCGCCGTGCCGTAACCGTAAAGCATGTCGTGCGCTGAAATCGGCCCGGCCGGGGACTCATAGAGGGGCAGGTCCAGCCGACCGGCCAGGATCGCCTCCGCCACCGGCTTCAGATCGGGCACGCTGATCAGCAGCCGGCCACCGGGCTTCAGCACCCGCAGGCATTCACGGGCGGCCTGGAGAACCTCGTGCTGGAACAGGTGCTCGAAGTTGTGCGACGACCAAACGGCGTCGATCGAGGCATCCGGCACCGGCGCCATGTCGGTGATCGACGCCAGGATGTCCGGCCGGACCGACGGGTCGATGTCGAGCCGCACCTCTCGCCATTCCTCTGCCGGGAACAAGCCGGGCGGCAGCGTGATGTCCTCGGCGCCGCAGCCGATGTTGAGCAGCAGCTTGCGCCCGGACACCGGCCCATCCTCCGGCGGGTTACCGAACAGGCGGTCCGCAGGGCCGGAGGGAGGCGCGGCGGTGGGATCGTTTGTCATCCTTGCATCATCCTGGAAACGGTTTCCGCCCGGTGACAAGATCGCGGGAACGCCACGCGATGCAAAAGGTCCCGCACGCTCAGGCCGCGGCCCCCTTCTCGACGACGCGCAGCAGCATCCCTTCCAGCGGATCGCCGATCACGTCGGACCGGCAGGGCGTGCCGTTGCGGTACTGCGTGGTGCGCTGACCGCTGACGAAGGCGCCCTCGTACAGGCAGTCGAAGCGCTCCGCCGCCGCGCCGCGCAGACGGATGGCGAAGCCGATCAGCGACGTGCCCATGCCGCGGCTGCCGCACAGCTTGCCGCCCTCGATCCACGGCGTCTCCCAGCCGTTGGCCGTCAGCGCCTTGTATTCGATGTCGCCGGGCGCCAGGACGCCGGTGGGAACGATGGCGAAGCCTTCCACCCAGAGCTTCTGACCCGGCGCGCCGGCCCAGTTGCCGTCCGAGAATTTGAGATCGCCGACCCGCTGCATGTGCGTCATGATTTCCATCGGCACGGTGCGCGGCGCCGCAGGCACGACGGGCGCCGCAGGCATGGCGGGTGCCGCAGGCATGGCAGGCGCCGCGCCGGGCGCCGCCGGCACCACGTCCATGCGCGCTATCTGGATGTTCAGGCTGCTCTCCGGAGACTTCCCGTTCGTGTAGGAGGTCAGGATCATGTTCGCCGGCCCGCCCTCCACCTTGACCACCAGCGCGTCCCCCGGCTTGGCCAGCCACCCGCCGGGCTGAGAGCCGAGGATGCTGACGCGCCCGCCCGCCGGGTTGTTCGGGGCTTCCGCCAGATGGATGCTCGGCAGGGGAAATTCGTCCGGAGCGGTCACGCCGCCGCCGCCCAGCACGACCACCGAAAAGAGGCCGGGCTTGAAGATGATCTTCTGGGCGGTCGCCGTGATCTGATCAAGCTGGTCGTCGGAGGCGGGAGCGGATACGGGCGCAGGCACGGAACCGAACATGGGCGATGTTCCCTCGGAAGGTTGCGGGCGGGTGGAAGCGGAACCGGCCTCTACGGACGGTGCGTTCCGGCACACGGAAGTCGCGGATACGGCGTTGCCGACGGGAAGGAGTGCTACGCCAGACGGCGTAGAATCGTCAAGAACACCAATCAAGGCATCATTGATTGCGGCAGCGGGCAAGCCGGTGGGAATCAGCCACCCGCCGCCCCTCTTGCCGATCCGCTCGGCGATCGCGCCGATGTCGAAGGCGACCGCCTCCAG
>Ga0182736_1002305_pt1 | contig 14948 bp, 9 predicted proteins | sample eDN5th30CKraftBY_FD_128882 | JGI IMG/M metagenome (GOLD analysis project Ga0182736, IMG submission 128882) | Enriched backyard soil microbial communities from Emeryville, California, USA - eDNA 5th pass 30_C Kraft BY (version 2) (version 2) | ecosystem: Environmental > Terrestrial > Soil >...
CGTAGCAACGCCGGCAGGCGTCGAGCAGGTCCTCCTCCCCGCAGACGTTGAGGTACGTCTCCTGCTGGCCGGCGAAGCTCGCCTCGGGCAGGTCCTCGGCCGTCGCGCTGCTGCGGACGGCGACGGAGAGCTCGCGCACGTCGTGCCGCCGGGAGAGCTCCCGGTAGGCGGCTCGGATGGCCCGAGCGACGTCGTCCGGAAAGCCGCCATGCCTCATCGCGCGGCGGATGAGGGTGCCTGCCTCGTGCAGGGAACGCTCGCCGCTGCCGATCGAGGACGTGAGGTCGCGGAGCGTCTGCTCGAGCTGGTTGTGTCGCAGAAAAGCGCGGTAGGCATCGGCGGTCGTGGCGAACCCGCCGGGGACACGGACGCCCGCGTCCCGGAGGTGTCCGATCATCTCACCGAGGGAGGCGTTCTTGCCGCCGGCGACGCCGACGTCCTCGATGCGGAGGCCTTCGAGCCAGCGGACGTAGCGTGGATCGGGCGTTTCGTCGGCCATGGCTGGAAGCATCCTCGTCGCCCGGGCAGCGGGCCAGCCGCCGGCGCGAGTTGCCGTCGATCGCTGAACAAGCAGGACGCGTCCGCTCCAGAAGGGCTGGTCTCGACGGCAGGTCGGGATGCGCGGAGCAGGGTATGGCTGCCTGACGCCGCGACGAGGAAGGACGGCCATGACGGAGCTCGAACGCCGATCGAAGATCCGCGCGCTGGATGCGCTCTTTCGACCTCGCAACGTGGCGGTGATCGGCGCGTCGAGGCACCGCGGATCCATCGCCGGCGAGGTGTTCCACAACCTCCTCGGCCGCGGCTTTCCGGGGCCCGTCTATCCGGTGAACCCGGCGGCGCGCTCCGTACAGTCCGTCCGTGCGTACGCCTCGATCGACGAGGTCCCCGATGGAGTCGACCTGGCCGTCGTCGCGGTCCCGCAGCGCGCGGTCGTGGCGACGGTGGACGCGTGCGCGAGGAAGGGCGTCCGCGGGGTCGTCGTGATCACCGCGGGTTTTGCCGAGGTGGGGCCCGAGGGCAAGCAACAGCAGGACGAGCTCGTGCGGATCGTGCGGTCCCACGGGATGCGGATGGTGGGACCCAACTGCCTGGGGATCCTCAACACGGAGCTCGCCGTTCAGCTCAACGCCACCTTCGCTCCCACGTGGCCGCCGGAGGGCTCCGTCGCCATCGCCTCGCAATCCGGCGCCGTCGGCCTGGCGCTCCTCGACTACGCGCGCGATCTCGGCATCGGCGTCCACATGTTCGCGAGCACGGGCAACAAGGCCGAGGTCTCGGGAAACGACCTGCTCGAGTACTGGGAAGGCGACGAGTCGACACGGGTCATCCTCCTCTACAGCGAGAGCTTCGGGAACCCGGTCCGCTTCATGGAGATCGCCCGTCGCGTCTCGCGCACCAAGCCGATCGTCGTCGTCAAGAGCGGGCGCACGGCAGCAGGGGCTCGGGCGGCGTCCTCGCACACCGGTGCGCTCGCTGGCATGGACGTGGCCGTGGACGCGTTGCTCGGGCAGGCCGGCGTGATCCGCACCGAGACCATGGAGGAGCTGTTCGACCTGACGGCGCTGCTCGCGAACCAGCCGGTCCCGTCGGGCGGCCGGGTCGCGATCCTCACCAACGGCGGCGGCCCGGGCATCATGGCGTCCGACGCGTGCGAGAGCCGTGGCCTCGAGCTGCCGGAGCTGAGCACCCGGACCGTCGATTCACTGCGAGTGTTCCTGCCTGCCGCGGCCTCCGTCGGGAACCCGGTGGACATGCTCGCGAGCGCCTCCGCTGCCGACTACGAACGGGCGCTGCGTCTCCTCCTCGCCGATGATCGCCTCGATGCGGTCCTCGTGATGTTCGTTCCGCCCATCGTGACCGAAGCGATGGACGTCGCCGAGGCCATTCGCCGGGCCACTCGAGGCGCGACGAAGCCCGTCCTCAGTTGTCTGGTTGGAACGCACGGGGTGCCCACCGCCCTGAAGGCGCTTCGAGAGGCGAAGGTGCCGGCATACGCGTTCCCGGAGGGGGCGGTGCTCGCCCTCGCGCGAGCCGTTCGCTACGGCCGCTGGCTGCGGCGCCCCGAAGGCGGTGTGCCGGACCTCGCCGGCATCTCGAGGGAGCGTGCCCGCGCCGTGCTCGACCGCGCCGGCGACGGTTGGCTCGCTCCGAGCGACGCGCAGGAGGTCGTCGGCGCCTACGGCCTCCGCGTTCCTCGGTCGGAGACCGTGCAGAGCGCGTCGGACGCTGCCCGGGCGGCGCGGGCCATCGGGTTTCCCGTGGCGTTGAAGCTCGTCTCGTCGAGCATCCTGCACAAGATCGAGGTCGGAGGCGTTCGACTCGACCTCGCATCGTCGGACGAGGTCCGTGACGCATTCGAGGCGATGGAGAGGGCCCTCGCCGAGCACGGGCTCGCGCACGCGATGGAGGGCGCGGTCGTACAGGAGATGGTGACGGGCGGCATCGAGACCTACGTCGGCGTGACCCATGCGCCAGGTTTCGGCGCCCTCGTCGGCTTCGGCATCGGCGGCGTGAACGTCGAGCTCTGGCGGGACGTCGCCTTCCGGGTGCACCCGCTGACGGATGTCGATGCGAGCGAGATGCTCGAGCAGATCCGAGGTCGCCCGCTCCTCGACGGCTTCCGTGGCGCCCCTCCTGCCGACAAGGAGGCACTCGTGGACGCGATCCTCCGCGTGGATCGGATGGTGGCCGAGAACCCCGAGATCCGGGAGATGGACATCAACCCGCTCACGGCGCTCCGGCCTGGCCAGGGTGTCGTCGCGATCGACGTCAGGATCCGCGTCGAGAGGCTGAGGTCGCCGCCTCGCAGCACCTCGAGGAGCTGAGCGACCGATGAGAGTCCGTCCGCGCCTTCGCGTCCTGTACAACCGGAGCCGCGAGTCTCCGTGGACGCTCTCCGTCCTCGGAGCCGTGCTCGGGTTCGTCCTCGCGATGCTCCTGGGCTCGTTGGTGGGTCACCACGTGCCCCACCTCCTGGTCGGGGTCGTCTGGGGCAGCACGATGGAGCAGGCGAGGACGATCTTCGTCGCGATCCTCGCCGTCGAAATCACCGCGCTGAGCATCGTCTTCTCGCTCTCGTTGCTCGCCGTCCAGAGCGCGGCGCGGCAGTACTCGCCGCGGCTGATCTCGTCCTACCTCCGAGATCCGGTGGGCCGCCTGGTCCTCCCGACCTTCGTGGTCACGTGCGTCTTCTGTCTGGTCGCCACCGCACGGGTCGGACTCTCGCCCGAGCTGGGCGTGGCACCGCGTCCCGCCGTCACGGTTGCGATTTTGATGATCTTCGCGTCCGGTGCCGCCTTGCTGGTCGAAGTGGCCCGGACGATCCTCGTGATCCGCGTCGAAGCCGTCGTCAGCTGGGTCACGCGCCGGACCCGGAAGACGCTCCGCTTTATGTCCCGCCTCCCAGGCGATCGCTCCGGCATCCCCATTCCCGTCTCACCCACGGCTACCGCCATTCGGGCCCTCGGCTCGGGGTACGTGATGGGAGTCGACGACGCGCTCCTGCTGTCCGTCGCGAGGGAACATCGGCTCCTGGTGCGGATCGAGCGAGCCATCGGCGAGGGCCTCGTCAAAGGCAACGTGATGGGCTGGGCCGAACCGATCCATCCAGGAGCGCGCGTCTCGGAAGACGCCGCGACGATGCTCGCCGACGCGGTCCTGCTCGACAGGTGGCGAGATCAGGACACCGACGTCGCGCTCGGAGTCCGCCAGCTCGTCGATATCGCGGTGCGATCGCTCTCCGCGGCGGTGAACGATCCCTACTCGGCGATCGTCGCGATCGATCACCTGTCGGAGGTCCTCGTCGATCTCGCCGGTCGGCGTCTCGGCGATCGAGTCCTCCACGACGCGGAGGGCACACCGCTGGTCTCGATCCGCGAGCCGACCTTCGCCGACTATCTCTTCCTCGCCATCGACGAGATCTCGCGGTACGGCGCGTCCGAGCCCACGGTGGCCGTGCGTCTCCTGCGGATGACCGACGAGGCCGGGGAGGCGACGTCGTCCGCCGCCGACAAGCAGTACGCCGCGGAGATGGCCGCCCGCATCCTGTCTCTCGCGGAGGTGGCAACGACCGGCGGACCCGGCATGGAGCGCGTACGGGCGGCCACCGCGGAGGCCCGGCAGCAGATCATGGAGGGCCCGACGCCCGGGCGTCGCAGCCGGCTCAGTCTTTGAACCGGCCGTCCGAAGGGCAGGACCATCGATCCAAGAACGACCACTTGCCCGCTGGAACGCAAAGCGATCGTCCTGACAGCGATCCGCCCGCCTGGAACCGCGGGCGCGACGTGGCCAACTTGAGGGGGAGATGTCCAGACTGGGCGATCAGCTCCTCCGCGACACCGATGAGCTCGTGGAGCGATGGTACCAGCGGTGGCTGGTCGAGGGACCGGCGGTGCCCGATCTCTCCGAGGCGGCGATCAAGGACCACTTGGGCGCTCAGTTCTGCGTCATCGCGAATGCATTGCACGAGGGAGCCTCTTCGGCATCCGCACGGCAACTCTGGCAGAAGACGAGCCGCAGCGACCCGGAGCAGCGTGTCCGAGACGACGTCCCGATCGAGGAAGTCGTCCGCGAATACGGGTTCGTCCTGGACGAATTGCGCAACTGGCTCGCAGAGCAGCCGACCAACTTCTCCTTCGACGAGATTTCGTTCCTCTTCCTGGCAATCTTCGAGCTGGCTGCCGAGTCGGCGCGACGCTACGCGAAGTACGCTGCTTCCGAGGAAACGCGCCGACGTTCGGAGTACGTCGCTGGGATCGCCCATCAACTCCGTACGCCCGTGAGCACGCTGCGGCTGGACGTCCAGAAGATCGAGCGGAGTCATGGCGCAGTCGCGCCCGCGGAACTCGACCGCCTGCGGCGGACCATCAACCGCCTCGGCCGTTTGATTGAAGGCGTCGGTCGGGTGGAGCGATTCGGTCCCGGAGAAATGCCAGTGACGCCGATCGAGGTCCGGCCTGCCGAGGTCATCGACGCGCTGATTGCCGACTACGAACACGATGCGATTCAAAAGGGATTGCGTCTGGAAGTCGTCGTCAACCGCTCGGCTCGCATGGTGGCGGACCCGGACCTTCTCGTCGATGCACTGGGCAACCTCATGCAAAACGCCATCAAATTCACGCAGCGCGGTTTTGTCCGGATATCCGTCGAGGATTCCGATGAGGTCGTGGTCTTCCGCATCGAGGACTCGGGTCCTGGGATTTCACCGGATCGACAGCGGGAGCTGTTTCGGCCGGTTTCGCCCGGAAAGTCCGGGGGAATGGGTCTCGGACTCAGCATCGCGCACCGCGCAGCCGAAGCGCAGGGTGGCTCGATCGAGCTGCGGAGCGAACCGGGCGAGGGGAGCACCTTCGTCCTTCGTGTCCCCAAAGAAGTTCGTCCGCGTGCCGGCACACGAGGAGATGGCGAAAATCACGGTAGGTGGAAGACGGAGGACTGACGAGAACCCCGCTGCACCTCCTGGTAGCCAGTCGGCGTCGGCGGTTCGGGCGCAGTTATTTCGACACCTGGCCCTCCCCGATCCACCCCTTTCGGCGGAAGAACCGGATCAGCCCGACGACGGTGGCGACGCAGATCATCCAGAAGATCGCGTAGCCCCACTCCCAGTTCAGCTCGGGCATCACCCGGAAGTTCATGCCGAACACGCCCGCGAGGAAGGTGATCGGGATGAAGATCGTGGCGATGATCGTGAGGACCTTCATCACCTCGTTCATCCGGTACGAGACCGCGGAGAGGTAGAGCTCGATCATGCCGGAGGCCATGTCCCGGTAGGTCTCCACCACGTCGATCAGCTGGACCGAGTGCTCGTGCACGTCGCGCAGGTAGGTGCGGACCGTCGACGAGAGGTTCGGCGAGTCGCTGGACTGCAGGTCGTGGATCATCATTCGCATCGGCCAGATCATCCGCCGAAGCTCCAGCAGCTTTCGCCTGGCGGAGTGGAGTTCCCGCGAGAGCGCGGTCGTCGGCTCCTCGATGATCCGATCCTCCAGCGTCTCCAGGAGATCGCCGTAGTGCTCGACCACCGGGAAGACGTGGTCGATCAGGGCGTCGATGATCGAATAGAGGAGGAAGCCGGCGTCGCCCTGTCGCAGGGTGGAGGCCGGTGTCTGGATGCGCTGCCGGATCGTCGACCACGCCTCGGCGCCGTCCCGCTCCTCCTGGAAGGTGAGGATCAGGTTCCCGTAGAAGAAGATGCTGACCTGCCCCGACGTGAACTTTCCTTCTACTTGTCGAAACGACGTGGCGACGATGAACTGGTAGTCGGGGTACGGCTCGATCCTGGGGCGTTGCGGGACCTTCAGCGCGTCCTCCGCCGCGAGCGTGTGGAAGCCGTACGCCTGGCGGAACCGGTTGATGACCTGGGGATGCAGGCCCGCCACGTTCACCCAACGCACCGCCGACCACGCGGGCCTGGGCCGCGAGAGGAAGGCCTCGAGGTCCGGAACGTCGAAGGCGTCTGCGCGGTCGGGCCCGTAGTCGACGCAGCTGATCGAGACGGCTCCCGGCTCCGGAGGGACGTCGACGAGGGGCGTGCTCTCGATCCCAGGGGGAGATCCGGGAAACGTCGGGCCTGGCAGTCGCACCCTGCGCCTTCTTCGCTTCGGCTTGTCGGAGCGCGCGCTCTTGGCCTTGCCGCGAAGGTCCGGACGGACCTCATGGACGTCTGGGCTGTGCGAGCGCTTGTCGTTCGTCGGTGGTCCTGGTCGCATTCCCACCATTCTAACCAGCCAGCCGGTTACGAGCCGTGCCACCGATGGTCCAGGTGCAAGGTCGGTGATTTTGACCCCGCGGGCGCGTTTTCAAGTAGTAATATACAAATCTACAAACTGGCTCGGCGGTTTCGGACATGGGGGCGGAGAGATGACGAACGCTGGCGACGCGATACTTTTTCTCGACGCACCTGCCAATCATGACCGGACGGCCGAGGGGACCACGCCGCTCCCGCTCTCCTTCACGGGCAGCGCAGGAGAGTATTTCCGCATCTGGATCGTCAACCTGTTCCTCGCGGTAATCACACTGGGAATCTATTCCGCGTGGGCGAAGGTGCGGAGCCGCCAGTACCTCTACCGGCACACCTGGCTGGACGGTGCGTCCTTCGATTACCTGGCCGACCCGCTCAAGATCCTGAAAGGGAGGATCATCGCGGTCACCGTGCTCGGCTCCGTCGTTTTTGCCCAGCAGTACTCGATCGCGCTCTATCTCGTCGGCATCGCGGTGGTCCTTCTCGCGACCCCGTGGGTCACCGTAAAGGCGCTCGGCTTCAACGCGCGCAACTCCGCCTGGCGGAACGTGCGGTTCTCATTTCACGGGACGACAGGACAGGCTTTCCTCGAGTACCTGAAGGGCCTGGGGATCGCGGTGATCACCTTGGGGATCGGGGCGTCGCTCCTTCGGTGGAGGGTCACCCGGTTCGCGGTCGTCAGCCACGCGTTCGGAAAGCTCCCCTTCCGATTCCGCACGACGGGAAGCGAGTACTTTGCGGCCCATTTCATGGCCGGGATGGTCGGCGGCATGATGATGCCTCTCTTCGGATTGATCGGCTTCTTTGTGGGCGGTATCGACACCGAAAGCCGCCGAGAGGTCGGATTGATGGTGGGATTTGGCGCCGCGTACTTCGTCATGTTCGCCTTCCTCAAGGCGCGCCTCGCCAGCCTCGTCTGGGGCGGCATGGACATCGGGCCTCATCGTCTCTCCGCGACGCTGACGTTCTGGCGAGTCCTTTGGCTCCAGGCGACGAACCTCGTCGCCATCGCATGCACGCTGGGCCTCGCGTACCCCTGGGCGAAGCTCCGGTACCACCGGTACCTCGTGAGTCAGATCACGCTCCATGCCAGCGGTCCGTTGTTCACGGAGAGCGTCCCCTCGACGAATTCAGGCGGCGCGACGGGCGACGCACTCGGCGAGATCGTCGGCTTCGATCTCGGTTTCGGGTGATCGTCTCGTTCGAGGCCGTCTTCTACGACGGCAAGACCTCTCAGCCCCACGCCGTTCGTGTCTCGGTCGACGAGGGTGGGGCGGTCCACCTCGTCGGTGATGGGATCGAGCGGGACTTCTCCCCCAGCGATCTGCGGATCTCTCCGCGGCTCGGCAACGCGCTGCGCTCGATCTCGTTGCCGGACGATCAGAAGATCGAGACATCCGACAACGACGCCGTCGACGATCTCTCACACCGCGCCGGAGGTGGTGGCGGGAGCCGCTTGCTACATCGCTTCGAGGGGAGCTGGTCGTGGGTGGTCGGCTCGCTCGTGGGCGTGCTCGTCGCCTTCGGAGCCGGGGCGGTGTGGGGCATTCCGCTCGGCGCGAGGCTCGTGGCCACCCGCGTTCCTGACGCGCTCGCGCATCGGTTGAGCATCGACACGCTCGCCGTCCTGGACACGACCGCCTTCCACCCCTCGGAGGCAAGCTCGGAGAGCCGCACCCGTGTCGAGGCTGCGTTCCGTCGGGTAGCGGCGCTCCACCCGGATCTGCCGCTCCGGCTGGAGTTGCGAAAGTGCGGAACCCCGAACGCCTTCGCGCTGCCCGATGGGACGGTTGTGGTCACCGACGAGCTCCTCGCCCTCGCGGAGGCCGACGACGAGCTGGCCGCGGTCATCGCACATGAGGTCGGACACGTTCGCCATCGGCATGGGCTTCGCGCGGTGCTCGAGCAGTCCTCCGTCGCCATCATGGTCGGTGTCGTCTTCGGCGACGTCGGCTCAATCTCGGCCGCCGTGGCGTCGCTTCCCGTTCTCTACTCGCAGGCGGGTTATTCGCGGTCCCACGAAGCCGAGGCGGACGAGTTCGCCGTGACGCTGATGCGAGACGCCGGCGTGTCGCCGCACCACTTCGCGACGATCTTGCGAAAACTCGAGACGGCAGCTGGTGGTAGCGCTCCCGGGCCGCTCCAGTACCTCTCGACACATCCACCCACCGACGAGCGTGTCGCCGGTCTCGAGTGACGAGTTCGGCGCCCGCGGAAAACGTAGCGGACGGGACCCCGGCCGTTCCACAATGGGTCCCATGCAGCACGTCCTGGTCGTGGAGGATCATCCCGAGCTACGCGAGTGGCTGATGGCGCTGCTGCGGGACGCGTTCCCCAGCGCAGAGATCGCCGGCGTGGGCACGGTGGAGGCCGCGACGCGGGCGGCGTCGGCGCAGGTCGTGAACCTGGCCCTCGTGGACATCAGCCTCCCGGACGGCAGCGGGATCGACTTCGTCGCGCGCATGTCGGAGACGTCGCCCTCGACATACTGCGTGATGGTCACGATCTACGACGACGACCGGCACCTCTTCCCGGCGCTGCAGGCAGGCGCCCGCGGCTACCTGCTCAAGGAGCAGCCGCGGGAGAAGCTCCTCTCACAGCTGCAGGGGATCCTCAGGGGCGAACCGCCGCTCTCCCCCGCGATCGCGCGGCGCGTGCTCTCGCACTTCCAGCGCGCGCGGCCCGTGGTCGACGACTCGGGCCTGAGCGAGCGCGAGCGTGAGGTGCTCACGCTGGTCGCGAAGGGCTACAACCGGAGCGACGTGGCGCGCATGCTGGACATCAGCGTCAACACCGCCGCCGCCCACCTGAAGAACGTCTACCGCAAGCTCAACGTCTCCACCCGCGCGGAGGCGACGTTGGCCGCGGCGCGACGTGGACTGGTGCAGAGCGAAGAATGAGCCAGGCCGCCTCGTGGTTCTCGCGCATCCCGCCCCGCTGGATCCTGGCTGGGGCCGCGCTGCTCGGCGTTGCCTGCCTCGCGTCTGCCGTCGCCGCCGTCACGCGAGGCCCCTACCTCGGCGTCGGGCTCACCCCCGATCCAAAGGGCATCGCGGTGATCTCCGTGACGCCGGACGGTCCGGTGCACGGGCGTCTCGCGGCGGGCGACGTGATCGTCTCCCTGCGGAGCGCGTACGGCGCGGTCGTTCCAGCCCTGGGCAGCGCGCTCATGGACGACCCCGACGTCTACCCCACCTTCACCGAATACAATCGCTTCCTGGATCACCAGGGCGAGGTAGTCGCGTCGCTGCGGGGCGATCCCGTCGTGTTCACGCTCGCCGACGGGCGGGGGGTTGCCGTCCGGGCCGCCGGGAAGCGCCCGCTGCAGAGCGTATCCGCGGGGTTCTGGCTCCTCTGCGGGATGGGCGTGCTGGTCTTCATGGTGGGCGTGGGGATCTGGGCGTTCCGGCGAGGGCAGGCGACCACGCGGCTGGTCGCGCTGAGCAGCCTGGGGTACCTCCTCGCGAGCGTCACCATCGCCGTGTACTTCGTTCGCGAGTGGGCCACGGAGCCGCACCTCTTCTGGTGGCTCAACGTGCTCAACCACCTCGGCTACATGCTCTACGGGTACTGTGCCTTGGTCCTGCTCTGGCACTACCCGCGGCCCCTGGGGCGATTCCCCATGGCGCCCGCGTTCCTCGTCGGCCTGGTCGTGATCTGGCTGAACGAGGTGTTCCAGCTCGTCGAGCTGCCGCTGCACGCCTTCTTCCTGCAGTACTTCTTCCCGTTCGCCTTCGGCATCTGGTTCGCGTGGCGCCAGTGGGTGAGGACGCGCGGGCGGCCCGACGACCGGGCGGCGCTGCTCTGGTTCATGCTGTCGGTGCTGATCAGCATCGGCGTCGTCATCCTGCTCTACTTCCTCCCGCCCCTCTTCCACGCCGAGCCGGTGATCCCGTTCTGGGTTGGCCACGCCTGCATCGCGGGCCTGTTCTTCGGGCTGGTGTTGGGCGTGTTGCGATACAGGCTCTTCGACCTCGAGCGCTGGTGGTTCGCCGCGTGGGTGTGGTTCTTCGGCGGCCTCCTCGTGGTGCTCGTCGACTTCGGCCTGCTGCTCACAACGCAGATCCCGCCCGTGGGCGCCCTCAGCCTCTCGCTGCTGCTGGTGGGGTGGGTCTATTTCCCGGCGCGCCAGTGGCTGTGGCTGCGCTTCTCGAGCTCGCCCTCCGGCCGCCCGGAAGGCTACCTGCCGCTTCTGCTCGAGGCGTTCTTCTCGGCCTCCACGTCGCACGAACTTCAGGCGAAGTGGCAGGAGGTCCTGCGGCGGATCTTCGACCCGCTGGACGCCCGCACGGTGGACGGATCGCGCGCGGCGGCGGGCCTCGATCGGGACGGGCTCGTCCTCGTCGTGCCCGACATCCAGGGAGCAGATCGGCACGTGGAGCTGTCCGGCCGCAGCCGTGGCAACCGCCTGTTCACGCCGGGTGACGTCCGGCTGGCGTCGTTCATCCTCGCGTTGGCGCGCAAGTCGGCAGGGCTGCGCGCGGCGCAGGAGCGTGGCGCGGGTCTCGAGCGCGAGCGCATCGCGCGCGATCTGCATGACGACGTGGCGCCGCACCTGCTCATGCTCGTCCACCGGGCGAACACCGCGGAGGGCGCCGACGGCGCACGGACGGCGCTCCAGGTCCTGCGCGAGTCCATCTACGCGCTCAATGATCCCCGCGCCAGGCTCGCGGAGGAGGTGGTCGCCGACTGGCGCGCGGAGGTCGACGAACGAACCCGCGCTGCCGGCGTCGAGCTCATGTGGACACAGCCGGAGGACTTCGGCGACCTCTGGTTGAGTTCGCGCGAGCGGATGAACCTGGGCCGCGTGCTCCGCGAGGCCGTGACCAACGGCCTGCGTCACGGCGCGGCTGACTCCATCGCGGTGGAGGTCAGGGTCGACGGACGGTCGCTGACGTTCGAGCTCACGCAAGCAGGGCAATTCGAGCCGCCGGAGCGCTGGCGCGCGGGCAACGGCGTGGCGAACATGCGCACCCGCGTTGCGGAGCTCGGCGGCGAGATCCGCTGGCACGTGGAGGAGGCGACCGCCTCGGCACCACCTCGCCTCGTCGTCACCTGGAGCATCCCGCTGCAGCACGCCCGAGGCGCGCTCACCTCTTCGGACTAGCCTGCCCGCGGCATGGACGCACCGTGGCTCGGCCCGTAGAAGGGCGAGGATTTTCGCGGGAGCGATCTCATGTCGATGCGTGGAGCGGACTCCATGGGCCCGACTCGGAAGAGGCTGTGGTGCTGGATCGTGGCAGCGATGCTCCTCGGCGCGTGCCACCACTCGTCCAGCAAGCGTGATCCCGGTGGCGCCGTGCCCCACGTCGTGGGAGGGGCCGTGTCGGGCCTCGAGGGCGGCGCGATCGTGCTGCGGCTCAACGGAGCGCAGGAGCTCACGCTCACCCAGAATGGACCGTTCCGCTTCGCCACGGCGCTGGCGGATGGCACCGCCTACGAGGTCACCATCCAGGATCTGCCGACGAACCCTGCGCAGGACTGCGTGTTGGCGAACGGCAGCGGCCGAGTCGCCGGCAAGGACGTCGAGGACGTGGCGGTCACCTGCACCAAGCCTCCGGCGCCCACCCATACCGTCGGGGGAACGCTGACTGGCTTGTTGGGAAGCGGCCTCGTGCTTCGCCTCGACGGTTCTCACGACCTGCCGATCTCGGTGAGCGGCCCGTTCCGCTTCGCCGAGCCGCTGGAAGACGGCGCCTCCTACGAGGTCACGGTCCGCACCCAGCCGACGAGTCCCGCTCAGGTCTGCACCGTGGCGAACGGCAGCGGCCGAATCTCGGGCGAGGACGTCGGAAACGTCCAGGTGTCGTGCGTGACCACTTCGACGCCCACCTACACCGTCGGCGGCGCGCTGACGGGGCTCGAGGGCAGTGGCCTCGTGCTGCGCCTGAACGGCGGCGGCGATCTGCCCCTCGACGCGGACGGCGACTTCTCCTTCGCCAACGCCCTCGCAGACGGTAGCGCGTACACCGTCGCCGTCTTCACGCAGCCCACCGAGCCCGACCAGCACTGCACCGTGCAGAACGGCGCTGGGCACCTGAGCGGAGGCAACGTCACCAACGTCAGGGTGTCGTGCGTCACGATGGAAGGAGCGTTCCTCGTCTCCGGCTCGTTGAGCGGCCTCGAGGAAAGCGTCGGGCTCGTTCTCCAGAACGACGGCGGCGACGACCTTCATCTCGACGCCGACGGCTCGTTCACGTTCTCGACGCCCATTCCGGACGGCGGCGCCTATCGGGTGACCGTCCACTCGCAGCCGAGCAGCCCGGCCCTGGAGTGTCGCGTGACGAATGGCACGGGCACGATCGCGGGGGCGGACGTGGAAGACGTGGAGGTGGTCTGCCAGGGCTGGCGGGGCCCCACCCGGGTCGAGAACCAGTCGGGCCACGCCGGCGCGGCTCAGCTCGCGTTCGGACCGGACGGTGAAGGCATCGCCGTGTGGACGCAGGTGATCGCGGGGAGCGCGCAGGTCCTCTCGAGCCGGCTGCAGGCGGGGAGCTGGAGCACGCCCGTCCGGCTCGATTCGCAAGGCTTCCCGGCGTTGGCGCCCCGGCTCGCCATCGACCCATCCGGCGACGCGATCGCGGTCTGGCCACAGGAGAACGCCGGGGGTGTCGCCCACCTCTGGGCGAATCGATACACGAAGGCGGGAGGGGGATGGTCGACGGCGGAGCAGCTCGAGACCGGCGCAGGCGCCGTCGGCAGTGCGCAGGTCGCGGTGGACTCGGACGGCCACGCGTTCGTCGTCTGGACCCAGCGGGTCGACGCGACCTTTGGCGCGCCGTACGACATCTGGGCGAGGGAGCTGGACCCGGATCTCGGTTGGCATCCGGCGCAACAGATCGAGTCGAACCCGGGCAGCGCCGTGTTTCCCACGATCCGGATCGATGGCTCGGGCAACGCCATCATCGCCTGGCACCAGCACAACGGCGCGGTCTACGACATCTGGATGGCGCGCCGTGAGGCTGGCGGCGACTGGGGGGCGCCGGTCTTGCTCGAGTCCGACGACACCGGAAACGCCACTTTCCCCGAATTGGCGGTCAACGCGAACGGGGACGCGGTCGCCGTGTGGCACTTCTCGGAAGGGACGCGAACGCACGTGTTCGCGGCTCGCTACGATCCCGGTGCCGGGTCGTGGGGCTCCCCGATCCCCCTCGACGCTTCGAACGAGGACGCGACGTTTCCCGACGTGACCGTCGACCCGAGCGGCCGTGCGCTGGCCGTGTGGCGCCAGACCGGCTCCGCCAACGCCGCGAGCGTCTGGGCGGCCAGCTTCGACCCCGGCACGGGCACCTGGTCCACCGCGGAGCGGATTGCCTCCGGTGGCATCGACTCCGGGTCCAAGGGCGTCGAGGTCGAGACGGACGCAGACGGGAACGCGGTGGCCGTCTACCACCAGTTCACGGGCGGCTCCGCCTACCACGTCTTCGCCAACCGCTACACGCGCGGAGAGGGGTGGGGAGCGCAATCGACGCTCGAGACGGACTCGCTGTCGGCCACGTCTCCCCAGGTCGCGTTCGACGCCCAGGGGAAGAGCGTGGCGATCTGGATCATGCAGGACGACTCGGGCTACCGGAGCGTGTACGCCAGCGAGTACCGATGATCACGAGCCGCGCCGCCGGTGGACGAGGTGCACGCGGTCTTCGACGTTCGACGCGATGACCGCCAGCACGAGGCCCAGGGTTGCGCCGATCACGGTGTCGAGGATGCGCTCGCCCGCCATGCTCGCGCCGGCGGTCCCGGGCGGCGCCGCCAGGTAGCTCATGCGCAGCGCCATCGGCGTGACGAGGACCTGACCGAGGGCGTAGTTGTATCCGATGACCACCTCGGTCAAGAACTGGAACACCGCAACGCTGGCGATCACGGTCCATGCGCTCGGCTGGCTCGAGAGGATGAGCCACACGATCCCCGCGCCGACGACGGTGCCGAGCATCCGCTGGAGCGCGCGGTTCATGTTCACCTGGAGGTGCACGCCCTGCATGACCGCGACGGTGCCCATCGCCGCCCACGCAGGGTGCGCGGCGCCGATCGCGTGGGCGAGTGACGCGGCGAGGCCCGCGCCGAACGCCACGCGCGCCGACGCGCGCAGCCGACGGGGAAACGCCTGTGCTGCCTCGATGGGGAACGTCTTCTCCGGCGTCGCGCGCTGACGCCACCTCTCGGTGGCAATGCACACCAGCCAGCTCAGCGCGCTGACGATCGCCGTCGC
>Ga0182736_1002306_pt1 | contig 14937 bp, 19 predicted proteins | sample eDN5th30CKraftBY_FD_128882 | JGI IMG/M metagenome (GOLD analysis project Ga0182736, IMG submission 128882) | Enriched backyard soil microbial communities from Emeryville, California, USA - eDNA 5th pass 30_C Kraft BY (version 2) (version 2) | ecosystem: Environmental > Terrestrial > Soil >...
CCCGACGCTAGGAACGCTCCGCGCGAGCGCCAGGGCCACAACCTCAAGACGGGCGAGATTGGGACTGATGGGCCGTGGACGCATACGAGGTTCAGATCAGGGTCAACCTGACCGACGCGGCCCACTACTACGTGGACCATCGGTTCCCGAGCCTGCCCGAGCCGGAGACGCTGAAGCTCCTCCTAGCCGAGGCCAAGACGACCTTCGAGCTACTTCACGAGACCGAGCACGACTACGCCTCCGTAGCCGTCGTTCGCCTTGAGGCCGCGAACGACACGCCTAGCGGCTCTCCGGCAGGCGTCGGTAGCTAGACAACTTCATAACCCAACGATCGCTAGATACCAGAAAGGACAGCGACATGAAGTACCAAGAGTTCAACCCGGCCATCTACCTCAAGAAGCGACTGCGCGAGCTTGAGGAAGAGCACTTCGTCCTAATCAACGGACTAAAGGTAGTGCATACGGGCTGGGATCACGAGAGGTTCGCGACATTTGAGACCGAGGGTCCTGAGGTTGACTATCTGGTCGAGCGGCTTGAAGGCGCAATCGCGTGCCAGCGTGAGCTACTAGCTGACGTCTACCTCGACGGCAAGGCCATTGCCCGTCACACACGGGGCTCCAAGACATGAGCATCGTCAAGCGCCTCAAGTCGGCGTACATCAAGAAGCAGATTGACGCAGCCGTCGTAGCCGGGCCTGATTCTGAGATCGCTCGGTACGTCTCCAATCGTGTGACTGTGGTCAACGGCATCCCGTTTCTCGGGCAGCCCGCGAAGGCATGGGCCTCATCGCGATCGTAGGACCGATCGCCTCGGGCAAGTCAACACTCGCCCGCGAGATCGCGGCCCACGGCTTCGAGCATCTGTCGATCGACTCAGTGCGAGACGCAGGAGGAGACTGGCCCGAGTTCATCGCTCGCGTGACGCTGGCCTCCAAGCCGACAGTGACCGAGAGCGTCGCTCTCCCGAAGGGCTACCTCCGGGTCCTTGACCTGAAGGCGGCCGTCCTGGTCTGCGTCACGTGCCCTGAGCATGTAAGGCGCTCGCGTCTGATGGAGCGCGGCCAGGCGGCCAAGCCAGTCCTATGGGATGACTCGGAGCTAGCCGACTTCGTAGTAGACGGATCGAAGCCGATCGCTAGCGAGATGGTCGCGCAGATCCTGACAGCGGCCAGAGCCTAAGACCGCCAAGTCAATCCTTCTTATCGTGCCGAGACTCACGCAGGGAGTCGAGCAGCGTCCGCGACGGGGTTGGCGGCGTCCATACGCTGCGCGCGTTCGAGCGTTCAAGCTGATCGCTAATCACGTCCAACCGATGCTTGAATTGCTCAAGCTCCGTCGCAAACGACGGGTCAATTGCTCCGCCTGTGTATACGGCGATGTCGGTTGCCGGATTGATCGTTCCCATTGTCTGACGCACAACGGCGCTGACTTCAGGACTCGTTTCATCGGCGGCCCCAACCACCGCCTCCACTACACGCGAGTCGATGATATTGGCCTCTAGTCCTTGGTGACTCGCCTTGAACGGTCCTACGAGCCGGTGATGCAGCGATCCCAAGAGGACCGATGCGGCTCCGAACACGGCAAACACGATCGCGACGGCATCGGGAAGGTAGTTCAGCGCGGCCACGACGATCATGCCTACGCCGACCAGGGCAGGCAGCCTTGATATGAGCCGATCCATGCGCGAGAGACTACCTGAGCAATCGGACAGTTCCGGCGACCGAGTCGGCTAGCGATAGTCAGGCGGCAGAAGGATGCGAGGCGACTCGACCTTACTTAGATCGGCCTGACAGTGCTTGCAGCGCGCGGCGTCCCTACGGATCTTCTCTCGGCAGTACGGACACGTGGTCCATGCTCCGGCCTGCCGACGACGCGCCTCAGCAATCTCGCTCACCAGGATGGGCAGCCCGGTCACTATCAGCACGCCGAACGCAATACCTTTCGCGGTGGTCAGTCCCGTCGAACCATCCGACCTCAGCAGAAGAACAAGGAGTACGGCGCACACTCCTGCCGCGATGGCCGATGTGATTAGTCGGTATATGCGCGAGAACGGCGAACTGTGAGCAGTGCTGCCTCTCCACGAGGACCATGCCACGGCCGCGATAATGAGCAGTGCCACTAGGTCTCCAAACACAAAGAACGCTTGTGCCCACGTCTTTAGTGCATGGGTCCCTGCGGCGAGGCTGACGACTTGGACTACCCCGAGGATCGCTCCTGCTAGCGCGGTTACGGAGAGGAGCATTCGTTGCATCGCGTCGAAGTGTACTCCGCGCGAAAGATGCCTTGAGTCGCCTACCTCGTGAGGCGAATGCGGCCGGTCTAAGCCTCGCTCTCCTCTACCCCTGGCACGACCACTTCCGAGGCTCAGACAGCCCGTGAGGCGGCCCGCTAGCTAGGTCAGGCAACGCGAGAGGCCATAGGTGAGGTCAAGGGTGGGGGTGACCCCTTCGACCTCTCTCCTTCTGGTGCCGCCTTGCCCGTCGCATTTACAAAAACGGTTCGCGGGCTGCGGGGCGCTGTCTCGGCCCGGCTCGCGGCCTCGTTAGGTCACTTAGGTCAGGTTCACGAATGGCTGAAGGCGTGTTCACGCCCGAGAAGCGCGCTGCGCTCCTGGCGTTCCTTGAGACAGGTCGCAGCGTCGTTGAGGCGTGCAAGGACGTGGGCGTCTCGCGGGCGACCGTCTATCGCTTCGTTGAGCGAGGCCGCGAAGAAGAGGCAGCAGGCGCAGGCGACGAGAACGCCTACGTCGAGTTCGCCTCGGCGTTCGACGCGGTAGCCGATCGGGACACCGATGTTCGCCTCACGGACGACGACGTGATCCGGTTGCTAGAGAAGTCGGCGATCAAGGGCTCTGTTCAGGCTCAGGTGAAGCTACTGGAGAAGCCGTGGCTGAAGAAGGACAAGCAGGAGGCGCAGGCGTCAGCTAGCTCGACTTTCTCGGTTGTTGACTTCGCGGCCCGTCGCGCCGCTCGCAGGCAGGGAGCCTAGATGTGCATGTACTCCTATCCGAGCAGGACGCGGAGGAAGAGCTAAACGACTTCGCGGAGTTCTGCACTCAGCTAATCACCCTTCAGGGTAAGCCGCTGATCCTTGAGGACTTCCAGCGGGACTACCTACGCGACTACTTTCGCGGCGCGGCCGAGACGACGATCGTTCAGCCGAAGAAGCTCGGCAAGACGACCGTCATGGCGGCCGTCGTTCTGTATCACCTATGGACGGTTGAGGATGCCGAGTGCATCGTCACGGCTCGCACCGTCAACCAGGCCGAGCAGTTGCACAAGCACTGCCGTCTGTTCATCGAGCGCGACGAGCGGTACAAGGATGACCCGAGGTATCCGTATCTCGGCCTAGCTCAGAAGTTCATCACGCGGACCAATCCGCACTCGATTCGGCACCTCGACGCGATGGGTCGGGTGATCGGTCGTATGCGTGTCCTGTCGCCCGAGCCGACTCAGCTTGAGGGCGCGGAGCCGACGCTAGCGATCATTGACGAATACGGCCGTTTCACGGATAGCGAGCCGCACGAGATCCTGACTGGCGGCCTCGGCACTCGCAGCGGCCAGCTTGTCGTCCTGAGCAACGCGGGCAGCGATGAGGATGGCCCGCTCGGGCGAGTGCGCGCTCAGATGCTCAAGCACATCGTCTCTTGCGACGGCTACGCGGGCACCTACACGTATTGCCGTTCCCCCAACGGCGGGCTCGCGACCTTCCACGAGTTCGGTCTAGCGCCGGACGCGGACGTGGAAGACATAGCGCTCGTCAAGACGGCCAACCCGGCTTCGTGGATGTCGGTCGGCGAGCTTGAGCGCCTGCGGGCTTCGATCTCGACCGAGGCTCGCTGGCGTCGCTTCCACTGCGGCATCTGGTCTCAGGCCGACGAGGCGGTCATCAAGGCGGCCGAGTGGGACGCGTTCTGCGATCCGACTGCGGTCATCCCGCGCGGGGCTCCGGTCTTCCTCGGGCTCGATATGGGTCGCACGCACGACACGACGGCGATCGTGCCGCTGTATTGGGAGAGCGAGGAGCGCCGGATCATCGGCGAGCCTGTCGTCTTCGAGCCTCCTGGCAACGGAGAGGCGAACTCCTACCTCGCGACCGAGCTAGCGATCCTCGCCCTGGCGGGCAAGCTGGCCAAGTTCGACCGCGCGAGGTTCATGCGCGACCACGCTGACCTACCTCCCGAGGTGGCGGCAACGTGGGCGGACACGATCGCGGGGATCACCCCGTATCAAGTCCACTACGTCACGCATGACCCGACATTCGCAGGTCAGCTAGCGGAGCGCATGAAGCGCAAGTGGAAGATCGAATTCCCGATCTTCGAGCAGAAGTCCCACATGCTGGTGCGCGCAGACGCAGAGCGGTTCATGGGCGCGTTCCGCAAGGGCTACCTAGTCCACAACGGCAACGAGACGCTTCGCGCTCACGTGCTGAACGCGGTTGAGATCGAGTCAGGCAATGGCGGTGAGTACTTCTACTTCGGGCGTCCGAAGAAGGGTCACCGTAAGCCGATGGACGCACTACGCGCGGTCTCGATGGCTCATGATACGGCGGTAGTCCACGGCGGTGTGGCTATGACGCCCGAGCCTGCTAAGCGCGGGTTCACCTTCTTCTAACCAGACAGGGGCCTCATGGTCGTACTGGCTAACCCTCAGACGCCCGAAGAGTGGCTTCACTTCCTTGAACGTAAGCTCGCAGACCGAGCAATTCAGGTCGAGCAGTTCGAGAAGTACTACCAGGGTGACCATCCTCTCGCATTCGCGTCTTCAAAGTATCGAGAGGCGTTCGGCAATCTCCTAACCGAGTTCGCTGACAACTGGTGTCGGCGAGTCGTTGATACGCCGGTTCAGCGCTTGAGCGTCACCGGATTCGGCGGCGACGCAAGCGCGGCAGAGCGCGCTTGGTCGATTTGGAACGCGAACGACATGGAGACACAAGCCGCTTGGGCGCATACCGAGGCCGTGAAGCACGGAGTGGCCTACGCGACAGTGGACCCGTTTGGCGAAACGCCTCGTATCGACATTGACCATCCGCTTCAGACGATCGTTCATCACTCACCCGAGAACCGGCGCGTGAGGCAGGCGGCGCTGAAGAAGTGGAGGGGCACAGACGGATTCGTCTACGCGAACGTTTACTTCGCAGATTCAGTCTTCAAGTTCAAGTCATCGAGTCGCCAGGCGATTCACCACGTCGGCACTATCGCGTGGCAGCGGATCGAGTCATTGGGCAACCCGCTCGGTGTCGTTCCGATCGTCCCGATCGAGAACAACCTGTCGCTTCTGCATGGCGGCACGAGTGATCTCATCGACGTAATCCCGCTCAATGATCTCCTGAACAAGCTGATGAATGACCTGACGGTCGCCTCCGAGTTCCAGGCGTACCGGCAGCGCGTCATCACTGGCGTGGAGATCCCGAAGGACCCCGAGACCGGAGAGCTACTAGCGACGGTCGAGCTAAAGGCCGCGATCTCGCGCTTCCTGACCTTCGAGAGTCCCGATGTCAAGGTCAGTGAACTCGGCCAACTTGACCTTCAGGTCTATACGAACGCGGTAGAGACGGTCGTCAACCACATCGCGGCGCTTACAGCCATTCCGCCGCACTACTTGATGGGCAAGGTCGTCAACGCTTCCGGCGACGCCCTCACGGTCGCTGAGACGGGCCTCGTCTTCAAGGTCAAGAGCAAGCAGCGCGACTTTGGGAGCGCTTGGAGCGAGGTTCTTCGCCTTTGCTTCCTGGCTTCGGGCGAAGCGGACAACGCGAGTCATATTGGTCGTCCGATTTGGGCCAACCCGGAGCAACGCCAGCTATCTCAGCTTGCGGATGCGATCAGCAAGCTCGACGGCATCTTGCCGGTAGAGGAGATTTACGCGCTTTGGGGCGGTACGCCCGAGGAGATCAAGAAGTGGGTGCTACAGCGCGGCCTTCCGCCGCGCGATGTATTGCCCGATGCAGCGGCCGATCCGGCTCTAGCAGCCTAGCCCGCTCTTGCGGGCTATCCGCTCGGATGACGGTACTCATCCGCTTTCCCTACTCATAGAGAGGTTATCCCTATGCCCGATGAAGTCGTTGTAGATGTTGAAGACACTGACGAGACTACCGACGTAGCCGACTCATCAACGTCTATTGAGTCCGACGCTTCTGAGCCAATGAACGCTGAAACGGAGCAGAAGTCTGGCGAGAAGACGCACACGCAGCGCGAGGTGGGCAAGTTGCTTGCCGCTGAACGCGAGCGGGTCAAGAAGCAGTACGAGGACTACGACGACATCAAGGGCAGGAACGGGGTCCTGTCCGATGAGAACGAGCGGCTGAAGCTCGACAAGCTGCGACTAGAGGTCGCAATCGAGAAGCAGCTTCCTCTAAAGATCGCCCTCCGACTTGAGGGCGACAGTCGTGAGGCGCTTGAGAAGGACGCCGATGACGTACGCGGGCTACTCAAGCCGTCAGGCGCGAGCTTCGATGGCGGCGTACGCGAACAGGCGGCAACCGCGCCTTCAATGGCGACGTTTCTCGGCGACGCGCTGAACAAGCGCTAGCCACAACCCGATCTTCGCGCGGGTATGCCCGCGCGCCCACTATCCAGAAGCGCCCTCTACTGAGCGCAGCACCGTCGAGCACTCGTCTATCCGGGAGACGTAAAAGGACCCGGTAGCTCGCAGCAATGGATTCACCTAACTACGAGTTACCAAGAGGTCCGATATGGCAAACGCCATTCCGCTACTAGAGGGCACTGACGCCTCTGGTGGTTACCTAGTCCCGGATGAAGTCCGCGAGACTCTAGTCAAGAAGGTCAACCAGGAGTCCGCTATCGGCCAGCTTGTCCCGGCCGAGCGCGCTGTTGGTAAGCGCTCCCGCTACCCGGTCTACGCGGGTCTTCCGACCGTCAGCGTTACGGGCGAAGGCGCGGCAAAGTCCGTGACCGGAGCCGAGTACAGCCAGCTTGTCGTGAACATCAAGAAGTTCACGGCGCTGATCCTCTACACCGAGGAGCTTCTTGAGGACGCGCGCGAGGATCCGAATGTCCTCATCGTTCCGCAGCTTGAGAAGGCGTTCGCGAAGGCGATCGACGCTCATGCGCTCGGCTACGCCGCAGGCGCGGCGATCACCGGCCAGTTTGACGTTGAGCTTGGTTCCACGACCTCGACGGTCGATCTTGGCGTCGGCGAGGACGGCCTTGCGAAGGCGGTCTCCTCTGCCATGACGATCATCGAAGGCAACGGCGGCACGCCGAATGGCATCATCCTTGCCTCTGACATGCGCGGCCACGTCCGCGACGCTCGCGACGGCGACGGTCGCCCGCTCTACACCAACGGCTTCGTCAACACGCAGCCGTACTTCTACGGCAACCCGCTCAGCTACACGAGCAACCTTCGCGGCGCTGAGCCGGATGAGGATGTCGTCGCTGGCATCGTCGGCGACTTCACCAACTGCAAGTTCCTGGTTCGCTCCGACCTAACGATGCGCGTCTCGACCGAGGCCACCGTCGTTGACGGCGGGACCACGCACAACCTCTTCCAGGAGAACAAGGTTGGCGTGCTTTGGGAGATGCGCGTTGGCTTCAACGCGCTCGACGTGAACAACCAGTTCGTCGTCATCGCCAACCCTGAGGTTGAGGACGACGGAGGCGACTCCTGACCACTTTCTTTCGGGGCGGCTTCAGCCGCCCCGAAAGATCCTGACCTAACCGGCTTGGGCCGAGAGGAATCGCTATGGCTAACAATCTCACGAACACGGAAGAGAACGCTCTTCTGAGCCTCATTTGCGGTAAGACCGCGTACACGCTGCCGACTGCCCTCTATGTCGGCCTGTTTACCGCTGTATCCGACCAGGAGGCCGCCTCAGTTACCGAAGTATCTGGTGGTTCCTACGCTCGCGTGGACACCATCGGCGGAGGTAGCAAGTGGGGCACTGCCTCTGGCGGGTCAATCGCCACTAGCGCCGATATCGTGTTCCCCACTGCAACCGCCGATTGGGGCACGGTCACTCATATCGGTCTGAACACGGCCTCGTCTTCGGGTACGTGGAAGTGGATCGGCGCTCTGACCGCCAGCAAGATCGTCAACGATGGCGATGTATTCAAGATCCTTGCTGGCGAACTGACGCTATCCCTGAACTAAAGGGTTGACCTATGTCGGCGTACTCGGAAGTCGTTCTAGCCGACAGTCCGGTCAGCTACCTACAGCTAAACGATGGGATCGGCGAGCCCGTTGACGACGGGTCACTTGACCCGTTCTGGTCCGTTTGGGTCACTGACGTAGAGGGTCCTAGCCTCATTGCTGACCCCGGACTGTCGTACTTCTTCGACAAGTGGAACTTCAGCTATCTTGAGAGTTATGACGAGCTTCTGCCGACCCCGGCTGAGGAGTTCTCGATCGAGTTTTGGGCGCGACCCCTGGACATTCCGGATGGCAGCGGAGGGTCGAGCGGAACCGGTTTTCTCCAGTTCAATGCCTCCAACCTCCGGGTAAGTATTCAACGTTGGGATTCGTTCCTTCCTCAGGCATTCGTTATCGCGACGGATCAAGACTATTGGGAGATTGAATCTGACTTTGGCGAGCCTCTGTTCGAGAACGGCGGTACGTACCATGTCGTTATCATCTGGACGCTGGAAAAGGTCAAGGTATACGTCAATGGCGTTCGCATTGACAACGATGATCTAGAGCCATTTGGCGAGCTTTCCCCGTCGTTCTCGTCAAATCAGTGGGGCAACGCAGAATGGGGTAGTTTCCCCTATGACGGATACCTTGACGAGCTAGCAATCTACGACTACGAGCTACCCGAGGCTCGCGTCATGGCCCACTATGAAGTGGGTATTAGCGGCGGCTCAAGCGGCGACGTAGAGGGCGCAGCATCGCTATCGGCGTCCGCCGCGATCTCCGTCCTGGCACGTGTCGAGCGACGCGCGGGGTCAGGTCTTTCGGCGGCGTCCGCTCTCTCAGTCTCTGTCACCGCTGAGCGTCAAGCAGCGGCGTCGGCGTCCGGCTCCGCATCACTTGCTGTAACCGGGCTGGTCGAGCGCCTTGCCTCGGCGGATTGGGATGCCGACTCGAACCTATCCGCCGACGCTCTAGCGGAACGCCTGGCGGCCGTCGCGTTGTCGGCGTCCGGCACGCTCGCGGCGACGCCTGACCTGTCGATTGTCGAGCGAGAAGGCTCGGCGCTGCTTGAAGCTTCCTCGGACTTCCTCGCTTCCGCCGAGGTCTCGCGGCCCGCGTCGGCGGGACTGACCGCTTCGAGCTTCGTCCTTGTTGACGGCCTCGTTGAGGTCCGCGCCTCGGCCGAACTTGTCGGTCAAGCGCTCTTGGGCGTATCTGGCTCGCTGGAGCGCTTCGGTTCGGCCTCTCTCGCCGCTACCGGCGTCTTGCTGGTCAGCGCCGACGCATTCGGAGCACCTGAGGTCGTCCCTGGCTCCGCTCAGACCGGCTGGCTCTCGACCACTCGCGTCGGCCGCATCGTCGCTACCCGAGTCGGTCGCGTCGCAGAAACCCGCATCGGACGGCTGAGGTAGGTCATGGCGAACATCACATTCGAGGACTACCGGCCGCCCGAGCGCACTGACGGCGTGGCCTGGTCTCAGGTGAGGGTCTACGAGGGTCCCGCATCTACTGGCCCGTGGACGCTGATCGACACGATCACGTCGTTGGCCTGGTCGCCTTCCGGCGTTGACTCCAACCCGAGGTATCCCGCCTCGCGGAGCTTCACCACGGATGACGCGACGCTGCCTGACGGCTGGTATCGGGTCATCTGGCTCGACAACGGCGGCGGGCAGTCTGACCCGTCTGAGGCGGTTCAGAACGGCGCGTCCGCGCAGGCTGGCATTCGTCCCACGGTGCACGAGCTTGGCGCGTTCATGCGGGCTCGCACGAGGGCTGGGACGGCAGGGCTCCAGGGCACGTTCAACGACGACACTCGCCCGACCGCCGATCAGGCAGACCTGATGATCGACCTGGCGGCCAACGCCATCCTCGGTCAACTAGGCGACATCCCCGACCGACTTCGGGTAAGGGTGCGCTCCGTCGTGATCCTGCTCGCGGCGATGTACGTCGAGCAGTCGTACTACCCGGATCAGGTCGCGAACGAGGATCAGTCACCCTGGCAGCAGTACAAGGACTTGTACGACGATCAGATCGCGGCGCTTGAGCGCGCCGTAGCTGGCAATGAGCCAGGGAGTCGGTTCCCCCGAATGGGTTCGATTCCAGCGTATGGGCTGAACGGTCGCGCCGCGCACGATCCGCATTCGTTCCCGCTCGATCATCGTCCGGCTGGCGGCTATTGGTCGCGAAGGCACTGGTGGTGACCAGTGGCCTCGCAGATCATCCTCAACGGGCGCGGCACGGAGAGGGCAGAGGCTCGCTTCAAGCGCATGGGCCAGAACGCGGCGCACGCGAAGCCCGCGCTTGAGGAGATCGTCACGGATGTGCTGATCCCGACGACGAAGGAACGTTGGGGCAAGGGTTGGCGCAAGCTGGCGGACTCCACGAAGGAAGCCAAGAAGCGGAAGGGTCAGCCTCGCACCAAGCTCGTGGCGTCAGGTCGCCTACGTGACTCGCTCACCAAGCCGGGTCACAAGGACATGATCTTCGATGTCAACCACGAGCGGGCGCTCTACGGCACACGAGTGTTCTACGCGCAGTTCCACGACAAGCCGCGCGATAACGAGCCGCGTCGTCGTCTGATCCGCCTCACGAAGCAGAGCCGCAAGGCAATCGCCGAGAAGGTCTCTGCTCACCTACGGAAGTTCGACGGGTAGCGCATGAGCATTTTCGGCGACATCAACTCGACGGATCACTTCGACAAGGCGATCCTCGAAACACTGCAAGTGTGGCTGCCTACCTACCTGGCGGAGCACGAACGCCAGAGCGGTCGAGCGGTTCGCTCGTATGAACGTCCTGCCGACTTCGTGGTGGCCGAGGACCACGCGAAGTGGACCGAAAATAGGGTCCCTTGTGTGATGGTCGTCGGCGGCGATATCAGCGACATGCGGGTCATGCCTGACGGCTACGCGGGCTGGTACGACTACGAGGTTGGCGCGTACGTGGCAGCCGGAGGCGATGACGCTGAGCAAGCCGCAAAGCGCATGGCGAAGGCGTACATGGCGGCGATCCGATCTGTACTGGTTCAGCGCCCGTCGCTTGGCGGGATTGCTACGGCGACAGTGCCGGTAAGTGAGTCGAGCGGCCTCGATGAGGACAATCGCTCAGTCGCGATCCGCATTGGTTCGTTCCGCTCGCTCGTGCACGGCCTCGGCCTTCCTGGCGGCGGCCCGGTCAGTCCTGATCCGCCTGATGACCCTGACGACCCGCATCCCGATTGGCCGGTCGTCGGCGACACATCAGTGACGTTCAACGCTGAGCCGATCGACGGCTAGCTAAGGCCCCGAGTGGCCGCAGTCGGTTAGCGCCGACCACTAGTAACCCAACTAAGGAGAAGCCAAATGGCGATCCCCCTTGGCGTGAGCGTGGTCTCGCGCTCAGCGCCGCCTACTCGCGGCGTTCTAACCGATACGGCGACCTGGTACGCGGTCGGCACGGCCGACATCGGCCCGGTTGACTCGGCGACGCGCATTCGGTCCCTCGCTGACTTCGCGTTCGTCTACGGCGCGCGCTCAGCGGCTAACGAACTGCTCTACGACTCGCTCGACGCGTTCTTCCGCGAGGGCGGCGGCGTTGCCTATGTGGCCCGCGCGGTTGGCTCTGACGCCACTGCGGCTTCGATCACCCTTCAGGACACGGCTGGCGAGCCCGCCAACACGGTCGTGGTCACCGCGAAGCATCCGGGCGGCTACGGCAACGGCCTCAAGGTCGCGGTCGCGAACGGCGGCTCTGCCGTCGTCCTCACGGTCACTGACGCGGAGGGAAACGTCCTTGAGACTTCTCCGTCCCTGGCAAGCCGCGCGGCCGTCATCGCGTGGGACTCGAACTACGTGGTCATCACGCCTACCGGGTCTTCGACGCTGCTTCCGAAGACATCTACGGCGACGGCGCTGAGCGGCGGCGACAGTGACCTGGAAAACATCGCGGATGAGGACTACGCGGACGCGCTCGCCCTCTTCGTCAAGAAGCTCGGTCCGGGTCAGGTGTCTATCCCCGGTCGCTCGGGCGAGGACATCTACGCGGCGCTATGGGCGCATGCGGCGGCGAACAACCGCGTCGTCGTCGGCGACGTTGAGAACACGACCAGTGTCGTGACGCTCGTCGGCCTGGCGGGCGACGTGCCGCAGGACGCGACGCAGGACTACGGCGCGCTGTTCGGCCCTTGGCCGACGATCCCCGGCGTCAGCGGCAGCCCGGCGAACCGCGTCGTTCCGGCCAGCCCGGTAATCGCGGCGCTCTGCGCTCGCGTTGATCGCGAGGGTCGAGTCAATCGCGCTGCGGCAGGAGACGATTGGCCGCTTCAGTACGTCCTTGACTTCTACGACTTCAGCGAAGCTGACCGCGAGGTTCTGCTCAACGCTGGCGTCAACACCTTCAAGGATGACTACGGCGTCCTGGTCAATTGGGGCTTCCAGACCACGATTCAGGACCATACTGATCCGTTCTGGCAGTTCAACTGCGTACGACTACGCATGCGCCTCGTTGGCGAGGCGCTAGTCATCGGCTCGGGTTACCTGTTCAAGCAGATCGACGGGCGCGGCTTCCTGCTTAGGGCCTTCGGCTCTGACCTGGCGGCGATGATGCTCGCGCACTACGTCAACGACGAGCTATACGGCGAGACCCCTGAGGACGCCTTCTCGGTTGACAGCGTGACCGTCAACACGGATGACACGATCGCTCAGGGCGAGGTTGTCGCGGTCGTGAGCTTCACGCCGTCTCTGTACGCGCGCAGCGTGCAGATTCAGCTAGTCACGATCCCCATTTCCTAAGGCTAGGTAACTCGAATGGCTTACTACACCTCCGCTAGCGCGGACATCCGCGTCTCGCTCAACGGCCGTCAGATCAACGTCAACTGGATCACGTTCTCCGGCGGCAACCTGACCAAGAACAACATGAAGATCCGTCCTGCCGGGTTCGAGATTGACCTTCCTGGTCCGGGAACACGCGATGACATCACGGTCGGCTGCTACGCGACCGACGCGAGCCTCGGTCAGCTTCGCGACTTCGAGAAGGGCAGCGTCATGAGCGTCGCGGTCACTTCGAAGGATGAGAACGGCAATCCGTCCGGTCTGACGACCACCTACAGCGGCAATGTCAAGGGCGTGAATCGTCCTGACCTCGATACGTCTAGCTCCGATCCGGAGCCGGTCAACTTCGAGGTCGTCATGGGCTGCAACGAGCAAGTCGCTTACTCCTAAGCCCCTAAGTCCTGATCGCTAGGGCAGGCGTCGCCTGCCCCGGCTCTCCATGTCTACGTCAACCCTAACGAGGGAAGCTATGTCTGAATTTGAAGTTGTAACTGATGACGCGCCTCTGGCGGTTCCCGGACTGAGCAGTCTGGCTGAACTGGCGGAGGCGCGTCGCGCTGCATATGCGGCCAATAAGTCCGAGACCTTCGATGTGCCCGGCTTCGGCGGTCAGATCAAGGCGCGCTACCGCTTGCTCACCTACCGCGAGCGGCGACAGATGGTCAGCCGTATCGGCTCCGAGAACCTGCCCACTGAGGTCGATCGCGACCTGAGCCTGTTCGCGGACACGCTCATCAACGCGTGCGAGTCGGTCGTTCGGGTCAATCCTGATGGTTCAACCACGGATCTCGGTCGTTGGGATCCGCGACTAGCAGAGCAGTTTGGTTACTCGCATTGCGAGAACGCGCGTCAGGCCGTCTTCGCGATCCTTGAGATCGAAGACGCGGTGGTCGATCACCACTACGACTACCACATGTGGGCTGACTCGGTTTCGTCCGGGTTGGACAAGGACGAAGCTGATTTTTTCGGCTAAGCCCTGAGATTCAGCTAGTCGCTAAGGCGGCGCTTCTCGGAGTTCAGGTCAACTTCGACCGGCTCTATGACGACGGCGGCGACCCGTCGTACTTCATTGCGCTCGACGTTCTCGTTGCCGAGGTCGATCGCCTCAAGTCCGCCGCTTATCAACGCGCGGTCAAACAGAACGGCTAGGTAAGCGATGGCAGTAGAGCGCGATGTAGTCGAGACCGAGGTTCGCTGGAAGGGCGGCAAGTCCTATCACAGCGAAGCCGACCGTCTAGGCCGCTCGACAAGGAAGGTCGGCGACGACCAGCGTCGCGCTGGCGTGCAGTTCCGCGCGTCGCAGGCGGCGATGTGGGGCTACGAGAAGAGCGTCAAGGCGGCGGGCAGGGCGAGCGCCTTCGCGTTCCGCCAGGCTCGCTATGGAGCGCTCGCGCTTACCGGCCTCGCGGCTGCGGGCGTGAAGATGGGCCTGAGCTTCAACGCTCAGGTCGAGTCCGCGCGTGGGCGCTTCAAGTTGTTCACCGATGACGTGAACGGCCTTACTCAGGCGGTTCAGGCGATCGACGCGAAGTCGGCGCTGAACTTCGGGGCGCTCTCTGACGCGGCGGCCCTTCTCGGCAACTCGGGCGTGCGCAACATCCCGAAGGTCTTGCAGGCGGCGGCTAACGCGGCGGCGGCCTCGGGCAAGGGCGTTGAGGGCTTCAACCGCACTGTTCTCGCGCTCTCGCAGATTCAGAGCAAGGGCAGGCTCAGCCAGGAGGAGATCAACCAGCTAAACGAGGCTGGCGCTCCGGGCGCGCAGCGCATCATCCAGAAGGCGTTCAAGCTCACGTCGAAGCAAGTCGGCAACCTCGGTAAGCAGGGCATCGACGCGGGCAAGGCGATCGACGCGCTGACGAAGGCGTGGAGTAGCGGTCGCATGGCGAAGGCCGCTGAGGCGCAGACGAAGACGCTCGGCGGTCAGTGGGACATGCTCACGGGCAACGTCCAGAAGTTGTCGGGCGTGATGACCGAGGGACTGTCGAAGAACCTCGCTGGCGGTCTGTTGCCGACGCTGAACTCGCTCTCGCAGCGCCTCACGGA
>Ga0182736_1002308_pt1 | contig 14929 bp, 12 predicted proteins | sample eDN5th30CKraftBY_FD_128882 | JGI IMG/M metagenome (GOLD analysis project Ga0182736, IMG submission 128882) | Enriched backyard soil microbial communities from Emeryville, California, USA - eDNA 5th pass 30_C Kraft BY (version 2) (version 2) | ecosystem: Environmental > Terrestrial > Soil >...
CACGCGGCGTTGCTGCGTCAGGCTTTCGCCCATTGCGCAAGATTCCCCACTGCTGCCTCCCGTAGGAGTCTGGGCCGTGTCTCAGTCCCAGTGTGGCTGATCGTCCTCTCAGACCAGCTACCCATCGTCGCCTTGGTAGGCCGTTACCCCACCAACAAGCTAATGGGCCGCGGGCCCGTCCCGATGCGAAGGCAAAAGCTATCTTTACTCACTTCCCTTACGAGAAGAGAGAACATCCGGTATTAGCCCGAGTTTCCTCGGGTTGTCCCGGTCATCGGGGTAGGTTACCCACGTGTTACTCACCCGTTCGCGGCTCTGCCCCAGGGCAAGCCCTGGTTCGTCGCTCCACTTGCATGTGTTAAGCACGCCGCCAGCGTTCGTCCTGAGCCAGGATCAAACTCTCCGTGAAGAACTTCACAAAGAGCGTCTTACGCCACACGAGGGCTCGCCAGTACACAGAGGCGGGCCGGGCGCTTGACAGGGTTTACTGCTCAGTACTGCTGGTACTTCTTGATTCCTTAATCCGATCGGTGCGCGGGTAGCGCCCGTCGGCTTACGAAACCTGGACACATTTCGATGGCAAAGGTGGCCACCGAATGTGCATGCTGTTGAGTTTTCAAAGACCGCCGCGCCCCGGGCCGGAGGGGGTTCCTCCTGAGGCCCTGCGCTTCGTTTTGGAGCTTAGCAGCTCCGGAGTGGGCAGTGGATTTTAGCGTCTTGCTCGCCGGAGGTCAATCCCTTCGGCGGCGTGGAGCGCTTTCCCCTGCCGCGGCGCAGCAATGTAGCAGGGTGCTCTGCGCCATCAAGGGGTTCGCGAAACTTTTTCCCTCAGCCGAGCCTCAGGCGCCGGAAATGGCGCTTGCCGAGCTGCAGGACGCGGCCGTCCAGCGTGGCCGGGTCGACGTCCAGCGGCTCGGCCGCCAACGGCGCCCCGTCGAGCTTCACGCCCCCCTGCGCCAGCTTGCGCCGCGCCTCTGAGCGCGAACCGCCGAAGACCGACGCGATCACCTCGGGCAGATGCACCGTCCCGCCGTTGGCGGCGAGCACGGCTTCCTCGATCTCCTCCGGCAGCTCGTGCGCGACGAAGACGCGATCGAACCCCGCCTCGGCCTCCACCGCGTCCTCAGGACTCCAGAACCGGGCGACCAGCCGGCGCGCGAGCTCGCGCTTGGCGTCCCGCGCCGACAGCTCCGCCGGTGCGGGCGCCCCGATCAGCAGGTCGTACCAGGGCCCGATCTCGGTGTCCGGGATCTTCAGGGTCTTGCCGAACATCTCCGAGGGCGGATCGGTGATCCCGATCTGGTTGCCGTAGGACTTCGACATCTTGCGGTCGCCGTCGACCCCGTTGAGCAGCGGCACCGTCAGGACGACCTGGGGCGGCTGCCCGTGCGTGGTCTGCAGCGCCCGCCCCATGAAGAGGTTGAACGTCTGATCGGTCCCGCCGAGCTCGACGTCGGCCCGGACCGCGACCGAGTCGAACCCCTGGAGCACCGGGTACAGGAGCTCCAGCAGCGAGATCGGCTCGGCGGCCCCCATCCGCCTGGAGAAGTCGTCGCGCTCGAGCAGCTGGGCGATCGTGACCGTCCGGACGAGCCGGAACAGATCCTCCATCGGCATGTCCAGCCACTCGGAGTTGCGGCGCACCTCCAGGCGCTCGTCGTCGGCCAGGACCTTGGTCGCCTGGTCGAGGTAGGTCTGGGCGTGCTCGTCGATCTCCTGCGGCGAGAGGACCGGGCGCGTAGCAGACCGCCCGGACGGGTCGCCCACGCGCGCGGTGTAGTCGCCGATGATCAGGACCACGGTGTGCCCGAGGTCCTGGAACTCCCGCAGCTTCTGCAGGACGACGGTGTGGCCGAGGTGGAGATCCTTGGCCGTCGGGTCGAGCCCGAGCTTGACGCGCAGCGGCCGGCCTTCGGCCAACCGCTTCTCGAGCGCCCCCTCCGGGCGCACGTCAACAGCGTTGCGAGCGAGGAACTGCGCCGGAGATTCCATCGCCCCCAATGCTAGAGTCCGACACCGGGCGCGGCCTGGTCCGCCCGCCTCTCTCACGCGTGGCGCTTACCCTTTGACGGAAGGGACGCCGGTCCACACCTGTCGATGAGCGATCACGAGCGCACGAGCACGATCCCCACCGAGGGGCCTGCCGACGGCACGGTCGTCCAGTTCCCGCACGCGCGTGAGGGCAAGCGCCCGCGGCTGCGGCTGTGGCGGCGCCGCAAGCGCCCCAAGCGCTTCAAGGTCCGCAAGCTGCGCGTGCTGATCGTGCTCTTCGGCCTCGGCGTGCTGGCCGTCGTCTCCGCGCTGTTCGGGATGTTCATGGCGGTCGCGTCCGACCTGCCCAAGCCCGACGAGCCGGCCCACCAGCCGTCGACGATCGTCGACGCCAACGGCAAGCAGATCGGCACGCTGACCGGCAACGAGCGCAAGATCTACCTGTCGGAGACCCAGATCGCGTCGGTGATGAAGCAGGCGATCATCTCGATCGAGGACCGGCGCTTCTACACCAACAGCGGCGTCGACCTGCGCGGCATCGCCCGCGCCGCGTGGTCGGACGTGACCGCCAAGCAGGCGGTCCAGGGCGCCTCGACGATCCCGCAGCAGTTCGTGAAGATCTCGCTCGCCGCCGAGGACAAGCGCACCGTCTTCCAGAAGCTGCGCGAGGCCGCGCTCGCCTACCACCTGACGCGCACGTGGTCCAAGGAGCGGATCCTGCGCAACTACCTGAACTCGATCTACTTCGGCAACGGCGCCTACGGGATTGAGTCGGCCGCCCAGACCTACTTCAGCTACAACCACGCCGACTGCGGCAGCCAACCGGATGAGAAGCGCTGCGCCTCGGTCCTGCTGCCGCACGAAGCCGCGCTGCTGGCGGCGATGGTCGCGTCGCCGAGCGCCTACGACCCGATCCAGCACCCCGTCGCCTCGCGCAAGCGGCGCGACCTGGTGCTGCTGCGCATGTACGAGCAGGGGTACTTGACGCGCTCGCTCTACGACACCGAGCGCGAGCAGGACCTCCCCACGCGCGACGACCTGACGTTCCCCAAGGAGGACTCGGAGTATCCGTACTTCACCTCCTGGATCAAGCAGCAGGTGGTCGACCAGCTCGGCGGCGGCCAGCAGGGCGCGCAGCTCGCGTTCGACGGCGGGCTGCAGGTGAAGACCACGATCGACGCGCGGCTGCAGGAGGCGGCCGGGAAGGCGATCAAGGCGTGGCTGCCCAACCCCGACGGTCCGCGCGCATCGCTGGTGGCGATCTCCAACAAGGACGGCGCCGTGCGCGCGATGTACGGCGGCGACAACTACGCCGCGAGGCCGTTCAACCTCGCCACCCAGGGCCGCCGCCAGCCGGGCTCCTCGTTCAAGCCGTTCGTGCTCGCCGAGGCGCTCAAGCAGGGCATCAGCCCGCAGTCGACCTGGGAGTCCAAGAAGCTCACCTACACGCTCAAGGGCGGCGAGAAGTTCACGGTCAACAACTACGAGGACGCCTACTCGGGCATCACGACACTGGCCAACGCGACGACGCACTCCGACAACTCGGTCTACGCGCAGGTGGCCAAGCAGGTCGGGACCAAGAAGGTCGCCAAGCTCGCGCGCCGGATGGGCATCCGGACGCCCGTGTCCTCCAACCTGGCGATGGCGCTCGGCGGCCTGAGCCAGGGCGTGACCGTGCTCGACATGGCGCACGCGTACGAGTCGTTCGCCACGCGCGGCAAGCTCGTCTACGGGACGCTCTCGCCGCGCCGCTCCAAGAAGAGCCTGCCGGTGCCGGGGCCGGTCGGCATCGAGCGCATCGACCGCGTGCGCGGCAAGAAGAAGAAGCTGGTGGAGCTGCCCGACGGCGAGCGGATGATCAACAAGACGCGGACGCGGACCGTGTTGAAGCCGGAGATCGCCGACACCGTCTCCTCGATCCTGCAGACGGTGGTCAAGGACGGCACGGCGACGCGCGCGCAGATCCCGGGCGTGCTGATCGCCGGCAAGACCGGCACGACCGAGAACTACGGCGACGCCTGGTTCGTGGGCTGGACCAAGGAGTACACGGTCGCGGTCTGGGTCGGCTATCCCGACGAGTTCAAGCCGATGAAGACCCAGTTCCAGGGCGACTCGGTCTCCGGCGGCACGTTCCCGGCCGGCATCTGGAAGACGTTCATGGAGTCGCTGCTGAAGGTTCACCCGCTGCCCAAGAAGGACGGCGGGGACGGGACCGGCGAGGACCTCGAGCCGACGCCGACGCCGGGCACCGACGTCGTGCCCGAGGCGACGGCGCCGCCGGCCGCGACCACCGCCCCGCCCACGACCGACGGCGGCGGGACGGGCGGCGCGGGCGCCGGCGGCACCGCGCCGGAGACCAACGACGAGACGCCGCCCGCCGCCGAGCCGACACCGCCGCCCGCCCAGACGCCGCCGCCGGCCCAGCCCACGCCCACGGCGCCGCCGGCAACGGACCCGGCGACCGGGGGCGGCCAGGCCGCGCCGGACGCCGGGACCGGCTAGCGCGCGACGTTTCCCCCCGTCAGGCGAAAGGAACGTCGTGCAGGCCCGCTGGCCAGGGGCGCGAGACGTCGCGGGAGCCGGCGGCGCAGAAGCGCCACGGGAGCTCGGCGGCCTTGGTGATCCCGATCCGCTGGCCGACGACGTACGGCAGCGGCGCCCCGGCGACGATCCGGACCGGCCCGTCGACCAGCGACGTGCCGTTCTCGGCGAGCGAGACCCCGAGCGCCTGGGTGAGCTTGCCCGGGCCGTTGGCCAGGCCCGCGCCGCCACCGCGCCGCGCGCGCATCGACTCGACGCCCGCGACCGGCGCCAGCGCGCGGATCAGCACCGCCGCTCCGACGCCCTCGGGCTCGCAGACCGCGTTCAGCAGCGCGTGGATGCCGTAGGACCGGTAGACGTACGCGATCCCCGGCGGGCCGTACAGGACCTCGGTCCGCGCCGTCACACCGGCGTACGCGTGGCACGCCGGCTCGGAGAAGTGGTAGGCCTCGGTCTCGACGATCACGCCCGCGGCGTCGCCGTGCACGACGACGCAGCCGAGCAGCGCGGGCGCGACCTCGAGGACGGGACGGGCGTAGAAGGCGGCGTCGAGGGCGACCGCGCGGCCGGGCGAGACGGCGCCGCCGGACGAGACGGCGCCGCCGGGCGAGACGGCGCCGCCGGACGAGACGGCGCCGCCGGACGAGACGGCGCCGCCGGACGAAGCGGCGCGGCCGGATGCGGCCGCGCCCCCGAGCGGGACGGCGCCGTCGCCGTCGGGCGCCTCCGCTAGGACGTCGTGTCCAGCGTCGCCCGCGCGTGCGCGAGCTGCTCCCGCACGCGCGCCAGCGAGGTCCCCCCCTCGCTCTCCTTGGACTCCAGCCACGCCCCCTGGGATAGCACCGCGTAGAAGTCGTCGTCGAGGACCTCGGAGGCCGAGGCCAGCTCCTCGCGGGTCAGCTGCGAGAGCACGCGCCCGGACTCGACCGCCGTCCGCACGAGCCCGGCGACGATCCCGTGCGACTGGCGGAACGGCACGCCGCGCTTGACCAGCATGTCGGCGACGTCGACCGCGGCCAGCATCTCGTCGGTCGCCGCGGCGGCCAACCGCTCACGCGAGAACGTGATCCCCCCGAGCATCCCGCGCGCCGCCGCCAGGCACAGCTCCAGCGTGTCGACGGCGTCGAACAGGTGCTCCTTGTCCTCCTGCATGTCCTTGTTGTAGGTCAGCGGGAGCGCGTGCATCACCCCGTGCAGCGCGGACAGGTGCGCCACGATCCGCGGCGCCTTGGCCCGCAGCAGCTCGGCCGCGTCCGGGTTCTTCTTCTGCGGCATGATCGAGGAGCTCGACGCCCAGGCGTCGGAGACCTCGCAGAACCCGAACTCCTCCGAGGACCAGAGCACGATCTCCGCCCCCAGCCGCGACAGGTGGGTGGCGCAGGTGGAGGCGGCGCTCAGGAAGTCCAGCACGAAGTCCCGGTTGGAGACCGCGTCGATCGAGTTCGGCACCACGCCCGCGAACCCGAGCTCGGACGCGATCAGCCGCCGGTCGGTCGGGAAGTTCACGCCGGCCAGCGCGCCCGCGCCGAGCGGCAGCTCGCACGTCCCGCCCAGCACCGAGCGGAACCGCCCCGCGTCGCGCCGGAACATCCAGAAGTACGCCAGCAGGTGGTGCGACAGGTAGACGGGCTGGGCGCGCTGGAGGTGCGTGTAGCCGGGCATCGGCCAGTCCAGGTGCGCCTCCGCGACCCCCAGCAGCACGGACTGCAGATCGTTCAGCGCCTGGATCGTCTGCAGCGCGTGCGCGCGGGTGAACATCGCCATGTCGGTCGCGACCTGGTCGTTGCGCGAGCGCGCGGTGTGCAGCTTGCCGCCCACCGGCCCGACGATCTCCGTCAGCCGCCGCTCGACGGCCATGTGGATGTCCTCGTCGGAGTTGAGGAAGGCGAGCTCCCCGCCGTCGAGCTCGGCCTGCACCCGGTCGAGCCCGTTCAGGAGCTCCTCGAGGTCGGCAGCGGAGATGATTTCGGTGGCGGCGAGCATCTTCGCGTGGGCGCGGGACTGCTCGATGTCATACACGTAGAGACGCCAGTCGAAGCCGATCGACGAGTTCAAGCGCACGAAGACCGGATCGGGCGGAAGGCTGAAGCGGGACACGAACCCGGCATCATGACCAAAGATGGATCTGCTCGTCCGCCCCGCGACCCCCGAAGACGCCTGCGTACCGCTGCTCTTGGAGTCCGCGCGCCCCTACTACGCCGCCTACGCCGGCGGCGAGCAGCGCGCGCGCCGGATGCTCGACGCCGTGTACGCCAAGACCGGCCACGCCGCCAGCTACGAGATCTGCACGGTCGCCCTGCTGGACGGCGAGATCGTGGGGCTGGTCGCGGGCTTCCCGGTGGCGGAGGCCGACGAGCGCTCGCGCCGCTTCGTCCGCCTCACGCTCCCGGCGCTGCCGCTGTGGCGCTGGCCCGGCACGTTCCGCCACCTGCACGCGGCCGGCGCGGTCGCGCCCGCCCCGCCGGTCGACGCGTACTACGTCGACGCGCTCGCGGTCGCGGAGACGCACCGCCGGCGCGGGATCGCCCGGCGGCTGCTGGAGATCGCCGACGCGCAGGCGCGTGAAGCCGGCCTCCCCCGTCTCGCGCTGGACACCGGCCTGCAGAACGCCGGCGCCCGCGCCCTGTACGAGTCCTTCGGCTTCGGCGAGCGCGAGATCCGCCGCGCGCGCAACCGCCGCACGGCGCGCGCGCTCGGCGGCCCCGGGTTCGTGGGCTACCTCAAGACGCTCTGAAGCGCCTCGGCGACCTCCGCCACCTGCGCCTCGGTGATCTCCGGGAAGAACGGCAGCGCGACCGAGCGCGCCGCAACGTCCTCGCAGACCGGGAACTCGCCCCCGCGGTAGCCGAAGCGCTCGCGGTAGAACGACATCAGGTGGATCGCCGGCAGGTACGGCTTGGACTGCACGCCGCGGGCCGCCAGCGCCCGGATCGTGTCGTCGCGGTCGAAACCCCGCGGGAGCTGGACCACGAACACGAACCAGCCGCGCACGTCGCCCCCGGCGTCCTCGCACGGCAGCTCCAGGCCCTCGACGCCGGCCAGCGCCTCGCGGTACCACGCGGCCGCCTGCGCGCGCGCCGCCAGCATGCCGTCCAGCCGGTCGAGCTGCGCGAGCCCCAGCGCGCACGCCAGGTCCGTGAGCCGGTAGTTGAACCCGAGCCGGTCGTGGTCGAGCCAGCCCATGTCCGGCGCACGGCCCTGGTTGCGCTCGGAGTCCACGACCGTCTTGTGCTCGGCCGAGCCGAGCGTGAGCATCCCGCCTTCGCCCGTGGTCAGCTGCTTGTTGGCGTAGAACCCGAACGCCGCCGGATGCCCGCGCCCGCCGACCGGCACGCCGTCCGCGTGCACGGCGCCGAGCGCTTCGCACGCGTCCTCGACGATCGGCAGCCCGTGGCGCTCCAGTGCGGGCGTGTCCGCGGGGTAGCCGAAGATGTGCACCGGCAGCAGCGCGCTCGTGCGCGAGCCGATCGCGGCGGCCGCCGCGTCCACGTCCAGGTTCAGCGTCCGCGGGTCGATGTCCACGAACACCGGGCGGGCGCGCTCGTAGAGGATCGCGTTCGCCGACGCCACGAACGAGAACGGCGACGTGACGACCTCCGAGCCCTCGGTCACCCCGACCGCGCGCAGCGCCAGGTGCAGCGCCGCCGTGCCGGAGGACACCGCGGACGCGAACGGCGCGCCGACACGCGCCGCGAACGCGGCCTCGAACGCCGGTACGCGCGGGCCGAGCGACAGGTGCCGCGAGCGCAGGACCTCGACGACCGCGCGCTCCTCCTCCGCACCCAGGACCGGGCGCGCGACTGGGATCACTGCACGACCCGCGAGCGCAGCATGCCCGCTTCGAGCGAGTCCACCAGCGCGTCCCACGACGCCTCGATCACGTTCTCGTGCACGCCGATCGCGCCCCACGTGGACGTCCCGTCGGACGCGTCCAGCAGCACGCGCGTGGTCGCGCCCGTGGCCTTCCACTCGTCGAGGATGCGCACCTTGTAGTTGACGAGCTTGATGTCGCGCAGGTGCGGCAGGCGCTCGCCGATCGCGTCGCGCAGCGCGCGGTCGAGCGCGTGCACCGGCCCGTTGCCCTCGGCCGTGCGCACGTAGCGCGTCCCGTCGACCCAGAGCTTGACCGTCGCCTCGGTCTCGACCCGGCCGTCCTCGCGTTTCTCCGCGATCACCCGCCAGGACTCGAGGCGGAACAGCGGCTGGTAGGACCCGGTCTCACGCCGGATCAGCAGCTCGAAGGAGCCGTCGGCGGCCTCGAACTGGAAGCCGCGGTGCTCGAGCTCCTTGACGCGCTCGACCACCCGGGCGGCCACCGCGTCGTCCAGCTCGCCCCCGGCGTGCGCGATGACCGTCCCCTTGCCGGACAGCTCGGACACCAGCACCTCGCGCGAGTTCCCCACCACGGTCGGGTCGATGTGCTCGAACGTGGACGGGTCGGCGTTGACCCCGGCGACGTGCATCCCGCCCTTGTGGGCGAACGCGTTCTTGCCCACGTAGGCCTGATTGGGGTCCGGCTGCAGGTTCAGCAGCTCGGCGACCAGGTGCGACGCCTCGGTCAGCCCCTCCAGCGACGGCAGGCACTCGAAGCCCAGCTTGAGCTGCAGGTTCGGGACGATCGAGACGAGGTTCGCGTTGCCGCAGCGCTCGCCGTAGCCGTTCATCGTCCCCTGCACCATCCGCGCGCCCTCGGCGACCGCGGCCAGCGTGTTCGCGACCGCGCACTCGGCGTCGTTGTGCGTGTGGATGCCGAGCGCCGCCTCGGGGAGCGCCGCCCGCACGGCGCGCACCGCCGCGCCGATCTCGTGCGGCAGCGACGCGCCGTTGGTGTCGCACAGCGTCAGCCACTCCGCCCCGGCCTCGAACGCGGCGGTCAAGCAGGCCACCGCGTACCCGGCGTCGTCGCGGTAGCCGTCGAAGAAGTGCTCGGCGTCATAGACGACGCGCTTGCCGGAGGCCGCGAGGAACGCGACCGACTCGGCGATCATCCGCAGGTTCTCGTCGCGGTCCACGCGCACGACCTTCTCGAGGTGCAGGCCCCACGTCTTGCCGACGATCGTCGAGACCGGCGCCCAGGACTCCGCCAGCACGCGCAGCGCCGCGTCCTCCTCGGCGGCGACGCCGCGCCGGCGCGTCATCCCGAACGCGCACACGTCGGCGTTCAGGCCCGCGTCGGCCAGGCGCTCGAACAGCTCGAGCTCCTTCGGGTTCGACGTCGGGAAGCCGGCCTCGATCATCGGCACGCCGAGGCCGTCGAGAATGCGCGCGACGCGCACCTTCTCCTCGACCGAGAGCGACATGCCCTCGCCCTGCATCCCATCGCGCAGGGTCGTGTCGTAGACGACGACGGCCGTCATGACACGCGCGCGGGCACCCGGTCCAGCCACCGGGAGTAGCGCTCCGAGCGGCCGTGCAGCGCGTCCTCGAAGATCGCCTGGACCTCGGCCGTGACCGGGCCGCGGGTGCCGTCGCCGACCGGGAGCTCGTCGACTTCGCGGATCGGCGTCAGCTCGGCGGCGGTGCCGGTCATGAAGATCTCGTCGGCGCGGTAGAGCTCGCCGCGGGCGATGTCGCGCTCGACGACCTCGTAGCCCTGGTCGCGCAGGATCTCGATCGCCGCCGCCCGGTTGATGCCCTCGAGGATGTCGTTGGCGAACCCGGGCGTCGCGACCTTGCCGTCCTTGACCAGGAACAGGTTCTCGCCCGTTCCCTCGCAGACGTAGCCGCGCGTGTCGAGCAGGATCGCCTCGTCGTAGCCGGACTTGTCGGCCTCGATCTTCGCCAGCACGCTGTTGAGGTACTGGCCGCCGGCCTTCGCGGTCGGGATCAGCGAGTCGCTCGGGATCCGCCGCCACGAGGAGACCTTCGCGCGCACGCCGGAGACCTTGCCCTCGTCGCCGAGGTAGGCGCCCCACTCCCAGACCGCGATCATCACCTCGACCGGGCAGTCCAGCGGGTACAGGCCCATCGGCCCGGCGCCGCGGTAGACGAGCGGCCGGATGTAGCAGGACTTCAGCTCGTTGCGCGCGATCGTCTCGAACGTCGCCTGCCGGATCTCCTCCTTGGAGAACGGGATCTCCATGTGGTAGAGCCGGGCCGAGCGGAACAGGCGATCGATGTGGTCGGCGTGGCGGAAGACCGCCGTGCCGCCGTCCGGCGTCTCGTACGCCCGCACGCCCTCGAACACGCTCGTGCCGTAGTGCAGCGCGTGCGTGAGCACTCCAACCTTGGCGTCCTCGCTCGGGACGAGTTCGCCGTTCATCCAGATCAGTTGGCTCACGAAAGCTCCTCCAGCACCGCCTTCGTCATGTCGGCGGTCGTCGCGGTGCCGCCTAGGTCACCGGTTCGGACGCCCTTCCCCAGGGCCTTGTCGACCGCCGATTCTACGGCAGCCGCCTCGGATTCCAGCCCGAGTCCGTGACGCAGGAGCATCGCGCCGGACAGGATCATCCCGAGCGGGTTCGCGATCCCCTGGCCGGCGATGTCGGGCGCCGAGCCGTGGACGGGCTCGAACAGTGACGGGCCGTCGCCCCCCAGGGACGCGGTCGGCAGCATCCCGAGCGAGCCGGTCAGCATCGACGCCTCGTCGGAGAGGATGTCTCCGAACGTGTTCTCGGTGATGATCACCTCGAAGTGGCGCGGCGCGGAGATCAGGCGCATCGCGGCCGCGTCGACGAGCTGGTGCTCGAGCTCGATGTGGGGGTACTCCTCGGCGTGGATGCGCGTCACGACGTCGCGCCACAGGCGGCTGGTGTCGAGCACGTTGGCCTTGTCGACGCTGGTCACGCGGCTCTTGGCGGCGTCGAAGCCGGCGCGCGCGAGCCGCTCGATCTCCTCGACCGTGTAGACCAGCGTGTCGAACGCGCGGCCGTTCTCCGTGCCGCGGTCGCCGTAGTAGAGGCCGCCGGTCAGCTCGCGCACGATCAGCATGTCGACGCCCTCGACCAGCTCCCGCTTGAGCGGCGAGGCGTCGTAGAGCGCGGGCAGCGGGCGGATCGGGCGCAGGTTGGCGAACAGGCCGAGCTCGGCGCGCAGCTGGAACAGCGCCAGCTCGGGACGTACGGCGCCGGACTCGTTGGTGTCCCACTTCGGGCCGCCGACGGCGGCCAGGAAGACCGCGTCGGACGCCTTGATGGCCTGGAGCGCGTCGTCGGTGAGGGCGACGCCGTGGCGGTCGATCGACGCGCCGCCGGCGTCGTAGGCGTCGAACGTGAGGTCAGCGGCGACGGCGTGGAGGACCTCGACCGCCGCGGCGGCGACCTCGGGTCCGATCCCGTCGCCGGGCAGAAGGGCGATTGTCGGCATAAGGCGGGTGACCCTACAGATTCAGCGTGACCGGGCCGGGGCGCTCGCGCTCGGCCTCGTAGACGGCGATCTCGTCGGACTTCTGCAGCGTCAGCGCGATGTCGTCGAGGCCGTTGAGCAGCCGGTGGCGGCGCTCGGGGTCGATCTCGAAGGGGACGCTGCGGCCGTCGAAGCGGACTTCGAGCGCCTCGAGGTCGATCTCGGCCTCGCCCGCGGCCATCAGCGCCTGCACGTCGTCCTCCGGCAGGACGACCGGCAGCAGGCCGATCTTCGTGCAGTTGGAGAAGAAGATGTCGGCGAAGGAGGACGCGACGACCGCCTGGAACCCGTAGTCCTGCAGCGCCCACGGGGCGTGCTCGCGGCTGGAGCCGCAGCCGAAGTTCGGGCCGGTCGCGAGGATCGGGTTCTTGGGCAGGCTCCAGCCGGGCTCCTGCGCCCAGTCGTAGAAGAGGAACTCGCCGAAGCCCGTGCGCTCGATCCGCTTCAGGAACTGCTTGGGCATGATCTGGTCGGTGTCGACGTCGGCGCGCGGCAGGCTGGTGACGCGGCCGCTGATCGTGGTGACGGGCTCCATCTAGTTCCACTCCCGGATGTCGACGAAGCGGCCCTCGATCGCGGCCGCGGCCGCCATCTGCGGGGACACGAGGTGCGTGCGGCCGCCGCGGCCCTGGCGGCCCTCGAAGTTGCGGTTGGAGGTCGAGGCGCAGCGCTGGCCGGGCTCGAGGATGTCCGGGTTCATGCCCAGGCACATCGAGCAGCCGGCGGTGCGCCAGTCGAAGCCCGCGGCCTTGAAGACCTCGTCCAGCCCTTCCTGCTCGGCCTGCGCGCGGACCTGCTGGGAGCCGGGCACGACCATCGCGTCCACGGTGCTCGCGACCCGGCGGCCCTTGACCATCTCCGCGGCGGCGCGCAGATCGCCGATGCGGGCGTTCGTGCAGGAGCCGATGAAGACGCGGTCGAGCGTGAGGTCGGTGATCGCCGTGCCCGCCTCGAGGCCCATGTAGGTCAGGGAGCGCTCGTCGGTCTCGGTCTGGGGGTCCGGGACGGCGCCGGCGACGCCGACGACCTGGCCGGGGTTCGTGCCCCAGGTGACCAGCGGGGAGAGCTGGTCCGCGTCGACCGTGATCTCGTGGTCGAACGTGGCCTCTGGATCGGTCTTCAGAGTGCGCCACTGCGCGATCGCGGCCTCGATGTCCGCGGGCGCGGCGGGGCGGCCCTGGACCCACTCGAACGTGGTGTCGTCCGGCGCGATCATGCCGGCGCGGCCGCCGCCTTCGATCGTCATGTTGCAGATCGTCATCCGCTGCTCCATCGTGAGGCCGCGGATCACGTCGCCCGCGTACTCGACGACGTGGCCGGCGGCGCCGTTGGTGCCCATCTGGCCGATCGTGCCGAGAATCAGGTCCTTGGCGGTCACGAACGGGGCGAGCGAGCCGACGTAGTTGATGCGCATCGCCTTCGGCTTGGGCTGGCTGAGCGTCTGGGTGGCGAGGACGTGCTCGACCTCGGACGTGCCGATGCCGAACGCGAGCGCGCCGAACGCGCCGTGGGTGGCCGTGTGCGAGTCGCCGCAGACGATCGTCATGCCCGGCTGGGTGACGCCGAGCTCCGGGCCGATGATGTGCACGATGCCCTGGCGCGTGGAGCCGAGCGAGTACAGCGGGATACCGAACTCCTCGCAGTTGGCCTCCAGCGCCTCGACCTGGCGGCGGGAGAGCGCGTCGCGGATCTTGGCGCTGACCGGGGTGCCGTCGGTCGGCACGTTGTGGTCGGCGGTGGCGAGCGTGCGGTCGGGGCGGCGCACCTCGCGGCCGGCGAGGCGCAGGCCATCGAACGCCTGTGGGCTCGTGACCTCGTGGACCAGGTGGAGGTCGATGTAGATCAGCCCGGGCGCGATCTCGTGCGCGGCCCAGATCTTCTCGAACAGCGTGGTGGGGGTCATGACCGGCGCAGCCCGGCCGACACGATGGCCAGCAGGACGGCCTCCTCCTCTGAGTGGTTGGCGAAGTGATGGGGCAGGTCGGCGTCGAACGTCACGCAGTCGCCCGCGTGCAGCTCGTGCTCGGCGCCGTCGACATGGAGGGTCACGTCGCCGCGGTCGACGTACGCGGTCTCGCGCGCGCCCGGCTCGTGGCGGGGCGGGTCGCCGGGGCCGCCGGTGACGGCGCGGGGCTTGAGCGTGTGGCGGGTGAACTCGGCGCGCAGGCCGGGCAGCGGCGGCGTCAGGACCTCGTAGGCGTGGCCGCCCTTGCCGCCGCGCCGGCCCTCGCCGGCGCGCACGACCTCGACCGTGCTGTCCTCGTCCAGGCGCAGCAGCTGGGAGAGCTTGAGCTCCAGCCCGGTCGCGATCCGGCTGGCGACCTGCAGCGTCGGGCTCGTCTCGCCGCGCTCGACCTGGCTCAGCATCGGCGCGGACACGCCGCAGCGCTCCGCGAGGTCGCGGAGCGAGAGGTCCATCGCCTCTCTCAGCGCTTTCACGCGCGGTCCGACGGTGGCCACGGGGACGTCCATACGTTTGTACGTTATCACGTACAGCCTAGGGTGAGATGGATGTCTGACGAGGCCATCCGCTCGCTGCCCGACGCGCTGGTGCTCGGCGCGGGCGGGACGCTCGGTGACGCGTGGCTGCGGGGCGTGCTGAACGGGCTCGCCGACGGCGCGGGGCTGGACTTCCGGACGTGCGAGTACTTCCTGGGTACGTCCGCGGGCTCGATCGTGGCCGCGACGCTCGCGGCGGGGCGGGTGCCCGACGCGGGGGTCGAGGTCGAGGAGGAGTGGGCGCGGCGCGCGGTGCTGGCGGCGGGTGACGCGGGCGCGGGCGGCGACGGCGCGGCGGGCGACGAGAACGCGGCGGGCGGCGAGAACGCGGCGGGCGGCGACGGCGCGGCGGGCGGCGAGAACGCGGCGGGCGGCGACGGCGCGGCGGGCGGCGGCAGCGCTGCCGACGGCGGCGACGCAAACGCGCGTGGCGGGCGCGATGCCGCCGAGAGCAGCGGCGGCGGCGCGGGCGCGCCCGGCAAAGCGTTCTCCGCCCTCGGACGCGGAGCGCGGGCGGTGGCGACGCCGCTGGCGCCGCTCGCGCTCGCGACGA
>Ga0182736_1002309_pt1 | contig 14924 bp, 10 predicted proteins | sample eDN5th30CKraftBY_FD_128882 | JGI IMG/M metagenome (GOLD analysis project Ga0182736, IMG submission 128882) | Enriched backyard soil microbial communities from Emeryville, California, USA - eDNA 5th pass 30_C Kraft BY (version 2) (version 2) | ecosystem: Environmental > Terrestrial > Soil >...
GCGGGCGCAGACGCCGTAGTTCGTCTTGAAGAACAGCAGATAGAGCGCGAACAGGATGGCCAGGGCGATGCCGGGCAGCACGGCGCGGTACGTCGAAAACGAATAATCGCCGAGCGAGAACGATCCGAACGGCGTGCCGATGCCTTCTATCGAAGGTCCGGCGACGAGCAGCATGGTCTGCTGCACGATGAGGCTGATTGCCCACGTCGCCACGACGGAATCGAACAAGCGGTCGTACAAGTGGCGAATCACGAGCCGCTCGATCACCACGCCCGCGAACGCCGCCGCGAGCGCCCCGAGCAGCATGGCGAGAGGAAGCGGCAAGCCGCGCTTGGCCGCGATGATCGTCACGTAGGCGCCGCACATGATGAACTCGCCATGCGCGAGATTGATGACGCCCATCATGCCGAAGATGACCGCGAGACCGAGCGCCGCGAGCACCAGATAGGCGAAGCTGTCGCCGAACTGATAGACGAGCGAATAGAGAACCGAAAAGGTGGCCATGCATGCTCCACGTTCAAGAGACCTGCGCGCGCCCGTCGTGTGCGGCGCGCGCGCCGGCCCGGATCAGGACGATCAGGACTTCTTGGGCAGGTTCGACGGCGTGTACTGGCGATGATCCGGCTTGTTGGGCAGATCGCAGCCCACCTTGCCGAGCCAGTACGGCTGGACGTCGTCCCAGACCTTCGGAATATCGACCGAGTGATCGTCCTTCACATGCACGAGGTAAATGGTGTGGCTCGCGTGATGGCTCTTCGGGTCCATGCACACCTTGCCCTGCGCGCCTTCCGTGCAGATGCCGCTTTCGAGCGCCTTGCGCACCGCGTCCTGATTCGTCGTTTTGGCTTTTTCGACGGCTGCCTTGTAGAGATAGATGGCGTCGTACGCGTTCGCTGCTTCCTGATTGATGTACGGCTCGTTCGGGAACTTCGCGTGGAAGCGCTTCTTGAAGTCGTTGCTGGCGGGCGTATCGACTTCTTCGACGTAGTTCGCCGTCACGTACATGTCCTTCAGCGCAGGCGGTTTGAAGCGCTTGTGCTCGTACGCCTGACCGACGTTGACCGAACTCGCCATCGGCAGATTCAGATGTGCCGACGCCTGCTGCTCGTAGTACGACGCCTGATTGGCGCCGACCAGCAACGTCACCACGAAGTCGGGCTTCGCCTTCTGGATGTTCTGGATCGTCTGTCCGAACTGCGATACCGACAGCGGAATGAATTCCTCGCCGGCCATCGTGCCGCCGTTCTCCTTGACGATGTTGCGGACCCACTCGGCGGAAATCTGCCCGAAGTTGTAGTCGGCGGCGATGGTGTACACCTTCTTGCCGTACTTCTGCATCATCCACGGGATCAGCGTCGAGAATTGCTGTTCGGGCACGGCGCCCGTGACGAACGTGTTGGTATCGCACACGCCACCTTCGTACTGATTGTCGTACCAGTAAAGCTGTTTCGCGCGGTCCATGATCGGCCGAATCGCTTCGCGAGATGCGCTCGAGAATGCGCCGAAGATCACATCGGGCTTGTCGGTCTGAACGAGACGCCGTGCCAGTTCCTGGAACTTGGTGTTGTCGGATTGCGTGTCGTAGGCGATCAGCGAGACAGGACGTCCGAGGATGCCGCCCTTCGCGTTGATCTCATCGACTGCGAGTTGCGTGGCGTGAATTTTCGGAATGGTCGCCAGTGCGAAGTTTCCCGAGGCATCTTCCAGCAGGCCGATCTTCACGGGATCGGCGGCACTCGATGCGAGCGAAGTCAGTGCAAGTCCTGCGGTAAGGGCGAGACGCATCCAGCCCGACGGCTTCAACAACATGCGGATTCTCCAGAAATGAGCGCTAGAACAGGGGGAAAAACGCGGACAAAAAAAAGCCCCCTGACGAACCGCGGGTTCGTCAGGGGGCTTCTGTGCCGGATCCTCGGGCGGACATCTTTGTCAGGCCGCGAGGTATGGAGCCCAGTCTAATGCGTCAAATTTTTCCTTGTCAACGGTGGACAAAAATCGCCGGATGGCCGAAATCGCACGCGCGGCACAGGCGCCGGTGAAGCGGCGGGCCGGACGATATGCATAAATCCTATTCCGGATAGCCCCTGAATCCGCCGAAAGTCCGCTTCTATACTGGCATTCCATACCTTCACGAGGAGACGAAACGATGTTGATGGACGCCAAGGACTCGGTCTACAGTCCGACACAGGACGACCTGATTTTTCCGCAAGAACCGACGTTTTCGAGTTCCGCCGAGGAACGCCGCTATCGCAAGGAGCATCTCGCGGCCGCGTGCCGGATCTTCGCGCGTCATGGCTTCAGCTTCGGCTTCGGAGGCCATCTGACGGTGCGCGATCCCGAGCATCCGGAGCTTTTCTGGACCAATCCGATGTGCGTGCCGTGGTCGCGCACGAAGACATCGCAACTGGTGCTCGTCGATCATTCGGGCACGGTGATCGAAGGCAAGTACGCCGTGAATCGCGCGGGCTATGTGCTGCATTCGGCGATTCACGCGGAGAACCCCGACATCATCGGCTCGTGTCACGCGCATACCGTCAACGGCGACGCCTGGGCCGCGATGGGCAAGCCGCTCGACTACGTGACGCAGGACGCGTGCATGTTCTACGGCAGCCATACGGTGGTGCGCGATGGCGCGGGCAAGGTGCCGGTCGCGAATGAATCGGGTAATCCGATCGCGCGCGCCTTCAACGATCACAAGGCCATCATCCACCAGAATCACGGGCTGCTGACCGCGAGCCGTCACAGTATCGACGATGCCGTGTGGACGTTCATCGCGCTCGATCATTGCTGCAGGATGCAACTGCTGATGGACGCGGCCGAGTCGCGCCCGATCGAGATCGATCCGGAGTTCGCGGAGTATTCGCATCGCCATCTGGGCAATTCGTTCATCAGCTGGCTGCATTTCCAGACCATGCTCTACGAAATCAACGAGCAGGAGCCGGATTACCTCGACTGACCCATCGGTGTGCGAGGTACGGCGGCGGCATGCGCCATGTCGCAACTTGCCCGCGCATGCCGCCCGAGAGCGCTCAAGAAAATCTATATTGGAGACACGCATGGACGCGCTATATGGCGAAGAAGCCGTCAGACAGACGGACATGAGCCGCACTTACTACCGAGCCTACTGGCGGCTGTTGCCGCTATTGCTGATCTGTTATCTCGTCGCCTATCTCGACCGCGTCAACGTTGGCTTTGCGAAACTGCAGATGCTCGACGCACTGCGTTTCGACGACGCGATCTACGGCCTCGGCTCGGGCATCTTCTTCGCGGGCTACTTCTTCTTCGAGGTGCCGAGCAACCTCATCATGCGCCGTGTCGGCGCGCGTAAGTGGATCGCCCGCATCATGCTGACGTGGGGCGTCATCTCGGCGGCGATGATCTTCGTGCAGACGCCGATGCAGTTCTACATCGCGCGCTTTCTGCTCGGCGCCGCCGAAGCCGGTTTCGCGCCCGCGATCATGTATCTGCTCACGCTGTGGTTTCCGGCCCGCTATCGCGGCCGCGCGATGTCCATCTACGTGATGGGCGCGCCGCTCGCGTTCGTCGTCGGCGGTCCGATCTCCGGCTACATCCTGCATGCATTCTCCGGCAACGCGCATATGGCTGCGTGGCAATGGCTTTTTCTGATCGAAGCGATTCCGGCCGTCGTGCTCGCGTTCGTCGTGCTTGCCTTTCTCGATGACGATCCCGCGCGCTCGCGATGGATCAGCGAGGACGAGCGCTCGAACGTGCTGGCCGAAATTCGCGCGGAGAACGCCGGCAAGATCGATCATCCGAGCGTGCGCGCGTTTCTCGCCAACCGGAAGCTGTGGTGGTTCTGCGCTATCTTCTTCTGCCTCATCATGGGCCTCTACGCGCTCGGCTTCTGGATGCCCTCGCTCATCAAGCGCAGCGGCGTGACCGATCCGTTGTCCATCGGCCTGTATTCGGCGGTGCCGAACGTCGTGGCGGCGATCGCGCTGTTCGTGTCGAATCGCAGCGCCGACCGCACCGGCGGACGCCGCGCGCATTTCGCCCTCTTCATGCTGATCGGCGCGGTTGGACTGGCCACGAGCATGTGGCTTTCGGCAGGCCCGATCATGACGACGCTCTGTCTGTCGATCGCGGCGGCGGGCGTCTATTCGTGCGTCGCGCTCTTCTGGGCGCTGCCGACGAGCCTCTTCGTCGGCGCATCGGTCGCGGCGGCGCTCGCGTTCATCAATTCGGTCGGGAATATCGCGGGCTTCGTATCGCCTTATCTCGTCGGCATGCTCAATGTGATGGTCGGTCACGCGGAAGTCGGCATGTACGTGATCTCCGCGTTTCTCGTGCTCGGCGCGGCGATGACCATGCGTCTGCCGAAGACGCTCGACGACAAGTGAAGCGCCGGCTCAGGCGGCCCACGGCGGCCGCTTGAGCCTTTCCGTCACGTAGTCGATGAACGCCCGCACACGCGGATGCAGCGACGAGTCGCGCGGATACAGCGCATAAATCGCGGTTTCGTCCTTCGGCTGGAAGTCGGTCAAGAGCGGCACGAGCATGTTGCTGCGAATCGACGGAAGCACCATATGCTCGGCCATGCGCGTGATGCCGACGCCAGCGAGGCACATGTACACCGAGCTCACGCCGCTGCTCGTCTGAAAGTTGCCGTCGATGAGCATGGACGTGCGCTCGCCATCGACCATGAAGGGCCAATGGTTGAGATGATCCATCGGCGGCTCCCACATCAGGCAATTGTGGTTGACGAGATCCGCCGGCACCGAAGGCACGCCGTGCCGCGCGATATACGAAGGCGACGCGGTCACGACGCGTTGCAGATGACACAGCTTGCGGCTGACGAGATTCGAGTCCTGCAGGCTTCCCATGCGGATCGCGACATCGAATCCTTCGCCGATCACATCCGCGAGCGTATCCGACAGCGACAGGCGCACCCGCAGGCCGGGATAGCGCTCCAGAAAGCCCGGAATGAGCGGCACGATCTGATCCATGCCGAACGAAGTCGCGACCGTCACGCGGATACTGCCGGTCATGTGCTGACCCGCGCGCGCGAGTTGGGCTTCGCCGGTGTCGATGTCGTCGAGAATGCGCTTGCACAGCGCGAGATATTCGTTGCCTTCCTGCGTGACCTGCAGACTGCGCGTCGAGCGCCTGAGCAGCGCGACGCCGAGGCGCTTTTCGAGCGCCGAGACCGCGCGGCTGACATACGGCTGCTGAAGGTTGAGCATGAGCGCCGCAGCGGTGAATCCGCCGGTTTCCGCGACGGCCTTGAAAATCCTCATTTCGACGAGGCGTTCGTCCTTCATGTACTCGGTGCGGCCTAAGCGATGATCAACCAGCGATCTTAGCCAGCGGCTGCTTACTTCTATATCGGGAGTTGCACGGGTATGGATTCCCGGCGGATTCGAGCGGCTCGAGCACGGGCTCGCGACCTCAGAAACCGTCTCGCCAACCGTCTTCAGACGGTGCTCGCCGCGCGCTTCACGCCGTTTCCGACCAAAAGACCCAAGTCGTAAGCGCGTTCGAGCGCGCGCCCGATTTCGTCGACGCGACACATGCGGATGTCCGCGCTCGGCTTGCCGATCGGATCGAACGATTGAATGCCTAGCTCGTCGCGCGCGATTGTCAACAGCGGCTCCCAATGAGCTTCAGTCTTGTTGCGGTAGGTCATGGTTTGCGCTCCTTTCTCTTGCATTTGTTACTTAACAAGCTTAGGAGCGCGAGCCCCCGTTACCTGCGACGGATCGCCGCGATTCGAATGTCGTCTCTAGAAATCGTCATTGCGCCGCGAAACAATAGCGCGCTTTTTGCCGCCACTGCTCTTGAAAGCAGAACGCGGCGTTTCAGAATCCGAATCGATGTGGGCATTCCGGCACGTACTGCGTGCTTTTGCGAACGCACATCCATTCGGTCAGCGAATCATGGAGCCGTTGCCTATGATTGATCTCAGGCCGGTTCCAGCTCATCGTCAAAGGACAAGGAGTCGTTCACATGAAAGCTCCTCAACGTTTGGCACGAATCGAGTTGATAGCGCCGTTGTCAGGCGTGATGGTCCAACTCGACACCGTGCCCGATCCAGTTTTCGCGCAGAAGATGGTCGGCGACGGCGTATCGATCGATCCCACTTCGGACGAATTGCTCGCCCCGCTCTCGGGGACAGTCACGCAGCTGCATCGAGCGGCGCACGCGGCGACGATCACCGGCGAAAGCGGTCTCCAGGTGCTGATCCACATCGGCCTCGACACCGTGATGCTGCGCGGGGAAGGCTTCACGCCGCTCGTCAAGGAAGGCGACACCGTCACGACCGGCCAGCCGCTGATCCGCTTCGATCCGGTCGTCGTCGGCGCGCGGGCCGTGAGCCTGCTCACGCAGATGGTCATCGCCAACGGTGAGCTCGTGACCCGCTACGTGCCCGCCACGGGCCTCGTCACGGCGGGCAAGGACGTCGCGTTGACGGTCGAATTCGTCGGCGCCGCCGCGGACGACGCGAGCGGCGGCCCAGCAGGCGCCATCCGGTCAGACGAAATCACGCTGCCGAATCCGCAAGGCCTGCACGCGCGGCCCGCTGCGGTATTCGCCGCCGAAGCCAAGAAATACAAATCCGACATTCGCGTCCTGCGCGGCGACGACAGCGCGAACGCGAAATCCGTCGTCGCGCTGATGGCGCTCGCGACGAGCTTCGGCGACAAATTGCGCGTCGAGGCCGCCGGCCCCGATGCCGGCGAAGCCGCCGCCGCGCTCGCGCGCCTGCTCGCGTCGGGCTCGGGCGAAAAGCCCGGCGACGCGCCCGCGCCCGCCGTTGCCGCGGCCGAACCGGTCGCACCGGCGCGCGCCCCGTCCACGAACGCCAACGAATTCACGGGCGTCTCCGCGTCGCCGGGACTCGCGGTCGGCAAGATCGTGCAGTTCCGCCGCGAAGTCATCGACGTGGCCGAGGCGGGCGAATCGCCGCAACGCGAACGCGCACGGCTCGACGCCGCGCATCACGAAGCGCGTCAGCAAATCGAGGCGCTGAAGGCGAATCTGACCGATCCGTCCAAGGCGCAGATCCTCGACGCGCACCTCGAACTGCTCGACGATCCCGATCTCACCGACGCGGCCATCGCCGGCATCAGCGACGGCAAGAGCGCGGGCTTTGCGTGGCGCGCCGCGTTCGAGACGCAGGCGAGCAATCTGGAGAGGGTCGACAACGCGCTTCTGCGCGAGCGTGCGGGCGATATCCGCGATGTCGGCCGCCGCGTGCTGGCGCTGCTCGCGGGCGTAAAGCAGGCGCATATCGACGTGGCGGACGAATCGATCCTCATCGCCGAGGAGCTTTCGCCCTCGGACACGGCCTCGCTCGATCGCAGCAAGGTGCTCGGTTTCTGCACGACGACCGGCGGCGCGACGAGTCACGTCGCGATTCTGGCGCGCTCGCTCGGCATTCCGGCGATCTGCGGCATCGACGAAGATGCGCTGCAATTGCCCGATGGCACGCTCGTCGTGCTCGACGGTTCGCACGGCAGCCTGCGGCGCAATCCCAGTGCGGACGATCTGGCCAAGGCGCGCGAGCGCATCGACCGTCAGACGAAAAAGCGCGAGGAAGAGAAAGTCGCCGCGAGCAAGCAGGCCGTCACGGCGGACGGGCATCGCGTCGAAGTCGTTGCAAATATCCGGAATGCGCAGGAAGCGCGCGATGCGGTCGCGGCGGGCGCGGAAGGCGTCGGACTGCTGCGTTCCGAATTTTTGTTCGATAACCGCGACACCGCGCCGTCGGAAGACGAACAGGCCGCCGAATATTGCGCCGTGGCCGAAGCGCTCGGCCGCGAGCGTCCGCTCGTCGTGCGAACGCTCGACGTCGGCGGCGACAAACCGCTGTCGTACCTGCCGCTGCCGAAAGAGGACAACCCGTTCCTCGGGCTGCGCGGCGTGCGCGTGAGCCTCGATCGTCCCGATATGTTCCGCACGCAATTGCGCGCGATTTTGCGGGCCGCGCCGATCGGCAATCTGCACATCATGTTCCCGATGGTCGCGTCCATCGAGGAAGTGCGCGCGGCCAAGCGGCTTCTTCAGGAAGAAGCCGGCGATCGCATCGACAGCGTCAAGGTCGGCGTGATGATAGAAGTGCCGTCCGCCGCGCTCATCGCCGAGCCGCTCGCGCGCGAAGTCGATTTCTTTTCCATCGGCACCAACGATCTGACGCAGTACACGGTCGCGATGGATCGCGGACATCCGAAGCTCGCGAAACAGGCGGACGCGCTGCATCCGGCGGTGCTGCGTCTGATCGGCATGACCGTCGATGGCGCGCACAAGCATGGCAAGTGGGTCGGCGTGTGCGGCGGCATCGCGTCCGATGCGATGGCGGTGCCGGTGCTCGTCGGCCTCGGCATCGACGAGCTGTCGGTCAGCGTGCCTGCCGTCGGCTCGATCAAGGCGCAACTCGCGCGCCTCACGATGGACGAAGCCCGCCAGCTCGCGGCAAAGGTAATCACGTTGGGCACGGCCGCCGAAGTGCGCGCCCTGCTCGCCCCGTACGCGGAATAAGCGGAACAAGCGGAGAAAAAAATGTTCAAAAACGCATTCGGCGTGGTGCAGAAGGTCGGCAAGTCGCTGATGCTGCCGGTCGCGGTGCTGCCCGTCGCCGGCCTCTTGCTCGGTCTCGGCGCGACCGATTTTCATGGCTACGTGCCCGCCATCATCCTCGAACTGATGAAGAACGCCGGCGACGTGATCTTCGGCAATCTGCCGTTGATCTTCGCGATCGGCGTGGCGCTCGGCTTCACGGAAAACGATGGCGTATCGGGAATCGCCGCGACCATCGGCTATCTCGTGATGACGGCGACGCTCGGCGTCATCGCGAAGCTCGAAGGCGTCGAGCCGACGATGATCATGGGCATTCCGTCGATTCAGACCGGCGTGTTCGGCGGCATTCTCGCGGGCGGTCTCGCGGCGTGGATGTTCAACCGCTATTACCGCATCACGCTGCCAGCCTATCTCGGTTTCTTCGCCGGCAAGCGCTTCGTGCCGATCGTCACGGCCATCGGTGCGATCGTGCTCGGCGCGGTGCTGTCGGTCGTGTGGCCGCCGATCGGCGGTGTCATCAAGGCGTTCTCGCAATGGGCGGCGGTCTCCGATCCCCGCACCGCAGCCACCGTGTACGGTTTTGTCGAACGTCTGCTGATTCCGTTCGGTTTGCATCACATCTGGAACGTTCCGTTTTTTTTCGAGGCGGGCAGCTTCCTCGATCCGACGACAGGCAAGATCGTTCATGGCGACATCAACCGTTTCTTCGCCGGCGATCCGACCGCGGGCATTCTGTCGGGCGCCTTCCTGTTCAAGATGTTCGGCCTGCCCGCCGCCGCGATCGCGATCTGGCATTGCGCCAAACCCGAAAAGAAGGTTGCGGTCGGCGGCATGATGGTGTCGGCAGCGCTGACTTCCTTCCTCACCGGCATCACGGAGCCGATCGAGTTCGCGTTCCTGTTCGTCGCGCCCGTGCTGTACTTCATTCACGCGTGTCTCGCGGCGTCGGCGCAATTCGTCGCCAATACGCTGAACATGCACATGGGCTTCACGTTCTCGCAAGGCGCGATCGACTTTTTGATGTTCAACCTGATCGGCAACAAGGCGACGCACGCGTGGTACGTGTTCATCCTCGGGCCGATTTATGCGGCGATCTATTACGTCGTGTTCCGTTTCGTGATTACGCGCTTCAATCTCAAGACGCCGGGACGTGAGGACGATACGGCGGCCACTGCCGCGGTAAGTTCCAGTGGCGTCGGCGGACGCTCGCGCGATCTCGTGCTCGCGTTCGGCGGCCGCTCGAACATCAAGAGCCTCGATGCGTGCATCACGCGCCTGCGCATCACGGTGAACGATCCGTCGCTCGTCGATGATGCAAGGTTGAAGGCGCTCGGCGCTGCGGGCGTCGTGCGCGTCGGCAACGGCGTGCAGGCGATTTTCGGGCCGCTGTCGGAGAACATGAAGACCGACATGCAGGACTATCTGAAGACCGCGGGAAGCGACGCCGATCTGCCAGTGGCGAGCGCAGCATCCACCGCCACAGCTTCCGACGCGATGAGCGCCCCGGCTGCGGCGCCCGCGCAGGATGCAGCGCAGCAGAAGGCGCGCGCGGAAAAGATTCGCGCGGCGCTGGGCGGCGCGGCCAATATCCTCAAGCTCGAACCGCTCGCGGCCACGCGCTTGCGCGTCGCGCTCGGCGATGCGTCGCGGCTCGATGGCGCCGCGCTGAAAGCAGCGGGCGTGCCGGCGACGCAGCCGTTTGCCAACGGCGAACTCGATCTGATCGTTGGACTCGAAGCGGAGAACCTTGCGGGCGCGATGCGTTGATTCACGCGGGCACGTCGCCCGAGCGCGGCTTTTCCACGGCGTAGTAAGCGAGGCACCCCGCCACGACGCCCCAGAAAGCCGCGCCGATACCAAGCAAGGTCACGTCGCTGAGCGTAACGACGAACACGATCATCGCGCTCAGCGGCAACGCCGAACGAAACGCGCTGACGAAAGACTTTTCGAGCACGCCCATCATCGCGAGCCCGGCGAGAATCGCGATATACGCGCCGGGCAGATTCGCCAGCAGAAACACATATGCCGTGGCGAACACGCCGATCGCCACGCATATGACGCCCGCGATCAACGCGCCGATGTAATGCCGGCCATGCGTGCCGCCCGACACGAGAATCGCATTGCTCGGCCCCGCAAGCACCGAAGGACAGCCGCCGAACGGCGCGGTGATCGCGCTCAGCACGCCGCTATAGATCGTCACGAGCCGCAACGACGTGCGATATCCCGATGCCCGCGTCACCGCGATTCCCTGCGCGTTCTGCACGAAAATCACGGTGATGAGCATCGGCAACAAGAGTTGCGAGATCGCGCGAATATCGAAGCGCGGCGCGACCAGCCCAGGCGTCGCCGTCCATGCACCGCCGCTGTGACTCGGCAAACGGAAGCCCGTTGCGAAGAGAATCGCCGCGCCTGCCAGCATCGCGCCGATGAGCGGCGGCATGGGCGCTGCGTTGCGTCGCTCGAGCCACATCAGCCCGAAGAACGCGATCGACATGCTGGCGCCTATGAGCGGCGCGGCTATCGTCGAATGCACGACGGCCAGCACGTACTTGATGAAGAGTCCGGCGATCATCGCCATGACGATCGCCATGGGCACCCATCGGTCGAGCAGCGCGACGAGGTTCGTCACGCCGAGCACGAGCAGCACCGCGGCGCACACGAGATACGTGCCCACGGCTGCGCCGAATCCGTATTGCGCGATCACCGGCGCGGCGAGAATCGCGCCGGGAATCGTCCACAGAAAGAGCAAAGGCTGACGCGTCTTCCAGCTGATGACGATGCTCGCCAGCCCGTTCATGCCGATCGACGCGAACAGCCACGACGATGTCTGCGCGACGCTCAAGCCGCCCTCGCGCGACGCGGCGATGATGATCGCGACCGGTCCCGTCGCGGAAAAAGTCATGCTCACGAACGCAAGCGAAAAGTACAAAAGCCATGACCGGCCGATGCCGCTATCGGAAGCGCCGCCAACAGACATGTGTCTCGCTCGAACGGAAGCGTTTTCTCGCGTCGGCATCGACGCAGAAAAACGCTGCGGATTGAAGGGCCGGCCTCAATGCGCCATCGATTCGGCATGTACGGGCGCACGCCATGCGAGACCGATGATCACGCCGAGCACGCAAAGCGCGCCAATGTACCAGGCGGGGGCCATCGTGATGCCCTGCCGCCCTACCAGAAACGAGGCGATTGCGGGCGCGGTGCCGCCGAAGATCGCATACGCCGTGTTGTACGAGAGCGCGAAACCGGTGAAGCGCACTTCCGGCGGAAAGCTCTTCACGATGATGTAAGGCCCGAGCGTGATCGTCCCGATCAGGAAGCCGCCGAGGATATACAGCGCCCACACGGACTGACTGCCCGCGTTCAGGTTCATGTAGAACGCGCCGGTGACGAGCAGCATCGCGACACTGCCGATCGCATACGCGCGCCCGCCGCCGATCTTGTCGGCTGCCCATCCAGCGAAGGTGCTGCCGACGATCAGCCCGAAGATCGACCACGAGTTGTTCGTGAAGACATCCTTCGGCGCGAAGTGGAACTGCGATTGCAGGAACGTCGGCGTGTAGAGGAAGTACAGCACGAAGATGCCGGAGAACACCCACGTCGCCAGCAGCGAGACGATCACCGCGCCGCGATGCTCTTTCAGCACGACCGCGAGCGGCAGACGCGCATCCGCTTCACGCTTCGCACGCAGCGCTTCGAACACCGGCGTTTCCTGCAGATAGCGGCGCAAATAAACGGAGATCAGACCGAACGCGCCCCCCGCGATGAACGGCAGACGCCAGCCCCAGCTCTTCAGATCCGCCGGCTCCATGTTGCCGATGAGGAACTTCGCCGACAGCGCGCCGAGCAGAATGCCGGTGCAAAGACCCGACATCAGAAGACCGCATGCGAGACCGATACGATCGCGCCTGACATGCTCGGAGCAGAAGATCCACGCACCCGGCACTTCCCCGCCGACCGAAAGACCCTGCAAAACGCGGCACAAGAGAAAGAGCAACGGCGCGACGATGCCGAGCGTCGCATAGCTCGGCAACAAGCCGATGAGCAACGTCGGCGCGGCCATGAGAAAAAGGCTCAGCGCGAACATCTTCTTGCGGCCGATGCGATCGCCAAAGTGCGCGAAGAAGATGCCGCCGATCGGACGCACGAGATAACCCGCTGCGAAGATGCAGAACACTTCGAGCTGCGCGAGCCATTCGGGCGTCTGCGGCGGAAAGAACACGGTGGCGAGCAGCTTCGTGAAGAACACCGCGACGATGAAGTCGTAGTACTCCAGCGCGCCGCCTAGCGACGCCAGCATCAGCGTCTTGATATCGTTGCGTGACATCGACCGCCCATGAATGGCGACGTCGTCCGTCTGTACCGGGGTAGAACTCATCTTTGGCTCCAAACTCTGAGTGAGGTGACGTTCAACGCATTCGCCATTTAATCAGCATGCTGATTATTCATGCGCGCCTTCTTCACCTGCGCATGACCCTGTGCGACGCATCGTTCTATTGACTTCGCGTATTGACTTCAATCATTGACATCCGGCGCTCCAGCCATCAGCATTTCGTCAGTACGCTGACGGATAGATTTGTATCCGGAAAAAATTGGGAGCGCAACTGTGATTGCACCTACAATCTTTAGATTCCTGCGTGGCAAAACTTCTTCGATAAAGGGTTAAGGATGAGTACCGTTGCCGATAAAAAAGCTGCTGTTTCCGATGGCGGCATCGAGACCGGACACTTGTGGCAGCGGCCGGGGTTTCTGATCCGGCGGCTCAATCAGATCCATATCGCGCTCTTCTTCGAGTGCTGCAAGGACTTCGCCATCACGCCCGTGCAGTACGGCTTGCTGACCACATTGAGCGAGCGGCCCGGTCTCGACCAGACATCGCTGTGTGCGGAAGTGGGCGTCGATCGCACGACGATGGCCGACGTGCTGCGCCGTCTGGAGGAACGCGGACTCGTCAAGCGCGAGCCGAGTCCGCACGACGGGCGCCTCAAGATCGCGAACATCACGGCGAAAGGACGCCGCACGATGAAGGACATGTACGGCAGCATGCGTGAAGCTCAAGTCAGATTCCTTGGCCCGCTGAGCCCCGAAGATCGCGCTCATTTCGTGCGAATGATGATGCAGCTCGTCGAAGGCAATAACCAGTACGGCCGCACTTCCCTGAAGCATTTCGACTGACTATCGCGTGATATCGCGGCGGTACGTTTCGGGCACGAAGAGCGCGCCGACCGCGAACGACACTACCGCGATCACGATCGGATACCAGAGCCCGAAGTATACGTTGCCGCGCGCCACAGCCATCGCCGACACCACGAACGGCAGCATTCCGCCGAACCAGCCCGAACCCAGATGGAACGGCAACGATAGCGACGTATATCGAATGCGCGCCGGAAACAGCTCGACCATGAATGCGGCCATCGGGCCGTAGACCATCGCGAGATAAAGCAGCAGAAGCCACATCAGAAATACGACCATTGGCGCGTTGATTTTCGACGCATCCGCATGCGCCGACCAGCCCGAGGCGATCAACGCCTTTTCCAGTTCGCGTTTGTCGCTTCCATGAACGACGATCGAGCCGATTTGCGTCGATGCCGCTTCTCCCGCTTGCAACGGAGCGCGGTCATACGAAACACCCGATGCGCTGAGAAACGAGCGTATGCGATCGCATTCCGTCACTGGCGCGGAGAACAGCGTAAAGCGGCAATCGTCCGCGTGGACCGTGACAGGTGCGCTCTTCTGAAACGCTTCCAACCGAGGATTCGCGTAGTGCGTGAGCGCATGAAAGATCGGTTGCGTCGTCGCGGCGAGCAACAGGCACGCGAGCATCATGATCCACTTTCGTCCAATGCGATCCGATAGCCAGCCGAACACGAGGTAGAACGGAAATACCGCGATCAATGCAATCGCGAGGAACAGGTTCACCGTATTGGGCGCGACTTTCAGCGTGTTCTGCAGAAAGTACATGGAGTAGAAATGTCCAGTGCCGAAGACGACACCCACGCCCGATGCCGTGCTGAACAGCATGATCAACACGTATTTGAGGTTCGCCCATTCGCCGAAGCTCTCGCCTATCGGCGAAGTCGATAACCTGTTCGCGCGCTTCATCTCACGAAAGGTCGGCGATTCGGCGAGCTTCGTGCGCAGATACACCGAGATCGCGAGCAACACGATCGACACGAGGAACGGCACGCGCCAGCCCCAACTCTGGAATGCGGCTTCGTCCATCGATGCACGGCTGATGCTGACCGCCGCGATCGATGCGAGCAGGCCCAGCGTCGCTGTCGTTTGCAGCGAGCTCGTATAAAAGCCGCGCCGATCCACAGGCGAATGTTCCGCGAGATAGGTCGCCGCGCCGCCCGTTTCGCCGCCGAGCGCGAAGCCTTGCAAGAGCC
>Ga0182736_1002311_pt1 | contig 14911 bp, 18 predicted proteins | sample eDN5th30CKraftBY_FD_128882 | JGI IMG/M metagenome (GOLD analysis project Ga0182736, IMG submission 128882) | Enriched backyard soil microbial communities from Emeryville, California, USA - eDNA 5th pass 30_C Kraft BY (version 2) (version 2) | ecosystem: Environmental > Terrestrial > Soil >...
ACGAAGGCTGGCGCATCCGCAAAGACGGCAGCCGCTTCTGGGCGAACGTCGTCATCACCGCGTTGCACGATCCGTCGGGTAGTCTGATCGGCTTCGCCAAAGTCACGCGCGACATGACCGACCGCTTGCGGCTCACGGAACTGCAGCATGCGCGCGAGCTCTCCGCGCACGTACAGACGGCGCTGGAAAACGAGCGCGCGTCGATTGCCCGCGAGTTGCACGACGATCTCGGCCAGCAGCTTGCCGCGCTCAAAATGCAGTTGTCGATTCTCGACAGCACCGCGCCGAACGCGCGCTTCAAACAGCAGGCGCTCACGCAAATCGACACGATCATCGGTTCGCTGCGACGCATCGCGGCGGGCCTGCGTCCGCCCGTGCTCGACGATCTCGGCCTTTTCGCCGCAATCGACTGGCTCGTTTGCGATTACCGCCGCCGCTACGATCTGACGATCCATCTGGATATCGAAGGCGACGAGGACGGCTTCGAGGCGACTGCGTCCACGTCGCTCTTCCGGCTCGTGCAGGAAGCGCTGACGAACGTCGTGCGCCACGCGCGGGCATCGGAAGTTCGCATCGCGATCGTCTGCGCGTATGCGCGCTGCACGCTGACGATCGAGGATGACGGCCGCGGCGCGGATATCGAACGGCCGCGCGCGGCGGGCACGTTCGGCCTGCTCGGCATGGGCGAGCGCGTGCGGCAACTGGGCGGCGTCATCGAGTTTCGCAGCGCGCCGGGCGAAGGCTTTCGCGTCGTCGTGGACATTCCGCTTCATCGCCCCCGCCGATGACGATTCCGTTCCTTGACTTGCGTCAACCGTTTTGCATACGCCGTCCGTAGACTCGATCGCACACCCGCGACGCGCCAACACACCGGATCAGGAGATCGTCATGTACAACCGCATTCTCGTGCCCATCGACGGCAGCCCGACTTCCCTCCACGCCCTCGATGAGGCGATCAGGATCGCAAGCGCGAGCGCGGCGCAAATTCAGCCGCTCTTCGTCGTCGACATGCAGCCCGTTTCCTACGACGCCACGAGCGCGTTCTATCCTGGCCTGCGCGACGCATTGCTGGAGGAAGGCCGGCGGCTCGCTGCGACGGCCACGGAGCGCATGACGCAAGCGGGCGTCAAGGGCACGCCGCGCGTGTGCGAAGTCGAGTATCTCGGCGATGACATCCCGCAGCGCATCCGTCATTGCGCCGACGATTTCCGCGCCGATCTCGTCGTCATGGGCACGCACGGGCGGCGCGGCTTGCGGCGGATCGTGCTCGGCAGCGTCGCGGAAGGTTTCGCGCGGCTGTCGCGGTGTCCCGTTCTGCTGGTGCCGGGCCGCGAAACGGAAGAACCGAATCCATGACGACGAAAGTCCTGATCGCCGATGACCACGCGCTCGTGCGCGACGGCCTGCGCCATATCCTCGCGAACGCGCACGGCTTCGAGGTCGCCGGCGAAGCGAGCGACGGGCCGGGCACGCTCGCGCTCGTGCGCGCAACGGAGGCGGACGTGCTCGTGCTCGATCTGTCGATGCCCGGCCGCAGCGGCCTCGACCTGCTCAAGCAGATCAAGGACGAAAAGCCCGCGCTGCGCATTCTCGTGCTCACGATGCACGCCGAGCAGCAATACGCCGCGCGTGCGTTCAAGGCCGGCGCGTCGGGCTATCTGACGAAGGAAAGCGCGAGCGCGGAGCTGGTCGCGGCGGTCGCCAAGGTCGCGTCGGGCGGCGCGTACGTGAGCCTCGCGATGGCCGAACGCTTCGCGCAAAGCCTCACCGAACCTGACGATGCGCTACCGCATCAGCGATTGTCGAACCGCGAGTTCGAAGTGTTCCGGCGGCTGTGCGCGGGCGAATCCATCAGCGATATCGGCGAGGCGTTGTGCGTGAGCGCGAAGACCATCAGCACCTACAAGGCGCGCATCCTCGAAAAAATGCAGATTCCCCACGAAGCCGCGCTCGTGCGCTACGCGGTGCGCCATCAGCTTTTCGACGACGACAGCGCCTGAATCGAAGCGGCGCGTGTCGGCATTTCCCTACACGTCTTCCCGAATGCCTACGGCACGATCAGCCAGCACCGACATTTTTTCGAGACAGCGCACTCCATAATTGGACACGTGACATGCGGGATCGCGCGTCGATGCGCGATCCGGTTCGACAGGAGGCGCAGCATGATTTCCGCGAGCGCAGACAGTCCCGGCATGCACGTCGACGCGAAGCCGCCGAGCACGCGTTGCTCGACGTGTTCGATGAAGCGCATCTGCATGCCGTCCGGCTTGTCGCCGGTCGATTATCAGCGTCTCGACGCGATGATCAGCTCGACGCGCTTCGTGCGGCGCGGCGAAACGCTTTTCCGCAGCGGCGATCCCTTCCAGAGTCTCTATGCGCTGCGCAGCGGCTGCTTCAAGACCGTCGTCATGCATCGCGAAGGACACGAGCAGGTCACGGGCTTTCATCTGGCGGCCGAGCCCCTCGGGTTCGACGGCGTGAGCACCGACCGCCACGCGTGCGACGCCATCGCGCTGGAAGACAGCGTCGTCTGCATCGTTCCGTTCGATCTGCTCGAATTGCTGTGCCGCGAAGTGAAGGCGGTGCAGCATCACGTTCATCGCATGATGTGCGGCGAGATCGTGCGCGAATCCAATCTGATGATGCTGCTCGGCACGATGACGGCGGAGCAGCGCGTCGCGGCCTTCCTGCTCAATCTGTCGACGCGCATGAAGGCGCGCGGCTATTCGCCCGCGCAATTCGTGCTGCGCATGACGCGCGAGGAAATCGGCAGCTATCTCGGGCTGAAGATCGAAACGGTCAGCCGCATGTTCTCGCGGCTGCAAAAGGCCGGCGTGATCGACGCGCGCGGCAAGGACGTGCGGATCCTCGATCAGGCGCGGCTCGAAGCAGTCTGAGCGCGCGCTTCGCGAAAGCGGAAAAATCCGCTGCGCAGCATCACCGACGTGCCGCCGACGCGGCTCAGCACATGTTCGGCGGCGCCTTCTATCGACGAGCGATGGCTCTCGAACGCCTGCTGCAGATCTTCCTCACGCCACGACGCCGCGCCGAAGTGATCCTCCAGCGCTTCGGCCGAAATGGTGCACTCGATCGGCTCACCGTCCGCGAAGGCGGCGAAAGTGAGCGAAGGGACATCGCCCTGATAGACGGGCGGCTGACTCGGAAACGTAACGATCATGCCGATACCTCGTGGAACGTTGATGCGACGCGAGCCGGCGCAGCGCATATCCACTTAGTCTTGGCCACGGTTTCGGAGCGCGTATTGATCTGGATCAAATCGCATCCGGCGCGCCGCGCTGAAGCAGCAGCTGAACGGCGTCATCGAATGTATGACGCAGCGCCGCGTTCACGTCGGCGTGTGTGCAGCGTTGCACCGTGACCTGCTCGGAATCGCGCGTGAGCAGAACCAGTTGCGCGTCGAAGACGGTGCGTCCCGCGCGATCGAGCGACGCCTTGATCGTGAGCCTGCAATCGACGATGTCTTTCGCGACGCCCGCAAGCCGCACGAGTTCGACGCCCGCTTCGCGTTCGATCGCGCTCGAGCCCGCGAAGCCGAGGCAGGCGATCTGCATTCCGAGGCCCATGTCATTGTTCTCCGGTCAGGCCATCGCGCGGGCGCGCCTCACTCGTCGTGGCTCACGCGTCTTTCGCGACATGCTTCGGTGCGCGCGTGAGCAGCACCGGACACGTCGAGCGTCTGACGAACGCTTCCGCGACGCTGCCGAGCGCGAGCCTGCGCAACCCGGTCCGGCCATGCGTGCCCATCACGACGAGATCCGCGGGCATGTGCACCGCGCGGCGCTGCAGGCACTTCGCGATCGTATCGGTGACGTTGCGCGTCTCCGCGAGTTCCGTTTCGCATTCGATGCCCGCATCGATCACGCGCGCATACGCGATATCGAGCGCGTGCCCGCCTTCCTCGCGCACGTTCACGCGATACTGCGCCGGATACGACGAAAGCGCGGCCACGTCGATCACGTACACGACATTCACTCGCGCACGCGCGCCGATGCGGATCGCTTCGTCGAGCGCGCGTTGCGAGCACTCGCTGCCATCGAGCGCAACCAGGATTTTGCGGTACATCGTTTTTCGGCCCGCACGGCTTCCCGCTGAAGGCCGCCCACTTCAAATTTCGATGATGACCTTCAGCGCGTTCGTTTCCGCCGCGCGGCCAAAGGTGTCGTAAGCGTCGAGCGCGCGCGCGAGCGTGAAGCGGTGCGTGATGAGCTGCTTCGGCTGCAGCCGCCCCGCGCGCACGGTCTTGAGCAGCATCGGCGTGCTGACCGTATCGACGAGACGCGTCGTGATGCTGATGTTGCGATCCCAGAGCGATTCGAGATGCAGATCGGCCTTCACGCCATGCACGCCGACATTCGCGATGGTGCCGCCCGCCGCGACGATCTGCTGGCACAGCTCGAAGGTCGCCGGCACGCCGACCGCTTCGACGGCGCAATCGACGCCCGCGCCATCGGTCAGACGCATGATCTCGGCGACGGCCTCCGTGCGCGCGATGTCGATGCACGCGCTCGCGCCGAACGTGCGCGCGATTTCGAGCCGATGCGCGTCGCGATCGATCATGACGATCTGCGCCGGCGCGTAGAACTGCGCGGTGAGCAAGGCGGCGAGACCGACCGGCCCCGCGCCGACTATCGCGACCGTGCTGCCCGGCTGCACGCGCCCGTTGAGCACGCCGCATTCGAAGCCCGTCGGAAGAATGTCGGAGAGCATGACGAGCGCCTCTTCCTCGACATCTGCCGGAATCGGATAGAGGCTCGTATCCGCGTGGGGGATGCGCACGTATTCGGCCTGCGTGCCGTCGATCTTGTGGCCGAGAATCCAGCCGCCCGTCGCGCAATGCGAATACATGCCGCGCCGGCACGCCTCGCACTTTCCGCACGACGAAATGCACGAGATCAGCACGCGATCGCCCGGCTTGAACGTCGACACCGCCGCGCCGACGTCCTCGACGACGCCCACGCCTTCGTGACCCAACACGCGGCCGGGCTCGCAGGTGGGAACATCGCCCTTGAGAATGTGCAGATCGGTTCCGCAGATGGTCGTGCGCGTCACGCGAACGATCGCATCGGTGGCGGCGGCGAGCGCGGGTTTCGGCCGCTCGTCGAGCGACTTGATGCCGGGGCCGTGATAGACGAGTGCTTTCATCTGCGAACTCCGTTGCGTGGCGCGTGACGTGAATCGACGCTCTCACTCTATCGGGACGCTCACGGCTCCGATTGACTTGAATCAAGCGCACGCGCATATCGCGAGTAACATGAAACCACCTGATTGACTGCGTTTTCATTTTCAGGAGGCTGCATGAAAGCGGTGTGTCCGTTGCATGGACCGACGACCATCGTCCGCACGAACGCGTACGGCTTTCCGGTCTATGCGTGCTGCTGCCACGACGTCCCTTATGTCACGCCGCCCGATGCCTGCACGCGCGCGCCGACGCAGCGCGGCGCTCCATCCGAGCCGCAGAAGGCCCGGCAACCGAAGCCCGCGAAGGAGTGATTGCCGGGCGCACGCGTCGTTACGCCGGATCGGCGGCGGCCACGGCGATGGCGTCATTGCGCGAACGACGCGCATCGATCAGACAAACGGCAAGCATCGCGATGACGCCGGGCACCGCGATGGCGACGAAGTTCTGCTGCAGCGGCAACGCCTTGCTCACGAGAAAGCCGATCACGATAGGCGCGAGAATCGCCCCGCTGCGCCCGATGCCAGACGCCCAGCCGATGCCCGTCGAGCGGATCGCGGTCGGATAGAACTGACCGGCGAACGCATACGTGACGATCTGCGTGCCGATCGTCGATGCGCCCGCGAGACCCACCAGGAAAAACAGCATGCCGACCGGCACCTTCACGCCCAACAGGCTGATGGAAATCGCGGCGAGCGCGTACATGGCGATCAGCACGTACTTGATGTTGAAGCGGTCCGCGAGCCATCCGCCGCCGATCGCGCCGATCATCGCGCCGAAGTTCAGAACGAGCACGAATGTGAGCGCCGAGCCGAGGCTGTGCCCCGCGCCAGCCATCAGTTTCGTCAGCCACGAACTCAGCGCGTAGACCATGAAGAGGCACATGAAGAACGCGATCCACAACATGACGGTGCTCATGCCGCGTCCTTCGGCGAAGAGTCGCGCGATCGGCGAACCGGGCGCGGCTTCGCGATCGGAAAGCGCGAAGCGGTCGGCCTCTTGCGGCACATAGCGCGGATCGACGCGCGAAAGAATGTCCTTCAGGCGCGCCGCGCGTTCGTTTCGCACGAGGAATGCGAGCGACTCGGGCATGTACTTGAGGATCACAGGCGCGAGCAGCGCCGGAAGGCCCGCCGCGATGAAGACGGATTGCCAGCCGTAGCGCTCGATCATCCCCTTGCCGACGAGCGCCGCGAGCATGCCGCCGACGGAATATCCGCTGAACATCAGCGTCACCATCGTGCTGCGGATCTTGCGCGGCGAATACTCGGTCATTTGCGCGACGACATTCGGCATGACGCCGCCGATGCCCAGTCCCGCGAGAAAGCGCGCGATGCCGAACGTCACGGGATCGCGCGTCAATCCGGCCGCGGCCGTGAATACGCTGAACAGCAGCAGACAAATGACGATGGCGGGCACGCGGCCGATCCTGTCGGCAATCGTGCCGAGAAACACCGCGCCGATCATCATGCCGAGCAGCGCGGAACTCACCATGAATCCGGCGCTCGTCGGCTGAATGCCCATGTCGCTCATGATCGACGGAAGCGCGATCCCGACGACCGCGAGATCGTATCCGTCGAAGATGATGATGAGCGCGCACCAGAACAGAAGCAGCAAATGAAACTTGCTGAACCGGGCATCGTCGCATAGCTTTTGCACGTCTATTTGCCGCATGGGTGTCTCCAAGGATGTAGGACTTGCTTTGATTCCGCGATTTTTAATGTATTGATCAGGCGGAACGATGAACGCGCGCGCGTTCTCCTTGCTGCGTGCATGGCGCAGCAAGGTCGGTTCTTTTTACGTTGACGTTTCTTGCGTGTTACGACGCGCTCGCCGTCACTACGGCGACCGCCTTGATTTCGACGATATAACCCGCGGAACCACCGAGCATATGCGCGCCGATCGCGGTCCACGCCGGCAGCGGATGCGTGTTCAGATAACGCTCGCGCACCTGCATGAACAACGGCAGATCGCGCATGTCGGTATGAAAGCTCGTCACGTCGACGACATCGCTCAACGAAGCACCCGCCGCTTCGAGCACGAGCTCGAGATTGTCGAAAGCCTGCACGATCTGCGCTTCGCGGTCTTCGACCAGTTGCATGTTCGCATCGCGTCCAATCTGCCCGGACACGTAGATCGTATTGCCGGCCTTGATCGCGGGCGCATAGCGGATCTTTTCGTAGACCGCTTCCATTCCCGCGGGAACGATTGCCTTGCGTTCACTCATGATTGCGTCTCCCGTGAGATCAGCCGTTATCGCCGCCGGCGACGGGCAATACCGCGCCGGTGATATAGCTCGCTTCGTCCGATGCGAGGAAGAGAATCGGCGCGATCTGTTCGTCCAGCGTGCCGTAGCGTTTGAAGAACGTCGATTCGGTGACCTGCTTCACCGCTTCGCCCATCCAGACTTTTTCCTGCTCGCTGTCGCCGCTCGCATTGCGCGGCACGCGTCGCGCGGGCGCTTCCGTGCCGCCCGGCGCGGCTGCGACCACGCGGATGTTGCGCTCGCCGTATTCCATCGCGAGCGCCTGCGTCATTGCGTTGACGCCGCCTTTCGCCGCCGAATACGGCACGCGACGAATCCCGCGCGTCGCGTTCGAAGACACGTTCACGATGGTTCCGCGCCCGCGTTCGAGCATATGCGGCAACACGGCATGGCACGCGTAGAGCGTCGGCATGAGCGAGCGCCGGATTTCGGCGTCGATCTGCGCGGGTTCGAACTCGGCAAACGGACGCATGCGAATCGCGCCGCCGACGCCGTTGATCAGGATATCGATGCCGCTGAACGTGCGCGCTGCGAACGCCATCGCGGATGCCGCGCCTTCATACGTTTCCATGTCGGCGACGAAGCCGGCCGTATCCGCGCCCTGCGCTTCGGCGGCCACTTCCCCGATGAAGTCCGCGCGATCGACGAGCACCACCTTCGCGCCTTCCGCCGCCGCACGCAGCGCCACGCCGCGCCCGATGCCCTGCGCCGCGCCGGTCACGACCATCACCTTGCCGGCAAATCGTTGCGTGCTCATGCTGTCACCGGCGCGGCGTTGGGCGTGAACTTCTCGTAGTGGAAGCTGTTGGGCTTCACGCCGCTATCGTCGAAGTGCTTGCGCACGGCATCGACCATCGGTGGCGGGCCGCAGAGATACACATCGACATCGCCGTCATTCAGCGATTCGGCGGGCATGTGCTGCGTCACCCAGCCTTTGCGCGGATGGTTCGAATCCGCATCCGCGACGACGGTGCTGAACGTGAAGTTCGGCAACCGCGCCGTATAGGCTTCGATCGCTTCGACTTGCACGAGATCGAGATCGCGCGTCACGCCATAGATGAGGTGAATCTTCTGCTGCGAGTTCGCGCGTGCGAGCACTTCGAGCATCGAGAGGAATGGCGCGAGACCCGTGCCGCCCGCGAGGAACAGCAGCGGACGCTCCACCCCGCGCAGATAGAAACTGCCGAGCGGACCGGTCAGCTCGACCGTGTGACCGGCCTGCGCGGATTCGAGCCATGTGCTCATCACGCCGCCGGGAATCTTCTTGATGAGAAAGCTGATCTTCGTCGCGCCCGGCGCCGACGAGAACGAATACGAACGATGCTGTCCGCTGCCCGGGACATCGATATTCACGTACTGGCCCGGCAGAAAAACCGGCGCGGGCGTAGCGGCATCCACATCCAGTTCGAGCACGACGGCGGCGTCGTTGTGCGGCTCGATCTTCGTGACCGTCGCGGCGAACTTGCTCTGCGCGGTCTTGCATGCCGTCGACGATGCCGGGACCGCGATCACGCAATCGCTCGATGGCACCATCTGGCAGGTGAGCACGAGACCGCTTTCCTTTTCGTCGTCGGAAAGCGCGTCTTCGATGTAGTCGTCGCCGAGATCATAGTTGCCGCTTTCGGCGCGGCATTTGCAGGTGCCGCACACGCCGTCGGAGCAATCCATCGGCAGATTGATCTTGGCGCGGAATGCGGCGTCGAGAACTTTCTCGCCCGCCTTGCATTCGACAAAACGCGTCACGCCGTCTTCGAAATTCAGTGCAATGTTGTAGCTGGACATGTTGCCTCCTACTTCCTGTCTCGTCACCGCGAGTGTCAGACGTGATAGACGTCGAGCACCTGGCGGATATAGTCGTTCTTCAGCACAATCTTCTTGTGCGCAATCACCAGAATGTCGTCGACCTTGCGCAGCGTCACGAAGATCGTGCCGAAGAAATGATCGGTGATCTTGTAGCGGTGATTGAGCGTGTCGAAGTTGTAGCGCACATCCACTTCGTTCTCGCGCTCGGCCAGCACTTCCACGTTGGTGACGTTGTGGCTCGTGCGCGGCTCGGGCATCGAAGCGCCACTGCGCTCGGTCTTGATGCGGAACACGCGATCTTCGAGGCCGCCGCGATCCGGGTAATACATCAACGAGATCTGACTTTCGTGGTCATCGGTGATCTGATCGTCGTCGTCCCATGCGGGCATCCAGTACGTGACGTCTTCCGCATAGCAGCCGAGCCATTCGTCCCATTGACGATCGTCGAGCAGACGCGCTTCGCGATACAGCGTCGCGCAGATTTTCAGGTAGTCGAAGCTCATGCCAGTGCCTCCCCTTGTTCCTTCTTCAACGCGTCGCGCATCACGTTGACCCAGTATTCGTGCTGCACGACGAAGAGTCCTTCGTCTTCGCTGCGCTCGCCCGAAATGAGCGGCTTGATACCCATGTTCTGCGCGTTCTCGTCAGGACCGTGGACCCAAAGCGGCGCGCCGCGCGAGAGGTCGTTCCACATCGCCGTGATGCCCGCATAACCCGACTGGCACGCGCGGAATTCCTCGAGGTCGTCGCTCGTGCCCATGCCGGTCACGTTGAAGAAGTCTTCGTACTGACGGATGCGCGTCGCGCGATCTTCGGCGCTCTCGCCCTTCGGCGCGAAGCAGAAGATGCTGACTTCGGTCTTGTCGACGCCAAGCGGGCGCACCACGCGAATCTGCGTGCTGAACTGATCCATCAGAAAGACGTTCGGATAGAGGCACAGATTGCGCGTCTGATTGACGATGTAATCCGCCTGCACTTCGCCCACGCGCGCCTTGATCTCTTCGCGATGCTGATACACCGGCCGCACTTCCGGATTCATCGTCTTCGTCCACAACAGGATGTGGCCATGATCGAATCCGTACACGCCCGCGACCGACTTGCTCCAGCTATTCGCATCGACGGCCTTGGTGCCTTCGATCTTGCGGCGGCCCATCGTCGCGGCGTAATTCCAATGCACGGTGCTGACGTGATAACCGTCGCAGCCGTTTTCCATCTGCATCTTCCAGTTGCCGTCGTAGATGTACGAGGAATTGCCGCGCAAGACTTCGAGGCCGTTCGGCGCCTGATCGACGATCTGATCGATGATGACCTTCGTCTCGCCGAGATAGTCTTCGAGCGGCATCGAATCCGCATTCAGGCTGCCGAAGAGAAAGCCGCGATAGTTCTGGAAACGCGGCACGCGGCGCAGATCGTGCGAGCCGTGCGTGTTGAACTGGATCGGGTATTCGGTCGTCTTCTCGTCCTTCACCTTCAGCAGCTTGCCGGTGTTGGAGAACGTCCAGCCATGGAACGGACAGGTGAAGCTGCCCTTGTTGCCGTGCTTGCGGCGGCAGAGCATCGCCCCCTTGTGCGCGCATGCATTGATGACCGCGTGCAACTCGCCGGTCTTGTCGCGCGTCACCACGATGGGCTGACGGCCGATCCACGTCGTGTAGTAATCGTTGTTGTTCGGGATCTGGCTTTCGTGCGCGAGATACACCCAGTTGCTCTCGAAGATGTGTTTCATCTCGAGATCGAACAGATCGGCGTTCGTGAAGATGTCGCGGCGGCAACGGAAGATGCCACTCTCCTTGTCGTCCTGGACGGCGTTTTGCAGCAGTTCATCGAGCTGCGTGGCTTTGTCGGTGATGGCGGACATATGAGTTCTCCCTATGCGCGTTCCGGCGACGGAGCGCATGCATCGGTATCGAAGGGGTCGTACGGAGATTCGGGCGGCGGCGGGCTGACCGCCGCTGTTGCGTAATTACGCGGTGACGGATGCGCGCGGGCGCTGGACGAGCTGGTTGTCCTTGCCCTGCACGAGCGGCGTCAACTGGATGTCGAACACGATTTCGTTGTACGCGTCGGCCTTCAGCCCCAGCGCCGTGCCGCCCGTCTTTTCGACGACATGCGGAACGAGTTCTTCGCGAGTCGCATAAGCGAAGTCATCCCAGATCAGCGGATCGCCTTCGATGTTGATCTGCGTCGTCAGCTTGCGATGCTTCTCGCTCGTCGCGAAGAAGTGCACGTGCGCCGGACGATTGCCATGACGCGCGAGCGAGTTCAGCAGTTGCTGCGTCGCGCCGTGCGGCGGGCAGCCGTATCCGACCGGCATCAGCGTGCGGAATTCGTACTTGCCGTCCGCGCCCGTTTTCACTGCGCCGCGCAGATTGAAATCGCTTTGCGCGCCGGTCGGGTCGAAGTGCGAGTAGAAGCCGTTCGAGTTGGCGTGCCAGCATTCGACGACCGCATTCGCAACCGGCTTGCCATCGTGACCCGTGACCGTGCCGCGAATGACGAGCGGGCCGGCGTTCGCATCGGGATCGAGATCGATCTTCGACACGCCCTCGCGCACCGGCGCACCGGCCACATACAGCGGGCCTTCGATGGTGCGCGGCGTGCCGCCGTGGATATCGGCTTCGCGGTCTGCGGCATCCATGCGGATGTCGAGATACTTCTCCAGACCCAGGCCGGCGGCGAGCAACGCCGCTTCGCCATCCTGACCGAGCTTGTTGAAGTAATTGACGCCGGCCCAGATTTCATCGGGCGTCATGTCGAGGTCGTCGATCGCCTTGAAGAGGTCGCTCAACAGGCGATGCGTGATCTCTTTGGCGCGAGCATTGCCGTCCTGACTCCCGATGTTCGCAGCGGCCTTCAGCAGGTCCTGCACTTCCTTCGTATCGAACACTTTGATGCTCATGTCTTCTCCTGAATCTCGCAATTTTCTGGTGGGGGTTAACCCTCGCTTCATCACCTGTGCAGATATGCTCGGAAGGTATAGTCGGGTGTTGAAACAGAGCGTGAAGGCAGGATAATGACGTAAAGAAGCCCAGTCCAACACTGATTTAGTATCGGGCCATATCCAGGAGGTATTGAATGGAGTTGCGACACCTGCGTTACTTCGTGGCGGTGGCGGAAGAAAGAAACTTCACGCGCGCGGCCGAAAGGCTGCATATCGCACAACCGCCTTTGAGCCGTCAAATACAGCAACTCGAAGAAACGCTCGGCGTGCAACTCTTCGAACGCAACTCGCGGCCGCTCAAGCTCACGGAGACCGGCAAGTTCTTTTATTCGCATGCGGTGCAGTTGCTCGCGCAGACCGCCGAACTCGAATCGATGACGCGCCGCGTAGGCAATATCGAGCGCAGTCTTTCGGTGGGATTCGTCGGCTCGACGCTCTACGGCATGCTGCCGAAGATCATCCGGCGCTTTCGCGACGAGAACGCGACCGTCGAACTGAGCCTGCACGAAATGTCGACGATGGACCAGATCCGCGCGCTCAAGGATGGCCGCATCGATGTGGGCTTCGGGCGCATTCGTCATGAGGATGCCAACATCCGTCGCGTGATCTTGCGCGAAGAGCAACTGATCGTCGCGCTTCCGCTCGGGCACCCGCTCTCGCTCGCGAAGCCCATTCTCTCGCTGCGCGATCTCGTCAACGAGACGCTCATCATCTTTCCGAAGTCGCCGCGCCCGAGTTATGCGGATCAGGTGCTCGCGGCGTTTCAGGATCGCGGGCTCGCGCCGCGCAAGATCTACGAAGTGCGCGAATTGCAGATCGCGCTGGGGCTCGTCGCGGCGGGCGAAGGCATTTCCGTCGTGCCGAGCAGCGTCCACGGCCTGAAGCGCGACGACGTGAGCTACAAGGAACTCGACGATCCCACGCTCGTTTCGCCGGTCATCATGAGCATGCGCGCGCTCGACGAATCGCGCGACATCAAGGAAATGCTCGAACTCATTTACCGGCTGTATGACGAGGAGAAGATTCCTTACACGGCGCGCACGGATCGGGGGCGATGACGCGCGTCATACCTGGGGGGTATCGCACTAGACGCGAATGGTCTTGGACAGGCGGCAAACGGGCGCGCAATACTGCATCAACCTCTCCATTCCGACATTTCAGGTATGAACGCCCAAATCACCTCCGTCGAAGCGATTCTGGTTGATCTCCCGACCATTCGCGCGCATCAACTCGCGATGGCGACGATGCAGCAGCAAACCCTCGTCATCGTCCGTCTGCGCACGAGCGACGGCATCGAGGGCATTGGCGAAGCCACGACCATCGGCGGCCTGTCTTACGGCGATGAAAGCCCCGAAGGCATCAAGCTGACGATCGATACCTATCTCGCGCCCGCGCTCATCGGACAGGATGCGAGCAACATCAACGCGGCGATGCTGAAGCTCAACAAGGTCGCGCGCGGCAATCGCTTCGCGAAGTGCGCGCTCGAAACGGCGCTGCTCGACGCGCAAGGCAAGCGGTTGAACGTGCCGGTGTCGGAGTTGCTCGGCGGCGCGGTGCGCAAGACGCTTCCGGTACTCTGGACGCTCGCGAGCGGCGACACGCAGCGCGATATCGAAGAAGCGGAAATGCTGCTGGCCGAACGCCGTCACAACACATTCAAGCTGAAGATCGGCCGGCGCGGCGTGCGCGATGACGTCGCGCATGTATCGAAGATCAAGGCCGCGCTCGGCGATCGCGCGAAAGTCACCGTCGACGTGAATCAGGCATGGAGCGAGACCGATGCGTCGCTCGGCATCGAAGCGCTTCAGGCAGCGGGCATCGATCTCATCGAACAGCCGACTCCGCGCGAGCAGCGCGGCACGCTCGCGCGGCTCGCGGCGCGCTTCATCGTGCCGATCATGGCCGACGAAGCGGTGACGGGCCCCGAGGACGCGCTCGAACTCGTGCGTCACGCATGCGCCGATGTGTTCGCGCTGAAGATCGCGAAGTCCGGCGGCATCTACGGAATGATGCGCACGGCCGCCATCGCCGATGCGGCGGGCGTCTCGCTCTACGGCGGCACGATGCTCGAAGGCAGCATCGGCTCGATTGCATCGGCGCATGGTTTCAGCGCGTTGCCGCAGCTCGCGTGGGGCACGGAACTGTTCGGGCCGCTGCTGTTGAAGGACGACATCGTCACGGCGCGTCCGCAGTATCGCGACTTCGATCTGCACTTGCCGGAAGGACCGGGCCTCGGGCTTCAGATCGATGAAGCGAAGCTCGCGTTTTATCGTCGCGACAAGCGCGCTTGAATCATCGAATCAACGCATCAACAACGATTGGGGACATCATGCTTTATCTCGTCAGAATGGACGTTCATCTGCCGCACGACATGCCCGCCGCCAAAGCCGATGAAATCAAGGCGCGCGAGAAGGAATACTCGCAGGAACTGCAGCGGCAAGGCAAATGGCAGCAGTTGCATCGCGTGGTCGGCGAATATGCGAACTACAGCGTCTTCGATGTCGATTCGCACGATGAACTGCACACGATCTTGTCCGGCCTGCCGCTCTTCCCGTACATGACGATGCAAGTGACGGCGCTCGCGCATCATCCGTCGTCGATTCGCTGAAGCCGCGCATGTCGATTCCGGTATCGCGGGAAGGAAGCGGGTCGGTATCGGCGGTGAGCGCCGGGTTGCTTGCCGTCATCATCTCGTATGCCGGAC
>Ga0182736_1002313_pt1 | contig 14895 bp, 15 predicted proteins | sample eDN5th30CKraftBY_FD_128882 | JGI IMG/M metagenome (GOLD analysis project Ga0182736, IMG submission 128882) | Enriched backyard soil microbial communities from Emeryville, California, USA - eDNA 5th pass 30_C Kraft BY (version 2) (version 2) | ecosystem: Environmental > Terrestrial > Soil >...
CGGCGGCCCAGGCGCGTTCGTAAGTGTCGTGGATGCGCGCGAGCGGCTGGAGCGATACGGAAGCGTCAGAACCTTCGGTCAGCCCGCCGCCAAGGTCGTGCCAGTCGCCGCCCATGGCGAGCGCGGCAGCGCGGATGCTGCCGCCGAAATCGAACGCAAAGACTTGGGCACGGTCGTAGCGGCGGAACTGCAAGGCCATGAGCGCGAGCAGGACGGACTTCCCCGCGCCGGTCGGACCGACGACGAGCGTGTAGCCGACGTCGCCGACGTGAAGGGATAACCGGAACGGGTTCGAGCCTTCGGTCTTGCCGTAAAGCAAGGGGGGCGCACCGAAATGCTCGTCCCGTTCCGGCCCCGCCCACACCGCTGAAAGCGGGATCATGTGGGCGAGATTCAAAGTGCTGACGGGCGGCTGACGGACGTTGGCGTAGGCATGGCCGGGCAAGCTGCCGAGCCAGGCGTCCACGGCGTTGACCGTCTCGACCATGGCCGTGAAATCGCGGCCCTGAATGACCTTCTCGACAAGGCGCAATTTCTCGTCGGCAAGACGCGGATCGGCGTCCCACACCGCGATTGTGGCCGTCACATAGGCCATGCCCGCAACGTCGGCCCCAAGCTCCTGCAAGGCCATATCGGCGTCGAGCGCCTTGTTCGCGGCGTCGGTATCGACAAGCGCGGACGCCTCGTTGGTCATCACCTCTTTCAGGATCGTCGCGATGGACTTGCGCTTGGCAAACCATTGCCGCCTGATTTTGGTCAGCAGCTTCGTTGCGTCGGTCTTGTCGAGCAGGATCGCGCGGGTGCTCCACCTGTAGGGAAAGGCCAGGCGGTTAAGGTCGTCCAGCAGGCCGGGCGTCGTCACCGTCGGAAAGCCGGTGACGGTGAGAATGCGCAGATGCTCGACGCCAAGGCGCGGCTCCAGTCCGCCGGTGAGCGCTTGATCGGCCAGAAGTGCGTCGAGATAGATGGGCGTTTCCGGCACGCGAACGCGATGGCGCTTCGTGGAAACGCAGGAATGCAGATAGGTCAGCGTCTCGCTGTCATCGAGCCACGCGCATTCCGGCATGAACCGTCGAGTAGCGCCAACACCCGGTCGGTGCGGTCCGTGAAGGTGCGCAGGATCTCATGCGGATCGACGCCGGAGCGCTCACGGCCTTCGTAAAGCCATGTCTCGGCGCGTGCCGCTTCCTCGGCCGGCGGGAGGAACAGGAAGGTGAGGAAGTAGGACGACACGAAATGCGCGCCGGCTTCCTCGAAATCGGCCTTGCGCTCTGCATCGACCAGGCCGGAAGCCGGATCGGGAAACTGGCTCGCTGGATAGGTCGCAGCTTCGGAGCGCTGCGCCTCCACGAAAATGCTCCAGCCGGAACCGAGACGGCGGAAGGCGTTGTTGATGCGGCCGGCGACGGCGACCAGCTCGGCCGCGACGGCGGAATCGAGATCGGGACCGCGAAAGCGCGCCGTGCGCTGGAACGAGCCGTCCTTGTTCAGCACGACGCCTTCGGTGACGAGCGCGACCCATGGCAGGAAGTCGGCCAGGCGGCTGGCGGTGCGGCGATATTCGGCGAGGTTCATCATGGCAGCGCCCCTCAAACCGACAGGTTGCCGGCGATGCGCAGGTGCCTGCGCCCGACCTCGACGAAGAGCGGATCACGCTTGGCGGCCCAGACCGCCGCGAAGTGGCCAACGGCCCAGATGAGGAGGCCGACCAGCCAGAGGCGCAGGCCGAGGCCCACGGCCCCGGCCAGCGTCCCGTTCAGGATCGCGATGGAACGCGGTGCGCCGCCGAGCAGGATGTGCTCGGTCAGCGCGCGGTGGACCGGCACGGTGAAGCCGGGCACGTCCAGTTGTTCGAAGCCCGTCGCCATCAGACGAGCGCCCCGCCGCCGAACGAGAAGAACGACAGAAAGAACGAGCTGGCCGCGAAGGCGATCGACAGGCCGAAGACGATCTGGATCAGCTTGCGAAAGCCGCCCGACGTATCGCCGAAGGCGAGCGCCAGGCCGGTGGCGATGATGATGATGACGGCGACGATCTTGGCGACCGGGCCTTCGATCGACTGAAGGATTTTCTGAAGCGGCGCTTCCCACGGCATGGACGAGCCGGAAGCATGGGCGGCCGGAACGAGGATGAGATTGACGTAGGCGAAGGCGGCGGCGGTCGCGATCGTGCGACGCACGCGGATAGCGGTGCGGATCATGCGTGTTCTCCTGTACTGGTGGGGGTGGCTTGGGTGATGCGGTAGTCGCCGTCTGGGCCGAGCCCTTCGACGCGGGCGAGTTCGGCGAGCCGGCGCGCGGAGCCGCGGCCTGAAAGGACGGCAACGAGGTCGATGGTCTCGGCGATCAGGGCGCGCGGGACGGTGACGACGGCTTCCTGGATGAGCTGTTCAAGGCGGCGCAGCGCGCCGATGCCGGTTCCGGCATGGATGGTGCCGATCCCGCCGGGATGGCCGGTGCCCCATGCTTTCAGTAGATCGAGCGCCTCCGCGCCGCGCACCTCGCCGATGGGAATGCGGTCAGGCCGCAGGCGCAGCGACGAGCGGACGAGATCGGAAAGCGTGGCGATGCCGTCCTTGGTGCGCATGGAGACAAGGTTCGGGGCGGTGCATTGCAGTTCACGGGTGTCTTCGATGATGACGACGCGATCGGTGCCCTTCGCCACTTCCGCCAGCAGCGCATTGGTCAGCGTGGTCTTGCCGGTCGAGGTGCCGCCGGCGACGAGGATGTTAGCGCGGGACGTGACAGCCGCGCGCAACGCTTCCGCCTGATCGCCGGACATGATGCCGGCGGCCACATAGTCGTCGAGGGTGAAGACGGCGACGGCGGGTTTGCGGATGGCGAAGGCGGGCGCGGCAACGACGGGGGGAAGCAGGCCCTCGAACCGTTCGGCGCTCTCGGGCAGTTCGGCCGAGACGCGCGGGCTTCGGGCGTGAACCTCCGCGCCGACATGGTGCGCGACCAGGCGCACGATGCGCTCGCCATCGGCGGGCGACAGGGTTTCCCCCGTATCCGCCAGCCCTTCGGAGAGGCGGTCGATCCAGATGCGGCCATCGGGATTTAGCATCACCTCGACGACGGCAGGGTCTTCGAGAAAGCGAGCGATGGCCGGGCCGAGCGCGGTGCGCAACATCCGCGCGCCGCGCTGGATCGCTTCCGGTTTCTGGTGTGATGTGGTCATGGCGGCCCCGTTTCCTCACGGAGCACGCAACAGACGGTCCCCGGATCGGGGTCGATTAAAAGAGCCTGAAATTGGGCTGGTTCAACAAGTATCTACGCCCGTGCGGGGAACGGCGGCCATCGGCGGCGAATAGGATGGGTAAGACTTGGATGAGGTGGATAGCCGCCAAGCCAAAAGACGGCTGTACACAGCCGTTCAGCGCTAGAAAGCGGACATTCATCCTTTACAACACCGCCCGGACGGCCGCAGGTATCTCGGCGAGCTTTTGCAATCGCACTACATTCAATTGGCAATCGGGATCATGTCTGAGTCAGGAGCGGTGAGAAACACGAACGGTATGCCGCGCGCTTTCAGCATATGAGTAGTCTTGAACCTCACTCCCCGCCAAAAAGGAGGAAGCAAATGTCCCTTGAGGAAAAGCTCGAACTGCTCGACAAGCTCAAGAGAGAGATTATAGACCTGCGTGACCGCATCCAGAACCTCGAGAGCGAGATCGCTGTCGAGATGTGCCCAATTAAGGTTGGCGACACCATCACAATCGATGACTTAGGAAAGACTTATCAGGGCATTGTTGAGGAAGTCGGCACGCTCTATTCGCCCTACGACTGGATCGAACCGACGATTGGCAATCGGCCAACTTGGCGGGCTCGGGGTCCTCGCGTAAACAAGGGTAACGGGGAAGCTGGGAAGTGGAGCTTCGAGTTAACCGGCAATCGAGCCACCTGTGAAAACGGGGTGTGGGTGATGAAGAAAGGCAAGAAACTCGACGACATCTTCAACACCTAGCCCAGAGAAAATTTCGGCGGGTGGATGCTTTGGGTTAAAAAGCGATCATCGCCAACATAAAGCGAGAAGGACCACAATAAGGTCTAAACGAGACACTATTCTGTAGTGTCATGGTCAGCGCTTTCCTCGTCTGGGTCAACGTCCCGCGACAGCTCTTTGAGAAACCGATCGCCGCCTGCCAAACGCCTGCCGAGCGTTTGCATGAAGCCCTTGTAGCGTTCATTGCCCTTGGCACGGGCGGCTGCCTTTCCAGAGTCCGGTACTGGCGGCGTGGTGGTCAGCCAGAAATGGACGAACAGCGAGACGGCCTCGCCGAGCACGGCGAGGTCTTCGTCGATGCCATCGATCTGGCGGCCGAGCTTGTCCATGCGGCGCGACATGGCCGCCTCCAGCCGTTCGGTCGTATCGCCCGACAGGAAGGACGCGACGGCGGCCTCCACGATCGCGGATTTCGAGACGTTACGCCGTAGCGCTAGCGCCTCGACCTGTTTCAGCAAGGCCGGATCGAAATAGACGTTCATGCGGGTGCGCGTGGTCATCGGCGTCCCCCTCAAAGATCGATGCCGTCGCCGGGATCGAGCGTGGCTTGCCGCGCGGACATCCGCATCCGGGCGCGCATGGCCCTGGCCTTTGCGGCGTCAACGTCGGGTTCCTCGTCGAGAAGGTCGAACTCCTGCGCGGGCGATGGCGGCGGCGCGACGATTTCCTCATGCTCGGGCAATTCCGGCTCGCGGCGGATGCCTGCATTGGCGGGATCGCCGCCCATGTCGGCGGCGGTCGGCGGCGGTGTATGGCTCCCCGCCTCAGCGATACGGCCGGTCCAGTCATCGGACGGGACGATGCTCGCCGCCGCCAGTTTCGGCGGAGTCAGGATGCGCTCCTGCAAGCGCGCGTCCTCGAAATAGCGGGCCTTCGTCGCGCGGATCGGCGGCGTGCCCGCAACCATGACGATTTCGTCGGTCGGCGAAAGCTGCATGATCTCGCCGGGCGTCAGCAACGGCCGCGCCGTCTCCTGCCGCGACACCATGAGATGCCCCAGCCATGGCGAAAGCCGGTGGCCTGCATAGTTGGTGGAATCGCGCATCTCCGTTGCCGTGCCGAGCGCGTCGCTGACCCGCTTTGCCGTCCGCTCGTCATTCGCCGCAAAGCTGACCCGCACATGGCAGTTGTCGAGGATCGAATTGTTCTGGCCATAGGCGCGCTCGATCTGGTTGAGGCTCTGCGCGATCAGAAAGCCTTTGATGCCGTAGCCCGCCATGAAGGCGAGCGCGGATTCGAAGAAGTCGAGCCGGCCGAGCGCCGGAAACTCGTCCAGCATCAGCAGCAGGCGATGCCGCTTGCCGGAGGTTTTCAGTTCCTCGGTCAGCCGGCGGCCGATCTGGTTGAGGATCAAGCGGATGAGCGGCTTGGTGCGGTTGATGTCGGACGGCGGCACGACGAGGTAGAGACTGACCGGCTGCTTGCCGCCGACGAGATCGGCAATGCGCCAGTCGCACCGCGCCGTGACGCGGGCGACGACGGGATCGCGATAGAGGCCGAGAAAGCTCATGGCGGTCGAGAGCACGCCCGATCGCTCGTTGTCGGATTTGTTCAGCAGCTCGCGCGCCGACGACGCGATGACAGGATGGACGCCGGCCTCGCCAAGATGCGGCGTGTCCATCATCGCGCGCAAGGTGGCTTCCACCGGGCGGCGCGGATCGGACAGGAAGTTGGCGACGCCGGCCAGCGTCTTGTCCTTCTCGGCGTAGAGGGCATGCAGGATCGCGCCGACCAGCAGGCTGTGGCTGGTTTTTTCCCAGTGGTTGCGCTTGTCGAGGCTGCCTTCGGGATCGACCAATATGTCGGCGATGTTCTGTACGTCGCGGACTTCCCATTCGCCTTGGCGCACCTCCAGCAAGGGATTGTAGGCCGATGACTGCGCGTTGGTCGGATCGAACAGCAGGACGCGGCCGTGCCTGGCTCGGAATCCCGCCGTCAGCGTCCAGTTCTCGCCCTTTATGTCGTGGACGATACAGCTTCCCGGCCAGGTCAGCAGCGTCGGCACCACAAGGCCGACACCCTTGCCGGATCGCGTCGGCGCGAAGCACAAGACATGCTCCGGACCGTCATGGCGTAGGTAGTCGTGATCGTATTTTCCAAGCACCACGCCATCGGGACCGAGCAGGCCGGCCGAGCGGATTTCCTTGTCCTCAGCCCATCGTGCCGAGCCATAGGTCGCGACGTTTCCGACCTCGCGCGCCCGCATGATCGACATGGTGATAGCGACGACGATGGCGAGGAAACCGCCTGACACCGCAATGATGCCGCCCTCCGTGAAGACCGCAGGCGCGTAGGCGTCGAAGGAAAACCACCACCAGAAGAAGGCCGGGGGATAATAGACCGGCCAACCTGCCAGCTCGAACCACGGGCTGCCAAGCTGGGGCTGAAAGCCGAGACGCCAAGCAGTCCATTGCGTCGCCGCCCAGGTCATGACGAAAACGATGGTCAGGACGAGGGCAATCTGACCCCAGAGTATTCGGCCTCCACGCATACAGGCTCCAATCGGCAAAAATGTCGGAGCCGATCAGAGAATGGGGGATTTCGGGACGTGCAACAGCTAATGCGATGCCGGAGAGCAACCGGATAGTATCGGCGGCGAATAGGCGGGTTTCTATTGCGCCGATACGTCTGAATTTATTCAGACGAGCAGCGGGAAGTCAGTTCGATGGCATTGATCGCCGCATCTTCGTAGCCAGAGCGAACAGGTTTCGGAGCGATGCGCTGCGATTTTGCGGCAACCAGACGGCGGAGAAGACAACCGGCTCCGGCTCGTCGGTGATCGGCAGAAACGTGACGCCAGCGGCTGGGGAAAGCTGGCTCGCGGCTCCCAGGAGCGTGATGCCGAAGCCCTGCGCCACCATGGACAGAAGCGTGCCGCGCTCCACCTCGAAACGCTGGATGGCGGGCGGCGGCCAGCCCCCGGCGAGGCGCAAGACGATATGATCGTGGACCTGCGGTCCCGTTCCGCCATGACGAACGAGAAAGGTCTCGTCCGCCAGATCAGACCAGATGACGTCCGACCGTCCAGCCAGTCGGTGATTGGATGGCAACGCCGCGACCAGCGGTTCGGTCCAGATCGGCCGGGAATGGCAATCGGGCAAATCGAAGGTGCCTACGAGGAATGCGACGTCAAGCCCGTGGGCGCGCAGATGCATGATTGCGTCGCGCGCCGATCGCTCTGCCACCTCGACGGCGATGGCGGGATATTGCGCACGGAATCGCGTCAGCAGATGGTCGAGAAAGCTGCCTGCGATCAGGCCATGGACGCCGATGTGTAGGCGGCCGCATTCTCCCAATGCCGCCAGGCTGGCGGTTTTCACGGCATTGTCGAGCTGGTCGACGCCGGCCGCAACACGCTCCACGAATTGGCGTCCTGCTTCGGTGAGCCGGACGCCGCGCGTGTTGCGCTCGAACAGCAGAATACCAAGCTCTTCCTCCAGCGCTCGAATTCGGGCGCTGACGCTCGACTGGCTGATGCCGAGCGCCTGTGCCGCATGATGGAAATTCAGACATTCGGCGACGGCTAGCGTCTGAATAAGGGATGCCATCGGGATACGCCCGCTGAACAGTTGGGGCGATTGACGCAGGGAAGTATCTTTCAGCCGCCGCCTGCGCATCCAAAGTCTCCTCTAACTGGCCGACAGTCGGCGAGTGCCGAACCACACAAGAAGAGCGAAAAGGCTGGCCGTACCGGCTTCGGACTTATTGATTGAGTGGAGGCCCCGCGCTGGATTCGAACCAGCGTTGCAAGGATTTGCAATCCTTTGCGTAACCACTCCGCCACGGGGCCGCATTCTCACGCCTCCTCTGCTGCGCGCTTCGAAAGATGAGCAAAAGTCTCGTCGCAGCGCTCAGCGAATAGACGGATTTCCTCGTCGGTGACGATCAGCGGCGGTAACACGCGGGTCACGTTGTCGCCGGCGGCTATGGTGAGCACCTTCGCATGTGCACGCAGGGCCTCGACGATTTCCTGAGGCTCGCGCATCGTTTTGATTCCGAGCATCAAGCCGCGACCACGCACCTCGACAATCAGCTTTGGATAGCGTTCAGCCAAATTCTCCAACAGTGCGCGCAGCAAATCGCTCTTGCGTTTGATCTCAGCGAGCAACGGCGTGTCCATCACGATGTCGAGCACCGCATTAGCGACAGCCCCCGCGAGAGGATTTCCGCCGAATGTCGATCCGTGCGCGCCCGGCATCATGCCGAATGCCGCGCTCCGGGTGGCGAGGCACGCGCCGATCGGAAAGCCCCCGCCAAGCCCCTTTGCCAAGCTCATAATGTCAGGAACGACGCCCGATTCCTGATGCGCAAACAGATAGCCGGTCCGACCCATGCCACACTGTATTTCGTCAAAGATCAGCAGAAGGCCGCGTTCGTCACAAAGTTCGCGGAGCTGGCGCAGAAAGCTGTGACTGACCGACCTGATTCCGCTTTCGCCCTGAATGGGCTCGATCATGATGGCGGCGGTTTCTGACCAGATGCGGGCGCGGACAGCCTCGATGTCTTCGAGCGGACACTGATCGAACCCGTCGACAGTGGGGCCGAAGCCGTCGAGATATTTGCGGTTCCCGCCAGCGGCCATCGTCGCCAGCGTTCGACCGTGGAACGCACCTTCAAAGGTGATGATGCGCCAACGCTGGGGATGCCCGTGTGCATCGTGGTGCCTACGCGCGATCTTGATCGCGCATTCATTGGCCTCGGCACCGGAGTTCGCAAAGAATGCAACGTCGGCGAAACAGGCAGCCGTCAGGCGTTCCGCCAGCCTCTCCGTTTCAGAAATCCGATAGACATTGGACAGGTGCCAGAGCTTGCGGCCTTGGCGCTCCAGCGCTCTGACTAGATGCGGATGTGAATAGCCAAGCGCATTGACGGCGATGCCCGCGCCGAAATCGAGATAGCGTTCACCATTCACCGTAGTCAGCCATGGGCCTTCGCCATGGTCGAACAGCATGGATGCCGGCTGGAACACGGGAAGAAGCGCATTGCTCACGCCAGGCCCTCCACGGTGAGGAAGGGATTGTCCTGCTGCGCCGCCCCTGCCAGTCCCCGCCAGCGGGGAGAATCCTGACGGATCGCGACGAGCGCCGCGACCAGGGCGTTCTCGTCCTCGTCGGTATGGAGCGGGGTTGGCGTAATGCGCAGGCGCTCCGTTCCACGCGGCACGGTCGGATAGTTGATCGGCTGAATGTAGATGCCGTATTCGGCCATGAGCTGGTCGGTGATCGCTTTTGCCAGCGCAGCATCACCGATCATCACTGGCAAGATGTGGCTGGGGCTCGGCAGAACGGGGATGCCATTCGCCAACATCCTGGCTTTGAGCGATGCAGTTCGCCTTGCAAGCGCCAGCCGGGACGATCCGTCTTCCTTCAGGTGATGCAAGGCCGCGCGAATCCCGGCGACGACGGACGGCGGCAATGCGGTGCTGAAAATGAAACCGGGCGCAAAACTGCGAACGAAATCGACCGCATCGAGGCTGCCAGCAATGTAGCCCCCAATCGAGCCGAAGCCCTTGCTGAGCGTCCCTTGGAACATGTCGATGCGTTCGAGAAGGCCATCCCGCTCGGCAACACCAGCGCCCCGCGCGCCGTAAAGGCCAACGGCATGGACTTCATCGACATAGGTGAACGCATTGTGCTCTTCGGCGAGGTCACAGATCGCTTCCATCGGCGCGAAGTCGCCATCCATGGAATAGCAGCTCTCGAAGCAGATCAGCTTTGGCCGGTATTTGCAGACCGAGGCGAGCTGCCGTTCGAGATCATGCCAGTCGTTGTGTGCGAACACCCGCTTTTCCGCGCCCGAGCGGCGAATGCCTGCGATCATCGACGCATGGTTCAGCGCGTCGGAAAAGATCACGCATCCCGGCAGGAAGCGGCCAAGCGATGAAAGCGCGGCATCGTTCGCCACATAGCCAGATGTGAACAGCAAGGCGGATGGCTTGCCGTGCAGGTCGGCAAGCTCCCGTTCGAGCAGGACGTGTTCATGGCTGGTGCCGGAGATGTTGCGCGTTCCGCCTGCGCCCGCGCCATATTGTTCTAATGCGCCGCGCGCCGCGCCGATGACTTCAGGGTGTACGCCCATCGACAGATAATCGTTCGAGCACCAGATCGTGACGCGCCTGCCAGTCCGATGATCGAAGGCATGAATGCCGCTCTGCGCTTCCCGTTCAAGATCAGCGAAGACGCGATAGCGTCCCTCTCGGTGCAATTGCGCGAGCTCGTTGGTGAAGAAATCCCGATAATTGAACAGGGTCATTGAGAGGGCTCCTTGCAGGCGGGACCAAGCGTTTCAATGACACTGGCAAGCTGCATTTCGTGTTCGTCCTCAGCCATGGTTCGCCCGAGAATATCGAGCACAATGGTGGCGGCGCGGCGCGCGGCGTCGACCAGCGTGAGATCCCGCGCGAGGCTTGCGGTCAGAAGGCCGGTGTAGAGATCGCCTGTCCCGACCGGCACCATCGGCAAGCGCGGCGATGTCAGCCGCGTGCAGGACTTGTCCTCGAACACGATATTCTCCAGCGAGCCGTCCGGCGTGTCAGAGAGTGTGCATCCGGTGACGACCAGCCGCGCTCCGCGCTGTGCCTGTATTTTCAGAACGGCCGCCTCAAGCTCGCGCCATGACGATAGCTGGCTGCCTGCGATCAGCCCGACCTCGAATTGGTTGGGAGTCAGCAGATCGGCCAGCGGGACAAGCTTATCGCACAGGCACTCGACTACCTGATCGGCCACGAAGACACCGAGATTGGCATCTCCCATGACAGGATCGCAGATGTAGGTGATGTCGGGGTTGATCTGCCTTGCCCGCTTGACGAAAGCGGCCACGACGTCGCCGTTGGCGCGAGAACCGAGATAGCCAGAGACGATATAGCGGCTCGTCTCGACCAGCCCGCGTTCCTCGACCCCGCGCAACAGGTCGCCAACAAGTTCTGGCTCCAGCACCCGTCCGCGCATGGTTTCGAAGCCGGGATGGTTGGAGAGCAGAGTGGTCGGCACCGCCGCGACGTTCAATCCGTGCGCCTGCATGGGCAGAACGGCGGCGCTGTTGCCGACATGCCCATGCACGACCTGGCTCTGGATCGAGATGATGGAGGTCGTCATGGGCATCGTGCGGCGTTTCACTTCGCGGCTCCCTCGCTCACGGACAGGTCGGAGGGCTCGCGGCGCGGCAGGCGACCGTTGAGAACGAGGTAGGCGACGAGGCCGATCAGCAACCCCCAGAATGCCCCGCCGATGCCGAGCAGCTTGATGTTCGCGGCAGACGCAAGGAAGGTTATCAGCGCGGCCTCGCGGGAGGTCGGGTCGGCCATCGCCCCGGCAAGGCTACCGCCGATAGTGCCAAGGAGCGCCAGACCGGCGAGCGTGGTGATGAAGGTCGCGGGAAACGCCATGAAGACGGCGGCCAGGGTCACACCGAACACGCCGACCAGCACATAGAAGCAGCCAGCCGCAATCCCGGCGATCCAGCGTTTAGACGGGTCTTCATGCGCTTCTTTGCCCGTGGCGATCGCCGCTGTGATGGCGGCGACGTTGAAGGCATGGGAGCCGAATGGGGCCATGATGAGCGAGCCGAGGCCCGTCACGGTCACGATGGGATTTGCGCTCGTCTTGAAGCCATCGTTCCGTAAGACAAGCATTCCCGGCATATATTGGCCGGTCAGAGTAATCAGGAACAGCGGCAGCGCGACGGACAGCAGCGCATTCAACGAAAATTCCGGCATGGTGAAGACTGGAGCCGCGAATTCGAGCTTCAAGTCGGACAGATCGACGCGACCTTGCGTCAAGAGGAAGGCGAGCCCGAGAACCAGAATGCCGACCACGGCATACCGAGCGGAGAACCGCTTCAACGCGACGTAGGCGACGATCAGCAGGCCGACCAGCAGCGGATCGACGCTCGCGCCGCCAAAAGCCCCGATGCCGAATTGCAGCAGAATGCCTGCCAGCAGGCCCGAGGCGATGCCCGGCGGGATCAGGCGGATGACCTTCTCGAAATAGCCGGACATGCCGAGCGCGACGAAGGCTGCCGCCGAGATCATGTAAGCGCCGACCGCTTCCGCATAGGGCGTTGTCGCAAGCGCGGTGACGAGAAACGCCGCTGCCGGTGTCGACCATGCCGTGATGATAGGTTCGCGATAGCGCAAGCTGAGGAATAGTCCCGTCAATCCGACGCCGATAGAAACCGACCAGACCCAGGATGCCGTGAGTTCCGGGCTTAGCCCTGCGATCTTCGCTGCCTGAAAGACCAGAATGAACGTGCCGCCATAGTTGACGATGACGGAGATCAGGCCCGCGACGATTGGATGGGTTAGATCGTTGAGGCGGATAGGTGAAGGCGAGGAACGAGACGACATAATCCTGAGGAGTCTCCTGTGGTTAGGGGGCACGGCGAACAAGGTGCATTGACATTTAGCCAATTAATGGCCTGATGTGCCCATCCACTTTCCTCAATGAGATCAGACCATTTGTTCAAGCACTCCCAACTCGAATCCGTGAAGGCATGGGTTGCCCACCCGGCCCATGCGGCGATGCCGCTTCACGCGCGGATTCAGCGGGCGATCCGCCAACTGATCGTCGACGGTGCACTTGGACCGGGCAAGCCGCTGCCCGCCTCACGCGCACTCGCCAAATCGCTGGGGGTTTCGCGCGATACGATCGAAGCGGCCTATGCCCAGCTTCACGCCGAAGGCTTTATCGACCGGCGCGTCGGCAGCGGCAGCTTCGTCTCGGAGATGACGGAGTTCACGCCCGGTCGCCGTCTGTCCCAGCGGGACACGCTCTTGCGCAACCAGGCTCCCAATCTCAGCAAGCGCGGCGCGGCGATGTTCCGCAGCGGCGGTGTTCGCGAGATGCTGTCACCGCGGCCGTTCGCCCATGGCGTGCCGGAAACCCGAACCTTCCCGCTTCAGCTCTGGGAACGTCTGGAGCGGCAGGTTCGCAAAGAGGTTGGCGCACAAACTCTGCTTCACGGCGATCCGCAGGGTACCGAGCCGCTTCGCCGCGCCATCGCGGACTATGTGAACCTCGAACGCGGCGCACGCGCCACGGCTGACCGTGTATTGGTGCTCACCAGTTCGCAACAGGCCATGTCGCTCTGCGCGAACATGCTGCTCGATCCCGGCGACCGGATATTTATTGAAGACCCTGCCTATTACGGCGCGCGCAAGGCGTTCGATGCGGCGGGACTGGAATGCATTCCCATCCGTGTCGACCGGCAGGGCATTATCGTCGATCAGGTTATGGCCGAGCAGCGCAGGGCAAAGGCGGTTTTCCTGACGCCTTCCCATCAGTTCCCAACCGGCGCGACGCTGGCGCTGGACCGTCGCCTGGCCCTGATCGAATGGGCGGCCCGGCATCAGACGTGGATTATCGAAGACGACTATGACAGCGAGTTCCACTATGCAGGCAAGCCGACAGCCTGCGTGCAGGGTCTCGATCCGCATGACCGCACCATCTACATCGGCACCTTCACCAAATCACTCTTTCCCGGTTTACGGATTGGCTATGTCGTGCTGCCGCCCCAGCTCGTAAAGCCGATGACCGTCGCGCGCACGCTGCTGGATGGCCATACGGCTCCTATGGCGCAACTCACGCTGGCCCGGTTTATGGAGGGTGGGCATTTCGGTGCGCACGTTCGGACTATGCGCGGCGTCTATGCCGAACGCCTCGACGTGCTGGCTGGCCTCGTGAGCAAGCACCTATCGGATTTCATCGAGCCGCGCGTTCCCATTGGTGGGCTGCAAATGCCCTGCGTGTTGACCTGCGATCTTTCGGAACGCACCGCCATCGACGCGGCGCGACGTGTCGGGATCGAGCTTCTTGGCTTGTCGGCGCTGCACGCTGCTGGCGATGGCAAAGCCGGTTTCCTGATGGGCTTTGCCGCCTACACGCCTCACGAAATCGAGGTTGCGGTCAGGAAGCTGGAGAATGCACTTCGGGCCGTGACAAAGCCATAGGACGTCCGGACCGCCAGGGATCAGGATGATTGGTCTGGTTCGATGTCCATAAATGGCTGGGCACAGCGAGCCATTATCTGGGTATCTGCGAGCCGACAAATCTACGATGCACCCTGCTCAGGAAGAGAGAACGGTCCATGCACAAAACAGCGTTGGCCATCCGGCACGTCCATTTTGAAGACCTTGGCATATTCGATGCGGTGCTGTCGGATGCTGGATACACCGTCCGCTATCATGATCTCGATGCAGACTCTTTCGCGACGCTCGATCCGCTAGGGCCGGATTTGCTGGTTGTCCTCGGCGGTCCTGTCGGAGTCTATGAAACTGAAGCCTATCCGTATCTCGCCGACGAAGCCGCTATTCTGGCGGCCAGGCTGGCTGCTCGCCGCCCGACGCTCGGCATCTGCCTCGGAGCGCAACAAATTGCCAGGGCGCTCGGCGCGGACGTGCGCCCCATGGGCCACAAGGAAATTGGATTTGCCCCACTCACACTGAATGATGCCGGACGGGTTGGGCCGCTTCGGCATCTGGAAGGTATTCCCGTGCTGCACTGGCATGGGGATGCCTTCCAAATTCCCGACAGGGCGGAGAATCTGGCGTCGACACCGCTCTGCGTAACCCAAGGATTTTCGCTTGGCTGTCATGTGCTTGCCTTGCAATTCCACCCGGAGGTTGATGTGACCGCCGGTATCGAGCGATGGCTGACAGGTCATGCGGCCGAGTTAGCCGGGGCCAGTATCGACCCGCGCGTGCTGCGCACCCACGCAGCGCAGATCGGACCGGAACTGCGCGAGGCTGGGCAAAAGATGCTGGCTGAATGGCTTCAAGGCATAGCCTGACGCTGGGCAATAACACATGGCATATCGCTCTTCCTGAATGAATGGTCTGAACAGCTTTCTAAAAGTGGAAGGGGGCAGCAGACCACGTTCATGATAGGTGCTGAC
>Ga0182736_1002315_pt1 | contig 14867 bp, 11 predicted proteins | sample eDN5th30CKraftBY_FD_128882 | JGI IMG/M metagenome (GOLD analysis project Ga0182736, IMG submission 128882) | Enriched backyard soil microbial communities from Emeryville, California, USA - eDNA 5th pass 30_C Kraft BY (version 2) (version 2) | ecosystem: Environmental > Terrestrial > Soil >...
CGTGGCGGAGCGTGCCGCCGTAGGCCCCGAGTGCCGCGAGCGGGATGAGCGCATGGGCCCCGACCCAGGTCGAGGCGAACGCGAGCGCCTCCTCGGCCCGGACGTCCCCGCCGTGGGCGGCCAGGAGGTTCTGCGTGTCGAACGACGCCTTGGAACTCAGCCACACGCCGACCGCGACCCCGAATCCCCCGGCCAGGATCGAGTGGAACCCCAAGGCGTGCGCGAACGTGTAGGCGGCGGCGCCGGAGGCGATGGGGAGGAGGCCCTCCAGGATGACCCTCGTCGCGAGCGTGACCATGGCGATCGTCCGTTGTTCGTTCAAACCACTTAAACTTGATCGAGTTTTTACGCGTTTCCCGTACGGCGCGCCAGATCCACGGGCCGGATTTCTCGATCCCCGGCCCCCCGGATCCCGTCATTCGGGGCGGTTATTCCGCCAGGAGCGGGGCGAACGTCGTTCGCGCCGCCCGCCGTCCCTCCTCCACGCCCCGGGCGACGCGGGCCAGCCGGGCGGGGACCGCCGAGTGCCGCGCGGCGTACGCCCCGATGAGCCGCTTCGCCTCGCGGTCGGCCCGCTCGTCGGCGGCCGTCGGGCGCCCGAAGAGGTCGGGCGGCTTGAAGGAGGCGAGCATCTCCATCGTGATCTCCTGGTCCTCGGCGTCGACCAGGAGGAACGCGGGGTCGAGCCGGTCGAGCGCGAGGAAGAGCTCCTCCAGGTCGGCGGAGCGAGCGTCGAAGGTCGCCTCGAGCGGCACGCCGTGCATCGCGGCGAATTTCTGTCCCCGCTCGGACTTCCCCAGCGGCGAGAGGGCCTGCTTGAGGCGCGTGAACGGCACCTCGGCGAGCAGGGCGTCGACGAGGCCGTGACGCTCGCGGAGGAGGTCGTGGGCGGCGGCGAGCGCCTCGTGGTCTCGGATCGCCCGCAGGATGTCCGCCTTGGTGAAGCGGCCCTCCTCGCCGCGGAGCAGCCTTCCCGCCTGGGCGTCCGCCCGCTGGGCGATCCGTTCGAGCGAATCCTCCCCCATGGCCATCGCGTGGAGGGCCTCCCCGGCCCCGGGGTCGGCGAGCCTGGCGAACCGGCGGCGGAGTTCGAACGGGAGGCCCGCGTCGTCCTTGAGGCCGAGGAGCACCCAATCGACGTCCTCGACGCGCATCTGGAGGGGGCGGATCTCCTCGGCCAGGAGCTTCGCCGTTTTCGCCTGCGCGGCGTAGCCGTCGACGAGTTCCTCCACCTGGCCGGCGGCGAGCGCGAGCGGCTCCTGCCCGAGCCGACCGGCCTCGAGCTGGCCCTCGATGGTCTCCACGATCTCGGCGAAGGGATCCTCCCCGGCCCCGGCGGGTGGCGTGGGCGGGGTCGGTCCCCGGTCGACCCGGTCGATCACCCCCGTCGACGTCTCGGGCGGCGTCGGGCGGGACGGTGGGGCTGGTTCGGTGGGGACCGGCTTCGTCCGGGAATACGCCCAGAAGAGCGCCAGGAGGACGGCCAGGGCCGCGAGGGAGTGGCGTCGCCTCGCGAGCATCGCCACGAAGGGCGGCGACGGGCGCGTGGGCTCCGGCCCCGGCCCGTACCACCGGTTCCCGGGGGCCGACCAGGCGAAGACGAGCGTCCGCCCGCCCCGCTCGATCGTGACCACCCCTTCGGGGGTCTTGGCGAGGATCGCCCGGTCGGGGCCGCTCCCCAGGACGCAGTCCTGAAGCCGGACGCCGCTCGGGAACGTCGTCCCGCCGACGGTGACGGCGCCCCCCGGCTCCAAAACGAGATCCCCGATCCGGACGGTGTCCCCGAGCGGCGTCGTCGGGCCGCTGATGTCGCTCATGGCGGGTGCTCCCCTCTACGAAGATGAAGTGGCCGTGGTCTCGACGACGACGTCGACGCGTTGGTAGCCGGGCGTGGCCCAGAGCGCTGGCTCGGGCGGGACGCGGTAGGTGACGCCGATCCCCAGCTCCAGGACGATCCGGGCCTCGGGGTCGGTCGGGCCGACCACCGGCCGGGGCGCGGCTACGGGGTCGGCGGGAGCGGGTGCTTCCTGGGCCGACCGCGCCGCCGCTTGGGATCCGACGCTGGTGCCTGTGCCTGCGTTTCGCCGCCGTCCCCTCCGGAGGAGGAGCCCTGCATGGGCGCCCCTTCTCCCGCCGGGGACGGTTCGGCGTTTTTTCGGGGGCGCCCTCGCTTCCGGGGCGTCGGGACCGTCTCGGGTTCCGCCACCGGCTCGTCCAGGATGGCCAGCCCTTCGAAGGGGTCGTCCTCGATGACGAAGAGCGTGTCGTCCGGTAACGGTCCCGGACGCGGCCCCGCGGGCAGGGCCACCGGCGGCCGGGCGTGGCCGTTGCCGTTTGCGATCGCGGGTGCGTGGTCATGCCCGTCGCCGTCCGGCGCGGGCCGGGCGATCAGATGCTCGGCGACGAAGTCGACGAGCAATTTCGTCTCCTCGGTCGGGTCGCCCCAGGAGTACCCGGCCGCCTCCCCGACGGTGTGCCTGAGGCGTTTTCCCAGAGCAGCCTCGATCCCCTGCCCGTCGATCAGCTCCGACGCGCGCTTCAGGGCGAGGTGCATCTCGTTGATCTCGGAGACCTCGATCGCAATGCGGGCGCGGCGGCCCGCGCTGGCGACCAGCCATCCCATTAATGAGTTCATCACACGATTAAATATCCCCATGCGAGTTGTCCTTTCGCGGCGACGGTTGGGCCGGAAGGCGAGCGAGCGGCCCCCTCCTTGGGGCCACTCACCCGCCGGGGTCGTCAGCCGTGCTTGGCAGTCCAATCGGATTGCGACATGGCGTAGAGGAGGCGTTCGCGCTCTTCGCGCTCGCGTCGCTCCCGCTCCTCTCGCTGGCGGCGTTCCTCATCGCGCTGGCGCTGCTGCTCGGCGTACCAGTCGAACATCGGGGTCGCTCCTTGGGGCTTGGTACATACCGCGAACGGCCGCGATGGGTCGCGGTGCTCGCGTCGTGACGAGGGAACTTGTTGCGGACGACGGACGGGTTGGCGGGGGACCGGTGCACGAAACGGAACCGTGCCATGGTCGTCTGATAGTCCGTGCTAACGGTAAGGGCGACAATCTCGTTCGCCCCACCGGATAATAGCGTCCCAGGGACGCTAGTCAACTGTTCGACCAGATTTTCTAGCGATTATCCGCGTCGGAAACGTCGAGTCTCGGGAAATAAACCCGCTCGTACTTGGTGACCTTCTGGGCACCCAACTCTCTCAATTTGAACACTCCAGTCTTGTAGTTTTTTTTATTTCTACACATGAGAGAAACTCTAGTCCCTTCGTAAACCAAATCGACATTACAATCCTTCGCGAGCCGGTAGACCTCCGCCGCCGCGCGTGCGTTCTCCTCGTAGGATCCGAGGTTCTTCGCCTCATGCAGCCTGGAGAGCAGTCCCCTCAATTCGTCGACGACCGGGCGATGTGCGGCCCTGACCTGCTCGGACAGGGCGGACACGGCACGGCCGACGTCGGGGACCTCGGCGGCCGGTTCCAATTTCTGGTCGTTCGAGGATCGCTCCGACGCCTGGAGATCCAGCAATGGGAAAACTGTTCGCTGGTAGATATATCGCTGACTCCCTTGGAGCGTCCGGAGCTTGAAAATCCCCGCTTTGACGTCCTCCCTCGGGCGACAATCGATCGACACGACTTGCCCCTCGAAGACGAGGTCGACATTGCAGGCCTTGGCGAGCCGGTAGACTTCGGTCGTCGCACGTGCGTTCTTCTCGTAGGAGCCGAGGCTCTTCGCCTCGTGCAGCCTGGTCAGCAGGCCTCGCAGCGCCTCGGCGATCGGCCGGTGCATTGCGTCGGCCTGGGCCGACAGGATGGACACCGCCCGGTCGACGGGCAGGCCCTCGCGGAGAGCAAGGGTGAAATCTTCCGGGAATGGGTCGGCAGCCTTTTCGACGCAGCGGCCGATCCACTCCAGGGATTCGGCCGAGCCGGGCCGCTCGGGGAACTTCGCCGCCTCGAGGATTTGATCCAGTCTTGCTTGCCGTTCAATTTGATCCACGATGCCATTGATCACAGAACGTCTGATCCTAGTCAAATCCTGGTGCCATTGCTCCGATGGTTCCCAGCTCGGGCAGTGATCTCGGCTCTCCCACAGCGGCCCGAATGGTCCGTCCGGTCCCGGATCGATCGTTGCTTCCTCTCGGGGCGGGAGTACGACACCCACGTCTCGCACCAAACCCCGCTCGACATGGCCGAGATCCGCGGACGGGACGATCCCCGCCTTGACGGCCAGCCTCGCGGCCTCGAACGCGTTCCTGGCCGCGAATTTCGCCCAGTGCCCGGCGCTGGAGATGTTGCCTTGGCGGATCTCGTGCACGACCTCGTTGAGCCTGGCGACGGCCGAGTTCTCGACGTGGTACGGCACGGTGTTCAGCGGGGCATGGCGCTCGATCGCGTCGAGCTCCCACTTGACTCTGCCCAGGATTTTCGCCAGCGTCGCGCGCGATTTCCCATCGGGCTGGAGGCAGTACTCCTGGCCGATGCGGAGGGCGAGCGTCATGCCCTGCGACACCATCCAGTGGACCATCAATCGACGCACGCGAAGGCCGCTGCGGAGGGCGAACGCGACGATCGCGAGGGGATGCGTGGCACCGAGCTGATCGATCGGCCCCGCGAGGCGGGCGGCCAGTTCATCCGCGAGATCGTCGTCCGAATGTTTGCTTCGCTGCTGGGCCATCGCCGCTCCTCGTCCTGCGACCTCGCTCCTGCACATCCGTCATCTTACCGCCGCGGGAGTTTCCCTCCTCGCCCTGCCCTTCTCTCCGGATTGCGATCCCGCGCCGACCTGCGCTAGAACCCGCAGGAACGGATGTTGCGCTCGTGTAGAGGGGAATCCCCCGGGCGCTGGCCGGGTGCGGAGGGATCGTCCGCATCCCGCGAGCGGTCGGTGGGCGCTTACGGTTTTCGCAGTTTCTCCAGGTTTTATCGGCCTTCCGGGGCCTCGGTGCTCTCCGCGTCGCGGATCGATCCCGTCTGTGCGCCTGTCGCGTACAGCGGGGCGATGCCCGGCCCGGGGATCCCCGAGCCGACGTGTTCCCGACGCTTCGCTTCGTCACGCACGTCCAGACACCCGAAGGGACCGCACCACGATGGCCACGAACCTCACCCACGCCAAGGACCAGCTCTTCCGCCGCGACCCCGACGAGTCCTTCCCGTCGCTCCAGGCCCTCTGGGCCCGCTGCGACGGCGAGAAGGCGCGTTCCCGCGATCTCTGGAAGCCGCCGTCCATGCTGCAACCCGTCGCCAACGGGAGCCTCCGGCTCGACGTCGGCGAGAACTCCGGCGACGGCCACGGCCTGGCGCTCAACGACTGGAGCTTCACGCAGCTCTGCTCGCTCGCGGGCGTCTCGAAGGAGACCGTGAACCGGCTCTCGCCCGAGACGGCCGGTCGCGTGCTCCGGGAGACCCTGCCGCCCGGCAACAAGCCGCTCCAGCTCTACGCCGAGGACGACCGCGTCCGGTCGATCCACGGCACCGCGTACACGCGGCTCCACAACGCGGACCTCGTCATGATGCTCCGCGAGTTCGCCGTCGACTTCGAGCCCCCGCCCCGCGGCGCAAACGGCGGGACGGGCCTCTACTGCGGGGAGCAGGACCTCTTCTGCTTCCTGATCGACCCGACCGGCTGGGCGGAGATCGAGGGCGAGGCGTTCGCCCCCGGCTTCTTCGCCTGGAACTCCGAGGTCGGGAAGCGTTCGGTGGGCGTCGCGACGTTCTGGTTCCAGGCCGTGTGCCGGAACCACATCGTCTGGGACGCGACCGATGTCCACGAGTTCACGAGGAAGCACACCGGGAAGGTGGGCGAGGCGCTCTCCGACATCCGCCGGATCGTCGAGCGGCTGGTCGAGACGCGCGACGCCCGCCGGGACGGCTTCGTCTCGGTCGTCCGGAAGGCGATGACCGCCACCCTCGGGGACGACGCCGATGAGACGCTCAAGGCGCTGGCCAAACATGGCATCCCCAAGGGGCTCGCCAAGGAAGCCGTGGCCCGTGCCTCGGCCCATGGACGGTTCACGATCTTCGCCCTGGTGGACGCGCTGACTCGCATGAGCGGGGAGATCGTCAACGCGGGCGAGCGGACCGAGGCGGACCAGAGGGCGGCCTCGCTCCTGGCGCTCGCGGCCTCGTAAACCACCCAGGAGGCGCGATCGGCCCGACGGACAGGGATTCCCCCGTCCCGAGGGTCGATCGGCCCATAGCGGCCCGATTTGACGGCCTGGCGGTGCGTGACGCCTCCGGCGCCGGTGCGGATCCGGGGGGTTTTTCCGAAGGTGGACCGCGCCCGCCTCCCCTCGGACCTTTCCCACTCCAGGCCTTCTGTTATCGCGATAACGCGATATTCCCAGAACGCGATAACGCGTGAACGCGATATCGCGAGAACACCCCCGGCCCCGGGGCCTTCAGGCCGCGTCGCCCGCGCCCTGGCCCTCGCCCCAGTGATCCCCCCCCGCCCCGTCGGCCAGCGGCCCCCGGAGCGAGATCACGACGCCCCGGAGCGCGTCGTCGAGGATGGCGTTGACGAGCCCCGAGCGGTCCGTGCCCCGCATGGCGGCGAGGACCGTGAGGCGAAGATCGTTCTCGGGGGAAAGCAGCAGCGAGCACTTCACCTTCTCGGCGCCCTTGCCGCGCGGCGCCTTGGCGGCCCTGCTCTTCTTCGCCTTGGGGGTTACCGGCTCATTCTGCATCGCTCACCTCGGGCGTCGGGGCGTCTCGGGCAACGGTCGCTCCCTCCCGATATCGGCAAACGGGCACGCCCCGCTTTGCTCCCGGGAGCAAATGCTCCTGGGAAACCCGGGACTTACCCCCCTGCCCTGCCCCGGCCGGACGCCCTCCCGGCGTCGATTTTCGGGCCCCGTTCCCGCGAGAACACCCCGGCATTCCGCCGTTATCGCGATAACGCCATTGGCTCAAATCCCTGAATTTACTGGACTTACGTCCCTTTCATTATCGCGTTATCGCGATAACGCGATAATCCGAGAACGCGAGAACGCGATATCGCGGGAACGGGCCGTCAGTCCCGGTGCCGGGTGTTCCGGACGGCGGAATCGAAGAGCCGGGCGAGGTTCTCCTCGAAGTTCGCGATCTCGGTCGGGTCGCCGTTTCGGGGCCGCTTCGCGAACTTGGCGCGGCGGCACTGCTTGGTGAGCTCCTCCCGGACGTTGAAGAGGAGCGCCACCGAGGCGCGCATGACGTTACTGACCTTCACGCGGACGCCCAGCTCGTCGGAGATCTCGTCGATGAGGCGATCGAGTTCGCGCTCCTCGTCGCGGGTGAGGAGCATCCGCTTTTCCCGCGTCAGGTCGCGCTTCTTCGCCGTCCTGGGCGCGGCCTCCGGACCGGCGTCGTCGGCCTCGGCGGCGGGCGTCGGCGCGGGCGCCGGGAACGCGACCGGGGTCACGGCCGGGGCAGGGGGGTGATCGCCCGCCTCGGCGGGCTCGACCACGGCGAGGGCGGGCTTGGCGTCCTCGGCCGGGCGGAGCGGGCGCTTGGCGAGGACGTCCCGGGCCAGGGCCTCCTGGACGGGGGAGTAGGGCTTCTCTTCCGGCGCGACCCGCTTAGCCATTGGCGACCGCCTCCTCGTCGAGGTCGGCCCCGCCGGTCAAGTCGGCGGAATCATTCGCGTCCTGGAGCGTCGTCCCGTTCACCCGGGCCTCGATCTCGGCGGCCACCTTGCGGTACTGGTTGCAGAGCTTGTGGGTCGGGTGGGTCTCGAACAGGGTCTTCCCGACCTTCTGCGCCTCGTGGACGACGACCGAGCGGCTGATGTCGGTGGCGAACTTGGCGGGGGACCCGTCGGAGAACCGGAACGTCTTGTCGACGTAGCCGATCAGCGCCGTCGCGAGCCGGGTCTTCCTCCCGTCGACGCCCGACAGGATCACGCCTAAGATTTCCAGGTCGGAGTTGCCGTTGGCCTGGGCGTCCCGGATGTCGACCAGCGCGTCGTTCAGGCCCGTGATGGCCAGCGGGTCGGGCATGGCGGCCAGGATGAACCAGCGCGCGGCCTTGTAGGCGGCGATGGTCGGCGTGTTCGCGTTGGGCGCGGTGTCGAGGAAGATGTAGTCGTAGACGCCCTGGAGGCTCTTCAGCGGCTTGATCAGCACGTCCTGCTCGACGATGAACTTCGAGCGCTGGAGGAGCGCCTGGTCGGTGGTCTCCAGTTTCCGGCTCGCGGGGATGATGTCGACGTTCTTCGGGAGCTCCAGGTCCTCGTCGCCGTCGGCGATGACGACGTCGGCGGGCTGCTCCTCGCCGATCAGCACCTCGAACGAGCCGAGGAAGCTGTTGCTCGGCACGCCGAGGTGCCGCGTGGCCCCCTGGTTCATGTCGAGGTCGATGATCAGGCACTTCCGGCCCATCTCGCCCAGCGCCGCGGCGATGTGCACCGCGTTCGTCGTCTTGGCGACCCCGCCCTTCTGGTTCCCGACGGCGATGATCTGCGTGTTCCGCCGTACTTCCTGCGGCGATTTGCCCTCCTGCATGTCCATGCTGGCCCTCCACTTCGAAAAAAAATGACGCACCAGACCGCCCTCCGTTCTCGCGATAACGCGAGAACGCGATATCGCGAGGACGACCGGCTCGGCAGTAGATTGCCAGCCTTAACCTGTTGCGGCAAGAGGGTTTTTCGATCCATTCCCGCGTTCTCGCGATAACGCGATATCGCGATATCGCAAGGCGCGTTATCGCGATATCGCTATAACATCAAGCTGTTAGATCGCTTACGGCGCGATCTCGCCGGTTGCATCGACGCACGAGGCGCGCGATACTCTCGCTGCAAAACTTTAACCAACTTGTAGCAAGGGGATCCGCGCCGCGATCGGCGGGGAGGGTTCCCCTTGGATTTACGACCGGAGGGCAGGGGGCCTATGTAGCGAGGGAGGAAGGAAGAGCCAGCCCCAGAAACCGAAACAGCGACCGTGAAGGTCGCTGAATGGGTCTGCGGAGATCAGCCTGTTCACAGGTGGAAGCAGGCGAGACACCGCTAAGAGTCTGAGTGTGGTAACCAGACTCTAGCCCCGTCTCGCCTCCCCTGTCAACGGCCAATCTCCGCGGAAACGGGGATCGTGCGCCCTCAAGCCCGGACACATATTCGAAGCCCACTGCCCTCCGCGGGGACGCGGACGCCCGAGGTCCGTCCGCACGCAGAGGGGCTGGAATGGAGACAAACGATCACGCGCGGAAGAAACCCGCGGGGGGCTTCGTGCTGCTCGCGGCCGGGGGGCTGTTCGCCCCCTGGTGGCTGAGGAAGCTCGGCGTCATCCGGGCCCTGGACTTCCGGGCCTACTTCGCGCTGCTTGAGATGCGAGAACGCCGCTGCGGGTGCGGCGAGCCCGGCGGGCGCGACCCGGAGTATTCGCTCCGGGAACTCGGGAACCTCTGCGGCGGGGCCGGGGAGCGGGAGCTGAGGAAATCGCTCCGCCGCCTGAAACGCGCCGGGCTCGTGAGAGAATTCACGCGGACGTCGCTCGTGCTGGCCCGGGGGCCGGACGACCTCACGCTCGACGACGAGGCGCGCGCCGTCCTCGACGAACAGCTCGGATTTCTCCGATCGCCCAGGCGCCTCGTCCCGTTCCCGCGCCGGATGGTCAGGCTGCTTGCGTCCGGTGCCTGCTACACGTTCGCGGGCGTGATCCTCGGCACCGCCATCGCGACGCTCTTCTACCGCCGGGGCGAGGTCACGTCCCGGGGCGCCTACAAGGCGAGCTGGCTCGCCGACGCGTTCGGGCTCTCCGAGCGCACCGTCTACCGCCACCGGAATTACCTCGCCCAGGAACTGGGCTGGCTCCGGGTGATCGACTCCCACCAGCTCGACCAGAACGCCCGGGGGCTTTTGGTCGAGGTCGACCTCGACTGGGAGTTCGCCGCCCCGGCCGGGGCCGAGCCGAGCGACGGGGCAGGGGAGCAAGAGCGGGAAAGGCCCCCGGTCGGACCGGCGGCACCGGCCGATTGTCAGGCCCCCCGGCCCGAAATCGGGGCCCGTTTGTCAGGCCCAAGGGGATCTTACAAGGAACCCTTCCAGGAGGGAGATCTAAACAACAAACCCGTCCCGGGGATTGGGATTTATCAACCAAGGATTCAGGAATCGAATCCGAGGAGGATCCCGGAACGACCCCCGGCGGCGGGGGCGAGGCCGAACCTCAAGCGGGTGACGCTCGACGACCTGAAAGACCCCAAGCGGCTGCTCGCGCTCCACGGGCAGGCCGTGGGCGAGGGGCTCGTCACGGGCTCCGAGCACGACCGGCTCCAGTTCTTCGCCGCGGCCGAACGGGCGCGGACCGTCGGTTCGAAAAATCCGCCCGGGCTCTTCGTCCGGATCGTGCGTTCCGGCCTCTGGCGGTTCCTGTCCCAGGACGACGAGGACGCCGCGAGGCGGAAGATCCGGGAGCTGATCCACCCCGTGGGAGGGCCCGGGGAGATCGGGCCGCCACGACCGGTTTTCGGCCTCCCGGCTGGCATCGGGGAGCAAGCCAAGGCCCAACGCCCGGAGCCCTCGGAGGACGCGCTCATCGTCCGCGCGGTGACCAACGCCTTGAAGCGTGCCGGACACCGGGGGGACCCGTTCTACGCGCTCAAGTCCCATCGGCCGGAGTGGACGCGGGAGCGGTGGGAGCGGGCCGAGGCCGAGCTGGCTCGTAACTGAAGGAGGTCAAGACGAACGCGAGATCGCAAACCACAACCAAGTCTGGACAGAAGGTCAGATTGGTTGCTTAGATGTATCGGCCGGAGTTCGAGCAGGCGTTGGGGGACTACCCTCGTCGACGCAAAGGCGTAACGGAATTTGGCTTTAAGTGGCAATGCAGTCCGCATCGAGAGGGAGATGGCTTTCAAGGTGAGTGATTCAAGAATGGATCAGGATGAACCCGAGCGGGGATCCCGGTGGCACAGATGGGATCTGCATTTTCATACGCCGAGTTCGTTCGACTACCAGGATGGTTCAGTGACAAACGATCAGATCGTGGATCGGCTGATCGCCGAACGTATCCGCGTGGTCGCGATCACCGATCACCATACGATCGATGTAGAACGCATCAACGATCTGGTGAGAATCGCCGACGGACGGATCACGTTCCTCCCGGGTATCGAGTTGAGGGACGACCATGGCGGCCATCCGATCCACTACATCTGCATCTTCTCGGAACAATGCGACCTATCGCACGTCTGGGACACCCTGAAGGGGCGATTGGGTCTGACACCGGCCGCCATCATGGAGAAGGGCGGTGACGAGAGGGTCTACGTTCCGATCGGGGAAGGAGCAAAAGTCACCCGTGAGTTGGGCGGCGTGGTGTCCATCCACGCAGGGAAGAAGTCCAATTCCATCGAGAACATCAGGAACGAAGAGCAGTTCCAGCAGCAAATCAAATACGACATAACGAAGAATCATGTAGACATCATGGAGATCGGCCAGATCAAGGATGTCGACATCCACTACAACGTCATCTTCCCGAAGACGAATTTGGACAGGCCTCTGGTCCTCTGCTCCGACAACCACAAAATAGACGAGTACGCCGTCAAGGCCCCGCTGTGGCTGAGGGCTGACCCCACGTTTCGGGGCCTCCGGATGGTAATTCGCGAGCCGAGGGATCGCGTCTACATCGGATCTCGCCCTCCCTCCCTCGCCCGGGTCGACCAGAACCGCACCAAGTATATCAGGAGCGTGTCCTACTCCCGCCTGGATGGGAGAGAGAGCCGGGAGTGGTTCAGCGGCAAGGTGGAGTTCAACCACGGGCTTGTCGCGATCGTCGGCAACAAAGGCAGCGGGAAGAGCGCGCTCGCGGATACGCTCGGGCTCCTCGGGTCCTCCAAGAAGAGTGACTCCTTCTCCTTCCTCTCGGACGGCCGCTTCCGCCACCCTAACAGCGGGTACGCGAGCCAGTACGAGGCGACGCTGGAATGGGAGTCTGGCGAATCAGTCAAAAAGTGCCTCAATGACAAGATCAGTTCGGATGAGGTCGAGCGGATCAAGTACCTGCCACAGGATCACGTGGAGCAAGTCTGCAACGAAATAGTTGGAGGGGGAGAAGAGGGGTTCGAGCAGGAGCTCAGGGCCGTCATCTTCTCGCATGTCCCGGAGGAACAGCGTCTCGGTCAGAAGACCCTCGACGATCTCATTCGCTATCAAAGCGGGGAGAAGCAGAGGCGCATCGACTCGCTCCAGAAGCAGCTCAGGGAATTGAGTAGGTCACGTGCCGTTCTGGAATCGAAGGCTGATCCGGCGGCGAAACGCGAGCTGATGCAGAAGATCAAACGGAAGGAGGACGAGCTTAAGGCTCATGACGCGGCGAAGCCTGAGGGAGTGCCCGATCCGGCAACCGTTGAAGGCGGTTCGATCGTTGATCCCACACTTTTCACGAGGCTGGAAGCGGTTGAGACCGAGAAGAAAGGGATCGTCGACCGGATCAGCGAAGCGAAGGAAGGTTTGCGGAATCACGAGAGAAGGTCTGCTGTCGCGAGCCGATTGCTGGAGAGAATAGAGAACTTTCGCAAGGACTTCGAGGTATTCAAGGGAGAGTTGCGGAAGGACGCCTCCGAACTCGGAATCGACGTGAACGAATTGGTTACGCTCAGGGTGGAGCGAGCCGGTCCTGAGAGCGTTCGCAACCGGTCGAGCCAGGAAATCCAGGTGATCAACGACCAACTGAGCACCGTCGATCCACCGGGGCTGCGGAGGCAGTTGGAGACGTTGGACGAGAATATCGTCGAACTCCAGTCCCAGCTCGATGCCCCCAATAGGGCCTATCAGGCGTATCTGAAAGAACTCGCGGAGTGGGAAGAGCGGAGGAAGGGGATCGAGGGCGATGAGGAAACGATCGACTCGCTGAAGGGCCTGAGAGCGGCCCTGGAGGCCCTGGGCGAATTACCCCCGCAGATCGAGGGACTGAAGCGGCAGCAGACGGAGATCGCGCGGGAGATCCACGCACAGAAGGTCGCCCAAGCAGAGGTCTTTCGGAATTTGTACCGTCCCGTGCAGCAGTTCATCGATTCGCACGAGTTGGCCAAGGACAAGCTGAAGCTGGAGTTCAGAGCGGAACTGGTCGAGGCGGAATTCCCCAAGCTGTTCCTCGAACACCTCGCCCTCAATCGGAAGGGCAGCTTCATGCTGGTCGAGGACGGACGGGCAAGGGCGGAAGAATACTCCCAGACGGCGGATTGGAACGACATCGAGTCCGTCCAGGCGTTCCTCGACAAGGTCGACGGTGCCCTTCACAAAAATCTAAGGGAGCCGAACACACCGCTTGTCCAGCTCAAGGACCAACTGTCCAAGGGTAAAAAACCTGAGGATGTGTTCAATTTTCTGTATGGACTGGACTTCATCCGCCCGCGATACGTGCTTCGCTGGGAGGACAAGGATCTTTCGCTGCTCTCTCCGGGTGAGCGGGGCACGCTCCTGCTGGTCTTCTACCTACTCATCGACAAGGGGGACATGCCGCTGGTGATCGACCAACCGGAGGGCAACCTCGACAATCACACGGTTGCCAAGGTGCTGGTGGACTGCATCAAAGAGGCACGCAAGCGGCGACAGGTCTTCATCGTCACTCATAATCCGAACCTCGCCGTGGTCTGCGATGCCGACCAGATCATCCACGCGAGCATGGATAAAGAGGCTGGTTACATGGTGACCTATGCGAGCGGGGCTCTGGAAAATCCTTCGATGAGCCAATTCGTTACCGACGTTCTTGAAGGGACTCGCTGGGCGTTCGATGTGCGCAGCGGAAAATACAGTGTAACTTAATAATTTTACATGTCGATGTAGTCGAGATTGTGCCAGCCTTAGTGCTGGTGAGCAGACGACTCTTCGACAATCTGGAAATCGACTGGGAAAGGCTTCAGGGGCCCGCGATCGAGCGGGAAACCGCGAAAAACGCAGCGAACCTCGGCGTGTCAGGGGAATGCGACCTCCCCGAGCCGACGCTCCGCGACGTCCGGATGGAGGATCTCCGGGACACGCGGCGGCTCCTCGTGCTCTACGACCGGGCGGTGGAGGCGGGGCTCGTCAGGGACAGCGAGCACATGCGGATCGAATTCGTATCCTTGGCCGAGCACGCCCTGGCCGAGGGGACGACGAACCCCTGCGGCCTCTTCGTGTATCTCGTCAAGAACAGGCGATTCGACGCGATCACGCTCCGGGACGAGGATCGGGCGAGGTTGATGCTCAAGATGTTCGAGCGGTGGTGTTCGAGCTCGATCGTGCGCTTACGCCAGGCGGATGTACGGTCGTTAGACTCGGATGTCATCGAGGAACTCTGACGCGGGTTCCACGCCCGAGACGAGGAGGTTGTCCCTGGCCCGGGTGCAGGCGACGTAGAGGAGCTGTCGCTCGGTGTCGTAGACCTCCTGGAGGTCGGCGTCGTCGCCGACGGACTCGATTCGTTCCTGGAGCGGGATGATCTCGTCGTCGCAGGCCATGACCGCGACGGCGCGGAATTCGAGACCCTTGGCGAGGTGCATCGTGCTGATCGAGAGGTGGTCGCTCACGGTCTCGACGTGATCGTCGAGGACCTTGGAGGCGACGCCAGCGGCCTTGGCCGCGGCGATCGCCCGGTCGTGCTGGGCGGGGGATCTCACGAAGAGGCCGATCTCGTGCGGCAGCAGGCCCGACTTGATCCGTTCGGCGATCCAGTCGCCGACTTCCCGGATCTCGTCAGCTTCGTCGTCCAGGATCCGGATGTCGGGCGGTGGACCGTTAAATACTGAAACGGTGTCGCTCCGCTTCTCGACGTTGCCGTCCGCGTCCGAAACCTCCGGGCCGAGGAGCTTATCGGCCTGCGTCCGGATCTGGTGCGAGGTGCGGTAATTGACCCGGAGCGTCCGCGACCGGCCGCGGATGTCGACGCCGAGCGATTTCCAGGAGAAGGGCTGCTGGAAGATTC
>Ga0182736_1002316_pt1 | contig 14858 bp, 13 predicted proteins | sample eDN5th30CKraftBY_FD_128882 | JGI IMG/M metagenome (GOLD analysis project Ga0182736, IMG submission 128882) | Enriched backyard soil microbial communities from Emeryville, California, USA - eDNA 5th pass 30_C Kraft BY (version 2) (version 2) | ecosystem: Environmental > Terrestrial > Soil >...
AGTTCGTGCTTCGATAGGCATCGGATCATCGCAGCCTGACCGAAGCTGCATTGTGCATGGGCCGGCACATCGGATTGCGGCCCAAAAGGACAGATCCAGGCCCGGGCGTCACGCTCCAGCGTAGCAGCCCGTTGATTTGTTATTGACGCGCCACAGATTCGGGGTCTCCTAGGGGAAGAGCCTGGAGAAGTTGACGATGCGTCATGTTAAAGTCGCCCGAGCCCTGGCGGCGATTGGATTTGTGTCGAGCGCTGTCTGTCTTTCGTTCACCTGGCCGCAGGCGGCGCAGGCGCAGAATTTTCAGACGACCGCGCCCACGGCCATCCTCATGGACGCAGGAAGCCATGCGGTTCTTTTCGAGAAGAATGCCGACGAACTGACCGCTCCCGCCAGCATGGCCAAGACCATGACGGCCGAGGTGGTCTTCAACGAGATCAAGAACGGCCGGCTGAATTTCGACAGCGAGTTCATGATCTCCGAGAACGCGTGGCGCAAAGGCGGCGGGGGATCGGGCGGCTCGTCCATGTTCGCCAAGGTGAACACCTCCGTCAGGCTCGAAGATCTCATCCGTGGCCTCGTGGTCCAGTCGGGCAACGACGCGGCCATCGCCATCGCCGAAGGTATTGCCGGTACGGAAGACAATTTCGCCCGCATGATGAACGAGCGGGCCAAGCAGATCGGTCTGTCGCAATCGACGTTCCGTAACGCGACCGGATACGGGCACCCCGAGCAGAAGGTCACCGTTCGCGACCTCGCGAAGCTCGCCCTCCACATCATCGAAACCTACCCGGACCTCTACAAGATCTTCGGCGAGCGCGAGTTCACCTGGAACAAGATCCGCCAGCAGAACCGCAACCCGCTGCTGTTCATGGATATCGGCGCGGACGGCTTGAAGACCGGCAATATCGACGAATCCGGCTTCGGCCTGATCGGCTCCGCCGTGCAGAACGACCAGCGTCTGATCGTGGTCGTGAACGGCCTCAAGACGGCCAAGGATCGTGCCAACGAGTCCCGCAAGCTCCTGGACTGGGGTTTCCGGGCCTTCGAGACCCAGCAGCTCTTCGCCGAGGGGCAGGTCGTGGGCGAGGCCCAGGTGTTCGGCGGGAGCAAACGGTCGCTGCCGCTTGTGTCCAAGAAGCCTGTTCGTGTACTTGTGCCTCGTGGGGAGAGCGAACGGGTCACCGCTCGCATCGTCTACACCGGTCCGCTGAAGGCCCCTGTCAGGAAGGGGGCGGAGGTGGCCCGGCTCCAGGTCAACCGCGGGGACATGCAGGCGCTCGACATGCCGCTCTATGCTGACGAGGACATTCAGGAAGGGACGCTGAGCCAGCGGGCTCTGGATGGCCTGCTCGAATTCAGCACGGGATGGGTCCGCCGCGCTTTCACGAGCGTGTTCGAAGGCATTTGATGGCTGGCTGCTTCATTACGTTCGAAGGCGGGGAGGGCGCCGGCAAGTCGACCCAGATCCAAAGGTTGAAGACCCGGCTGGAGCGTCTCGCCCAGCCGGTCCTCGTGACCCGCGAGCCCGGCGGCTCTCCGCATGCCGAGGAAATCCGCGCCTTCATTCTGGGCGGCCGGGCCAAGCATCTCGGGCCTTTCGCGGAGGCTCTCCTGTTCGCCGCAGCCCGGATCGACCATCTGGACAAGACCATCAAGCCTGCTCTCAAGAGTGGGACCCACGTCCTCTGCGACCGCTTCGCGGATTCGACGCGGGCCTATCAGGGCTCTCTGGGCAATATCGCCAAGGATCTGATCGACCAGCTCGAGAGGGTGACCCTGCAGGGGGTGAAGCCCGATCTCACCCTGATCCTCGATCTTCCGGCTGAAACCGGGCTGGCCCGGGCCGGAGCCCGTCAGGCGGGAAAAGGCGAGGGCGCGGATCGGTTCGAGGAGGAGGATGTCTCCTTCCACCAATCCCTGAGGCAGGCCTACCTGTCCATTGCCCAGGCCGAGCCGAGACGGTGCGCGGTGATCAACGCCGACCAGGATCCAGACGAGGTCGAGACGGCGATCTGGGCGGCCGTGCGGGAGCGTCTGCCGCAGGTGACGGAACATGCGATGAGGCCTCTCGATGTCGCGTGACGAGCAAGGCCTTGCGGAGCCGGACCAGTTCGACAACGCGCCCCATCCCCGGGAGCAGTTCGCGTTCTTCGGTCACCGTGACGGCGAAGATGCTTTCCTGGAAGGTCTGCGCAACGGGCGTCTCCACCATGCCTGGCTGATCGGCGGAGCCCAGGGGATCGGCAAGGCCACGCTGGCCTATCGGGTGGCCCGCACGGTTCTCGATCCGCAAAGGTCCAACGACCGTGCCATTTCAAGCCTGGATGTACCGGCAGGATCCCATGTGGCCCGTCAGGTCGCCGTGCTGTCGCACCCCAATCTCTCGGTTCTGAGACGTGCCCCGGCGACCGACAAGAAGGGGCCATCGGCCACCATTCCGGTCGACGCAGTCCGCCGGGCGCTCGGCATGTTCGGCTCGACCGCCGCCGACGGCGGCTATCGGGTCTGCATCGTCGACAGCGCCGAGGATCTGACCATTTCGAGCGCCAACGCTCTGCTCAAGGTGATCGAAGAGCCGCCGCCGCGTTCGCTCTTCCTGATCGTCAGCCATGCGCCCCAGCGGGTCCTCCCCACCATCCGGTCGCGCTGCCGCCGGCTCCTGCTTCGGCCCCTGGAGGACCAGGATATCAAGGCGTCCATTGCTTCCCTCGGGTCTCCCTGGACGGATATCCCGCAGGACGTGGTGGATCAGGCGCTTCGGTACGGCGAAGGCTCCGTCCGGCGCACCCTGGAACTCCTGGATGCCGGCAAGGTCGCTTTCATCGATCAGGTGAACCGAATCCTGAACGGCCTGCCGAAAGCCGATACCAAGCAGATTCTTGCCCTTGCGGAAGCTCTCTCCAAGCGCGACGCGGACGACAGCTACGAGCTGACCCTGGAAACCGTGCAGCGCTGGGTCTCCGAACGGCTCCACGAGCGGGCGGGCCTGGGCGCAAGCCGCCTTGCGCCTTTGGTGGAGGTATGTGACAAGATCGGCCGTTCGGCGCGCGAGATCGATGTGTTCAACCTCGACCGCCGGCCCTTCATCCTGACGATGTTCGACGATCTCGCCGACGCGGTTCGCCGGGCGGCCTGAAGCCTCGTCGCCCGAAGGGTTTCGATTTCACGACTTAGGATTCGACATGGCCGACAAACAGAAATTCTACATCACCACGGCTATTTCGTACCCGAATGGGGCTCCCCATATCGGCCATGCCTACGAAGTCGTCGCATCCGATGCGATCGCGCGGTTCAAGCGCATCGACGGCTATGACGTGTTCTTCATGACCGGCACGGACGAGCATGGCCTGAAGATCCAGCAGACGGCCGACAAGAACGGCACGACGCCCAAGGCCTTCGTCGATGAGATGGCGGCGAAGTTCAAGGCCATGGCCGACAGGCTCGACTGCTCCTACGACCGGTTCATCCGCACGACCGACCCGGACCACCTGCCCTCGACCCAGGAGTTGTGGCGCCGGATGCAGGAGAGGGGGGATATCTATCTCTCCAAGTATTCCGGCTGGTACTCGGTCCGGGATGAGGCCTATTACGACGAGAGCGAGCTGACGAAGCAGCCCGACGGCAGCTGGCGCGCGCCGACCGGAACGCCGGTCGAGTGGATCGAGGAGGAGAGCTATTTCTTCCGCCTTTCCGCCTATCAGGACCGGCTGCTCGCCCATTACGAGGCCAATCCCGATTTCATCAGCCCGGAGACCCGTCGCAACGAAATCGCGAGCTTCGTCCGCTCCGGCCTACAGGATCTCTCGATCAGCCGGACGACCTTCAACTGGGGCCTGCCGGTACCCGGCGATCCGAAGCACGTCATGTATGTGTGGATCGACGCCCTCAACAATTACATGACCGGCTGCGGATTCCCGAACGAGGACGATCCGCGCTGGCACTACTGGCCGGCTGACGTCCACGTGATCGGCAAGGACATCGTCCGCTTCCACACGGTCTACTGGCCCGCCTTCCTCATGTCGGCCGATCTGCCGCTGCCCAAGCGCGTTTTCGGGCACGGGTTCCTGCTCAACAAGGGCGAGAAGATGTCGAAGTCGGTCGGCAACGTGGTCGATCCGTTCGATCTCGCCGACACCTACGGGGTCGACCAGATCCGCTACTTCTTCATGCGCGAAGTTCCCTTCGGTCAGGACGGGAACTATTCCCACGAGGCCATCGTCAACCGCATCAACGCGGATCTGGCGAACGATCTCGGCAATCTCGCCCAGCGCTCCCTGTCGATGATCGCCAAGAACTGCGACGCTGCCGTGCCGCAGCCGGGGGAGTTCACCCAGGCCGATCAGGATATGCTCTGGCTGGCCGATGCCTTGCCCGGGAAGACGAGGGCGGCCATGAAGGACTTCGCCGTTCATACGACGCTGGCCGAGATCTGGGCCGTGGTGGCGGAAGCCAACCGCTATTTCGCCTCGCAGGAGCCCTGGATCCTGCGCAAGAGCGATCCGGCGCGGATGAACACGGTGCTGTACGTGACGGCCGAGGTTCTGCGGGCGGTCGGCATCCTGGCCCAGCCTTTCGTCCCGACGGCGGCTGCCAAGCTGCTCGATCTGCTGGCGGTCCCGCCGGAGGGCAGGGTGCTTGCGGCTGTCGGTCCGGAGCAGCGTCTGTCGGCCGGAACTGCCCTTCCGCAACCTGCGCCGATTTTCCCGCGTTATATCGAGGCGGAGGCGTCCTGACGCGTCCGCTTTGATCGGCCCTCACGGGCCCTCGGCGGAAGCGCGATGTACACCACGTTCATGTTTGCCACCGGGATCGAGAACAGCATCCCGACCATCAACAACGGCCGCACCCGCATCGACCAGATGGAGAAATGCGGCCATTACACCCATTGGCGGACGGATTTCGACCTTCTGAAGGACCTCGGTATCCAGGTCCTCCGCTACGGTCCGCCACTCCATACGACCTTCATAGGCCCGGGACGCTACGACTGGACCTTCGCTGACATCACCTTCGGCGAACTCCGGCACCGCGACATCATCCCCATCGTGGACCTCTGTCACTTCGGCGTGCCGGACTGGATCGGCAATTTCCAGAACCCGGATTTTCCCGACCTTTTCGCATCTTACGCGGAAGACTTCGCACGTCGCTTTCCCTGGGTTCAGCTCTATACCCCCATCAACGAGATGTTCATCTGCGCCCAGTTCTCGGCCGCCTATGGCTGGTGGAACGAGCAGCTGACAAGCGACCAGGCGTTCGTGACGGCCCTCAAGCACATCGTGAAGGCCAACGTCCTGGCCATGGAGCGGATCCTCGAGGTCCGGCCAGACGCCCTGTTCATCCAGAGCGAGTCGTCGGAATATTTCCATGCGGAAAACCCGGCAGCCATCAAGCCGGCCGAGATCATGAATGCCCGGCGCTTCCTGTCCCTGGACCTGAACTATGGACGGCGTGTCGACTCGGAAATGTACGAGTTCCTGATGGACAGTGGGATGACACGGGACGAGTACCATTTCTTCCTCAGCCGTTCGTCCTTGCGCCACCACTGCATCATGGGGAACGACTACTACGTCACCAACGAGCACCGGGTCAGTGCCGATGGCATCACCACGGCGGCCGGGGATGTTTTCGGTTACGACGAGATCACCCGGCAGTACTACGATCGCTACAAGCTGCCAGTGATGCACACCGAGACGAACCTCATGCAGGGCCCGAACGGCGACGAGGCGGTCAACTGGATCTGGAAACAGTGGGCGAACGTCCTGAGGGTCCGCAACAACGGCGTCCCCATTGTTGGGTTCACGTGGTACTCGCTGACCGACCAGATCGACTGGGATACGGCGCTTCGGGAGGAGAACAACCGGGTCACGCCCGTTGGGCTCTATGATCTCGACCGGAACATCCGTCCCGTCGGGCGCTGCTACAAGAGCCTGATCCACGATTGGTGCGATGTCCTTCCCGCGCAGAGCGTGTGCCTGACCGTGCCTGTCGTGCGGCCTCAGGATCATGACGAGGCGCCCATTCGCAGGCATCAGGATCGGATGCGCAAGATGCTGCACAAGGAGGCGAAGGAGGACGACGAGCCCGTGGCTTCCGCCCAGGGTGGGCATCGGTAGACGGATGAGCCGAACCGATCTATTCAGCTAGCCGCCGCAGAGGAGGGCGCCTTCACCCATGCTCGTCGACAGCCATTGCCACCTGGATTTTCCGGACTTCCAGACCCGTCTGCCCGAGGTTCTGGCCGCGGCTTCCGCGGCTGGCGTAGGCCGTATGGTGACGATCTCGACTCACGTGGCGCGCTTCGACACCTACCGGTCCCTCGCGGAGTCGCATGAGAGCATTTTCTGCTCCGTTGGCACCCACCCGCACAATGCCGCCGATGAGCCGGACGTGCCGGCCGAGCGTCTGGCCGAGCTCTCGCGCCATCCGCGCTGCATCGCCATCGGCGAGGCCGGTCTCGACTATCACTACGACAACAGCCCGCACGACGTGCAGCAGCGGGTTTTTCGCACCCATATCGAGGCCGCCCAGGCGACCGGACTGCCCCTGGTGATCCATGCCCGCAATGCCGACGAGGATATGATCCGGATCCTGTCCGAGGAGATGGCACGAGGACGCTTCGATGCGGTGCTCCACTGCTTCTCGTCCGGCGAGAAGCTGGCCCGCGTCGGTGTCGAACTCGGTCTTTACGTCTCCTTCTCGGGGATTCTGACCTTCCGGAACTCGGAGGAGATCCGCCGGATCGCGGCGGCCATTCCCCGTGAGCGCCTGCTGGTCGAGACGGACGCCCCCTATCTGGCTCCGGTTCCCCATCGCGGGAAGACCAACGAGCCGTCCTTCGTGGCCCATACGGCCCATGTGCTGGCCGAGATCATCGGGGTGAGCGACGAGGAGGTCGCCAAGCTGACGACGGCCAATTTCTACCGCCTGTTTTCCAAGGCAGCCGCCGCCGACGCGGTCGAGGGGCGGGCGCTCGCATCATGAGCTTGAAAGTCACGATCCTCGGCTGCGGATCCTCGGCCGGCGTGCCCCGCGTGGGCGTGGGCTGGGGCGCCTGCGATCCGTCGAACCCCAAGAACCGCCGGCGTCGCTGCTCGATCCTGGTCGAGAAACTCGGCCCGGGCGGGGCAAAGACCACCGTCCTGGTCGATACCGGACCGGATCTGCGGGAACAGCTTCTCAGCGCGGATGTCCGGCATCTCGATGCCGTTCTCCTCACCCATGAGCATGCGGACCACATCCACGGGATCGACGACCTGCGTCCGCTGGCCCTCGTCCAGCGTCAGCGCATCCCGGTCCATGCGGATCGGATGACCGGCGAGCTGCTCCAGATGCGCTTCGGCTATTGTTTCGAAACCCCGGCCGGCAGCAGCTATCCGCCGATCCTGAGGATGCGCCTCCTGCAGCCCGGCACCATGACGGTGATCCCGGGGGCGGGGGGCACCATCGAGGCGCTGCCGTTCAGAATGGTCCACGGGGATATCGACGCCATGGGCTTCCGGTTCGGCAGCATCGCCTACGCGCCGGACGTGAGCCGCATGCCGGAAGAGAGCCTGCCGGTCCTTGAGGGACTGGACGTCCTGATCCTGGATGCCCTGCGCTACACGCCGCATCCGACGCATTTCTCCGTGTCGGAAGCCCTGGAGCTGATCGACAGGGTCAAGCCCAAGCGTGCCGTCCTGACGAACTTGCATACGGACCTAGACTACGAGGCCCTGCGCGGCAAGCTGCCGCCGCATATCGAGCCGGCCTATGACGGACTTGAGATCGAGGTCCCTTGAGGATTTCGCGGGCTGAACCCACGCCGCGAGACGCAGCCCTCAGACGGACCGCCCGAAGCGTTGCTCCAGGGACGCGATATAGGCGTCCCGCGACGGCTTGAGGTGGTCGCGGCAGAGCTGCACAAGTTTTTCGCGATCGGACGCCCGGAGGGCCTCGATCATCGCCCAATGGTCGTCCTTCGCCCTGGAGAGGTGCTCGGGGTCCGCCGCCGTGTAGGAGCGCACGCCATGGGCTTTCTGGGCCAGGTTCCGGATGAGCTCGATAAGGTGCGGGTTGCCGCAGGCGCCGAAGAGCGCATTGTGGAAGGCGATGTTCGTCCTGAACGCGGCCCGGGAATCGCCCCGGTCGACGGCGGCGGAATGCTGCTCCTGGATTTCGGTGAGGGCGGCGAGCGTCTCCGGCCCGGGCGGGAGCGGGATCTGCTGCGCGGCCAGCGTCTCCAAGGCCTCACGGACGAAATAGATCTGACGAACGTCCGTCGGGCTCAACATGCGCACCGTCGCGCCCTTGTTCTGCACCCGCTCGACCAGACCCATCCGTTCGAGTTCGGCGATGGCCTCACGCACCACGTGCCGTTTGACATCGAACCGCGCGGCGATGTCTTCCTCGATCAGCCTTTCCCGCGGCAGCAGCCACCCGAGGACGATGTCCTCCTCGAGTGCATGGGCCACCTGTCTCGCGCGGGCCGCCGAAGCCTGTCTCTCCGCACCGTCCATACCGCAGCCCAACCTCTGATCAACATTATTGTTGACAATCTTGGTAGCACATCAATGATCGTCCGTCATGAGCGATGATCCCAAGCCTGCCCCGTTCGGTCTGCGCCGCAATCTCACGAGCTACGGCGACCCCGGGTTCTCCCTGTTCCTGCGCAAGGCCTTCATCAAGGCGGCCGGCTTCTCCGATGATGCCCTGGAGCGGCCCATCATCGGGATCACCAACACCTTCAGCGACTTCAACCCCTGCCACGGGAACGTGCCCCGGCTCATCGAGGCGGTGAAGCGGGGTGTCATGCTGGCAGGCGGGCTCCCGATGGAGTTCCCGACGATCTCCATCCACGAATCCTTCGCCAGCCCGACCAGCATGTTCCTGCGCAATCTCATGGCCATGGACACGGAGGAGATGATCCGCGCCCAGCCGATGGATGCCGTGGTGCTGATCGGGGGCTGCGACAAGACGGTGCCGGCGCAGCTCATGGCGGCCGCGAGCGCCGATGTGCCGGCCATCCAGCTGATCACGGGGCCGATGCTGGTCGGCCATCACAAGGGCGAGGTGCTGGGGGCCTGCACCGATTGCCGCCGCCTGTGGGGGCAGCACCGGGCCGGTGCCATGGATCAGGACGAGGTGGAGGTCGTCAGCGGGCGTCTTGCTCCGACCCAGGGCACGTGCATGGTCATGGGCACGGCGAGCACCATGGGCTGTCTTGTCGAGGCGCTCGGCATCGCCCTGCCGGGGACCGGCACGATCCCGGCGACCCATGCGGATCGGATCCGGGCCGCCGAGGCGAGCGGACGCGAAGCCGTGTCGCTGGCAAAGCGCGGAATACGCCCGAGCGAGTTGCTGACCGAGGCGGCCTTCCGCAATGCCATGGTGGTGCTGCAGGCGATCGGCGGATCGACCAACGGTTTGGTTCATCTGGCGGCGATCGCACGCCGTCGCGGCCTGAGGATCGACTTGGAGGAATTCGACCGGATCGGCCGCGATGTTCCCGTCCTCGTGGACCTGAAGCCTTCGGGCGCCCAGTACATGGAGCATTTCCACTGGGCCGGGGGCATGCCCCGCCTGCTGCACGAGCTGCGCAGCCACCTTGCCCTGGATGCCGTGACGGTCACCGGCGAAACCATCCGGGCCGTTGCCGACGGTGCTGAGGACGTGCCCGGGCAGACGATCATCCGGAGCCTGGACAATCCCCTCAAGGCGACCGGTGCGATGGCTGTCCTGCGCGGGAACCTCGCGCCTCTGGGGGCGGTGATCAAGCACTCGGCGGCTTCGCCCCGGCTTCTGCGGCATACCGGCCGCGCGGTCGTGTTCGAGTCGGTCGAGGACCTCGTGACCCGGATCGACGATCCGGATCTGGATGTGACGGCGGAGGACATTCTCGTCCTGCGGAACGCCGGACCGAAAGGGGCGCCCGGCATGCCCGAGGCGGGTTACCTGCCGATCCCGAAGAAGCTCGCGCAGGCGGGCGTGACGGACATGGTGCGCATCTCCGATGCGCGCATGAGCGGCACCGCATTCGGCACGATCGTCCTCCATATCGTCCCCGAGTCGGCGACCGGCGGGCCGCTTGGCCTTGTGCGGAGCGGCGACATGATCCGGCTGGATGTCCCCGAGCGCCGGATCGAACTCCTCGTGGTCGACGACGAACTGGCGCGACGCGCTCAGGAATGGCGGCCGCCGCACCACCTCGTCGAGGAGCGCCGCGGATACCAAGGTCTTTATCTGAAGAGCGTCCTGCAGGCCGACGAAGGCTGCGATTTCGATTTCTGCTGACGGCGTTCGCACTCTCACCGAAGCCGCACCTGAACGAGGTTCCCTATGCGCATCATCGACGTCCGCGAGATCACCCAGCCGATCGCGTCGCCGATCCGCAACGCCTATATCGATTTTTCGAAGATGACGACGAGCCTCGTCGCGGTCGTGACCGACGTGATGCGCGAGGGTCGCCGCGTGGTCGGCTACGGGTTCAACTCGAACGGCCGTTACGGACAGGGCGGCCTCATCCGCGAGCGCTTCCGCGACCGGATTCTGGAGGCGTCCCCCGAGAGCCTGCTCGATGAGAGCGGCAGCAATCTGGATCCGCACAAGATCTGGGCCACGATGATGAAGAACGAAAAGCCCGGCGGCCATGGCGAGCGCTCGGTGGCCGTGGGCACCCTCGACATGGCGATCTGGGACGCGACGGCCAAAATCGCCGGCAAGCCGCTGTTCCGCCTGCTGGCGGAGCGCCAGGGACGCGATGCCAATCCGAAAGTCTTCGTCTACGCCGCCGGCGGCTATTATTACCCGGGCAAGGACGACGGCGCCCTGCGGGCCGAGATGCGCAGCTATCTCGATCGCGGATACAACGTCGTGAAGATGAAGATCGGGGGCGCTTCCATTGCCGAAGATCAGCGCCGGATCGAGGCGGTGCTTGCCGAGATCGGCTCACAGGCGCAACTCGCGGTCGACGCGAACGGACGCTTCGATCTCGAAACCGCTATCGCCTATGCCAAGATGCTGCGCAATTATCCGCTGTTCTGGTACGAGGAGGCGGGCGATCCCCTCGATTATTCCCTCCAGGCCGCGCTCTCCGAGTTCTATCCCGGTCCGATGGCGACTGGGGAGAACCTGTTCTCGCATCAGGATGCGCGCAATCTCCTGCGCCATGGCGGCATGCGGCCGGATCGCGACTGGCTGCAGTTCGATTGTGCCCTGTCTTATGGGCTCGTGGAATATCTGCGCACCCTTGACGTGCTGGCGCAGTTCGGATGGTCGCCCTCCCGCTGCATCCCGCATGGCGGACACCAGATGTCGCTCAACATTGCGGCGGGCCTCGGGCTCGGCGGCAATGAGAGCTACCCGGACCTGTTCCAGCCCTATGGCGGATTCCCGGACAGCGTGCGCGTCCAGAACGGCCACATTGTCATGCCGGAATTGCCCGGCATCGGCTTCGAAGGAAAGTCGGACCTGATCAAGGTCATGCGCGAACTGGCTGAATGACCCACCGGTCGAACCTCGGATAGCGAAGAGCAAGAGTTACCATGACATCCCAACACAAGAAGCGGTATCGACTGGCTGTCATCCCGGGCGATGGAATCGGCAAGGAAACGACGCCCGAAGGCGTGCGGGTTCTGGAGGCCGCAGCGAAGAAGTTCGGTTTCGACCTGCAACTCGACCACTTCGATTTCTCATCCTATGACTACTACGCCAAGCATGGCCGCATGCTGCCGGAGGACTGGAAGGAGCAGATCGGATCGCACGAGGCCATCTTCTTCGGCGCCGTCGGTTGGCCCGAGAAGATCCCGGATCATGTCTCGCTGTGGGGCTCGCTGCTGCAGTTCCGGCGCGAATTCGACCAGTACATCAACCTGCGGCCCGTGCGCCTGATGCCGGGAGTGCCGACGCCGCTCGCCAACCGCAAGCCCGGCGATATCGACTTCTGGGTCGTGCGCGAGAACACAGAGGGCGAGTATTCCTCCGTCGGCGGCAGGATGTTCCCCGGCACCGATCGGGAAGTTGTCATACAGGAAACCGTAATGACGCGCATCGGCGTCGACCGGGTCCTGAGGTTCGCCTTCGACCTGGCCCAGAAGCGGCCCAAGAAACATCTGACCTCAGCGACGAAATCGAACGGAATCTCGATCACCATGCCCTATTGGGACGAGCGCGTGGAGGAGATGGCCGGAAAGTATCCGGATGTGAAATGGGACAAGTACCACATCGACATTCTCACAGCCCACTTCGTGCTTCACCCGGACTGGTTCGACGTGGTCGTCGCCTCGAACCTGTTCGGTGACATCCTGTCCGATCTGGGCCCTGCCTGCACGGGAACGATCGGGATCGCCCCGTCGGGAAACATCAATCCGGACCGGACCTTCCCGTCATTGTTCGAACCCGTTCACGGATCGGCGCCCGACATTGCAGGGCAGGGGATCGCAAATCCTATCGGCCAGATCTGGTCGGGCGCGATGATGCTGGAGCACTTAGGTGAAGCGGAGGCCGCCGCCGCCATCGTTCGCGCCATCGAAGAGGTTTTGAGCGAGCGCACCTTGCGGACGCGCGACCTTGGCGGGAATGCCGCCACCGAAACCATTGGCAAAGCGGTGGCCGACGCCGTCGGCTGATCGGCTGGAACCCCTCGAACGTAGCGCCATTGTTCATCGGTGTCGCAAGAGGGCAGGGGATGAAATCTGTCGTCATTACGGGAGTTTCGAGCGGAATCGGCTATGAGACGACGAAGCTCGCCATCGAACAGGGCATGCATGTCTTCGGGAGCGTCCGGCGTGACGACGATGCTGCAAGGCTGTCGGCAGAGTTCGGCGACCGTGTCACTCCGCTGCTCTTCGACGTCCGGGACGAGGCGGCTCTGACCAAGGCGACTTCGGCCGTCCGGGAAGCATTGGCTGGAAATACGCTCTTCGGCCTTGTGAACAACGCCGGAATCGGCTTCGCCGGGCCCGTCCTGCACCAGCCGGTCGATGAATTTCGGTCAGTCATGGACACCAACCTGCTGGGGCCGCTCCTGGTGACGCGTGCATTCGCTCCCTTGCTCGGAGCCGCGCCCGATGCGGCCCCTCCCGACAAGGGAAGGAGGGGGCGGATCGTCAACATCTCCTCCATCGCCGGGAAAGTCGGCCAGCCCTTTGCCGGGGCCTATGTTGCTTCCAAGCATGCCCTGGAGGGGCTGTCCGACGTCATGCGTCGGGAACTCGCGCTGTACGGGGTGCGAGTTGTCGTGGTGGCGCCCGCGACCGTCGCCACGCCCATCTGGGACGAGCCCGAGAGCGCTATCGGCCGGTATGACGGCACGGATTACGGAGAGCCTTTCAACGAAGGAGTGCGGGCCATCGTAGAGGCCGGTAGGAACCATGGGCTCGACCCACGCCGCGTGGCGGAAACCATCCTGCATGCCCTCACGACGCGACGGCCCAGGATCCGTTACTCCCCGGCGCAGCATCCCATTCTCGAACAGGTCATTCCCCGGATCACGCCCGACCGGGTGACTGACGTGGTCGTCGAGAAATCCCTGGGGCTCAAGCCCAAGAGGCAGGGCAGGGCATAGGAGGCAGCCTCCTCCCGATGCGCCTGCCGGATGCTCGTACGCCGGGAGACCCGTGGCGCTATGGCTCCCCTCATGGCGATGCCCAACCGGCCAGATGCTCACGGAACTCTCGCATGAACGTGACCGCCAAGGCGGATACGGAGTGCTGGGGCGCACGCAGAGCCACGAACCCGGCGTCGATGAAGGGTGCGAAGGGCTTTGCTACAATTCCTTTGTCGAGGAACTCCGCCGCCGAATAGGGATCGACGAGACTGATGCCGCCGCCTTCTGCGACCAGGAGGCAGGCAATATGGGACAAATGCGTTTCCAGTGAGATCGTGCGGGGAATGCCCGCAAGAGCCGTGTCGATCCTCGATCGGAAGAGTGTCCCGCGCCCGATCCCGACGAAACGTTCGCCGGTGAGATCGTCCGGCGTAATGCGCACATGCCCGGCAAGGCGGTGCCCCTTCGGCATGATGGCAACCGCACCAACAGGAACAGTTTCAATTTCCAGCCCGACCCGATCCAAAGGACCGTCCGCATAGCCGAAATCGGCCTGCCCGCTTGCCACCGCGTCCGTCACGAGGTGGGACGGTATCCCGCTAATCGAGATATGGACATCCGGTCTGCGCGTAGAAAAGCGAGCGGCGAAACGGGTCAGGACGCTGCCGGCCAGCGCCGGCATCGCGGCGATGCGGAGAGACCCGGCCGTCTGGGCCCGGAGCGCCTGTGCAAAGGCGCCGATCCGCGACAATCCCACGAACGAGCGTTCAACTTCGGCCAGAAGCGCCGTTGCCTCGGCCGTGGGGACGATATGGTTTCCGCGCCTCTTGAAAAGCGTAAGACCCGTTGCCTCCTCAAGACCCTGGATAAGCCGGCTGACCGCCGGTTGCGTTACGAACAGCGCCTCCGACGCGCCCGTGATGCTGCCCGTGAGCATCACCATGCGAAAAGCTTCGATTTGACGGGAACTGATATCCACCGAGTGAGCCTCAAGCATAAGGTTTAGGTATGCTGAGATAAATAAATCTCATTTGACCTTATGGAAAGCGATGTCGATTGTTCCTCGTAGAGGATTTGGGGAAGCCCCGTCTGACGCGGCTGATCGACCTCAAGAATTCTATGAGGGGTAGAGAATATGAACACCTTGGGAGTCATGGGGGCAGCGGCCCTCGGCATGCTGGTCGCCGTCGGCGGAGCCTCCGCTCAGGAGAAGACCGTCAAGATCGCCACGGAAGGCGCTTACGCGCCGTGGAACTTCACGGGCGCGGGCGGCAAGCTCGAGGGCTTCGAGATCGACCTCGCCAACGACCTCTGCGCCCGCATGAAGGCGAAGTGCGAG
>Ga0182736_1002318_pt1 | contig 14850 bp, 16 predicted proteins | sample eDN5th30CKraftBY_FD_128882 | JGI IMG/M metagenome (GOLD analysis project Ga0182736, IMG submission 128882) | Enriched backyard soil microbial communities from Emeryville, California, USA - eDNA 5th pass 30_C Kraft BY (version 2) (version 2) | ecosystem: Environmental > Terrestrial > Soil >...
TGGTTAATTCTTCGGGTATTTCAGAAATTGTGTTATTCCCTTCAATCCTCAAATTAGATAAAAGAGTAAGTGTATTGGGTATTTCAGAAATTGTGTTATTCCCTGCTCCTGATTGAGAAAATATATTTAAAGTCTGTAGGTTAACTAAATTTTCGGAAGGTGAATTTCCTATAATATATCCTCCTAATTGTAAAAAAACTATATTTGGATTAGTAAATAAAGATATATCACCATTTAATCTCATCCAAGAATGAGTAAACGATACATAAGTACAGTTAGGAAATGCTTTAATAAAATCAGAAATTTGAAAATCTATATAACCAGTAAAATCTTCTATTGCTACAGAAGATATTTGACTAACCAGATTAAGTGAACCCTTTATTATATATTGACCATTATAACCTCCGGCTGCGAGTGTGTCAGGCTCAAAGTTGCCTCCATCATTGGTAAGTCCTGATTTTCCTCTATATATTGTTATTGCTGAATTTGTCGTTTTTTTTGTGTAACTACCAGTAATATAAATACTTAATCTTATTTTAGGAGATGTTGGGTCACCATTACTATTGTATTTTAGATTTACGCACTGGAATATTACCTCTTGAACCTTCCTGCTTGCCGCTATACTTCCCGCACTCATACCAATACCAACCTTCCGAATACGGCTACATCAGTAGCACTTTCATAATGTAATTCAAATACTCCTCCTTGCTCTGCCATTTGAGGTAATTCTCCTATTGCGGTTACTAATTCTATACCACTGGCACCAACAAATTGTACCTGTCCTTCACCCTTCTGCCTGCCTTTTATACTTACTCCTTCTGTAAACAATCCGGCCGGAACAGTCACGGTTATAGTAGCGGCATTATCAAATACCAACCATTTATTTACATCTTCTGATATTAAGGTATAAGCTGTTCCGGTTATATTTTTCGTTGCAGATTTTGGGACAGCAGAATCCAATTGATTTTTAGTCACAAAATCAGAGGCATTAATTGCCGGATTTCCTGCCATTCGGCTAGAAACAGATAATCCCGGATTTTCAGGAGTTTCTTTCGTAAATTCCAGAAATGAAACGGAAACACCATCTTTTATGTAGCCCAAAGTGACTGCCGAGTTATCCTCATCATAAGCGACAAAAAAACCTGTTTTTTCTAAATCTAGATTTCCTGATCCTGTCACTTGTATAGCATTTGTCGTGCTATTTCCGTCATCGGTAACGGTCTGTAGTGTTTGCGCATCCCCACTTCCTTTTATCACTTTGTATGTGCCGTCAGGTTGGGATATCAGTAGAATATATTCTCCGTCTACCATTGTAGCTGCTAACGCTGCCTTTACATCTTCCCCTACTGTTATTTCCTCACTGTCATCTAAAAATGGAGGCTGGAAGACGCTTTCAATCTTCAGGTCATCGTCCGATATCCGTGTCGGGCTGCTCTGCGTTCTTTTATATACTTCCTTTGCCATTATATTCCCACGTATTTGATAAACATTACTATCCGAAATGGATTCATTATATTCATAGGTTTAGCTCGTTGCACACCACCATCGTTATAGCCACCTGTAGAAGATGTAGGCTTTAAGCCGCCAACCTGGTATACCTGTTGTGAGTTGGAACCAGACCTTCTCGCATCGTTGTACACACCGCTATCTTGGTTATGTGTATGTGGAGGCATTTCCTCAAGCGTTATAGTGTGTGTCTTGCTGCCGCCTGTATCGCCAATGCCGTCGAAATCCTCATCGTTCTGATCAAACCCAACCGGCATACGTCCCCGCCATTCAGTGTCCTCCGCCCAACCGGCAGGAATCTGGTTTGCCGGCTTGTTCCATAGTACCAGCCCTCCGTTTCCTCCCGACTCGGTAAGCATGAAAGGAGCTGCGATAGCTTCTAGCTTGGTAATTCTGTCGAGTATGGCAGTAAGGCTATTATCTTCGTCGCCATCCGTATTTGTTCCCGCTGGAAAAAGGGCAATCACTTCTCCCATCTGAAGTTCGAAATCTAGTATGGTAACACGTCCAATGGCTGAATCATACACCAATTCTTCATCGCGGAAAAATGCATTGTTAACTTGCGTGCTGCTTACCGGATAGTCTGTTTTCTTGGCAAGACGGGGATCTGTGATACGCGTATGCGTACCATTGTCGTCCGTAATTATCCCTACCTGGGAATCGGCAAAACGTAGCTTAAAGGGAGAACCAAGCAAGGTCACGGCTTCACCTTCATCCCCCTTATCGGGCAATTGGGAGACAAGCATTCTCTTAAGTACACCGGCACTAGAATCCCATATGTAGGTCAAGTCATCCTGCGCGGCTTCCCCGGCCAGTAATGGCAGCTCGGGCAATTTCTTCTTTAAATGATCATCTGCCATATTGTGCTGTTGTGATTGTGTTAATTATTCTTATGATTGTGCTCTCCTTGCGCTCGTCTGCAAGCTGCATGGTGAACACTTCCGGTTGTCTGATATTGCGGGTAAAGGACACGATACGCTGTTGTCCAGATATCTCCATTTCTGGAACATCTATATTGACTATCGCCCCAAGCTTCACCTTATCACCATTGTTTTTAAAGAAAAAGGGATTGCAGGCAACGTCGTACTTTACACCCGCCAGACCAGCATTAAGGTCAGCTACCGCTTTCTGCTTTACAGCTTTTTCCGCTTCCGTAACATAGCTTTGCGGCATGATGATATCGGTTAGGATATACTTGTCTCCTATCTCTGCATGCAGGGTCTCGCTGGGTATATCCAAAGTCTGTTCGTCCGTATTCTTAAGGATGGTGAACGTTTTTGTAGCTGGGTCATATCCATCTTCCGCAATCTCGAATGTGTAACCAGCCAGTTGTCCGGTTTGGAAGGTAATTTTAGCGCTTACACCCGGCATTAGTTGGGTGTTTACATTAAAGTCCATAGCATCATCTGTAAATATGAAAGGTGAGGTAACACTTGTTACGGCACCTGTACGCTTAGGGAATATATCATCATAAGTAACCGCCTTTGCCCACACTCCGAACTGATCGATGTACTTTTCGACGTAGGGCACATCCATCCGTATGTTCTTGTAGCCCCCTCGGTATTGACTGCCTATGTTCTGGCTTCCTCCACGGGCGTAAAGCCTGGTAACATGGTTGCTGTTATCCAGAGCGCTTTCCGTAATGCTCAATAAAGCTTGCCCCTCGCCTGTTGCAAGATTCAATCCGGTACCGATCTGCCTTTTTATGAGGTTTATGGTATGCGTATCGCCATCGATATGCCATTCGGTGCCAAATTGTTCGGCTAACGTGTTTATGGCCTCTAAACAGTTCTGGTCAGTAAAGGGAATATTCTTTTCTTCCGCATCCAGCACCTGACCTATTTTCCAGTTGTCACCGGGAAATTGCTGTTGGAGATTTCTCAATATCAGTTCAAGGAATACCCTTGGTTTGGCATTGACGAAGAAATTGCTTTCGGTAAGCTCATTGCCAAAATCGAGCTGCATATATGGTGTACGGCCAAGCTTATGCTGCTCGCCCTCCATCGTCAGCGTATAACCGTAATCCCTTTTGTAGAGCTTTGCTCGTGTTGGCCGAACGGTAACGGTATACGTTTCGCTGAATATCGTTGCATGGTCTCCCACACGGAAATCGATGTATAGGGGCAAAGAAAAAGTAAGCTCGACCGCATTCTGCGCATTGATCTCCTTTGTCTGGCCATTTCCCGAATCCGGTTCAACTAATGCCCTAACTTCGTTGCTCTGATATTTCCGTATAGTGATCATTACGCGATTAAATAATTATCCTGGTCATCGACTAGATATACTGCCTCCATATTCTCGGTAGGCGTTGTTTCACCGAACACAAGGTTGAAGGTGACGCCTACCTGTCCGCTGTCAAGCGGGGTTAACTTGCTCAAGTTCTCCTGCCGCTTGTAATAGCAATGAAATGTTTTGCCCAGATCGGCTATATAAATGACATGCGTGCCAGCAGAGGATATCTCGGTAAAAAGGCCATTGTATTTAGTCCAGAAATCATCCCGGCCATTAGCTATAAGCTGGCAGAACAAGTTGAACTCCCTAGACTTATATTTAGGATCCAATAGATCAATCTGTATACCGTCCTGGTCCATGTAGTCATTGGTCAGACTGTCTTTCCTTTCCGGGTATACCAAAAATGAACCGCTTCCGCTTCCGATGACAACACCGAACAGCAACCACATGTCCTTTCCGTTCAATATATATCTACCTTCCATTAGTATCCAAATTTTCCGGCAGCCCGAAGCTGCAATCCAATGTTATCCTTCGTGTTATTTGCTATTGTTTCTAGATAAGGCAAGCCGCCTTCTGTTGCTTCCGCAGTCCTTCTGGTGTTTCGTTCGATCTGTAGAGCTGTGTTCAGGTTCTGCATCGCATAACTTTCGCAGGATGACAGTACCTTATATTGTGACTTACTGACAGCTAACATATCCAAAAGCGACAGTCTGACGCCTCCCATTTGACCTGCTAAGAGATCAATACTTTCCTGACTGGCACCTTTGATTGCGCCCGAAAGAGAGTTCGGAGTGCTGGTATCACCGTTTTTTTCCAACCCAAATCCCTTATACGCATCCTCTAACCCTTTATTAAATTCTTTGCCCGCCTCGTTAATTTCGTCTTTCCACTGATCGAAGTTGTAGCCCGCTACACTTTCATTATTTGCGAGCATATACTTTGTTACATCTTCGGTTATCTGTTTCATTAAGGGCTCTATAATGGCTAGTTTGAGGCTGTTCGCGACGGCATTCTTAATGAACTGGTCAAACGTATCGTTCATTGATTTTATACCATCTTCGCCGGCTTCGAAAGCTGATAGGAGAGCATTTGCCAGATTGTCTGAAAGCTGTTTAAAATTCGTCTGCAACAATTCCTCGCTAATTGATCTTTGCAGGTCTTCAATCGCATATTGCGCATTGGTAATGGCTTCGTTGTACCCATCGATAGCGCTTTGATCTTTCTTTTTTTTGCTACTTTCTGCATCACGTGAAGCAGCTAAGTTCTTAATCTGTGTTTGTAGGTTCGAAATAGCTGCTTCACTGTCATCATAGTAGCTCTTACCTACTGAATTATCTATTTTACGTTGCAGTTGATCGTATTGATAACCCAAAGCCTTCAATGCTGTAGCATATCCATCTATCTGCTTTTGAAGCCTTTTGTCTTTTGTGTTGAATAAGCTTATTACAGATGTGAGGGTTTTTATTGCCCCGCCTATAATAGAACCGGCATCTCCGCTAGCAACTCCTTTTGCGAGTTGACTGATTCCTGTAAGCACGTTCTGCACCTTGCCCAATGTATTCTGCAATTCCTCACCGCCAATCCCAAGAGTTTGAAAACTTTGAGCTAAATCGCCAACAGCCTGCGAGGCTATTGCGGCCCATTCCCCAGCAACATCAGCAAGCTCTTTAAATGACTTTTTGGTCTTTTCCTGTGCTTCTTCAAGTCGCTTTTGTGCGTCTTTTGCTTTGTCGGAGTCTTTACCGTATTTCTCAACGGTATTATTATAGGCGATCTGAGCCTGTTTTGCCTCAACTAGGTTTTTTCTGTAGGTGGTAAGCGCATCGCCAAAACCTGCAAATGGATTTCTAAGATTAAGATCATTTGTTGCTCCTTCCACCTCGCCCATCATTTTTTTATATTCCTGCGGAGTAAGCTTACCTTCTAGCCGAGCCACCTCTATTCGGTCACGTGATTGTTTCAACCAATCTCTTGCCGACTTTTGACCCATAGCAAACAGATTGGTAAACATGTCCTCCCAATTGGTTTGAAGGCGTAATGCGGCGGATGTTTCCTGACTCAACTGTTCGTCCCTACTTCTTTTAAGTTGAGCAAGCTGAGCAGCGCTGGCGCTCTCTCCCAGTGCTAATACGTTTTCCTGATACTCCCTTTGTATCTTTTCAATGCGCATACCATAGGTTTCGGCGGCCTCATAAGCCCGAGCATATCTTTCCTGCTCCCTTTGTTCCTGAACCTGACCCCATTCGTCCTGTAGATCCACAAGTTTTTTTAACCTATCTTCTTCTGAACCAGTAATCGTTTCGTCAAGGCGTTTCTTCATTAGAGGCGCTATTGACTCCTGTAATTTCTTCTCGTAGTCTAACTGGACGTTGTACTTATCGGCAGCGTATTCCTGTCCATAAGCATCAAGAGCAGCGTAATATTTTTCCCACTCCTGTTTTTGGCGTTCCAGAATAATAGCCAGCTTATCGGTGTCATCCCTGTAAGATATGTCGCCTGTTGCCTTTGATTCTGCACGGTTAATGCGCTTAGTCACGCCCTCACCTAGCCCCAGAGCTTTAGCTTCTCGCCTTAGTTGATCGAACCTGTCTTTCTCAGCCTGAATTTTTTCTTCTGTATCTGTTAGGGATTTTCTGGAAATTTCATCCTCTATCTTAGCGAGTTCAAGCAAAAACTTTTTCTGATCCGATAATTCCTTTTTAACAGCGCCCTGTTTTTTACCGGTGATCGAAACAAGTTCTTTCTCTAATGCATTAATCTGTGTTTGATACTTTATGTACTCTTTTGCATTTGTAGATTCACTGTCCCGTTTTTCTTTCAGAGCTTTAATTTCAGCCTCGATAATATCTACAGTTCTCGAATGAGTAACTGGTCCGGTATCGCTATCAGGAACGCCAGTAACAGCCTGATTCCATATATTTCCGAATTGTTTTTTTATTTCGTCCTGAGCGGTTTTTTTGGCATCACGAACCCCATTGACTATAGCCTTGTTGGCGGCATCTCCGCTAAATAATCCCTCCCACCATTCCCCAGCGCTTAACCCTTGAGATGTTGGCGCAAAAGTGTTTTTAAGGGATTGACCCAATTTGCCCCATATTCCAATGGCATCAGCACCTTTTCTGTCTAATTCATCAATGTCTTCTTGTAGCTTGTTGAATTGTGCAAACGCCTCTCTTGCCTGAACCGCTTTTCTTACGCTTTGAATATATTCGTCTATAGCGCCTTTAGCTTTTCCGGCCGCAATTTCTTCCTGTGAATATCCTTTTAGAACACCACCTGTAGTAGCAATTAAGGTGTCGTATGCCTTCTTTTTTTGCTCTACGCTAGCTGTACTTGAATTAAGCACACTAATTTGCTGTTCAATAGCTCTTGTTTCAGACGCTACTGTTTTTTCGCTTGCCTCCTGAACTTCTGCCAGTGCTTTATGTGCTTCTTCGGCTGCATTTACCGTTTGGGTTAAAGAATATATAGCAATCCCCAAAGCAGCTATCAAAGCAGTAAAGGCAGCAACTGGGGCAGCAGCCAAAACAGCATTATAAGCAAGTTGTGCTTTTTGCAATAAAACCAACTGAGCATATTCTAAGGCTTCAGCAGCCGTAAGCCCTGTACGCTGTATAATAGCTAATTTTGTTAAGGCATTGGTTACGATAAGGGCAGCCCGATACGATCCGTATGTTACTACCAAAGCACCGATTACATTAAGAACTGTTTCGTAGTTCTCCACAAGGTCGGCAAGTAATCCAATAGAAGCATATAATGTCCCCTCATTGGATTCGCCTATCTTATTTAACATTACATCCCACGCATCGCTCAATTTTTCCAGTTGCCCGGTGAGGGAAGCGCTCTGCTTCTCCATTAGGCCGCCGAATAATCCTGCTGCGCTGGTCATGTTCTTGAACGCCTGTTCGACCTCAGCGAAACCGACCTTCCCCGCGGAAACCAATCCGTTTACCTCATTAGTGTTCACTTTTAGAACTTTAGCAAGCTCCTGGTAAATTGGAATACCTCGTCCCGCAAACTGGCGAATATCAACCGCATAAGCCCTGCCTTGTGTACGCAACGTTCCATATAGGTAAACAATATCTCCTATATTAGCAGATACTCCGGCGGCCACATCGCCTAACATTCTAAGTTCGTCAGTAACGGTATCAGCGCTGGATCCGTAAGCCAGAAGCTGCTTGGCAGCCTGAGCCGCGTCTCTAAGCCCAAATGGAGTTTCGGAAGCAAACTGGATCAGCTCAGCCATTAGTTTGTCCGACTTTTCCTTGCTCCGCAACATGGTCGTAAAAGCAATCTCTAACTGTTGGAATTCGCCTCTTACGGAAATTAATTGGGAAACAAAGTCTTTGATTTTGCTGACCGTAAAAGCTCCGGCAATAGCTTTCTCCAAACGAGAAAAAGACTGGATACCGCGATCAGCTGTTTTTTGAAGGTCTTTGTCTAGGTCATTGATTGTATCACGAGAATTACGTATACCACGGATAAAGCCGTTTTCATCAACCGTGATTGTATACTGCAATTCTGCCATACCGTAAAATTACTTTACGGTATGTTGGAGCAGGAATTAAGACGTGGGATATGTTATGGTTTCACAACATTGCATCAAAATATCGTTATCATTAACTACATTTGCTAACAAAATTAGTAAACATGATAAATCCAGACTTACCTAAAATAAAACTGGCATTTAAGGGAAAAGATATAGAAATACCCTATCATTACCCTTGTACTCAGGGTATGCAATATATTGAGATATTGGATGGCAAAGGAAATGAACATAGGTTCTACAAAGGCATGTACTCCCCTGATATATGGTTCGCTAAAGATACTGAACATTGGGATGCTGAGTTTGTTAGGTTGCTAACAGAAGAATTTGATAAACTTAAACCTGAATACAATTACAGAAACGAAAGAAAAATGATGTGGGATCGTAAACGGTGGTGGGAAATGTAGCACTTTAACGTTAGTGCCGGACGCCCTGTGAGATGAGGGATTACATCTTACCCACCAGTATATCCTCATACAGCTCCTTTATATGCCAATAATCAGGACAATTTTGGTAGTAGCCTTTATAGTTAGCGATGCACATAAACGCATTTTCAAGGAATAGTTTTGAGTTTATGATCTTTGTGCCTGGCTTCCAGTCAATCTCAAGCGGTGGTGGGTTGCTATCGAAATAGTCTTTTAGTTCTTGCGGGGTCATGCTATTAATATTTAGTATACAATGATATGATATTTGATGTAATTTTAGTATATTTGAATATACTCTTGATAAAAAGTAAACGTTATATTACTTTTGAAAATTCCATCTAAAAACGTGCAATATAAGTCATATGACCGGCATAATTAGTCCAATTGAAGAAATAGCAGCATACGAAACTCTTTGGGAGCAAGATAAAGCGTCTTTTAAAAAAATTGCGGAGATATTTAGAAAAAATCCGGGTAGTAAACCTACTGACATTTTAAACGAATCTCAATATTTTAAAAACCTATCAAAGATAATTAATACCATTCAATCGCTACGGTCGGTTAACAAGTACAGGCCAAATTTGCTTATTAATGGAACATTGAATTATCCCGAAAGACTCAGAGATGCCCGGGAGCCAGTTGAACTTTTATACTATACAGGTAAGCTGGACTTAATTTATAGTAAATCTGTAGCCATAGTGGGAACAAGGAACCCTACCAATGACGGGGTAAAGAGAACAGAGAGGCTGGTTAAGTTATTAGTAGAAAATGAAATTACCGTTGTTTCGGGTCTAGCTAAGGGCATTGACACGGCTGCACACACATCGGCAATAAAAAATGGTGGTGAAACGATAGCCGTAATAGGAACTCCATTAAATCAAGTATATCCAAAAGAGAATGCTAATTTACAAGACTATATAGCAAAAAGACACCTCCTTATTAGCCAAGTTCCATTTATTAAATATGAAAGCCAAGATTATAGATCAAACCGATTATTCTTTCCCGAGCGAAATAAAACAATGTCGGCTATAACTGAGGCTACAGTTATTATAGAAGCGAGTGATACATCAGGAACCCTTATTCAAGCTAGAGCTGCTATTCAACAGGGGCGAAAATTATTCATTTTGAATAGTTGCTTTGAAAATAAAGCAATTTCATGGCCGTCATTCTATGAAAAAAAGGGAGCGATAAGAGTAAAAGATTTTGATGACATCTTAAATAATATTTGATAGGTGGCGGTATTAATCAACAAGATAGATGAACTTACAGAAGACGACCACTATCATATCAATAAAGGTGATGGTTGTTTCTACTTTTTAGAATACCCGTCTGGTAAAAAAGATGAATATTACGGGAATAAAAATTACTCATATATTCATAATTTCAAGAAAAGTGTAGACAGAAAAGGTAAGCCGGAATGGAAGTACAAGGGCGAAGCGATAGACGAAACTATTGATTTATTTGACCAGTACTTTAAAAGAAGAAGCAACATATCAATGTTTACCCTTGTCCCTATTCCTCCATCCAAAATAAAATCTAACCGACTATATGATGATAGAATGTCGCAAGTGCTTAGAGGACTAGCTTTAAGGAATGAAAAAGCGGATTTTAGGGAGTTGATTTTAACAAAAGATAACATGTCTCCGTCACATGAAGCAAATTTCAGACCTACTATACAAGAAATCAAAGATAACTATAAAGTCGATGACAACCTGATAAAGGGTTGTCGTAAAAACATCATACTATTTGATGATGTACTTACAAGTGGAGCCCATTTTTGCGCTGCTAGAGCAATACTTAAAGAGAAAATAGAAGGATGTAATGTCAAAGGAATATTCATCGCTCGTAGAGTACTGCCTAATCCGGCATATGAGTATGATGAAAAAACTGAGCTTCCGTTTTAGAAATAAACCCCTCCGTATTCACTTATGAGAAGTGAGGAGGGGTTGTCAACCTAAACCTATATGCTAATATAATCATTTTCCACCATTTAGAATCTTTTTTCTGGTAAGAATACTTCCTAAATGGAACATTGTCTTTGCTCCGTATACTTTCCTTATCATTTTAAGTTCCTTCTCCACAGAGCTTAAACTAAATGGCTTAATTCCTTCCTGCTTCAATATGGCAGCTATCTCGTATTGGTTGTACCCTTCAAAAAGAAGCGGTATAATTCTTTCTTCCAGTGTTTTCATATCATCTCCCTTAACTCCCCCGCAAAAGCGCATAACATAGCCATTAAAAAGCAGGCTAGGTAGATTAGTAGTATTGATGATTTTTTCATGATTTCAATATTTTGACATTACACAATGTCCGTGTGACATTTTGTATTCCGTTAACTGATCGTCTGTCCAATGCCCAAATTCGTCTATTGCTTCTTTCAGAATATCATCCAGTGTTTTGCCTTCACCTTTTACGCCATGATTTTTATCGCCTTTACATGACCATTTTATCATCTTCCTCGACTCATAATACCTCCACTTAAAATACTCCCACGGCATAAATCTCCACATCCATAATAGCTCCTGCTTTGTAATATAAGGACACATCTTACAGTTGCTTGGAAAGGGAAGTATAAAACCCATTTCTTCTGTATGTTCGTGTATGTCCCATCTAGCTATAGCTTCGTCAACAAGGCAATAACATTTTTCTATGCCTTTCCTAAACCAAAGGGGTATAGGATGTTTCCACTTTTTATGCAAAGGACGTTGCATTCCTCTTTGAGCCTTCTTTGAAGGCCTCATTATCCTACGCTTTTCTTCAGCCGAAATGCCAATTATTACCCTAATTTTACCATAATCCTTAGCGAACTTTTTTATGTAGTTCTTGCCTTTTGGTATTTTTTCACTGGTATACCCATAGAATTCTTGCGCTATGTAGTGGTCAAGGAAGTTATATATGGGTTTTATTTTCAGATTGTCGGTACATGACCTGGCTCCTGTCATCGACATGATATTGTCGTTACGCTGGTACTGAAGTTCAAGCGATTTCCATGTTTTGGGATGATACGGGGATTTGCTTAAAAAATAGAATTCAATGCTATGTTCTGCGCACAATTTTTGAATGTACATAATATGACTGTACGTATAATAATATTCATCGCCAGTGTCTGAAAAGATAACCACAAGACGGCCTTGTACGTACTTATCCCTAAACCACTTAAACGAGATGATCATATACAGAATAAAACTACTATCCTGACCGGCTCCAAAACTTAATACTGTTAACATTATGCAGCCCTCCTCATATTAAAATATTTCATAAGCTGTTTTCCGACCCATATTCCTATTTCCCTAGGAACTCCGTTACCGATGTACATAAAGTTCTTTTTTATATCGCTTCCATCTTTATGCGTTGGAAAAGCAAAGTCGTCTGGCACTCCCTGTAACCTCGCATACTCTCGTACTGTAAAAGGACGTAACCCACCAGGGAATTTTTTATCGATCACTAACCGAGTACCCTGGTCTTTGCTATAATGTGCCACGCATGTTGGGGCGAATGCATTAGAGTTATCAGGATCGACAATTATTGGTTTGTCCCTATAATATCCGTTGATTCGAGCGTAAACATTTTTAGGGATATTTACACAAGGGTCTTTTACCAGGATATCCTTCACCGTTGTTCTACGCACATTACTGGGAGAAGTAAAATTGAAAGGCTTCTTAGTTCCTATTATTATTACTCGTTTGCGATCTTGTGGAAGCCAATTGAGGGCATTAACTGGGCAAAAAACCTGAACATAGTATTGTGGAAGCTTGGTCATTGCTTCAACCACAACTGGAAACTTCATCATACCGGGTACATTTTCTAATACATATACTTCAGGTAGTTCAATTGCCACATGACGGAAGAAATGCAAATACAGTTCATCTCCGGTACGGACTCCATGAATATCACCGATATCGGAATACTTGGTGCATGGATAAGTTCCTATAACAACATCTGATTTACTTTGAGGTTCAACAAGAATATTCTTGATATCATCTGTTACTATATTGTGAGAAAAATAGTGTGGGTTCATTCCCATAATTCTGGTAGCGCCCTTATCTATATCGAGTGACTGAATGAAGTTTAATCCGGCTTCTTGAAGCCCTATTTCGAAAATACCTATTCCCGAAAAATAGCCTTTTGCTGTTGGCTTGTACATTATCTTATCCTCAATTGAATGTTATAGCCTATTTTCTGTAACTGGACAATGTAAGGGTTTTGCAATGCCCCCCCCTCTTCTCCAAAGTTAACATAGACAGTCCTTCCATGACCGTCAACATCGAATCCCGCTTTCTTTACCTTTGAATGCAGGTAGTAACGTTTTGATGCTTTCATAATCTTACAATCATGGCCACCACAGCCGATAAAACAATAAGTCCAAGAGCCATCACGGAGTAAACGATAATGGTCTGCTTTCTCGTTAGTGCATACAACGGAGTACCGTCATTGTCGTATGCTATTGGTTTTTCTTTAGTTAGCATGGTTAAAGTCCTTTTTAAAATTTTCATACTTTTCCGTATTCCTGAAAGCGCCCGATTCTACTCCCATCCCATCGTCAGCGTAACATCTCCAGTCGTAATCCGGTTGCTTCATGAATGCTTCACATACCGCGCATACGTGACCATTGAAGAATCCATCACCGTCCCATACACCGGACTGTTTAAGGACTGTAGTTCCCGGTTCTATCCGATCTTCGCAATAGTGACACCATGATCTTTTGCGTGTCTTTACATGTTTTTCAGGAAATTCGTGGTAGCTCATGGTTTGCCTCCTTCCTTTTTCCCTAACCTTGACATAACCAACCTTGCACATGCGTATAAAAAGAATACCAGCGCTATGATGAAGCCCGTGTATCCGATGTATTTTAATGTTTCCATAATGTGGTTGTAAAAGGGAGCGCTATGCTCCCTTGGTTAACTAATCCCTGCTTTTCTGGAACATCTTGGCAAACGGATCATAAACATTCTGAATAGTGATCAGGCAATCCGAATCCATGTTAAGGTCTGTGTGGTTCTTTGTGCTCAGCACGCAATCACCTTCAACCATACGCGTTTCGCTGATCTCGTCCAGCATTACCACTCTCTTCATTCCGCGAGCAAAGTGTCCACTAGTGCTTTCTTTTGAAGCGACATTTACTTCTAGTAATTCTCTCATGATTTTTTGTTTTTAATATTCGTATTTAAGATTTGAAAAGTATTCGTTACCCGTGATGCCTATCAAGTCAGACACATCCTGCTTGCTCATGCCCCTGAGTATTGTTAGCCCTTCATCCGTGAAGTTTGTGCTGTATACTTCGCCCTGTCTATTGATGTGTTTGATATGCTGCCTCAGTTTTCTTGGAATTCGGTATAGACTGGCAATGGCATCTTTTGCATTGTTATGGTTAGGCTCAATCCCAAGGAAGAACATGCGGTCTGTGCTGGGACAATAGCAGCGTACATAAGCGATATCCTCATTCATCAATCTGCCTTTGAAGAGAGTATAAACTCCAATGTTCATCCCTCCGGTAGTTCCTACAAGATATTCCTCGGCTTTTTTGTCTACATATGAATCAATCTCTGTTAAGTTTTTAGATAGAAACCTGAACATAAACTCATCACCGAATTTTGCACGGTAGAAAGCTAGGATTGATGACTTTATTTCCTCATTAGGTTCCTTCACAAAGTCCTCAAAAGTTATTTCCTGTTTTGAAAGCTTTTCGAACAAATCATTTTCGATGTTCATGCCGTCAATGTAGTAGCAATCAAAGCCAGTAATGTCCGTTGATTTGCCCCATTCCACAGCAGGGCCATTAACGTTATGCATATCGTTGTTTGCATTTCTGTGTACTTTTTTTGGATACTTACTAACTACACATACCAATTCCGAAAATACAGCGCTGTATACTCCTGATTTCTCGTATAGGTTGTTCCAGGAGTTTAGCATCACATTGATAGGAACGTCTATCTTAAGTTCGTTTGCCATGAATCCGTACCATGCGAGCCATGAATTTGAATATACGCAGGCAGTGAACAGGAAATCGGAATTATACACGCCCAACTGGCTGTACAACTGGATGTCCAACTGGCTGTCCAACTGGCTGCCCAACTGGCTGTCCAACTGGATGTCCAACTGGCTGCCCAACTGGCTGTCCAACTGGCTGTCCAACTGGCTGTACAA
>Ga0182736_1002319_pt1 | contig 14839 bp, 19 predicted proteins | sample eDN5th30CKraftBY_FD_128882 | JGI IMG/M metagenome (GOLD analysis project Ga0182736, IMG submission 128882) | Enriched backyard soil microbial communities from Emeryville, California, USA - eDNA 5th pass 30_C Kraft BY (version 2) (version 2) | ecosystem: Environmental > Terrestrial > Soil >...
GCCCGAGCTATCAAGAGGGACGTCGTCGCTCTCTATATCGCCGGCCGCGACCCTCGGGTGCCGTGGTCCGTGAAAGCCGTTGCGGTGGCGATTGCCGCCTATGCGCTCAGTCCGATTGATCTCGTCCCCGACTTCATCCCGGTGCTGGGCTATCTCGATGAGCTGATCCTCCTGCCCATCGCCATTACCCTCGTGGTCAGGATGATCCCCGAGTCGCTCATGGCAGAGTTCCGTGAGGAGGCTCAGAGGCGGTCCAAACGCCCGACGAGCCGAACAGCAGCGGCGGCAATCATCGCGCTTTGGATTGCGGCCGCAGTGTTCCTACTATCGCTTTTCTGGCCGCCCCCTACCCGTGAGGCCTCGTTGTTACGGATTGGCACGACAATCAACCTATTGGAATGACTCAAAGTATCCCTCTTTAGGGAAGTGATCCAGCACTTCTCTACGCTTGGGTGGTAGGCTGGTAGCCTCTTCTCTTCTTGGCATTTTGGAGGGCGTGGAGGGCGTCGAACGCCTCTCCCTCCCCTGCATGAGCGTCTAATCGGATCTTCCCAGCGCTGCCTATGCGTCCCCAACGACGAACCAGAACGACGTTTCCGAGCAGATCCCGCTCCACCTCGAGGGAGTAGAAGCGGCTCATGTTCCTGGCTGGGTCGATCCTGCGCAGAGTGACGCCACTGGCATTGTGGGCGAACCAAAGGTTCGAAGTTTCCCGCGTGATTTGACCGATATCATCAAGGAAAGCAAAAGACATTTGGTGCACGAGACACCTCCAGCAATAGGTCTTTGATATCACCCTCTCAACCGCTGGTGAATTGATACCAAAGCGCAGAGGTAACTTAGCCTACCGATGCTAATATTGCTTTGATGGCCGGTGGCCCATACGCACCGGCTTACGTCATCAAGATCCTGCCGGCATGATGAAACAGGAACATTAACTATCCCATTGTTCAGAAATAGCTAGCTATATCGGGAGGGATGCGAGGTGTTTACTCGTCGAAAATTAATGATAAGTGGCACTATGTCGTGCGTGGTCTTGTTGAATGGACGCGGGATGGCCAATGCACAGACTTCAAAAGCCTTTATTGAGGCCTTTGACGCCGTGGTCAAGGGCGTAAGTACGGTGATTGGGTGGCTGGAAACACTTAGACCTGCCAATTCACAACTTCCGAAGCCGGAAATTTGTAAGCTTTCGAAGCAGGAATTGCAATCCTTGAGTGAAGACGCCGTACAAGTTGCCCTGACTTTAAGTTCTAATACAAAAGGACCTACGGTAAATAGCGGAGATCGAGGGCTAATTGTTTCTCTAAGGAATTATATTGGGCAAAGAAGTGTTCCAAACGCCAATCTTCTTAAGAATGACGCGAAATTGTTCCTCGAGAGATCAACTGATCTTATGTTGAGAGCCGATAAAAATGCCCCTATACTAGGAAATATCAATCCTGAGAAGCGTTCGTTCGAAATATCTCTGATTTCCAATGGAGTTAAAGACGCAAATTACCTTATCATGTACATCAGAGATAGTGACATCGCGAAGATAAGTAGGGAAGAGCTGCAAGCTATTGCAAAGAGACTTTCGGACTTGTCTGAGATAATTGCTCGCGCTCTGCCCTTTATACAGGACGCAGTTACTGCGCGAAACAGCGGCATTTGCCCTGAAAACAGTTCCGCGTACCCAATGAAGACATCAATTTGAATCCTTTAGCTTTGGCTCCGAGGCAGGCTTGACCGTCAATCAGGTCGAGTTACATTTACCACAACGAGCGTAGTGGCTCTCGTCACTCCCGCCATCAGTGTGATGCAGTAACGCGTGACAGCCTGTTCTGGGTGTCTCAGCCAAGGGTTCCTCATGTCCCATCGCAAGTTCATCGCCTATTACCGCGTATCGACGGAGAAACAGGGACGGTCAGGCCTAGGCCTCGAGGCGCAGCAGGAAGCTGTCCGGAATTACCTGCGTGGCGGTGACTGGCACCTCATGGACGAGGTGGTGGAGGTTGAGAGTGGCAAGAAGAATGACCGCCCTCGCCTCGCCGAGGCTCTCCGGCTGTGCCGGCTCCATGGCGCGGTCCTGATCATCGCCAAACTGGATCGCCTCGCCCGCAACGTGGCCTTCATCTCGAACCTGATGGAGTCCGGGGTTGAGTTTACGGCCGTGGACTTCCCCCAAGCCAATAGGCTGACTGTTCATATCCTTGCGGCGGTGGCGGAGCATGAGCGGGAGATGATTTCTAAGCGGACCAAGGACGCCCTAGCCGCGGCCAAAGCTCGGGGCAAGAAGTTGGGCGGCAACCGCGGCAAGATCCACCTTACGGCCAAGAAGGGAGCGCTGGCCAGTGCTGCCCTCCGGTCGGGCAAGGCCAAGAGCCGAGCTGCTGACATCAGGCCTATCGTTGCCGACATCCGGGCGAGTGGCGCCACGTCCCTCCGCCAGATTGCGGCCGCCCTGAACGCCAAGGGGATCAGAGCGGCGCGGGGTGGCAAGTGGAGCGCCGTGCAGGTTCAGCGGGTGATGGAACGAGTAACGTGATTTGCTGTCAGCGTATCCGAGACAGGCTCAACGCTGCGCTCAGCTCTGGTTCTCAGAAATGCCAGAAAAAGGCCCGCCATGAAGTACAGGAAGATTCCGCCGAATGGCGCTCCGACAAGTGCGACGAGCATTCCATAGGGCAGAAGCATCGCAAATGTCACGAGCTCGCCCATTAGGGCTACAACCAACAACAAAACCATGATGGTCCTCTATGGAAAGACCCTATCACTATGGGGTAATCCCTTCTTGAGAGTCTAGTTCAGAACACAGAGAAACTCTGCGGCTAAGCTCTGGCGAATTGCCGCTTGCCGCTGGACTGCACGTCAAGCGCATCGGGCCGACTCCGACTGGGGAACCAGTAGACGCCTACTCAGGTGATGCGGATCCTTGGACAGGAAAAAGCCCCGTCAGGATTGGTCTGAACGGGGCTCAAGGCGGTGGAGGTAGTGCAAGATAGGAAAGCACAAGGGAATGCGGGGTCCGTCCACGTCTGCATACCGGCTGCCCCAGAGGAAGATTGCAGTAGGCTCGGGGCTCGTTCATTGAGGTAGACGGCGAATGCTGCGATACACTTGGTTAATGAGACAGTGTGAGCCTAGGGCGCAGGCATATGTACCCGATTGAAATGGTTGTACCTACCTTTGTCCCTGGGCCTTTACCCGCTCGGTTACATCGTAAACGTCGATGTTTCCATTATCGTCCCTCTCAAACATTAGAGTTCCTCCAGCATCAATGCTGTATGTTTGACCATTGAACGAGTAATTGTACCAAGGGTCACCATCGCCACAACGAGCATCCTCTGTAGCCCAAGGCTGCAAAGTTCCGGTGTCAGGGTCGCAATTCTCACTTTCTATTGTGTATGTCACGGGCTGGTTCGTCATATTGCCGATTTTGACTGGGGGTCTGAATTGCCTCGCTCGGAATTTCCCCCAAGATTGACTATTCTGCCACTTTACCCCTTGCTGCCATGCTTCGTAGATGAATTGCCCTACAGCAGCTACAGTCGCGGGATCAGTCGCATACGAACTTGAAGAAGGGACGGAGATAAGCACTAAAGCTACAGAAGTCAGTACAGGGCGCATGGTACCCTCCTTTGACGTCTCCAGTCTTAGTATACCACAATCGAAACACCCATTGTGCTTTTCACCGGGCTGTAGAGTCAGAACTGTGCGACTTCGCACTTGGAAGTTTCTGAGAACTAGACAAGGCGCTCCAACGCAGGTCGGTGGACATCGTCGTTCCATAAATTGAGACCGCTCTCGCCCACGCGGCCAAGGAGGACCGGACCATCCGCGTGAAGGTCGAAGGTCGCAAGAGCTATCAGGAAACAAACCCCGACATGGTGTGCTTGGCTAAGCGGCTTCATCGGTATCCCGTTAATGGGAAGCGCCGTTCCCTCCGGAGTATATCCAGTGTCCTCGCTCAAGTGGGATTCCTTATGAAGACTGGCCGACCCTTTACGGTGGAGGCTACCTCTTGGATGGTGTCGGCCAGGTTCTATCGGACGCCAGCAGAATGATGGCGCGGGTGCAGGTGGCGAAGTCGGACTAATGGGTGCCGAAAACGGCCACCGCGATCCACTGGGTACCACTGGGATAGAGCAGACCGATACCGACCTCCTTGAAGTTGCAGTCTTGGATCTGCGCACGGTGACCCGCACTGTTCATCCACCAGTCGATCGTGGCCTGCTCGGTGTTGCCAGGTGGGCCGGGAGCCCAGTAGATGATTTCACCCCAGCGTGAGAGCGGACTGTAGCCCGCGGCGGCGATGCGCGACCCGCCGTTGGATCCGTCCGTGCCCGTATGGATGTCCGCCAATGGCGGGTTGGTTCCTGGTGAGCCAAAATGTGCCGGGTGGTCGCGGATATCGACCGCGTGCCGTTCCGCTGCCATGCGGAGGCGTTCGTTGCCGGACACCTTCGGGCATCCATGAGCAACGCGTTTATCATTGATCAGATTCAACATATTTGTGCCGGGAAGACTCGAGGTGCCCGTCGCACATGCGGTGAGTACAGCGCTTATAACCGCGGCAACGACTAGCGCAGTAAGGATTCCGCGTTTCATCATGCGATCCCTCTCCGTCAAACCGGCCTGTTCTTTATAGCACGTGTCGCGCATGCGGCGCAGAGGGATTTCCCACGGGACAGCACACTGTACCTCCGCGACGCTGGTTATTCAGGGGAGCGTTGATCCAGGAATGTGGCGCAGGATTGCTCTGACGTGAATACGGCGCTCAGGCCGACACCTCCGAATAGTTCAGAACAGCACAATAGTAAGCAGCGCTTTTACCTGCTATTTTTATCTAACGTTGTGCCAGTACTGTCCGGTAAGCAGTTGGAGACAAGCATGTCATCAACGAATTCCGATATTGATAACGGTGCCACCGCAACACCCTTCGAGCACGATGACGATTCTGATCTCGCGGTGTCTGGCACATGGTTAGGCCCGGCCGGGAAGAGTAGCCCTGCGATTGGAGATGAGCATTCTAACCTCTTTTCTAATGAGGCCTTCAGAGCGTCTCCAAGGCCCGCCAGCATTGATACTGAGACCCTTATCGTTGCTTCCATTGGAGCGCTTTGCGTAGGCTTCGTAATAGGAAGGCTCATCCGATAGCGTAGTTCCTCACTTATGATGGGGAGGGAGCAATGCCGTTCTGGGGTACTTTCGGGAACACTTTCGACTTCTTGGAGCCCGGGGGGCCGGACCATCTTCTTCCCGGACGCCCTCTTGAGCAGAGTGTGCGCATCGTGCCCCCGCCTGGGACTCCAGCGGGAGCAGGATTCTTTGTAGTTCTCCGAGGTTTTGAAGGTGCGTTTGTAAGCCCAGATGGGCGGTTCCTGAGAGAACGACCTTTTGGACAGTTCAGAGTACGAGTTGGAGTCCTGTCGGGAGCCTTGGTGTGTCGAGTTAGGCTGACCGACATCAATATGGACGATGCGGTATTCATACGCGTCCACGCATTTGCAGCCTTTTTCACCTGAAGCGGTTTGCAGCCGGGTTCTGCGCCAAGCAGACTGACAATTCCCTGTCGAGGCGTGCCCCAATACGCGGGCGACGGGTCAACCCGATTCCTCAACAAGGGATTTTGTTGGGAGCTCCCAACTGACTCGACATTTTGCACGAATCGATGATTCCATTAACCTTTACGTTATTAGGATGGATTTTGCCGATTTGCCGTGAACATGAGGGCCGCCGTGAACCAATCCGCCGCGATGATTGACGCCGCTGAGCCGTCTGGGGAGTTCGTCTCCCCAATTGGCGCGCACGCCGCCATTCTACGCTCCCAACTCCAAGCCATGGCGGCCGCATTCTATCCCCCAAGCGCAAATAAGACGTTGCGGCGGTTCTCCTCCGGGGAAGCGGCTCGAATCCTTGGGATCTCTGACAGCCGCTTGCGGCAGTTGTCGATTGAAGGCAGCGGTCCCCAGCCCGAGATTTCGCAGCATGGGCGCCGCTCATACTCGCTTGCCGACATCCATGCCCTACGAGACTACTTTGATGAGACGACGCGCTCCGGCCGCAAGTTCTCACCACGCCGTCAGGGTAATGAACACCTCCAGGTTATTTCGGTCGTAAACTTCAAAGGTGGATCCGGCAAAACGACGACGTCGGCCCATCTTGCACAATACCTCGTTCTGAAGGGTTATCGCGTCCTTGCGGTCGATCTGGACCCACAGGCCAGTTTGTCCGCACTGCACGGGCTTCAGCCAGAGATTGACGTCGGTCCGGGTGAAACCCTTTACGGGGCCATTCGCTACGACGAGACCCGGCGCGAACTCACGGACATCATCCGGCCGACCTACTTCACGGGCCTCGACATCGTTCCCGGCAATCTTGAGCTGATGGAGTTCGAGCACGAAACGCCCAAGGCCCTCACCTCTCGGCAACGCGACCAGATGTTCTTTACGCGGGTTGCTCAGGCTCTCGATACGGTTGCGGATCGATACGATATCGTCGTTATAGATTGCCCTCCCCAACTCGGGTTTCTGACGCTCTCAGCGCTGTGTGCCGCCACGTCGCTCCTCATCACGGTTCATCCCCAGATGCTGGACGTGGCGTCTATGTCCCAATTCCTGGCTATGACAAACGACCTGTTGGACGTCGTGCGCGATGCTGGCGGACAGATCCGATACGATGAGCTTAGATACCTGATTACGCGCTATGAGCCGCAGGATGGGCCTCAGACCCGCATAACCGCCCTCCTCCGCAATCTCTTTGGCGATGCTGTTCTCACCAGTCCCATGGTCAAGAGTTCTGCGGTGTCCGATGCAGGGCTCACGAAGCAGACGCTCTATGAAGTCGGCCGAGAAACGATGAACCGTCAAACCTATGACCGGGCAGTTGAGGCGCTCGACGCGGTCAACGGCGAGATTGAATCGATGGTCCGTCGTGCCTGGGGACGTGCAGCATGAGCCGTAAAACAGCAATGGATGCCATCTTCTCGGCGAAACCGACCGCGGAAAAGTTGGGAGCTCCCAACTCTGCCCCTCAGACCCCTACCCCGCCTCGGATCCGGAGTGGCGCTATCGCGGCAATGGGTGCTTCGCTCCAGCAGCTCACAGAGCAGGCGAAGATTGCGGAGAACATCGAGGCCGGGACCGCGATTGTCGAACTTGACCCGGCGTTGATTGAGAGCTCCTTCGTTGCAGACCGGATTGCCGATGCGACAGACCCAACGCTAGATGGGCTGGTAGAAAGCATGCGGGAAAGCGGCCAACAGGTCCCGATCCTTGTGCGGCCGCACCCCACGAGCGCAGACAGATATCAGATTGCCTATGGCCATCGCCGGGTAAGGGCTGCGGCACGCCTCGGCGTTCCTGTAAGGGCGGTCGTTCGGAAGATGAGCGACCAAGATCTGGTCATTGCCCAAGGCAAAGAGAACCTCGAACGCCGGGACCTCTCGTTTATCGAGAAAGCCTTCTTTGCGCTTCATCTGGAGGCTCTGAAGTTCGACCGCTCTGTCATCATGCAGGCGATTGCCACTGACAAAGGTGACCTAAGCAGATACCTAGCGGTTGCCAAATCCATCCCTGAGCATGTGGCCGCCGCTATTGGTCCAGCCCCGAAAGCAGGACGTGCCCGCTGGCTGGCTTTGGCCGAGCACCTTCAGACGGCGGCATCGAGGAAGGCTGCTGATAAGGCGATTGCAGATCCTGCCTTCCAAACCCTCGATACCGATAGCCGGTTTTCTAGGTTACTGAGCGCGATTACCAAGCCGACCGCGACGGGCAATAAGCCTGAGACGAGAACGGTAGTCGCTATCTCAGGCCAGAAGATTGCTCGGGTGATTCAGTCGGGGCCTGAATTGAAGATTGCTGTAGATCAGGATCTGGGCGCGGAGTTCGCTGCCTTCCTGATTGATCAGTTGCCGAGCCTGTTCGAGACCTACAAGGGCGCGAATGGGAAAGGTGAAGCCGGCGAGGGCGATGCTCTCGTCAATCAGCAACGTGAACAGGAGTAGCGCGGCAAAAGAAAAAGGCCCCCGGAACGAAGTCACGGAAGCCCTTCTCGTAGTCTCGACACCTCCGAGAATCCCACTTCCGAACAATTCAGTCAAGAGTCTTGGCGTCGTTTTGGCGAGCGGATTTCCTTTGCCCTAAGCAAGGCAAAGAACATGGATCATATTTCATCGACGCCCTTTGGGCGTTCGCTCTCGCTTGCCATGGTCGCGACGAGGGTCAAGGCGGAGCATTGCCCACCTGAAACTATTGCTGAAAAGTGGAAGGTTCTCGACAACCTGCGAGAGGCAAAACAGGCGGTGGGCATCTCTGACCGCGCGCTCAGTGTCCTCAATGCGCTTCTGACATTCCATCAGGACACGACGCTGGCACTGGGTGCGGATCTCATCGTCTACCCGTCAAATCGGTCTCTGATACTGCGAGCGAACGGCATGGCGCCGGCAACGCTGCGCCGCAACCTGGCGGCTCTCGTACATGCTGGCTTGATCCTGCGTCGAGATAGCCCAAACGGGAAGCGCTACGCTCGAAAAGGGCAGGGCGGTGAGATTGAGCAGGCCTTTGGCTTCGATCTGACCCCGCTTGTCGTCCGAGCCGCGGAGTTCGAGCGCTTAGCGGCCGAAGCCCGGGCAGCGACGAAAGCCCGCTATTTGCTTCGGGAGGAAATCAGCCTCCTGCGCCGCGACATCTCACAGACCATCCTCCTGGGCCTCGGGGAGGGGCTCCCGGGGCCGTGGGCGTCGTTCTTAGACCGGTTCAGGGCTTTTGGCGCAATGCCGGCGAGGAATGCGGAGGCGGTCCTTCTGGCAGCTATTGCAGCGGATCTGCGAGCCTTCTGGCGTGAAGTGGATAAGTGCCTGTCGGATCATCTGAAACAGGAGAATATGAGCACCAATGAGTCTCATACTGAGCGCCACCAACAGAATTCAAACTCAGACCCGTCTAATGATTCTGAAAGCGGCTGCCGAGTAGAGGAAGAAGGAACCCTCTCACTAGATCCTGATCCCCCAAAGCAGCTTGTCAGGGCATTCCCGCTGGGTCTCGTCTTACAGGCGTGTCCGGACATCGCTATGTACACGAGGGGCGGAGAGGGGATCACAACCTGGCACGCCCTCTCCGAAGCGGCCGCCGTCGTTCGTCCGATCCTCGGTATCAGTCCCAGCGCGTGGGCTGAGGCCTGCGATGTAATGGGGCATGACAATGCAGCAATCACTCTTGCTGCTATTCTCCAGAGGGCCGAAGCCATCCGAAGCCCTGGGGCGTACCTCCGCAACCTGACGCAACGGGCGAGGGCGGGGCAGTTTTCGTTGGGGCCGGTAATCACAGCCCAGTTGAATGCGAAGAACCGACCAAAAGACGCTCAGAGCGTCGAGATAGTAGCATCAAAGGGCAGAGGGTGAGGCGCTCGCCGAGCGATATCGGCGTGACTGGTCAGTGACTCCAGATTAGGGAGAGATATACTTTGTAGACATGGCATACAACAATCGTTTGTTCCCAAGTTGCAAGTTGGCGGTCTATAATACTTAAGCCTAGCAATTCGTGGGTGCTGCCATGCAGGGGCACAAAATGGATTCGGAGTGGACTCGATTTAAGACGTCACTAGCGAAGCAATCTCCATGGATTGAGGCCTTTGTGCCGGATCTCAACCGACGAATTCAAGCAGCTATTGTGGCTGAGAGCAGTAGCGGGAGCTACGAGCCGCTCATGATTGAGACACTGATGCGAGACCTTGCATCAGTGCTCGATCGGTCATTATCACTTCGGCGGGAAGCACGGGATCTCGAGATTCAGGCCGTAAAGGCGGCCGCCGACTACCAACTCTTTTGCGAAACTTTCCCGCTTGATCTGGAGCTTGAGTTAAATCGACTGGAAATCGAACGTCACAAAATCGACGAGGAGCAGGCTAAGGCCGCATCCGCAGCATTTGACGCGAGCACGGACAAAGACCCGCTGGCGCGCGGTTTTTCAATAACGTCTGCTGGCTCAGGGCAATCATCTGCCAACGCAGTGAAGACCGCAGAGCGGAGCCGGGAACTTATCGTAAAGAAATACGACGCCCTAAGGAGATACCAAGAGCAATATCACCACAGACACAAAGCCGAGGGAGGGAGTCATAATTTTCAGCAACGCTCTAACAACGTCTTACGACTGCTTGGTCAAGACCTAGCAGAGGCTCGCGCGAAAGCGTCGGCAGCATTTCTCGGGATAAAGACCCTATTCGGCAAGGAGTTCGCGTTACCAAGCGAGGCATCGACAGACTATCTTACCGACATGGTTTTGGTAGTGCGCGATGCTGCTCGCTTTCTTGAGCAGGAAGCACAGTCTGAGGAAGCATTTGATCTAACTTTCCCTCTAGTGCAGCCTTGGCTCGCTCATACCGGCAACGCAAAGGCTCTGGCTGAAAACAAGGCTCTGATTGCCGCGCTAAAGGATCCTCGTAGGCCAGTAGAATTCGATCCATCTCCAATCTTTGAGAAATTCGCGCGAGTCCGAATAACTCGCGTTGGAGCGTCAATTGGGCTGCTCCTTGATATCGGCGTCAATGCCGTAACAGGATTGCCGTATGATCCTGGTAGAAGCGCTAAGTTAGGGGCTTACCGGCTAAAGATTGAACTCCATCTCCCCAAACAGCAGTTGGAGACGCAAACATCTCGGATATTAACGCTTGGCAACGTCGGCATTCTGGGGACCTCAAGTCCACTGAACGTGGTAGATGGGCTTCAGGTGCATAACACATCGCCTAAAGGCCTTTGGCGCTTATATTTCCACCCGTTCAGCGTGTACTCCACAATCGCCCAAGAGCCTGTAGAGCCAAGTAACCAGGCCGAGCTTGTGTCTGACGTGAAGATCCATGTTCGCGCGATTGGGAGACGGACATGACCTCCACATCTTCTGACCACCCAATGTGCGTTCAACCGAACGCTACCGATACGTATACGTCTACTGCTGAGCCAATTGATGCTCCTCGTGTTTTCAGCATTGCCGTTGATACTGCTCAGGCAGCGTTTGGATTGTTCGAAATGGTTTCGTCAGTTGCTGCCGGCCCGTTTGGACCAGCACTAGCATTTGATGGCGCAATGACCTTCGCCACCAACGCTGCATCAGTCGGAATGCAACTCTCTGGCGCAACTCCAGCTGAAGCTGACAAATTTGAAGACAGATTTCAGCAGGTGCGAATCGACAAGATTATGGAAAACGCTCTTGAGTACTTCGCTGATCTAATTGACCCAAGTGCGGTGAAGCCTTCATCGACAGCCGAGGCTCTGCAGGACCGTCTGCTTAGCGATGGAAGCCGTTCACAGGTTTTGAAGGGCGGATCTGAGGATTTTGAGGAGTTACTCCGGCAATTGAACCAGCCCGACGACGAACCCAAAAATGATAACAGGGAAGACGATAACGATGAAGAACTCATTGAGTCGATCGCGGTGCCAATACAATCACTAAGCCCAACAGGCGACGAAACCCGCTTTCAAAGCATCGTATAGGAGACTGAAAATGCCGCCTCCAGTTCCTGGCCCTACCGGTTCTTACATCTCTGTAAAATGGGTGATTTTGATACCGTTGTTTGCTGGTATCGGTACAATTGTCGCCCTTTACACAGGCAGGCGGTTTGATTTTGGGTACGCTGATGGCGCTTTCGGCTGGGTTAACTCAGCAATACTCGGCGGACTAGTTGGAAGCGCTCTAGCGGTCGTTATTGGCGGGGTTTTTGCAAAGCGGCAATCGTGAAGTTTAAACGTCTTCCCTTACAGAATCGCAAGCTTTCGCTTGCTCGGCGTTCATGATCGAGCGGGAACTGTTCGGGACCGTGCGCCTGGTGCGGAATTGGGGCCGTATCGGCTTCTAATCCGCTTTTCCAAAATCGTGCGGCTATCCGTATTAACTGGCTGGAAGGGGTGATTGAGAGATGACCTTGCCGAATCCTCGGCAGGCCCCAATGGACACTCCAGAACACGACATCCTCGGCATTCACGGCCTCCGAACCGTCGACGTGAAAACCCATCCGGATTTTCCCAATCAGATTGCCTTTGTGGTCGAGCCAGAGTTCGACACCGTCCCTGAGTATTGCTGCAACACCGAATACGACCAGGTGACCCGCAATGGTACCCGCGAAATCCGGTACCGAGACCTGCCATACTACGGCAAGTATGCTGAGCTGATCCTGCACCGGCAGCGGGTCCGCTGTAATCTGTGCGGTGCCTTCCGGTATATGGGGGTGCTTGGCGTCCACCCTGACCATCGCATGACGTGGCGAGCCTATGAGTATCTCGGCCGCTCGGGAGTCCGTCGCACCTTCGCAGAAGTCGCCCGCGAAATGGGGATTTCCGAAGGCACAGTCCGAAAGGTCTTTAAATCCTACAGCCAGGAGAAGCTGAAGGAGGCCTGTATCGACAGCCAGCCTGAAGTGCTAGGTCTCGATGAGAAGCACTTGAACGGGCAGTACCGATGCGTGCTCGGCAACATTAAGGATCGCACCCTCATCGATATGCTCCCGAACCGCCACAAGGCCACTCTCGATCGTTACTTTGCGAGCCTGCTGGGCAAGGAAGAGATCCGGGTTGTCTGTACCGACATGTACGATCCGTATCGTCAGGTGGCTCGAGAGCATTTGACCCAAGCGGCCGTGGTCGTTGATCGCTTCCATGTCGTCAATCTTGCAACCACCGCCCTCAACAACGTCCGGCGGCGCGTGGGTAAGCGCCTGAGCGACAAAGACCGCGCCCGCCTCAGTCACGCGCGCGAACTGCTGATGCAGCGGGGCGGCGGTAAGACTGACGAAGCCAGAGCCCAGCTCGAGGAATGGTTCTCCATGGCTCCGATCCTTTCGCGGGCTTATTGGGCCAAGGAGCACTTCGCGAACCTCTACCAAGTGGCAAAGACGCGGGCCGAGGCTGAGGCGTACTATGACGAGTGGGTGCGGACCATCCCCAAGGGACTGAGCAAGGATTTTAAGAAGCTGCAGGATTCCGTCCATGAATGGCGGAATGAAATCCTTGCCTACTTCGACCATCCGTACACGACCGGCTATGTCGAAGGTGTGAACAACATGCTCTCTACGATGCAGCGGATGGGTGCCGGCTATGCCTTCGAGCAGATCCGGGCCAAGGCACTCCTGGCACAGAGCTCGCACAAGCTCACTCCCGTACGGTTCCGCCGGATGATTATCGACTTCTTCGGATCTGGCGATGACGAGCCGATGCTCAATCTCGGGGTCTCGATCGATTGGCTGCAGCAGATCTTGGACACCCCAGGTGCCTTCGAGAGCCTAGACCCGTTCGACCGCGAGACCGAAGACCAGTGGTGCCTATCAGCCACTTAATGCGAATAGCCACCCGCGCAGCCCACCAGCAGCGTCGTCAAAGCCTATGCGTCCCCGAGGGTGAGGCGCTCTGCTGAGCAAAGCAAATGCGTCAGTATAACAATAGGATTGACCGTGTCAGAAGGCCCAAACTATCTACTTGAAGTATCACACTAGGTGTTATATATTATGATCATCGGTTTGAGAGAGCCGCTTGGTGACCACCCCCTTCTCACACCTGAGATGCACCAACTAGGAGACACGACATGCCCGCTAGTCAGTTGAATTTGTATTGGTGTGATCATGACACTATTCAAGAACAAGGCCTTTTCGCGCTTCGCTCGCAAGGAAGGCATTACTGATCAGGATCTCTGCAGGGCAGCTGTTGAGGTTCACAATGACGAGTATGATGCCGACCTTGGAGGCGGTGTCTTCAAGCAACGGGTAGCGCGTAAGGGCGGTGGCAAGTCTGGAGGATTCCGGACCCTCGTGCTCTTCAAGAAGGGCAACCATACCTTCTTCGTTTACGGGTACCCAAAGAGCGCACGCTCTAACATCCGGTCTGACGAGCTCAGAGCCCTCCGTAAGCTCGCAGACGATTTATTGAATTACACTGCGGAGGAAATGGCGACCGCTTTAAAGGCTGGTGCGCTGATTGAGGTTGAATGCGATGACGACGAAGTCCAGGACGCAACGGAAGCCCCGGACTGATCTGCTCGCCGCAATCCATGAGACGGCGACCGATCTGCACCGGGCCGGTACTCTCAAGGCGGAAACTATGCGAGAGTTTGATGCTCTCTGCCTTACACCGGTTGTGAAGCTCTCGCCTGAAGAGATCAAAGCTCTTCGGGAGCGGGAGCATGTTTCCCAGCCGGTCTTTGCCCATTATCTGAACGTGACAAAGAGTGTCGTGAGCCAGTGGGAGCGGGGAGAGAAGCATCCAGCGGGAGCTTCTCTCAAGCTACTCAACATTGTCCGCGACAAAGGGCTTTCAGTCCTGTCCTAACAAGTCGGTGAGAACGGGAATGAGCCGAATTAGTACAGGCTTTCATCGGATCGGTATCGTTCTCGCCGCGCCTTTACTCTTAGGTGCGTTAGGCCTCGCCGGATATGAGTGGAACACTGAGCGTCAGTCTAGGGAACTAGAGAAACGTCGCCTTGCCGCTTTCGAGAGCGCGGCTCGAGAAAGAGATAAGCAGGTCAAGTCCGCAACGAAGAGGTTTGAACTGCAAGCGTCCGACGGTAAGACCTACGAAATTGAAGCGCCGGATGCGAATGCTGCGATTGCTGCGGTGAAGAAAATGGTTCCGGGACCTGTCCTGATACCTGTAGACGTCGACCCCTGGGCGGACTCCAGATCGGCCGAAAGCAACTCTGCCCGTCCGTGGGAGAATGATCCGATCATCAAGCCCGCTGAGCCAGGGCCTTGGGTGCATGACCTGCCCCTGAGATTTTCCTCCGAGTGGAGTTAGAGTCCGGCCCATCACAAGGACGGACTATGAAGCGTTCACGGTTTACGGAAGAGCAGATCATCGGGATCCTGCGGGAGCAGGAAGCC